>JAABVA010001475.1_pt1 | contig 25229 bp, 15 predicted proteins | sample 5560331 | NCBI WGS metagenome assembly JAABVA01 (sample SAMN12812661, study PRJNA571458) | rock metagenome | isolation source: Antarctica rocks | place: Antarctica: Victoria Land, Mt New Zealand sud | collected 2016-01-07
GTTCGCCCGGACCTTCGTGCCATCGAGGGCGACCTTGCCCAGGCTGACCATCCCGGCGGCCTGGCACAACTCCAAGGCCTGCACGAACAGGTGCCCCAACGCCGACAGGTGCCGCTTGCGGAACTTCCAGATCGCCCGATACGCCGGCGCCTCACCCCCGGCCAGCCAGCGAAACGCCACCTTGTCCCAGCACGCCTCCTCCAGCCTGCGGGAGGACCGAACCCCGGTCGTGTAGCCGAACAGCAACACCCGCACCATCAGCCGCGGGTCGAACGGCGGCGCCCCCCGACCCTCCTTGTAGTCGGCATGGAACACCGACAGGTCAAGGTGCTCATCGACCACATCGGCGATGAACCGGGCCAAGTGGTTCTGCGGGAGCCACTCATCCAGCGACGGCGGGACCAGAAAGATCTGATCAGGCTGGAACGACCGGAACGTCTTGTCCACCGGCCCCCGCACAACCAGCGGCACCACCACCGGATCCATCTCGAACAGCCCGTCATCACCCTGATCTGCAAACACACTCAAGTGTCCCAACGATCAGCCCACTACCGAAGCACCCCGCCGCGCGTGTTTCGTACCCACGCTCCTAGGTCGTTCCAAATCTTCACCAACTAGGTACCACCGCTCCCGGCCAGCGTATGGCACATCGTGCCAGCGGGGGCCCGCCGTAGCGCAGGTCCCTCCGGCCGGGTCCTACGGCGCTGCCGCAACGATGACGACAGGACCCCGCACCCGGGCATCCAGCAGCCGTGTTCCCATCAGCGAGCACACGCCTTAACCGGATCCGGTGCGCGACCCGCTCGACCCCCCCGCACGCCGGGCAGGCCAACCAGGTTCGTCGAGCCATCTCCCTCCACTCGTGGCCCCGCAGTCGTCTCCGTAACAACGCCAGCCTTGAGGGGCCACGCGCGGTTGAGCCCATAAGCCGAGTTCAGCGCAGGAGTGTGCCGGTCCCCCTCAAGTTCGAAGAGCCTGTTCACGGACAACTCCCGCCCGCCGCGTCTCGAACTCAGTCGGAGCACGGCACGCGCGTAGCGAGGGCATCCGGCATGAGGCGACGCCGCGCACCCGGGGCGAGCCTTCGCGGAGCGCCTGACTGGGGCTAGTTCCGAGCCCAGCACATCGTCCTCCTTTGACGCACCATGAGTGTGCTCCAGTCATTCGTCGGTCTGCGGTCCTAGATTGCGGAGCGCTGGGCCTACGCGGCGAAGACGTCCACCGCTACTGTCCGTGATTTCGTTAGGACCACCGATACCGCCGCACGAACCCTACTAATGCTAAGCGTGACCGTTCATACCTGGTCACGCAATATCAGCGGGCTCAAGTCCTAGCACTACGGGTCAGAGCACTGTCTCAGGCTATTTTGGCTTAGGCGCCGTCTCAAGGCCGGTGCACTTCGGCCGGGTAATCGCCGGGCTCGTTAAGGCGCGATATCAAAGGAATATCCCTGATATCGTTATGAGCGAGGACCCACATCAAGAAGCGTTCAACGCCCATTCCGAATCCCGATGTACGCATCGGCAAGTCCTCCCGCATCCGCACGTACCAGGCGTATTCCGCCTCGTGCACGCCGTGCATCTTGATGGACTGTCGTAGTCCGTCTGCCGTGGAATGCCGCTCGCCGGAACCGACGATCTCCCCGAGCCCGAAGTACAGATCGGCTGCCCGCGCCGTGCGCCCGTCGTCGTCGTTGAACGCCTGATAAAAGGGGACGGCAAGGCTATCGAAGCCCTGTACCCAGACGAATTCACTTACGCGCTCCATCAGCAGTCGCTCCCCTCTTCGCGTCAACGACCGCCAATTGCCTTCGTCTCGCACACACCCGGGCGCTCCGTCGATCACGCGTAAAGCCTCCTTGAAGGTGAGCTGCTCGAAGCCCGTTTCGCTATTGACCATTCGCTCGAGATGCGAGATGTCGCCACGTGCCGCGATCAGCCGGTCGCCGTACCTGTCAAGGATCTCTGTCGACAGGGCGCGAACGTAGCCGTCGACGTACGCAGTGATTTCGCTTAGCCCGCCCGGGACCTCGGCCTCGCTATGGAGGAATTGATTGAGGTGCGTGTGGTCGGGCTGTTCCCCTCGGTATGACGGCATCACCGTGAAACACCCGGCGGGTGCAAGACGACAGCCATACTCCAGGGAGAACTGCATCGAGTCCGGTAGATAAGTGTCTACTCCGAGAACCTTGACCGGAACTGGCTTAGAGTCACTGCCGAGCGCGCTCGGGCAGGTAACCGTTCTCGTCGTCAACGGGAAAGGCAAGTTCTTGAGGCCCCGGTCCTTGGCGTAGGCGATCGTGGTGGTCATGACCGTGTCCTGAAGATCCGCCACGAGGACGAACCACGGCGACTGGAGGGTCCGCAAGAACGACCCGGCCGCATTGCGGTCGTTGACCACCGGAGGAACCAACTTCTCGCTGGTGAGTGCGTATGTCATTCAGGGATTCCTTTGGCTGCTGTCGGCACCGACGGGCACCAGGTTGCGGTTACCGAGCAGGAGGTTGCCCGGATCCAGTGCCGATTTCAGGGCCACAAGCCGGCCGTGTCGCTCTGATCCGTAGACCCTCACGAACTTGCCTTCCTCCTCATCCTGCAAGTAGTTAACATAAGCCGCGCCAGTACTCGCAGCCCCTACCGCGTCTATACTTTCCCTTGACCAGCCAGTGTTCTCCCTGTCCTCCTGCGGTGCCGTCCAATGAGCGGAAGCCGTGTAGATGTAGTTCGCATTCCGGTTCGGGAAGGCAGAAGAGCCGTCAGGCACATGACGAATCGCACCTCCGAGGTACTCAAAGTCCAACGAAGAAAGCGCAGAGGGCCTCGCCCTTGCCGCCGAAATCATGCTGTGTATCGTGTCCCGGTGTAGGTCAGCCAGGTAGCAGGACTTCGTGTAATACCGATGACCATATGGTTCACCGTGGTCCCCCTGTGCCTGAAGGGCCGCGTAGGAGATGATGGAACGCGATACGGCGGCCGGGCTCAGCATGTCATGGAGACGCGAAACCTGATCGCTGACCTTTTCAGGGTCTCCGAACCAAGCCGACGTCAGAAACAGCGCTGGGACATCCCGTAGGCCCTCACCGATCCACGTCTGGTCTCTGCCGTCACGAAAGGCACCGGTCATGTGCAGGTCAAGGGGCTGGCCCGGGGCAAGGGTCCTATAGGCCGCGAGGGCAGCGGCTGCGTTGTCGAGCGGATACACCGCGATCTGTTGGTGTACCGGCCCAACAGCCCGGAGCCGCAAAGTGAAGCGCGTGACCACCCCAAAGTTCCCGCCGCCACCCCGTAAAGCCCAAAACAACTCCGGTTCGTGATGCGGACTGGCCTCTACGATCGTGCCGTCCGCCAGGACGACTTCTGCCGCAAGGACATGGTCACATGTCAATCCCCAGCGGCGGGCAAGCCAGCCGTACCCACCCCCGAGGGTAAGACCGCCGAGACCTGTGTGTCCGACGACTCCAGCAGGGCAAGCCAGGTTGAACGGTGCCGTGGCGGCATCGAGATCACGCAGCAGACTGCCGCCACCAGCGATGGCTACGTGTGCGGCCGGGTCTACGTGAACTGCGTTCATCGGCGACAGGTCAATCATCAGAGCGCCGTCGGCTATCGCGGTACCGGCGACGCCGTGTCCACCCCCGCGGACAGTAACGGGCACGCCCTCGGCTACCGCTACCCTCAGTGCGGCCGCCACATCCCTGGCGGTCCAGCAGCGGGCCACGGCGTACGGCCGACTGGTGTGAATACCGTTCCAAATCTGGCAACTCTTCTCGTACGCGTCGTCGTGCGGCCGGATCAGTTCGAGGGTGTCGACCGTCATGTCAAACGCTCCCGTTGTTCATGTCTGGTTGGAGTTCCTGGGTTGAGCGCATAAGTTCGGCCAGTCGTGTAGCAATGACGTACCGCCCGGCGGTCGACATGACCTCCTCGTGGGCGCAAGGGAGCGAGTCTTCGTGTAGGCGGTCCGTGTATGTCGTCCAAGCGACCGGCCGGGGACCGTCCGCAGTCCTCCCTTCGGTCGCGGTGAAGAATTGGATGTGGCCGCGGAAGCGCCGAGGTGTCCAACCTGCCACCAGTCGGCTGCTGTTTACGCCAACGTCAACTAGGCGACGCAAGACGGAGCCGTCCAGCCGGAGTAGAGCCGCCGCCTTGTCCCGAAGCCCAACGAGGGCCGCGTCAAACTGTGGGCCTGACAAGTCAGCCAGATCTGGTGGCGCGCCGATCAGCGTCGTTAAGAGGCTGTACTCGTCCCACTGCCTGCGGCTGACCTCCGACGGGTACCGCCAGGTCTTGCCTGGGTAGGAGTCGGCAAGCGCTAGGAGCTCGATTTCCTGGCCCTCCTGCTGCAAGTGCGTTGCCAGCGCGTGTGCGATGTTGCCGCCGAGCGACCACCCGAAGAGCCTGTATGGGCCGAAGGGCTGGATTCCCCGGATCTCGTGAACGAGCGCATCAAGCATGTTCTCAAACGTCTCCGGAACTTGCGACCTCTTGTCTAGGCCTGGCGCCTGAACGCCGACCACCCGGAACTCCTGAGGCAGTGCCCGCGCGAGGCCTAGGTAGGACCAAGCAAGACCGGACGCTGGGTGCAGGCAGAACAGCGGTCGTCCACCGTCGCCCTCCTGTAGCGGCAGGATCACGCCGTAATCGCGGCCCGCTTCATCCTGATCCAACTGGGCCCGCAATAGCCCGGCCGGGGTCGGATTGCTAATCAACGTCCGGATGCCCCCAGTCCAAGCCATCGTGGTCCGCATACGACCGATGAGGCGCATCGCCAGCATCGAATGACCGCCGAGCTCGAAGAAGTTGCTATCGAGGCCAACAGGCCGGACTCCGAGAATTTCCTCGAAGATTGCACATACTGTCACCTCTCTCGGCGTGCCTGGCGCCAGCGGAGCCCGCCGAATTGGACTGTGGGGGGCAGGGAGGGCGGATCGATCTAACTTGTCATTGACCGTGAGCGGAACGCTGTCCAGGAGCACGAACGCCGTGGGGAGCATGTATTCGGGCAAGGACCGGGCCGCGCGGGCACGAACGTCATCGAGGTCAAGAGACGCGGAACGGTTCACCGGCACCAGGTACGCGACCAAGACCTTTGATCCGGACTGGTCGTCATTGGCAACGACGACGCTCTGCGCCACGGCGGGGTCTTGGTTCAAGACCGCCTGCACCTCTCCGGGCTCCACCCGGTACCCCCTGATCTTCACCTGATGGTCGACCCGCCCGAGGAACTCCAGTTCTCCGTTGCTGTTCCAACGCGCTAGGTCACCTGTCCGGTACATGCGGCTTCCGACGGGCCCGTAGGGGGAGGCCACGAAACGGTCAGCGGTTAGCCCGGGCTGCGTTGCGTAGCCACGCGCGAGCCCCGCGCCTGCTACGTACAACTCGCCGACAACACCTCTCGGGCAAAGGCGCAATCTGTCGTCGAGAACGTGGCCGCGTGTGTTGGCGAGCAGGGCACCGATTGGGGCGCGCCGGAACCGCTGACCTGGCGCTACTCGGACGACGGAAATCGCGACGTCGTCCGAGCACTCAGCGGGACCGTAGACATTTGCCAGGCGAATGCCCGGGTGCCGCGCGTACCAGCGGTCGACCAGTTCCGGCGGCAGTTCCTCGCCGTGCACGAGCATCCACCGCAGGCCGCTCCAGAGGTCGACCAGGGCGGGCACATCGTCCCAGACGTCCAGCACGGCACGTAGGACAGCGGGGACGATCTGAAGGATTGTCACGCCGTGCTCAGCGACGTCGTGGAGGAGGGCGAGAGGGTCTCTACTTGTGTCTTCGTCGACGATGTGTACGCGGCCGCCGACAGCGAGCATGGTCAACGTCTGCCATACGGAAACGTCGAAAGTAAGCGGTGCGTTGAAAGCGAGGACGTCGTCGTTGCCCAGGCCGTACAGGTCGATGACGGCGAGCAAGTGGTTCGACAGGCCCTGGTGCGGGATGAGCACTCCCTTTGGGCGTCCGGTTGAACCAGACGTGAACACGGAGTACGCCACGGCCTCCTGCGGCGGCGCTTCCGCAGTCAAAGGACCAGCCTGACCATCATCCTCGATGATGCGGACACGGCCGTCACAAAGCGATATCACCTCCCGTGCCATTTTCTGCAGTCCGTTCTCCGCCAGCAGGTAGCGGACGTTCGCAGCCATGAGCATCTGTGCCGCTCGGGGCACGGGCGTGCCAACGTCTAGGGGCATGTAGCCCCCGCCCGTCCATATTGCCCCCGTGACGCTGATGACGAACCAGCTCCCACGTGCCCCTAGGACCGCCGTAAGCGAGTCCGCGCCGGCGCCGGCGCCGCTCAGAGCGCGAGCCACGCGCTCCGCTCTGTCGGCAAGCTCCTGGTATGTGAGGGCGTCCCCGCGACTGGTCACAGCAAGTGCCGTTCCGGCAGTTGCGGCGAAGGACCTAACCCGCGACGGCACGTCCAGCGCGACCTCCCGCCGCGCGCCACCGTTAAGTTCCACCAGCAACTCTTGGCGTTGACGTAGGTCAAGTACCTCTAGTTGGCTGATTCTCGATGCTGGCAGCGCCACCATCTGGTCAAGAATGTTTGCTAGTCCGGTCGTTAGCGCGCGCGCTGTCCGCTCGTCGAAAAGGTCTGTTGCGTACTCCAGGACCAGCGTCAGTCCGGTGGTCGACCCCTGGTGGTTCCTCTCGTTTCGGAAATCAAACGAGAGGTCGAACTTAGCAGTGCCGGTGGACAAAGGCCGGGTCTCCGCTCGCACTTGCGCAAAGTCCACGTCTTCGACGAAGCCGTCGTCAAGCGCCACCAGCACCTGGAACAGAGGGTGCCGGTCGAGTGATCGCGTCGGATTTAGTGCCTCCACCACTCGATCGAACGGCACGTCTTGGTTCGCGTACGACGCCAGGTCCGCTGCTCGCACTCGCGCAAGCAGGTCGCGGACCGAAGGGTCCCCCGAGACGTTCGTCCGCAACACCAAAGTGTTGACGAAGAAGCCAACCAACTCGTCGAGCTCAGGTTCAACGCGACCGGCGACGACGGTCCCAAGCGGCAGGTCATCCCCAGCACCGTACCGTTGGAGGAGGAGGGCGACGCCTGTCTGCAAGACCATGAATAAGGTGCACCCCTCGCTCTCGGCGAGACGTTGCAGGCCGCGCTGCAGGCCGACGCCGACCCGGACCACCGCCGTCGCGCCTGCTCCGGTGGGCACCACCGGCCGCGGGCGGTCCAACGGAAGCTCAAGCTGCTCGGGTGCGCCCAGCAACTCGCGCCTCCAGTGCCCAAGCTGCCTGCTCATCTGACTAGACGCGTCCGTCTCGCTGCCGAGCGCGTCCTGCTGCCAAAGCGTATAATCGATGTACTGCACCGGAAGTTGCGGCAACCCTCCGGGGCGACCCTCAAGGCGTGCCTCGTATGCCCTCGCAAGGTCCTGCAGGAGCGGACGCATGGACAGACCGTCACCTGCAATATGGTGGAGGAGTATAAGCAGCACGTGGTCAGCGTCGGACCCCGCCGGGCCAGGACGAAACAGATGGAACAGGACAGGCGGTTCCTTGGTGACGTCGAAGGTGTGCTCAGCAGAGTCCTGGATTCGGCCATTGAACTCGTCGGGCGACACCTCGAAGTCGCGTAGTTCGACGCCGTGGCCCGTTTCGGGCAGTACGCTCTGGTGCGGCTCACCCTCGTGGGCGGGGAACACCGTTCTTAGCGTTTCGTGACGCCCGACAACGTCCAGCACGGCTAGCGCGAGCGCGTTTCGATCAACCGAACCGTGCAGTCGGAGAGCGAGCGGGATGTTGTAGGCGGGGCTGGGACCCTCCATCTGAGTCAGGTACCAGAGACGCTGCTGCGCTGAAGACAGAGGCACGCGTTCGGCCCGAGCTCTGCGGCCCAGGTGCTTTCGCGTCCGCGTACTCGGTTTGATGGACCGGATCTCCTGCGCCAACCGCGCCGTCGTGGGTGCCTGAAACAGCACTGCGATACCAAGTTCGATCTCAAGGGCAACTGCAAGCCTGGCGACGAGCCGCATTGCAAGCATGGAGTGGCCCCCGAGCGCGAAGAACGAGTCGTCCACGCCGACCGGGCCCCGCAGACTCAGGACTTCGCTGAACGTCTCCGCGATAAGCCGCTCGAGGTGGTCGCCCGGTCCGTTTCCGGCGTTTGTGATCCTCGGAGCGAGCGGCAACGCTGCCCTGTCAACCTTCCCACTGGCATTGAGCGGAAGGGCATCGAGCATCTGAATGCTGCTCGGGATCATATATTCCGGCAAACGTCCCTTGAGGTGTTGTAGGACTTGTTCCGAGGTGAGGTCAGCGTGACCGGGTGCAGCCACGATGTAGCATTCTACCCGTTTGTTGCCTGTCACGTCTTCCCGCACCACCACGACAGTTTGTCCAACGCCGTCGTGCAACTCGGCTACGGCTCGGATCTCTGCAGGCTCGATTCTGAAGCCGCGAACCTTGACCTGCTCGTCCGCTCGACCAACGAACTCCAGCTCACCATTCGTATTACGGCGAACCCGGTCACCGGTGCGGTACATCCGCTCGCCGGGGGCGTTATATGGGTTTGCGACGAACCGCTCGGCCGTCGCGCGGGGCGAACGCATATAGCCGCGTGCAAGCCCTCTGCCCGCCAGGTAGAGTTCGCCCGTGGCACCCTCCGGAACCTGACGCAGGCTGGCGTCCAACACATGGGCAACCACGCCGTCAAGACAGCTGCCGATAGGTACTGCCGCCGGCACACGCCTGGTGGTCAGCCGGTGGGCCGTAGCGAAGGTGGTCGTCTCAGTCGGCCCGTAGGCGTGGACGATAGTCAAGCCCGGATGCGCGTTGCGCAGGCGGGTCATCGAGGAGGCGCTCCCCACCTCACCCCCTGTCCACACCTCCTTGAGCGAACCCAGCGCGTCAGGCATCTCCTCGACAAGAAGGTTAAACAGGGAAGTAGTGAAGAAGGCTGATGTCACGCCTTGGTCAACGATCGTGCGGGCCAGACTGGTGATGTCGAGCCGCCCGGGCGGTGCCAAGACACAGCAGCCGCCGTTGAGCAGCGGTACCCAGACTTCGAAGTTGGATGCATCGAAGGCGGCGGATGAGTGCGCTAGGACCCGCTCGTGGGCAGGTCCTCGGAACGCAAGATCTTCTGTCAGCGCGCTGAGGCAGCGGTGGGTGATCCCGACCCCCTTGGGCTGGCCTGTCGAGCCTGACGTAAATAGGACCATAGCCAGTTGGTCTGGGAGCACTTCAACGACGGCTCGGGGTCCCAGGTCCCCACGGCTGGCAACTGGCACGTCAGTCGCCACGACCCGAAGGTGCAGCCCTTCGATATCAGGCACCCCAACTTCGTCGTCCAGGAGCAGGATGCGGGCTCCGCATTCCTCGAGCACGGGGCGTAGCCGCGTCGCGGCATACTGAGGATCGAACGGAACGCAGACCCCCCCCGCCTTCAACACACCGAGTTGCGCGACGACCTGAGCGGCCCCGCGCGCAGCAAGAATGCCAACCGGTTCCTCCGGATGCACCCCGAGCGCGCGCAGTTGGTCCGCGACGACATCGGAAAGCGCGTCCACCTCCGCGTACGTGAGCGCGCCCTCGATTGTCAGCAGGGCCGGGTCATCCGCACGCAGCCTCGCCTGCCTGGCGAACAGCTCGGGCACCGTCTTTCCCACGACAACGTAAGGGACGGCATCAAGAGTACTGGAATCGAGAACAGGCGCTGGTTTTACGACCGTGATCTGGTCGAGCAATTTGTCAGGATTAGACGCGACCTGCTCCAAGACGCCAAGGAAAGCAGCGACCAAGCGCTCAACCGTCGCCCGATCGAACAAGTCAGTGGAGTACTCCATGAAGCCGGCAAGTCCACCGATCTCGCCGTCGCCGAAGCCGGCGTCGCGTACGTTGCAAGACAGGTCGAACTTTGACACGGCGGTACGCACCGCCCGCAGGTTCGCGCCAGGCAACGGCTTTAGGTCGTCGGTGGAGACCGAGCCGGCGTTGTAGGCGAGGGCAACCTGGAACAGCGGATGCCACGCCAGCGACCGCTCCGGGTTGACGGCCTCCACGACGCGGTCGAAGGAGAGGTCCTGCTGCGCGTAAGCCGCTAGGTCGGTCACGCGAACCCGGTCTAACAATTGCCTGAAGCTCGGGTTGCCGGCCGTGTCATTCCGCAGCACGAGGGTGTTTACGAAGAAACCTACCAAATCACTGAGGTCGTCGTCGGGGCGCCCGGCAACCGGGGTCCCGATCGGGATGTCGTCGCCAGCGCCAAAGCGGTCTAGGACGGTCGCCAGGGCAGCCTGCAGAACCATGAACACCGTCGCTTGCTGACGCTGGGCCAGAGCCAATAGGCTCGCGCGTAACCCTGGGCCGACATGGAAGTCGACGCCTCCGCCACCGTCGGAAGGCATCTGCGAGCGCGCGCGGTCTGCGGGCAGGTCTAGTTGCTCCGGAACCCCATCTAAGGCGGCGGTCCAGTAGTCGAGCTGTAGTTGCGTCGCCGCGACGGCGTCTGCCTTGAGCGACGCCGCGCGCTGCCAAGAACTGTACTGTGCATAACTCACCGGGAGAGGGGCATACGACGGCTCCCGCCCGCTTCGTCGGCTGTCGTAAGCCGTAGCGAGGTCACGCAGGAACGGGCGTGTTGACCAGCCGTCGAACGCTATGTGATGGAACACGAACAGCAGGACGAAACTTGGCAGAGGCTCCGCCGCTACCTGATGAGGAGATTCCTCTGCGACAGAGAATAGCCAAGATCGGACAGGCAATTGGGTAGCTATGTCGAAGACGTGACGAGTCGCTCGCGTCAGGGTTGCGTCCAGGTCAGCCGGCGACACAGCCTGCACGGTAAGCAGTGACTCGAACGTGCCCACTGACAGCACGTGTTGCCGCGGAACCCCCCCGGTGTCCGGAAAGACGGTGCGCAGCGGCTCGTGTCGCGTCACCACATCCGTCAGCGCAGCAGTTAAGGCAGGCAGGTCTAGCGCACCCTTTAACTCGATGGCCAGCGGAATGTTGTACCTAGGGCTGGGGCCCTCCAGTTGCGCGAGGAACCAAAGGCGTTGCTGGGCCGAAGACAACGGGATTGGGTCCGGCAGTGCCATGTCACGAGGCCGCGGCGCTGGGCCAGCAGGCGTTCGCTCAAGTTCCGCGAGCGCTCGTACAAGTCCGGCAACGGTCGGGTCCTGGAAGAGTTTACGTAGGGCGATGCCGCTCCCGAACGTCCGACGGACCTCCCCCATCAGGCTCATAGCCATAATCGAGTCACCCCCGAGTTCGAAGAAGTTGTCGTCCGTGGCGACCGAGGTGACCCCAAGCACCTCGGCAAAGATGTTGCAGAGGGCACGCTCCTGCCCGTCGTCGTTAGCCTTGCCTTCTGTCGGGTAGGTCTGCACGCGCTAGTCCTTAATCATGATCGGTGTTGAGGGTAGGGACACGCCGAGTAGTTGTGCGAGCGCGGCGTCAAAGCGGTCGCGAGTATCGAGCGCTTGCTGAAGATTGAAGTTGTCTGAATTCATGCGCAGGACGGCTCGCACGTCACCGAGCTGGCTCCAGGAGAAGTCCCAAAGAGCCGGAAACGTTGCCCACTTGGGAGCCACCGGTCGGCCAATACTTCGCATTCCGAGCAGGCGCAGGCGCAACGTCTCTGTGTCGAAGTTGACCGTGTGGTGGTACAGCCCGCCGGCCTCATTCGCACTGCGTCGCGCTGCTCGTTGAATGCGCGAGTACGGCAGCTCCTTGTGCGCCAGGGCTTCGCGCATAGCCTTCGCGTGCAGGCCGATCAAGGAGCAGCTGTCCATGGCAGCGTCCCAGGTTGTTCGAATTGGCAGCGTATTAAGCAATGGACCGACCGTCGATTGTAGGCGCTCCGTGTCCCGCAGGGCGACGGGCAGCCCGACGGTTGACTCGTTGAGTGTGTACTCCGCGGCGGTACTGGTGCTGACGGCGGTGAGAAACACCGCTGCGGTTGTAACGCGCAACCGTTGAGCCGTACGTCGAACTGCAGCAGTAATGACGCCGCCTACGCGCAGAGGAACGGTCAGGAACGCGCCGCCCTCGTATTCCCCTGGACAAGGCGTGAGTTCGAGCGCTCGCATAGGTGCACCCGCCAACTGGGCACGCCACCAGGCTAAGTCCCAGTGCTGGTCACGTTCCCGTTCCGCGTACTCAAAGAAGTCGGGCGCTGCAGTCAGGCTTGACCGCGTCCCGCGGCGCTCCGCGCTGTAGAGGCTGGAGAGTTCGCGCAACAGAAGCGCCAACGACCAACTGTCGCCCGCGACGTGGTGCACTGCCACTGCAAAGAGGTATTGGTGCTCGTCCCTAACGATTAGAAGCGCCCTAAATGCGGACGCCGCCGCTAGGTCGAACGGCTCCTCCCAGAAGGCGCTCAAGGCGTCATCCGCGCATCTGGGCGTCGGGGCTCGGACGACACGGACAGGGTCCGAGTCGCACTTCATCGCCGCCGGTCGTGCCCCATCGTAGTCATACGTGCACGTGAGGACAGGATGTCGGGCAAGGAGCAACACCACGGCCGTCTGGAAGGCAGACAGATCTAGGGGTCCGACGAGCTCGAACAGTAGCGGCATCGTATAGATGGAGCGCTCCGCGAGGCTCTCGTGAGCAAGCATCGACTGTTGCATGTCGGAGAGCGGCCTGATCAGGTTCATACCGGTGCACCAGTGACCGGCGGCGGCCTCCCGTCCAGAACAAGGGACACCCATTCGGCGAAGGTAGCCCCGTTAAGACACTCGCTCGTCGCGACCGAAGTCTGCGTTAGAGCCCTGGCTCTTGCCGTCACACGTAGGGCCAGAAGCGAGTGTCCGCCCATGGAAAGGAAGTCGTCGTCGTCCTCGACTCGGTCCACGCTGAGGGTGCTGCGCCACGCCTCTCGCAGCTGTTCGGTGACGTCGGTCCCTGTCAACGCTTCAGTAGAAGCAGGGGAGTGGTTCGGCTGAGGAAGATGACGTAGGGCCACCTTGCCATTGGGAAGTCGCGGGAGTTCCTCGAGGAACAAGACCCGGCTTGGTTGCATCGCGGGTGGGAGATGACCTGCGGCGTGTGCACGCAGGACCTTCGCCGTAAGCAGGCCCCGCTGCCCCGCTCCAATCCCGGCGGCGATGTTGTCTCGGCGGCTGGGCTGACCGGCCGCACGAATCGCGTAAACGTAGGCCACATCAGCATCCTCGCCCAGGTTCCAGTCAGGGACAGCTTGCACTGAGAAATCAGCCGCGCGCAGGGTGGCAGTAACCTCTGGAAGCGTGGTACTCGCTCGCTCGACCTCCATAGCAACCTGCCGTACGCGCGCGAGTTGCTCGGGACGAAGGCCTCGTAGCACGTCCAACTCGGCTCCTTCCGTGTTGATCTTGAGGAGGCCGACGTTTGTTACTTGGAGTTCGTCAAAGATGTCCCCAAGCGTCCTAACGGGTACGTTGTGTGTGGTCGAGGCAAGGCGCTTCTGCGTATCTTGGAGCAAGGCCTCCCGCTCCACGGTCGAATAATCTGCCCCCGCGGAACTTGCGATATGCCGGTGGTTCGACATGACCAGCGAGGCCGCGTCGGCTGCTCGCCTAGATCCGATGCCAGAGAGATACGTGAGCCCCGGAAAGGACGTGAGTTCCGCGGTTCCGGCGGTCTTGCCCACCGCCACTTCCACGAGGGAACCCAGCACCTGATGTTCCGTCAGGTTCAGGCGGAGCGATGGGAGGACATCCGGGTTCGGCTCAATCGCAACGGCGCGCACCCCTTGCGCCTGAGACGTTGCCCATAGGGTGAAGAGACCGACGTTTGCACCCACATCAACGACAACGTCCCCATCCTGCACATGCAGTCCGCCGCGCGCGTACTCGTCCTGTTCAAAGATCTGCCGGTACAGGAAGAGGGCCTCGTCAGCCGACGGCGTGGCCACGACCAACCCATTTGGCAGGGCGACGCGCTGCAGGCCGTTGAGCACTGGGGAGAACTCGCGCTTGGCCACGACATACGCCACAAGCGTCGTCTCGCCTTGGACGTCCTTGAACGGCGTCACCGCCGCATCGCGAACCCACGGGTGCGTGCGCAGCACGGCCGCCACCTCTGCTGGCTCTACGCGCACACCCCGAACCTTGACTTGGTCGTCAATCCGACCTCGGAACTCCAGACGTTCGTCGTCGCGCAGCAAGACCAGATCACCAGTCCGGTAGAGCCGTCCAGTGCCCCGGAACGGGTCAGGTAGAAAACGCTCCACCGTCATTTCGTGGTCGAGATACCCTAATCCGACTCCGATGCCACCGATCCAGAGTTCCCCCACCACACCGCGCTCAGTCGGCAACTTGTTCTCGTCCAGAACATAAAGGTCGATCCCGTCGATCGGGCGGCCAAGGAGTCCCACATCGCCGTCAAACTCTTCCTTGCAGTCCCAGAAGGTCACACTTACCGAGGCCTCGGTGGGCCCATATTGATTGAAGATCGCGGCGGGCACGAGATCCTTGAAACGTCGCACCACTGCCATATCTAGCGCCTCACCGCCACAGAACACCCGGCGGAGATCAGTGCAATGGGCGAACTCGTCCTCCTCAAGCATGTATCTCAGCATGGTGGGGACAAAGTGGACCGTCGTAATGGCCTCATCCTGCATAAGCCGCACAAGCCCCAAGCTGTCGTACTGCAGGCCAGGAGGCGCTATAACAAGAGTGCCACCAGAAACCAAAGGCGCAAAGATTTCGTGAATGGCTGCGTCGAACGCAACGGACGCCTTGTGCAGAACGCGGTCCTGCGCGTCGAGCTTGTACTGCCGCTGCCCCCACTCAAGGCGGTTCACCAACCCCGCATGATGCAGCAGCACTCCCTTGGGCGTGCCGGTCGTGCCCGAGGTGAACAGCAGGAGTGCGGGCTGTTCACCCCCGGCACGTCCTCGCCATGCTTGAGGCTCGACTGAAGAGCCGGACCCTGTGAAGCGTAGATCCTGCAAAGAGTAAGAACTGAAGCCGCGCCAAGGAGGCGGCGGTTCCAGTCCGTCGAGCAGTAGTACGCGCGGCACTGCGCTACGGCAATTTTGCTCGAGCCGGTCAGTTGGAAACTCGGGATCTAATGGTACAGCTACCGCCCCCAGTTCTAATACCGCTAGAAGGCTGCATACATAGCCTGCGGAGCGCTGAAGATAAAGGGCAACGCGGTCTCCCGGACGCACTCCAACGGCCGCCAGGCCAGACATAAGGAGGCGTACGTCCGACCACATGTCCTCGTAGGACAATTCCCCATCGACGCTGTGGATGGCGCTAACTTGTTCGCCCTCGGACGACTGCCGGTGGACGAGGTCCGAAACGTACTTATGGACCATCAGTCGTGCTTCTGCGCGACCGCGACGATGGCGACGCGAGGTAGTTCCGCGATAAAGCCCTGCTCGCACTCGATCGCGCGAACGTTCACGGCCGCGCCGACGACCTTGCGGCGTGCGAGGTAGTCTGTATGGTCGAAGTGTTGCTCCAGCAGCGCCCAACCTTCGTCTGGGTGCTCCGCGTTGATGAGATCCCGCACGCCGTACATGTCGCCGACGTATGCACAGAGCCCTCGTCGAGCTTCGTCCATCGTGCGTCCACTAACCACAATGGGGTCGTAGAGGTCCAGAACCTGGGTTAGAACGGGAAGGGTTCGAAATAGCGCGTGCAACTCAGTCCTGGTAAAATGCTCATAATCGTGACCCGCCAGGCTGTGCGTATGCACAACTTCAGAGAAAAAACGGGCCATGGGGCTGGCCTCGTCGAAATCGTGAAGTACCACTCGACCGGCGGTCCGGACCGTTCGCACGGCCTCAGAAACCGCAGCGCTTCGGTCGGCGCGCGGAATGTGATGGGTGCCATACGCCAGCAGCACGCCATCCAATGAGCCTGACTTTAAGAAGGAGAACTGTGCCGCCTGCCGTATGGCTGCCAGTCCCCGGGCCAATGCATGCCTAACCATCTCACCTGAGATGTCCCCGGTCACGACGTCGAGGTCTTCGGAGCCAACTCCGGCGTGTAGGGCGTGCGCCCTAGCCACCGTTCCGTCGCCACCGAGCACGTCTAAAACTGTGTGCTTGCCTCCCGAACCGGGCGGCACGGCAAGCCGCAGGAGCTGTTGTACGCCGTGCCAGCGGACCGAGGTGTCCTCCTGAGCGGCTCGGTACGAGTCACCGCGACCGGTTGCGTCCGAATCAAATTCGGTCGTCGTCCCGATTAGCGTTGCGAGCCCTTCCTTTGCCTGAAACCGACTCTTGTCCAGAAGCCGGTACAGGTTCGGGTGCTGTGTGGACAGCAAGTGCAGATACTCAGCAAAGGTCGCGTCCGGCAGGTACCCGTGCCTGCGCTCATCGTCCAGAGAACTTACCCCGCCGCAACTGAATAGCGATGCAGTGGTGCCAGCACAATCACCCTGCTGGACCGTGCTCAAGAACTCATCCGGGCAATAAGACTAGCAGGACGAATGTCTTGCCAGTTAGCGTCCACATAGTCGAGGCACGCCTGCCGGCTGCCCTCGAACCTCTGCTCCCAGCCAGCCGGTATCTCAAGCGCCGCAGGCCACAGGGAGTGCTGGTTCTCGCCGTTCACGAGAACCAGAAGCGCCGTCTCTTCACCATTATCGTCAAACGGGTTTGTGGCCATTCTGCTCCTTCGGCATGGTTCGGTGTTTCCCGGGGCCTGACGCCCAGCTGGCTGGAGCACCGCCGCAGCAGGGCGTTCTGCGTGTGCTGGTCCTGACGCCAGCGAGAACTCGGTCGACGCCGTTGAGCGTAAGCCCATGCTCTGGGTCGCCGCACGTGAAAGCGTCCACGAATGCGACTCGCCCAGCAGTCGTTGGCTCACGTAGACGGCTCCTTAGCAGGTAGGCGACGGTGCTGAACGTGGTTTGCGACGATGAGCGTGTCAGCAGTGCCCCCGCTCGGCTTCCATTGGAACAGGCGCGGCGCCCCGAAGCCGTCCGGCGACGCCAGATGGGCCCAGCAAGGCGGACGGGTCTCCGACACCTGGCGAGTGGTCCGCTTGTGATGTAGGGCGGCCCTGACGTTCGACCATTCCGGTCCAGGGAAGCCAGGTCGCCTCCGCACGTGCGACCAGAGCCCCGCTCTGGTCGTACATCGCCGTGCCCACCCGGCCGCGGCTACGATCTCGAAGCTGACCCACGATACTGTACGTAGCCTCGGCGAGGATGTTCGCAGGTGCGACGACCGAGACGGTGTATCGGGCGAGAACTCTTGTGTCCGCACCCTGGTCGAATGTCCAGCCGCCGGGGCAGTCCAAGGCTGCCCAGATCATCTCTTCGGCAACCGGGCGGCTCGCAACGTTAGGGCCCTGGTCCGCTGGGCGCCAGTGACACTTGACTCTGCCCGGCCGAGCGGCGCTCTTCATAGGGCGCAGCTGCAGGCCGTCCAAGCGCGTCGTGCCGCAGACGAAGCAGTGCGGAAAAGGGTGGAGCGTGTCGCCAGCGTAGGTCGTCTCGAACTGTTCCTCAGGTACGAGCGCGATAATCGGATCGCTCATCTCGGTGGCTTGCGTCGCGATAGCGACTAGGTCCTCCCCGTCGAGGACGTGTACACGTCTAGAGCCAGACACCAACTCTAGAGGCTTATCGAGCGGTGGTGGTCGAAGGAGGGTTACGACAACTAGACGGGCTTCCAACAGCCCGCTTGCCCGAGCGGCGATCAGGCCCGAAGCTATGCCACCGTTCGCGCTGCGCGCTGGCCCGCTGTACCGCCGATCAATGGTGACGGTGTCACGGCGGGACATATCGGCGTCTACCACGTCTGGCCTCGCGTCACGGACTGGGGTGGACTGGGTTGGTCCAACCTGAGCTGGTTGCTGGTGAGCACGCCTGGCGCTCGCTCTCCATGTTCGGAGACAAATCGTCGTGTAGGTGCTCGGAAACCAGTTTCAGCAGCTCGCTCGAGGTGTCTGCGAGGTACATGTGACCCCCCGGAACCTCTGCGACTCGGAGTCCCACGGAGGTCGCCTCGGCCCAGGCCAGGCACTGCGCCTGGCCTACGAGTTCGTCGTGCGTACCCCGAATGGCGGTGACGGGGACCGGCAGTCTCACCGGCTTGAGTCGATAGGAGTCTTCGTAGAGCGCAACGTCCGCTCGTAGGGTCGGGAGCAGCAGTTCCCGCATCTCGGGATCCTCAAGTGCAGGGTGAGAGTAGCCAGCGAACTCATTGACCTTCCGTATAAAGGCGTTGTCGTCGACGAGTCCGGTCGCGCGTAGCGCCCTAGGCTTCCAAGGCGTCGGGGAGCCGCTGACGAACAACCGGGTCACCTCGTGTCCCTCCTCGATGTACCTTAATGCGAGCTCGAAAGCGAGGACGGCTCCCAGGCTATGGCCGAAGAGGGCGACGGCCTGACCGCCACCCCGCTCGATGGTCGAGGCAAAGGCGTCATCGACCACTGCCCGCATGCTTCGCAAGGGCTCTTCCCGAAAGCGGCCCTCCCGGCCGGGCAACTGCACCGGGTCTATGCGAAGCCCGGGGGGGGCGCCGCGCCAAGCCCGGAAGAAGGACGCTCCGGCACCTGCGAAGGGGAGGCACAGGAGAAGCGTTTCTTGTTGCAAGTCTTGCATAGGTCATCCTTGGTAACTGGTCGCGTATCGCTACAGCAGGGGAGTAGGCGGGCCGCGGCGTCTAGCGTTTGCGTCGCAAGGCCGTTGTTACTGGAAACGTGCTGAAGCCGTAGACGAAGTTCGACCTCAGGCGACGCGCACCGGGGCTAGGGGTAACGTGCTCAAAGCGATCCAGCATCTCCCGGAAGAGGATCCGGAGTGCGAGGCGAGCGACAATATGTCCTACGCAGTAGTGGGGGCCAGCCCCGAAAGCGAGGTGTTTGTTGGGCCGTCGAGACTGATCGAATCGAAACGGGTTTTCAAAGACCGTCTCGTCGCGATTAGCCGAGCCAATCCAGGCTACTACGGCTTCCCCCGCGGAGATGTTCACATCTCCCAGGCGGTAGTCACGGTTGGCGTACCTCAAGGAGTGACTCACAGGCGACGCCCAGCGCAACGCCTCCTCCACGCCACTTGCGTCGTGGTCGGAGCGTTCACGCCAGTTGGAGAAGCCTGGGCTGCCTGCCAAGGCCTCCAGCGCGAACATTGGCGCGTGCGGCGTGGTGACATTGGCCCCGAGAATCATGCTGTAGCAGTTGGACACGACTTCGGCCTGCGTCATTCGGCGACCGTCCACTTGCATCTCGAGCAGTAGGCTAATGAGGTCATCGCCGCCGCGGCGCTGCCTCTCCCGCACGGAGTCCTGGAAGTAGGCGAACAATTGCCGGTGCGCGCGGTCGAGTGTGTACCTGCGTCCGCGCGGGTGCCGGTGCTCGGGTTCGTCGGGCGCGATGCATGTGGTGGTCAGGCGCGTGAGTTCCCCCCAGTCCGTCTCCGGTAGCCCCATCAAAGTCCCGGCCACCGCCATGGGCAGGGCCGTCATCGGCTTAGCGAAGTCGTGTACCCCGCCATCAGCCAAGGGGGTCAAGAGGTCGACTACGACGCGGCGTACTTGGTCCTCCTGCCGATGAGCCACTCGCAGGTTGAGGGCCTGCTGGAGGGGCGAGCGCATCTCTGTATGGCGGGGTGGGTCCGTCACAGCCATTTGATTGCCGCCAGCAGGGTCATCGGTGCCCAATATATCAAGGAATGTCCCACGTTCCGACGTGAACACCGACCATTCTCTAAGCACCTCGGCCACGTGCTGGTGTGATACGACAGACCAGAAGCCGAGTTGAGAATCGGCCTGCTGCCAGGCGACCGAGGAGGCGCGGCGCATCGCCGTCCAAATCGCGTGGGGATCCCCCTCACTGTATAGGGCGTGGTCGACGAGACTCAGCGGGTCCGTCGCCCCAGCCACCGGGCAGAGACCTCCCATGGCAGACCCTCGTCCACCGCCGGGGACCGCCCCGCCGAGAAGCGGCTGCACGGTCACCGGCTGGCAGCAATGCGGTCCATGTTGAATGCAACTTCAGCTACTGTCGGCTCTAAATACAAAACGCGCGCCGGCAGGTCCACCTGGTAACGCTGCTCGAGTAACTCGACGAAGGCTGCGGCGCCCAATGAGTGGCCACCGAGGTCAAAGAAGTCGTCATTCACACCAACGGGCTCGACGGCCAAGATCTCTCCCCAGAGAGCGGCAATAAGCTGTTCGGTCCTAGTCTTGGGTGACACGAACTCATAGGGCAATTCGCGCGGCGCCCGTGCGATGGCAGGCAGGGACCCCCGGTCGACCTTGCCGTTAGGTGTCAGGGGCATGGCGGCAACGACAAGCACTGCCCAGGGGACGCTGTGCACCGGGAGCTCACGCTGCAGCTGTTCACGTAGCTCGGCGGGAAGTCTGTCACGCTCAGCTCCTACACATCGCGCGGTTACGTACGCGAGCAGCCGCGTGCCAGTCGCCAGAGCGACCTGAGCAACGACCACCGCCTGCTCGACACGCTTGTCGCGGGCGAGCAGCGCCTCTACTGAGCGTGGCTCGACCCTGTACCCGAGCACCTTGACCTGGTCGTCTGCCCTACCGAGGAACTCCAGGACCCCCCGGTCGGTCCACCTGCACAGGTCCCCGGTCCTATAGAGGCGGTCGCCGTCCCGGTAAGGGTCGGCCACGAACCGAGCTGCCGTCTCCGCGGCCTGACCGGCGTAACCGTGAGCTAAGCCGAGGCCACCCGTGTAGAGCTCGCCGGCAATGCCGGGCGCAACGCGTTGCAGCCGTTCATCCAGGACCAGTACGTGGGTCCCATCGATCGGACAGCCGATCGGGACATCGGTGCCTGACCAGGAACCCGGACTGGTCCAAGTGCTCGTGAAGGTCGTGTTCTCCGTAGGTCCGTAACCGTTAGTGAACGTCACTCTCGGGGCCCGGCGACTCAGAGCCCGCAACGCGGCGGCTGAGACGACATCGCCTCCCGCGACAACCTGCCTAACGTTGCTGAGACAGTCCGCATGCATCCTGACGATCTGCTCGAAGAGACCGGCTGTCAACCAAAGGACTGTCACCCGCTCAGCATGGATTAGTTGTGCGAGCGCCTCTAGGTCGACCGGCCCAGGAGGCGCAACTGCGAGTGTGGCACCTACGGACAGGGCCCCCCAAATCTCGAACGTAGATGCATCGAAGGCCATCGGGGCCAACTGCAAGACCGTGTCTCCGGCGTGCAGGTCCGTCCACGACGGTCGGTCAACAAGCCGTACGACTGCCCGGTGGGGAACTAGAACCCCCTTCGGCACGCCAGTCGACCCCGAGGTGAAACTGGCATAACAAATGTCGGCAGGAGAACAAGGCGTTGCCGGCGGCGGCGACAGGTCGACCCAGTCGGACGGTTGCGAAATTCTCAGGGGCATGGGCAAGGTCGACTGCACCCGCTGCCGATCAGTGACAAGAACCTGGACCTGAAGAGAGCCTAATGTGGCCTCAAGGCGTGACGAAGGGTCGTCCAGCCCAAGGGACACGTAGAAGGCCCCGCACCGCAGGATCCCAAGTAGCGCCACGATGAGGTCCGGGCTCCGGTCGAGGAGCACGCCGACGGCTGCGCCCGGGCCAACGCCCAGGCTCTGCAGATGCTGGGAACAAGCGGCGGAGGCGCGCGCGAGTTCGCCATAGGTGAGCCGCCGCGTGCCTGCGCGGACGGCGACGGCTGCGGGGCTCCGCCGGGCCTGCTCGAGGACGAGTTCGTGGACCAAGGTGTCGCTTGAATCGCGCTTCTCGCCTTGCTCCCAAACCTCAAGTTGCAGTGACTCAACTGGGGACAGTGGCGTCGCCGCCGCTCTTGAGAAGCGGGCGGCTCCGTAGGCAGGCTCAGCCTGTCGCATGACGTCTCCTGCCGATGGCGGTTGTGTTCTTCCTACACTAGGGACGCGGGCGTCCGTGACTGGGCGAGCGTCGAACACGCTCGTACGCGCATCGCGGGTTCGGTCTTGACGGCGCTCGACTGATTCTCCCCGGATCTGCTTACCAAAGTTCCCACCTTGGCACCCGCATGTGGCGTCCGCATGTATGGGCAGACCCCAGCTCCTTCGGAGGTGGCGGAAGCTAGCCTCACCAACCACTTGGAGGAGGCCGGTACCGATGCTTGCACGGGCCAACGATGGCAACGCTCACAACAAGCCGCTCGGCCGCCTGTAGTGGTATCCCGCAACGACAAAAGTGAGACGTCGCCGCCTGGCCCCGCCTACGTGCAGCCCACACCTGCCTGTCGCGGCTGCACAGTGACCGCGCGTGGAACGCCACGTGACGATGTGGCCGGAGATGGCATTCACCGCCTTCTTGCGCCACGTGTTCAGCCGAAGACTGCCCGTGGCACACCCCCGCGTCGTTGCCCATCGAACTCCCACTTGACAAGTTCGGCTCCGTCAAGGTGGAGGCAGCCACTCCGTCGACGACCCCAGTGGCTGGTCCGGAACCGTCGCAAGTGCTGCTCTGTTGCGCTGTGCGGTGCCTCGCTCCTACGATTGGCGGCTCAGGCCGTCTCATGTGTCTACTACCCGACTGGCCACGTTGCATCGAATCGTCATTGGGTCGACATGTCCGCGGAAACCTAGGCACACGATAAGGGTCGCCATGCTCGATTTACCAGACTTCGTAAAACTAGTCCCCCAGTTCGACGTCAAACTGCTACAGGCCGAGTTATTTGGGCTTGGAGGCGACAGGTTTCGGCCGCAGGCCTCATTCTACGCTGGGCGCATCGTCGAAGAGGAGTTCCAGGGTTGGCGGGTGCTCGCTTTGCGGGCACCCGGCGGGGACATTCGTCGTGCCGACCCGGGCGGACCTGGCTTGGTCGATTACAACAACACCGAGCACATGGCGAAGACTCCCTATACGTCATCCATTCTCAATGAGTTGGGGACTCCATTACGGGCAGTTCGCTACCTCTCACTGGAACCCGGTGCTGCCGTTGCCGAACACCGCGACTATCCTTATGGGCTGAACGTTGGCTGGGCAAGACTGCATCTACCTATCGTCACTAACGAGCAGGCAGCCATCACCATCAACGGCGTGCCGACGTGCTGGCAGCCCGGCGAACTTTGGTATGCGAATTTTGGGCGGCTCCACAGCCTGTACAATCATGGCAGTAGCCCCCGTGTGCACCTCGTCATCGACTGCTATTGCGGCCCAGGTCTTGTTGGCCTCTTTCCGAGCGAGCACCGACCAGCGCTAGATGACTCTGAGTTGATGCTGCGGAAGCCTGAGGTGACTTTGCCCCGGGAGCACGCCGAGTCCCTCGTCGGCGACATCGTCATTCCTAGTGCGTTTCTAAAGTCGTACCTGGACCCACCGAGCGGTGAGACCTTCGCCGTTGAGGGAGAAGACCTGACGGGCAGGGTCGAACTCGAGCAAGACCGGCTCGTCCTACGTGGTGAGGATGGGCACGAGTCCATCTTGGTGCACATAGGTGGCCTCGAGTTCCGAGAGTTGTGCTGGACAGAGGAAAGAACACTGCAGTTTAGTTCCTCGGCCGCCGGCGCCAGGGTGACATTCAAGAATCGTTCTGGCTCCCGAGTCGTCGAAGCCACGCGCTCTAGATGTCCCGATTCAGCTTCATCCTCTGATAATAGCAGCGAAGACCTGTCGGCGTTGCACCGGTTGGCTTAGAAGGGCGTGGCGCATGAGGGATTCGGAAATCATTCGGGACGACCTCCCTACCCAGGCGGAGCGCCCCCCAGACGACCGCGCCTTTAAACTGCTCTGGTACGGCCAGACCGTAAGCGCGCTCGGTACAACCGTTTCGCGCCTAGCCCTACCTCTAGCCGCCATCGTCGTTCTGCATTCAACGACCTTTCAGGTCAGCCTGCTAACAGCTGCCGCGTGGATTCCGTGGTTGCTCTTCGGTCTACCAGTGGGCGCCTGGGTCGATCGTCTTCCCCGCCGATCCATACTGCTGGTCTGCGACCTTGCGTCTGCAGTGCTTTTCGCGAGCATTCCCTTAGCCGCAGCGCTTGGGGTCTTAAGTTTCGAACAGATGGTTGTGGTTGCCCTACTAGCTGGTTTCTTGAGCGTCTTCTTCCAAACTGCTTACCACGTCTATCTCGCTGACGTCGTAACGCAGGAGCTGCTGCTCAACGCGAACGCGAAGCTGCAGGGCAGCGAGGCCGTCGCTCAGGTAGCGGGGCCCAGTTTGGCCGGCCTCATAGCGTCGCTGATCGGTGCCACGGCCGGTGTGCTGTTGGATGCACTAACATTCGTGTTCTCGTTTGTATTGACCCGTCGGATTTCGGACCTTGGCCGACCGGCCACTGACGCCACTGGGAAGGGCGTCCCCCTTCGAAGGCAAATTGCCGTCGGCGTGCACTTTGTCGCCTCGGACCCTTACCTACGGGTGCTGACCATCTATGGGTCCTTAACGAATCTCGCACTAATAGGATACCAATCGATCGTTGTAACCTTCTTGGTTCGCACCGTCCGCCTCGGACCTGCCCTCGTGGGAGTCGTACTTGCAGCGGCAAGTGTAGGCGGCGTGCTCGGGGCCGTTCTCGCACAACGCGTAGCGCGTTCGGTGGGCACATCCCGTGCCCTTATCTTCAGTGCTCTCTGCACGGCTCCCTTTGGATTGCTTGCTGCTCTGGCTGGCGGTGGCTTCAGATTGGTACTTCCCATGTTGGGAGGGTTTGTCGTAGCTGCGGGCATTGTTTGTAGCAATGTCGTGAAGGATAGTTTTCGGCAGACGTACTGCCCTCCGGAGATGCTCGGGAGAGTTCTCGTTACCATGCAGTTTCTGAATTACGGAAGTATCCCGCTTGGAGCAGTTCTTGCAGGCGGAGTGGCAACTGTCTTGGGTTTGCGCACAGCGGTTGCCCTCGCCATGGGGGTGCTTCTGCTGGCTGCCCTAACACTTCTCCTCGGTCCGCTCCGCCACACTCGAGATCTTCCGACACGTTCCGCAGCGTTCGGCGTGTCTCCTTGAGCGTCGAGCTGAATCGAGACATTAAGTAGGAGGGTGGCGCCGCGGAAGATCTGGGCCGGTTTGCTGGCCCCTCGCGGGGAGATGGGCCTCGCCCAAGCGTGAGACTCGTGGCTCTGCCTGGCGCACTGATTGTGACCCAGGTCCGGCAGCGTGCCACCCAGCAGGTCCACGCTCACCGGTGGGCCGAAGCGACGGCTGGGGCCTACCGGCGGCTGCTGCTGCGGTACCCGACACGTGAGCGACAAGCAGTGAAAGCGCCTGAAGGTGTTGTTCGCCACCGATGACCCCGCTGGGTGAAGGTCCGTAGAAACGGGCCCTTCACAATGCAGGGTGTAGTCGGGGTCTGAAGCCGCCGGTCTCGAGTAGGGATCTGGCGATGTAGTTGGTGAGGTTGCGGAAGCCC
>JAABVA010001477.1_pt1 | contig 25172 bp, 15 predicted proteins | sample 5560331 | NCBI WGS metagenome assembly JAABVA01 (sample SAMN12812661, study PRJNA571458) | rock metagenome | isolation source: Antarctica rocks | place: Antarctica: Victoria Land, Mt New Zealand sud | collected 2016-01-07
GTCTTGGCTGCGCGCTTGCCGTAGCGGGCCTCGAAGCGGGCGACTCGACCGCCGGTGTCGAGGATCTTCTGCTTGCCGGTGTAGAACGGGTGGCACTGGGAACAGACCTCGACGTGGATGTTGCCACCGTCCTTGGTGCTGTGCGTGACGAAGGAGTTGCCGCAGCCACAGGTGACCGTGGTCTCGGTGTACGTGGGATGGATACCCGACTTCATGTGGTGCCTTTCGTCGTGGTCGCCGGGTCGCCAACGCTTGCGTGGTGGACGTGAACCGGAACCGTGTTCTTCCCGTCAGTGTGCCAGGGCCGCCGGATCACTCAACCACCGCGACCGCTGTCGTATTCCGCGGCTCGAACCAGCCGTTCAGTGGTCATTCGTCGCCGTGGTCATTCGTCGCCGTGGTCATTCGTCACTGTGTCCGGAGACGGGACCACCGGGCGCGTTCTTGGCCACCTGCAGGAGGAACTCCGCATTCGACCCGCTCTTGCGCAGCCGGTCGATGAGCAGGTCGATCGCCTGGTGGGAGTCGAGGCCGGACAGGACCCGGCGGAGCTTGAGCGCCACCTGGTACTCGTCGGGCGCCATGATCAGCTCGTCCTTGCGGGTACCGGAGGGGTTCACGTCGACCGCGGGGAACACCCGGCGCTCGGCGATCTTGCGGTCGAGCTTCAGTTCGGCGTTGCCGGTGCCCTTGAACTCCTCGAAGATCACCGTGTCACCGGTGGAACCGGTCTCCACCATGGCCGTGGCGATGATGGTCAGCGAGCCACCGTACTCGATGTTGCGCGCCGCACCGAGGAATCGCTTGGGCGGGTACAGCGCGGTCGAGTCGACACCACCGGAGAGGATGCGGCCGGATGCGGGCGAGGAGTTGTTGTACGCCCGCCCGAGCCGGGTGATCGAGTCGAGCAGCACCACCACGTCCCTGCCGCTCTCCACCAGGCGCTTGGCCCGCTCGATGGCCAGCTCGGCCACCGCGGTGTGGTCACCCGGCGGTCGGTCGAAGGTCGAGGAGATTACCTCGCCCTTGACCGAGCGCTGCATATCCGTGACCTCCTCGGGTCGTTCGTCGACCAGCACGACCATGAGGTGGCACTCGGGGTTGTTCACCGCGATGGCGTTCGCGATGGCCTGCAGCACGCTGGTCTTCCCGGCCTTGGGCGGGCTGACGATGAGCGCGCGCTGCCCCTTGCCGATGGGCATCACCAGGTCGATGACGCGGGTGGTGAGGACGTTGGGCGTGGTCTCCAGCCGCAGCCGCTGGTTCGGGTACAGCGGGGTCAGTTTGCCGAAGTCGGGGCGTCGGCGGGCGGCGTCGGCGTCACCGCCGTTGATGGTGTCGATGCGTACCAACGGGTTGAACTTCTGCCGGTTGCTGGGCTGCTCGCCCTCCCGCGGCACCCGGACGGCTCCGGTGACAGCGTCACCACGGCGCAGGCCATTCTTGCGCACCAGGTTCATGGAGACGTAGACGTCGTTGGAGCCGGCGAGGTAGCCCGACGTGCGCACGAACGCGTAGTTGTCGAGGACGTCGAGGATGCCCGCCACCGGCTGCAGGACGTCGTCGTCGCGCACCTCGACGTCGCGCTCGTTCTGCTGCTGGCCGCCGGCGTCGCCGCCCCGGTCGCGCCCGCGACGACGCTCCCGGAAACGTCGCCCGCCCCGGCGCCCGCGGCCGTCACCCTCGTCGTCGCGGTCGTTGCGCCCGCCAGGGGGGCCGCTACCGTTGTTCTGGGCCTGCTCACCGCGCTCCCCGCCACCAGTGCGGCCGGCGTCGCGGTCGGTCGCCTGCTGCCCACTGTTCTGGGCGCCACCGTTCTGGGCGCCACCGTTCTGGGCGCCGCTGTTCTGGGCGCCACCGTTCTGGTCGCGGCCAGCCTGCTCCCGACCGTTCTGCTCGCGCCGGCCCTGGCGCTCGCGCCGTCCCTGCCGTTCGCCCTGCTCGCGTTGGGGCGCTGCATCACTGGACGCAGGAGCATCCGGTGCGGCACCGTTCTGCGCGCCGCTGCGCTCGGGCGCGGACGACATGGGCGGCCGGCCGTTCTGCTCAGGGGACGCGGTGGGCACCTGCTCGGCCCGCGGCCCGGTCTGCTCGGCCTGAGGTGCGGTAGTGGGCTGCTCGGCCCGCGGTCCGGTCTGCTCGGCCTGCGGTGCGGTCGTGGCGTGCGGCGAACCAGTGGGTCTCGTCGCGGTGCGCCGCTGACGCACCAGCGGTGGGGTATCCACCGATTCAACAGGCGGAGCCGTGCGCTGCTCGCCAGCCGCCGTGCCGGCGGAGCTGGTTGTGGTGGCGGCTGGAGCAGCTGAGCCGTCCTGGCGCTGCTTGATGGCCATGATGAGGTCGCCCTTGCGCATGCCGGCGGTACCGCTCACCCCGACCTGACCGGCGAGCGCGCGCAGGTCGGCGAGCACCATCCCGGTGAGCCCGCCGCGGCGGCGGGGTGCGGTAGCGGCGTCAGGCGCGCTGGCTGTGGGGGCGGTGCTGAGGTCCGTATCGGTCACGGAGGTCCTTTCGTTCCTCGGCGTGCAGTCCTGCAGCGCTGAGGTCTCGGCCCGGGCCACGGCGCGGGAGGCCGTACTCGGAATGTTCCACCGGACCCCGACGGGGCCGGCGGCACGTCCACCCCGGTGCGTGCTGGAGCGCACTGGGTGCCTGGGCCGATCGACGCGACGCTCTGCGAAGTGATCGTCCCCGAGGAGAACCCCCGGGAGGGCACCGGCGTCAACACGCACGGTGGCTGAACACCGCCAAGCGTAGCCGCCCGCGCCACCGGCAGCAACACGGACCACACCGCGTGTCGTGTCCTCAGCTCACCCGCACGCCGCACGCCACCCCGAGGTCCAGCACCGTCCAGCCCCGCGACTGAGCCTGCGCACGCAGCGGGGCAGCGAGGCCACCGACCGTGAGCGCGAGCACGCTCGGACCCGCGCCGGAGATCACCGCCGCCACCCCCGCGCGGCGCAGCTGCGCGACCAGCGCGACCGTCGCGGGCATCGCCGGGGCCCGCTGCGCCTGGTGCAGGCGGTCCGCGGTGGCCGGGAGCAACAGGTCGGGCCGTTGGGTGAGGGCGAGCACGGCGAGCGCGCTGCGCCCGGCGTTGAACGCGGCGTCGGCGTGCGGGACCTGCGCGGGCAGCATCCCCCTGGTGACCTCGGTGGACGACTGTGCTGCGGGAACCAGCGCCACCGGCTGCACGTCGGGGTGCACCTGCAGCCGCACCGCGCAATAGGTGGGTCCAGGGTCGGTCCAGGAGACGACGGCGCCGCCGAGCACGCTCGCCGAGGCATTGTCGGGGTGACCTTCGAACTCCGCGGAACACTGCACCAGTTGGGCGGGGCTGACCGGCGCGCCGAGCAGCGCGCAACCGGCGGTCACGCCGGCCACCACGGCTGATGCCGAGGAACCGAGGCCCCGGGAATGCGGGATGCTGTTGCGACACCGCACCTGGATGCCGACAGCGGCCGCCTCGGCGGCGGTCAGGCCGCCGAGTTCGAGCCCCGAGCGCACCGCGCGCACCACCAGGTGCGATTCGTCCAGCGGGACCGCACCGGCCCCCTCCCCCTCGACCTGCACCCGGACACCACCGTCGGTCGCGGTGAACGTCACCTCGTCGTACAGCCGCAGCGCGAGGCCCAGGCAGTCGAAGCCCGGGCCCAGGTTCGCCGACGACGCGGGCACCCGGACGGTCACCGAGTGCCCGACGGGCACCGGCTGGGTCACCGGGCCGCCGGCATCACCCGAGGTCCAGCGCGCGGGCGACGGCCACGGGGTCGGCGGGCACCGCGTCGACCTCGATCATTCCCTCGAGCGCGGTGGCCGGGTCCTTGAGGCCGTGCCCGGTGAGCGTGCACACCACGGTCGAGCCGGGCTCCAGCCACCCGTCGGCGTGCGCGGCGAGCAACCCCGCGACGCTGGCGGCCGAGGCGGGCTCCACGAACACGCCCTCCCGCTCCGCCACCAGGTGGTAGGCCTGCAGGATCTTCGCGTCGGTGGCGGCGCGGAACTGCCCGTCGGACTCCTCCTTGGCGGCGACCGCGCCGATCCAGGAAGCGGGTGAGCCGATGCGGATGGCCGTGGCGATCGTCTCCGGATCTGCCACCGGCGCCCCGTGCACCAGCGGAGCGGCCCCAGCGGCCTGCACTCCGAGCATGCGCGGTCGCCGGTCGGTGGTCCCGTCGGCGGCGTACTCGCAGTAGCCCCGCCAATAGGCGGTGATGTTGCCCGCGTTGCCCACCGGCAGGACATGCACGTCCGGGGCGCGCCCCAGCACGTCGCAGACCTCGAACGCGGCCGTCTTCTGGCCCTCGATGCGCACCGGGTTCACGGAGTTGACCAGCGCGATCGTCGCGAACTCGGCGGTGGTCTTGCGGGCCAGCTCCAGGCAGTCGTCGAAGTTGCCGTTCACCTGGATGATGCGCGCCCCGTGCATCACGGCCTGGGCCAGCTTGCCCAGCGCGATCTTGCCCTGTGGCACCAGCACCGCGCAGGTCATACCTGCCCGAGCGGCGTAGGCGGCCGCCGACGCCGAGGTGTTGCCGGTGGACGCGCAGATCACGGCACGCTGGCCGCGGGCCCACGCGTCGGTGACGGCCATGGTCATGCCACGGTCCTTGAACGACCCCGTCGGATTGACCCCCTCGACCTTGAGGTGCACCTGGCAGCCGGTGAGCTCCGAGAGGTGCGTGGCGTGCACCAGCGGGGTCGCGCCCTCGAGCAGGGTGATCGCCGTCCAGTCGGCGGCCACGGGCAGTCGGTGCCGGTAGGCCTCGATCAGCCCCGGCCATACCCGGTGGGTCGGGGTGTGCACATGCGCGGTCACGGGTTGCCCCCTTCGAATGCGTTTCCCTCGACGGTGTTTCCTTCGACCCGGAGCACGCTGGTCACCGCGGTGACGTGCTCCAGCTCGTGCAGCGCGGCGACCGTGGCGGCCAGCGCTGAGTCGGGCGCGGTGTGCGTGACGACGACGAGCGAAGCACCCTCACCCCGGCCCTCCTGGCGCACCACCGAGATGCTCACTCCGCGTCGGGCGAACTCGCCGGCCACGGTGGCGAGTACCCCGGCGCGGTCAGCCACTTCCAGGCTGACGTGGTATCGGGTGGGCGTGTCACCCATCGGCGCCACCTCGAGCTCGGCGTAGGCCGATTCGCGCGGCCCCCGCCCGCCCGCCACGGCGTTGCGGCACACGGCCACGAGGTCACCGAGCACGGCCGACGCGGTGGGGGCGCCTCCCGCGCCCCGGCCGTAGAACATCAGCCGGCCCGCGGCCTCGGACTCCACCACCACGGCGTTGTAGGCCCCGTCGACGCCGGCCAGCGGATGGCTGCGCGGCACCATGGCCGGGTAGACCCGTGCCGAGACCCGCTCGGAGCCGTCGCCCTGCGGCACCCGCTCACACAGCGCCAGCAGCTTCACCGTGCAGTCCAGCACCCGGGCGGCGGCCAGGTCCGACGCGGTGATGTCCCGGATGCCCTCGCGGTGCACGTCGGCGGCCGTCACCCGGGTGTGGAAGGCCAGGCTGGCAAGGATCGCTGCCTTGGCCGCGGCGTCGAAACCGTCGACGTCCGCCGTCGGGTCGGCCTCGGCGTATCCCAGGCGCCCGGCCTCCTCCAGCGCTTCCGCGTAACCGGCGCCGGTGGAGTCCATCGCCGAGAGGATGAAGTTGGTGGTGCCGTTGACGATGCCCACCACCCTGCTGATGCGGTCGCCGGCGAGGGACTCGCGCAGCGGGCGGACGATGGGAATGGCCCCGGCGACAGCTGCCTCGAAGTACAGGTCGGCACCCGAGGCGTCCGCCGCCTCCGCCAGCTCGGCGGTGTGCTCGGCGAGCAGCGCCTTGTTCGCCGTCACCACCGACTTGCCGGCCTTCAGCGCGCTCAGCAGCAGGGTGCGCACCGGCTCGATGCCGCCGACCACCTCCACCACCACGTCGACGTCGTCGCGGGCGATGAGTGCGGCCGAGTCCGCGGTGAGCAGCCCCGCGGGCACGTCGCGGTGCTTGTTCAGCCGACGCACGGCGATGCCGCGCAGCTCGATGGGCGCGCCGGCGCGAGCCGCGAGCTCGTCGGCCTGACGCAGGAGCAGCCGCGCCACCTCGCTGCCCACCACACCACAGCCCAACAAGGCCACACCGATCGGGCGGGCGTTCACGAGACCTCCAGGCTGAGTAGGTCCGCGACGGTCTCACGGCGCAGGATGAGCCGCGCGCGCCCGTCGCGGACGGCGACCACGGCTGCGCGCGTGAGCAGGTTGTAGCGGCTGGACATGGAGTAGCAGTAGGCGCCGGTCGCGGCCACGCCGAGCAGGTCCCCCGGTGCGGTGTCGGCCGGCAGCCAGGTGTCGCGCACCACCACGTCGCCGCTCTCGCAGTGCTTTCCGACGACGCGGGCGAGCACCGGGTCGGCCTCGCTGGCGCTGGACACCACCCGGCAGTCGTAGGTGGCGTCGTACAGCGCGGTGCGCACGTTGTCGCTCATTCCTCCGTCGACGCTGACGTAGCGGCGGGTGCTGGTGGCGCCGAGCCGCACGTCCTTGAGCGTGCCCACCTCGTACAGGGTGACGGTGCCGGGGCCGGCGATGGCGCGCCCGGGCTCCACCGTGATGGTGGGGCGGGCGAGGCCGAAGGCAGCGCACTCCGCCTCGACGATTCCGGTGAGCTTGGCCGCCAGCTCGTCGACCGGCGGCGGATCGTCGTCGACGGTGTAGGAGATGCCCATGCCGCCACCGAGATCGACAGTGGTGAGGTGGGTGAGCCGCTCGGCACCGTGCTCGTCGGTGAGCGCCCGCAGCAGGCCGATAACCCGGTGCGCGGCCACCTCGAACCCGTCGGCATCGAAGATCTGCGAGCCGATGTGGCTGTGCAGGCCCACCAGCCGCAGGTGCGGTGCGGTGAGCACGCAGCGCACCGCCTCGGCCGCGTTGCCCCCGGCCAGGGAGAAGCCAAACTTCTGGTCCTCGTGCGCGGTGGCGATGAACTCGTGGGTATGGGCCTCCACCCCCACCGTGACCCGAACGAGCACGTCCTGCACGACACCGGCGTCCGCGGCCACCGCGTCGAGTCGAGCGATCTCCAGCAGCGAGTCGACCACCACGCCACCGACCCCTGCCGCCACCCCCGCCTGGAGCTCGACGACCGATTTGTTGTTGCCGTGCATGGCGATCCGCTGCGCGGGGAAGCCGGCGTTCAGCGCCACCGCCAGCTCGCCGCCGGAGCAGACGTCCAGCGAGAGGCCCTCGTCGGCCACCCAGCGCGCCACCTCGCCGCACAGGAACGCCTTGGACGCGTAGTGCACGTTCTCCGGCGCCCCGAAAGCCTGCGCCAGATCCCGGCAACGGCCCCGGAAGTCGTCCTCGTCCACCACGAACAGCGGGGTTCCGTAGGTGGCGGCGAGCGCGCAGACGTCGACCCCGGCCAGGCGCACCACTCCGTCGTCGCCGCGCCGCGCTCCCTTCGGCCACACCTGCTCCGGGAGCGCGGTCACCGCTGCCGCGCTACGCGGACGCTCCGGGCGGGTGTCGACGGCTGTGACGTCGGCGTGCCGAGGCCCAGCGGGATGCGCCCTCACATCCGCTCCGGTGCGCTCACGCCGAGCAGGCCGAGGCCGCGGGAGAGCACCTGGCGGGTGGCGGCGCACAGCGCGAGCCGGGCGCGGTGCACCGCGTTCGGCTCCTCGTCACCCTGGGGCAGCACCCGGCACGAGTCGTAGAAGCGGTGGTAGGACCCGGCCAGCTCCTCCAGATAGCGGGCGATGCGGTGCGGCTCACGCAGCTCGCACGCGCTGGCCACCACCTGGGGCCACTGTCCCAACGTGCGGATCAGCACCCCCTCGCGCTCGTGGGTGAGCAGGGCAACCTCCGGCGCGTCCCAGGCGAGCCCGAGTTCGGCGGCCGAGCGGGTCAGCGCACTGAGCCGGGCGTGCGCGTACTGCACGTAGAACACAGGGTTGTCGTTGCTCTGCGCCGCCCACACGTCGAGGTCGATGTCGATGTTGGAGTCGACCGACGAGCGGATGAGCGCGTAGCGGGCGGCGTCGACACCCACCGCCTCCACCAGATCGTCCAGGGTGACGATCGTCCCGGCCCGCTTGCTCATCTTCACCGCCTGCCCACCCGACTTCAGGTTCACCAGCTGGCCGATGAGCACCTCCACGGAGTCCGGGTCGTCCCCGAACGCAGCCGCTGCGGCCTTGAGGCGGTGGACGTAGCCGTGGTGGTCGGCACCCAGCAGGTAGATGCACAGGTCGAAGCCACGCGAGCGCTTGTCCTGGAGGTAGGCGATGTCGCCGGCAATGTAGGCGGGTTCGCCGTTGCTCTTGATCACGACGCGATCCTTGTCGTCGCCGAACTCGGTGGAGCGCAACCACCAGGCTCCGTCGGCGGGGAACAGCCGCCCGGAGTCCTTCAGCGTCTGCACGGCCTGCTCCACGGCACCGGAGGAGAACACCGACTTCTCGTGGAAGTAGACGTCGAAGTCGGTGCCGAACTCGTGCAGCTTGTCCTTGATCTCGGTGAACATCAGGTCGACGCCCGCGCTGCGGAACACCTCGTGCCGCTCGCCCGCGGGCAGCGCCAGCGCACCGGGGTGCCGCGCGAGCACCTCGTTCGCGATCTCGCCTATGTAGCTACCCGCGTAGCCGTCCGCTGGGACGGGCTGGCCCTGCGCCGCGGCCAGCAACGAGCGAACGAAGCGGTCGATCTGCGCCCCGGCATCGTTGAAGTAGTACTCCCGGGTGACGTCGGCGCCCTGGGCGGTGAGGATCCTGCCCAGCGCGTCACCGACTGCGGCCCACCGGGTGTGGCCCAGGTGCAGCGGCCCGGTGGGGTTAGCGGAGACGAACTCCAGGTTCACCCTGATTCCGGTGAGCGCGTGGCCATTGCCGTACGCCGGGCCGGCCGCCAGCACCTCGCTGACCACCGCACCCTGGGCGGCGGCACCGAGGCGGATGTTGAGAAACCCCGGGCCGGCGACGTCCGCGGCGTCGACCCCCTCGGCCGCGGCCAGCGCCTGTGCGAGCCAACCGGCCAGGTCACGGGGGTCGACGCCGACCCGCTTGGCCACCTGCATGGCCACGTTGGTGGCGTAGTCCCCGTGGTCGGGATTGCGCGGACGTTCCACCGCTACGGTCTCGCCGAGAACGCCTGCGTCCAGCCCACGCTCGGTGAGCACCTCGACGGCAGTGGTGCGAAGGAGCACGGCGAGGTCGGCGGGAGTCACGAGGTCAGATCCTAGTTTCCGGCATTGCAACGGCGTGCCCGGGTGTGCAGGGCGTTCAGCCGCGACGGGCGTGCTCGTACAGTGGTGGGGACCCACGCGGTGCCCTCGACCCGAGCGTGCCGCAGCCGAGTGCCCGGCCACGCAGCGCCAGGCGAGTGAGGACGAGCACCCCGATGCCCAGCGGCACCAGTAGTAGCGGCCACCGACCACCCAAGGGTGCGAGTGCGGCGAAATCCGCCAAGGCGCTGCAGGCCGCCAAGAGCCGCAGCGGCGGTACCCGCAAGGGCTCGGCCGCGTCGGTCGTCAAGGGCCGCCAGATTCCCTGGGTGTCCATCGCCGCCGCGGTCGTCGTGCTCGCACTCATCGGCGGCATCACTGTCTACCTGGTGCCCAGGTATCAGGCCAAGTCCGCGGCCCAGCGCTTCGTGCCCAGCGCGAGTAATCCCGATCCGTCGACCAGCATAAACGGCATCGCCACGACGACCTATCCCGCAGGCAAGCACGTGAACGCGAACCAGCGGGTGGCCTATGACCAGAGCCCGCCGTTCGGCGGGCCGCACGACGTGATCTGGGCCACCTGCACCGGCATCGTGTACCCGAACGCGCTACGCAGTGAGAACGCCGTGCACTCCCTGGAGCACGGCGCGGTGTGGATCACCTACAACCCCGACCGGCTCAGCGGCGACCAGGTGACTGCGCTGGCGACCAAGGTGACGAACAAGCCTTACCTGATGATGTCGCCCTACCCGGGCCTGGACCGTCCGCTCTCGCTGCAGGGCTGGGGCCGCGAGCTCAAGCTCGACGACCCCGCCGACCCCCGAATCGACCAGTTCATCGGCGCCGTGCGGGGCAACCGATCGATCACCCCGGAGCCCGGGGCCACCTGCGACACACAGAATCCGGCACTTTTCGACCCGAGCAAGCCACCCCCGGCCGACGTCGGCGCACCGGGACCCGGCGCCCTCCCCATGGACGGCGTCGGATCCAATCAGGCCAACACCAGCGGCGGGACCGAGCCGGTTCCCACTGCTCCGGGCGCGCCGCCCGCGCCGGGCGTGCCGCCGGCGCCGCCCGCCGCGCCGGCGCCGGCGGCTCCGAGCGTACCCGCTGCACCCACCCCCGGTGGCGGGTGAGGTAACGGACCCGCGCGATGAGCCTGAGGTCACAGCGGCCCGCCCTGGGTGTCCTCGCGCTCATCGCGGTGCTCGCGGTGGGTTTTCTGCTGGGCGCTGTGGTCCGCCTTCCCTCGGGTAGTAACTCGGGTGCCCCTTCCGGCGACTCGGTGGACGTGGGGTTCGCCCAGGACATGAGCGTGCACCACCAGCAGGCGGTGCAGCTGGCCAACATCGCGCTCAGTGGCTCCGCCGACCCGGTGGTGCGGAGCCTGGCCTTCGACATCTCCTCCACGCAGCAGGTGCAGGTCGGGCAGCTGCAGGGCTGGTTGTCGCTCTGGGGACAACCGCTGTTGCGCACCGGCGGGTACATGGGATGGATGACGGACGCTGCGATGCAATCGACGGTGACCGAGCGCGCAGGGATGGCCCCGATGACCGGCATGCAGCGCGCGGCTGACGGAACGGTTGCCGTCATGCCGGGGATGGCCAGCGCGCAGGAGCTGACCCAGCTGCGCGCCATCACCGGGCCCCAGCTCGACGTGGGGTTCCTGCAGCTCATGCTGCGCCACCACCAGGGCGGGGCCGAGATGCTCACCTACGCCGCGCGCAGTGCCGTCGAGCCGGTGGTGCGCTCCTTCGCCGGCCAGGTTGCGGCGACGCAGGATGCCGAGGTCACGGCGATCCAGCAGCTGCTCGGCGAGCTCGGCGCCCAGCCGCTGCCACTGACCGGCTGAGTCGGCCAGGTGCGCTAAGGTTGCGCCCGCCACGGCAGGCCGGAGCGTCGGCCCGCCCCCGTAGCTCAGGGGATAGAGCGGCGCCCTCCGGAGGCGTAGGCGCAGGTTCGAATCCTGCCGGGGGCACCATGAACACGGGAAACGTTGCCGCCTGGTTCGGCTGCGGTCTTGCGGTCTGCGTCGCCGCGCCGGCCCCGTTGCTGGAGCCCTGACGTTCGGCGGCGACCGCCGCGGCGGCGTCGAACAGCTCCCGGGTGACCAGCGGCTCAGGGTGGGGATCGAGGGGGTCAAGTTGGCTGAAGATCACGACGATGGCATCGGGGAACCGCTTCGGCGATCAGCTGGCCGCGGCGCCGAGACTGTGGGGCGACAGTGCTCCGTGCGGTGGTGATGATATGTCCGCGAGGAGTGCGGCTGTAACGACGAGTGCGGCCGAGCCGGTCAGGCAGGCCGGGGCCGCCGGCTCCTTCGAGGACTTGCTGCTTCCGGGCGTCCTCGTCCCCGCCTTTCAGCCCATCATGGATCTGCTCACCGGCTCGGTCGTCGGCTATGAAGCGCTGGCCCGCTGGCCAGGGCTCCCCGCTGCTACCCCCGACCGGGTCTTCCGCGAGGCTCACCGGATTGGCCGGGTCGCCGACCTCGACTGGGCCTGCCGGCTCGCCGCGCTGCGGACCGCGATGGACAGCGGCATGCCCGCTGATCGCACCCTGTTCGTCAACGTGGAGCCCGCATCCGTCGGGCGCCCCGCGCCGGAGCATGCGGCGTGCGTGCTCACCGCCGCGCAGGGCCGGCTCCGGATCATGCTGGAGCTGACCGAGCGGGCGCTGTTTACTCATCCGGCCGAGCTGATGCGCACGGTGGGTGCGGCGCGCGATCGCGGGTGGGGCATCGCCCTGGACGACGTCGGGGCCAACCCGGCCTCACTGGCCATGCTGCCGTTCGTCTCCCCCGACGTGATCAAGCTTGACCTTTCCCTGATCCAGGCCAGCCCGAGCAGCACCCAGGCCCGGATCATGGCGGCGGTCATGGCGCACGCCGAGCGCACCGACGCCTCGGTGCTCGCAGAGGGCGTGGAGAGCGAGGCCCACCTGGAGCGTGCGCTATCCCTGGGCGCGGTGCTGGGCCAGGGCTGGTACTTCGGACGCCCGGGCCCGATCGACGACCTGCCGCCGGCCCCGACGCAGATCCCGTTCGCCCAGGGTTACGACGCGGCACCGACCACACCGTTCGACCTGGTCGCTCGGCACAGATCGCTGCGCGTCGGTCGCAAGCGGCTCCTCCTCGCCTTATCCCGCTTCATCGAAGACCAGGCGTTGAACGTGGGAACACCGCCGGTGGTCCTCACCGCTTTCCAGACCGCCGCACGGTTCACCCCCGGGACTCGGCGTCGGTACCAGCAGATCGCCGCGCGCTGCCCGTTCGTCGGGGTCCTGGGTGCTGACTTGCCAGCCACCCCGCTCCCCGGCGTACGTGGCGCGGATCTCGCCGCCCACGACCCGCTGGTTGGAGAGTGGACCGTGGTCGTGGTTGGCGACCACTACGCCGGCGCGCTGATCGCCCGCGATCTGGGGGACGACGGTCCAGACCACGATCGCCGTTTCGAGTTCGTGGTCACCCACGACCGCCGGGTCGTGCTGGCGGCCGGGCGATCGCTGATGAGTCGCCTACTGCCCCGAGCGCGGCCGTGACGCGCCGCTCGGGGCACTGGCGAGGGGGCCGACGCTGATCGGCTGGTCGGCACCCGGTGACGATCCTGCGTCCGCGGCGCCGGGACAGACCCTGCCCCCGTGCGGGTCGCCTGGCGCCCCGGCGCGGCGCCTGCTGAGTACGAAGAGGAATGCAATGGTTCTCTCACACAAGCCCGGCGCGCTCCCCGAGGACGCGGTCGTCCGGGACGTCGAGGCCGAGGCGACGACGAACGACCGGATCGGCCCCTACCTGCGCCACGGTCACCCTGGAGGAGCAGGCGCGCCGCGGCCCGGCGTGGCTACGCGTCGACGGCGCGCCCACCAGGGTGTTCGCCGTTCCCAGGCGGATGCTGGCCAAGCGCAGTGTGTTGCTGTTCGACGAACGGGTCGAGGTGACCGGACAGCTCGTCGAGCGGGTCGGGGAGCTGTCCGACCGCGCAGCCTGGGGCTCGACCCGGACGTGCTGGCAGGTGAGCGGACGGTGCGCGAGCACATCTCGGTGGTCAACCGGAGGTGTTCGACCGGCTCCGCGACGCTAACGAGGTGTCGACTGCGGTGCTGGACGAGTGGGTTCTTCGCCGACCTGCTCGCCGACGCCCTGGAGTCGGACTCCCTGCTGCCGCGGCTGTTCGCCGACGGCGGATCCTGTGCGCGGCACGGCTGCTGCACGGCCCGGCCGCTTCGCCGGTTCGTGCCGAGCGCCACGGAGCTGATCTGGCTCAACGCCGACGGCAAGGCCCGCCCGCTGCGGGTCGAGGACGGGGCGCTGCGCTCGCCCAGGCAGGCACGGCGGTGCCGTTCGACGTGGAGTCCCTCGCCGCGGCCTTGCGGGCCAGGGTGCTGGTGCCGAACCTGTTCCTGGTGTTCGGCCTGTCGTCGATCCTGCCGCTGATCCGGGCGGTCGGCGGCGCCTACCAGGCGGTGTACCACGAGGTCTTCACCGCGGCGGTCAGGGCGGTCTTGGACGGGGACAGGGACGACGAACGGGTGTTGCGGCAGGAACTGGGGCTGTGTGGTGTCCCGCCGGCTATTGGATCGGGGCGCGTCTTACACGCTGGACGCGCACATGCCGCCCCGCTTACCGCCTGGTCGCCGGTCGCTGTGGTCGCTGCCGGTGGGTCAACACCCCGATCGGGGAGCGTTCTACCCGTTGTACAGGCGCTGGGCGCCCCGATCCCAGAGCGTCGCGCACAGCCATCCGCACCGGGCGGCACGCCAGGTGCGGATGGCTGTGCCAAACCGGTCCGCGTACCCGTCCTGTCCGGCAAGATGGGGGTCGGGCTCCACGCCGGAGCCGAGAGGGGGCAAGACATGACGTATCCCAACCCGGTCGCGCCCCCGTCAGCGGTGGCCCATGAGGACGGCAGCGGGCGCATCGTCGTCGAGGGGCTCTCCAAGCAGTTCCGCTCGGTCAATGCCGTCAGCGACCTCAGCTTCGTCGTGCACCCCGGAACGGTTACCGGCTTCCTCGGGCCCAACGGTTCCGGCAAGACGACCACGCTGCGGATGGTGCTCGGCCTCATCGCACCCAGCGCAGGCAGAGCCACCATCAACGCGGTGCCCTTCGCGCAGTTGAGCAGCCCGGGCCTCACCGTGGGCGCTGTGCTGGACTCGCAGGGTTTCCACGCCAAGCGAAGCGCGCGTAACCACCTGCGCGTGTACTGCGCGGCAGTCGGAGTGCCCGACGACCGGGCCGATCAGGTGCTGGAGCTGGTGGGTCTGGCCAGCGCGGCTGGCCGCAAGACAGGTGACTTCTCGCTGGGCATGCGTCAGCGCCTGTCGCTGGCCACCGCGTTGCTGGGCGATCCACAGGTGCTGGTGCTCGACGAGCCGGCCAACGGCCTCGATCCCGAGGGCATCGCGTGGCTGCGCGGCTTCCTGCAGAGCTTCGCACGCACGGGGTGCACGGTGTTGGTGGCCAGCCACCTGCTGCGCGAGGTCGAACAGACGGTGGACTCGGTGGTGATCGTGAGCCGCGGGGTGTGCGTCTACCAGGGCACCATGGACCAACTGCGCAGCGGGCAGCGCACCCGCGTGCTCGTGGCCAGCGCCGATCCCGCTGCGCTCGGCGCCGCCCTGGTCGCCGCCGGCATCAGCGACGTGTCGAGCACCCCCGACGGGCGCCTCGCCGTCATAGGCGTCGATGCGCAGCGGATCGGTGCGCTCGCGCTGGACGCCGGGGTCGCGCTGTGGGGCATGCAGGAGGAGCAGGTCGACCTGGAACAGGTGTTCTTCGCGCTCACCACCGGGCAGTTTTCGGGAGCGCCTCCACCACCGGGCTACCCGCCCCCACCACCGGGCTACGGGCCACCACCGGGCTACGGGCCACCACCGGGCTATCCGCCCCCACCACCGGGCTATCCGCCCCCACCCGGCTACGGGCCACCGCCAGATCAGCGGAGATGGGGGCAGCAGTGATCGGCAACCTGCTCAGGTCCGAGTACCGCAAGACGGCGACGGTGAAGCTGTGGTGGGCGATGGGCCTGGGCCCGCTGGCGGTCGGCGTGTTGTCCGGTTCGCTGTCGCTCGCGGTATTCGGGGGCTCGTTCAGCGGCAGCGGCAGCGGCAGCGGCAGCGGCCTCGGCAGCTCCGCGGTCGGGGGCGCTATCGGGCTGGTCACCGCACTGTTCTTCCTGCTGATGTTCAGCGCGATCTTCGGCGCGGTCAACTCCGCGGGCGAGTACCGACACAAGACGATCAGCACCACGTTCCTCACCACACGGTCCCGCGGGCGGTCGGTGCTGGCCAAGCTGACGGTGACGGCACTGGTCGGCGTGCTCTACGCCGTGGTCATCGAGATCGTCACCATCACGCTGATCGCCATCGTCGGCAAGGACCTGCCCAGCGTCGACGGGCAGGTGGTGGGCTTCCTGGCCATGGCCGTGATCGTCACCGTGCTGTGGACGTTGATGGGCGCCGGGTTGGGCACGCTGCTGGCCAGCTCGGTCGCCTCGGCCGTGGGCATCGTCGTCTACTACCTGCTTGGGGAGCTGTTGCTCACCGCCCTGCTCAACTCGGCGGGGGCCGAGGAACTGAATCGGTTCCTGCCGCAACAGGCCACGGTAGCCGCGATCCTTGGCATCGGAAGCGACTTCAGTGGCCTGCTTCCCTGGTGGGGTGGGCTGCTCACGCTCACTGGCTGGACAGCCCTGCTCTGTATGGGCGGCTGGGCGGTGACCAGGGTCCGTGACGTCGGCTGAGCCGGCGCCGGACGTAACCGGCTGGTCGCGGCGGCTCGGAGCGGCGTGCTGGCGGCACCGCGGCCTGGTCATCGGCGCCCTCGTGGTTTCCGCCGTGGCCATCGCCGTCGAGGCGGCCGTCCCGCTGCTGGTCAGGACGGCCGTGGACAGCTCGATCGCCGGCACCCCGGGCGTGGTCGCGCCGGTCGCCGCCGCCCTGCTCGGCCTGGCGGTCCTGCGCTTCGTCGCGCTGTTCGCCCGGCGCTACCTGGCGGGCAGGCTCTCGCTGAACGTCCAGCACGACCTGCGCAGTGACGTCTTCCGCTCGCTGCAGCGCCTGGACGGGGCTGCGCAGGACCGGCTGCGGACCGGCCAGGTGGTGTCGCGCTCGATCACCGACCTACAGCTGGTGCAGGGCCTGCTGGCCGTGGTGCCCCTCGCCGCCGGCTCCGCGCTGCTGCTGCTGATCTCCCTGGCCGCCATGATCTACCTCTCCCCCGTGCTCAGCGTGGTGGCGTTGGTGGTGGCGCCCCTGGTGGGCGTGGCTGCCGCGGTCTCCCGGCGCGCGTTGTTCCCGGCCACCTGGTCGGCCCAACAGCGAGCGGGCGACGTCGCGCAGCACGTCGAGGAGACCGTGACGGGGGTACGGGTGGTCAAGGGCTTCGGCCAGGAGCAGCGCGCCGTGACCGAGCTGGAACGCGCGGCGCGGCGGCTCTACGCCGAGCGGCTGCGGGTGGCCCGGGTGAACTCCAGGTTCGCTCCCACCCTCGCCGCCCTGCCGCAGCTCGGGCTCGTGGGTGTCGTCGCGGTCGGCGGGGTCCTCGCCCTGCGCGGGGAGCTCACCGTCGGCACCTTCCTGGCCTTCGCCACCTATGTCACTACGTTGGCCGGGGTTGCGCGCATCCTGGCCGCCCTGGTGGTCAACGCGCAGCTGGCCCGCGCCGCCGTCGAGCGGGTGTACGAGGTCATCGACGCCCACCCCGAGGTCGTCGACGCCCCGGCGGCCCACGACCTACCCGATGGCCCGCTGGGCATCTGCCTCGACGACGTGGAATTTGGCTACGCACCCGACGAACCGGTGTTGCGCGGGGTGAACCTACGGGTGGCGCCCGGGGAGACGGTGGCGCTCGTGGGCCCCGCCGGCTCCGGCAAGTCGACCGTGTCGCTGCTGCTGCCGCGCTTCTACGACGTGCGCAGCGGGTCGGTGCGCCTGGGTGGGCACGACCTGCGTGAGCTGACGTTGCACTCGCTGCGCTCGGCCGTCGGCGTGGTGTTCGAGGAGGCGTTCCTGTTCTCCGACACCGTCGCGGCCAACATCGCCTACGGCCGCCCCGACGCCACGCCCAGCCAGATTGCCGCGGCCGCCGCACAGGCCCAGGCCAACGGGTTCATCGCGGAGTTGCCGGCCGGCTATGACACGGTGGTCGGTGAGCGTGGGCTGACCCTGTCCGGCGGCCAGCGCCAGCGCATCGCCCTGGCCCGGGCGCTGCTGACCGACCCCCGGGTGCTCCTGCTCGACGACGCCACCTCGGCGGTGGACGCCGCCACCGAGGCCGCGATCCAGACGACCCTGCGCGCGGTCACCGCCGAGCGCACCACGTTGCTGATCGCCCATCGCCGTTCGACGCTGCAGCTCGCCGACCGGATCGCTGTGCTGCAGGACGGCCGGGTGCTCGACGTCGGAACCGAAGACGATCTCACCGGCCGCTGCCCGTTGTTCCGCGCACTGCTGTCCGGGCCCGGCGACGGGCTGGACGAGGCGCTCACCGCACCCGTGCCCGACCGTCCACTCTGGCCCGAGGTGGAGCACGAGACCGCACCACACACCCCCGACCCCGTGGGTGGCGCAGGAGGTGGCGGCGGCGGGGGCAGGGGCGGCGGGGGGAACATCAGCGGTGCGCTCGCCGCAGCGCCGCTCACACCCGAGCTGGTGGCGGCGGTGGCCAAGTTGCCCCCGGCGACCGATTCCCCGGGACTCGACGACACCGACCTGCGCGCACCCGACCCGCAACTGCGACTCCGGTCCCTATTGCACCCCGTCCGCTGGGCGCTCGCCGGGGTGGTGGCCCTGGTGGCGTCCGACGCTGCCGCCACCATCGCGCTGCCCTCGCTGGTCAGGCACGCGATCGACGCGGGCGTGGTCGGCGCCTCGCTGGGTGCGCTGCAGCTGGCGGTGGCGCTTGGGCTGGCCGTGGTCGCCGTCGACTGGGCCGTGGTGGCGACGCAGACGGTGCTCACCGCGCGAGCGGGCGAACGGGTGTTGTACGCGCTGCGGGTACGCAGCTATGCCCACCTGCAGCGGCTCGGCCTCGACTACTACGAGCGCGAGCTCGCTGGCCGCATCATGACGCGGATGACCACCGACGTCGACGCACTGTCCACGTTTCTGCAGACCGGCCTGACCACTGCCGTGGTCAGCCTGATCACCCTGGCGGGCATATCCGTGACCCTGCTGCTCACCGACGCCGTGCTCGGCGGGGTCGCGCTGTCGGTGCTACCCGTGTTGTTCGCCGCCACGTGGCTGTTCCGGCGCTACTCCTCGGCGGCCTACACCGAGTCCCGCGAATTGGTCAGCACCGTGAACGCCGAGCTGCAGGAGAACGTGGCGGGGGTGCGCACCGCGCAGGCCTATGTGCGCGAGGCTCGCTCGGCCGCCCGGTTCGTCGGTCGCAGCTCCGAGTACCGGAGCTCCCGGATGCGCTCACCGACGGCAATCTCGGTGTTCTTCCCCTTCGTCGGCTTCCTCTCCGACGTGGCCCAGGCCGCGGTGTTGCTCGTCGGCGCCGGACGGGTGGCGTCGGGGCAGACCAGCGCGGGCGCGCTCACCGCGTTCGTGCTGTACCTGGCGTTGTTCTTCACCCCCGTTCAGCAGCTGTCCCAGGTGTTCGACGGATACCAGCAGGCCCGGGTGGGCCTGAGCCGCATCGGTGACCTGCTGCGCACCCCGAGCACCGTGCCGGCCAGCGCGCGTCCGCGGCCGGTTCCGGAGCACCTGCGTGGCGAGGTGGAGCTGCGCGGGGTGAGCTTCCGCTATGCCGGAGCTCGCAACAACGCCCTCACCGACGTCGACCTGCACATCCCGGCTGGGACCACCGTGGCGCTCGTCGGCGAGACCGGGGCGGGCAAGTCCACGGTGGTCAAGCTGCTCGCCCGCTTCTACGACGTGAGCGCCGGTGCGGTGCTGGTGGACGGCACCGACGTGCGCGACTTCGACCTCGCCGACTACCGGCACCGTCTGGGGGTCGTGCCGCAGGAGGCGCACCTGTTCACCGGGGACGTGGCCAGCAACATCGCCTTCGGCCGGCCCTGGGCCAGCCGGGACGAGATCGAGGCCGCCGCACGGGACGTGGGCGCCCTGCCCGTGCTGGCCGCGCTGCCCGCCGCCTTCCACCAGCCCACCGGCGAGCGCGGGGGCGGGCTCTCGGCCGGGCAGCGCCAGCTGGTGGCGCTGGCCCGCGCCGAGCTGGTCGGCCCCGACCTGCTGCTGCTGGACGAGGCCACCGCGGCGCTCGACCCCGCCACCGAGGCCGCGGTGCTCGCGGCCGGTGACCGGCTGGTGCGCAGCCGGACGGCGGTGGTGGTGGCGCACCGCCTGGCCACGGCCGCCCGCGCCGACCTCATCGTGGTGATGCACGGCGGACGGGTGGTCGAGCAGGGGACGCACGATGAGCTGCTGGCCGCGGGCGGTCACTATGCCCGCCTCTGGCACGCGGGAGACGTCAGCGCCGCGGCGTGACCCCCGCCGGTCCGCCCCCACGGCCACCGACGAAAGGACTAGCCTCAGGAGCCGACGAAGGCAGATCGGCGATCGAGGACGAATCGAGGCGACACCCTCCGTGTCCAGCAGTTCCGTGTCCGGCGGCTCCGCATCCAGCAGCTCGGCATCCGAGTTCGGGTCCAACCAGTGGCTGGTCGACGAGATGTACCAGCGGTTTCAGGACGACCCGACGTCCGTGGACGCCGCCTGGCATGAGTTCCTCGCCGACTACGCGCCGGAGAATGCGGCGACGCGTGGTGGTCCTGCTCACGACGGTGACGCCCCAGGCGCGCGCAACGGCTCCACGAGTGGGCGCCGCCCGCGCGCCGCGTCCAACGGCAGGGCGCCCGACGGCCGTGCGCCCAACGGCGCCGCGCCCAACCGCAGTGCGCCCGGCACCCCCGCCCCGGCGCCCCCGCCCTCCCGCACGTCGAACCCGCCGACCGGCAGTGCCGCTCCGCCCGCGCGGAAGGCACCGGCGCAGCAGACACCGCAGCAGTCGGCAACTCAGCGGACTTCGCAGCAGTCGGCAACTCAGCGGACTTCGACGCCGAGGCAGGCAAGCCCGCCGTCCGCGCCCACCGCCCCGGCCGACCCCACCACCACTGCTCCCACCGGCCCCGTCGCCGCCGAAGACCAGGCCGCAGACACCCACACCGTGCTGCGCGGCGCTGCGGCTGCCGTGGCCAAGAACATGTCCGCCTCGCTCGCGGTTCCCACGGCCACCAGCGTGCGGGCGATACCCGCGAAGCTCCTCGCCGACAACCGCACCGTCATCAACAACCACCTCAAGCGCACCCGCGGCGGCAAGGTGTCGTTCACCCATCTGCTCGGCTACGCGATCGTGCAGGCCGTGGGCGCCTTCCCGGCCATGAACCGCTACTTCGCCGAGGTGGGCGGCAAGCCCACGGTCGTGCAGCCCGCGCACGTCAACCTGGGCCTGGCCATCGACCTGCCCGGCCGGGGCGGGGCCCGTTCGCTGGTCGTGGCCTCGATCAAGGGCTGCGAGACCATGAGCTTCCAACAGTTCTGGTCGGCCTACGAGGTGGTCATCCGCAAGGCACGTGACGGCAAGCTCACCGCCGAGGACTTTGCCGACACCACGATCTCGCTGACCAATCCCGGCACCATCGGGACCGTGCACTCCGTGCCGCGGCTGGTGCAGGGTCAGGGCGCGATCATCGGTGCGGGCGCCATGGAGTACCCCGCGGAGTTCCAGGGGGCCAGCGACCGCCGCCTGGCCGAGTTGGGTATCGGCAAGACGATGACCCTGACGTCCACCTACGACCACCGCATCATCCAGGGTGCCGAGTCCGGCGACTTCCTGCGCACCGTGCACCAGCTGCTGCTCGGCGAAGACCGCTTCTACGACCGGGCGTTCGCCTCGTTGCACATCCCCTACGAGCCGATCCGCTGGCGCCAGGACATTCCCGAAGGTGCGGTGGACAAGGGCACCCGGGTGCTCGAGCTCATCGATGCCTACCGCCACCGCGGGCACCTCATGGCCGCCACCGACCCGCTGAGCTACGGGATCCGCAACCATCCCGACCTGGACGTGCTCAACCACGACCTGACGTTGTGGGATCTCGACCGCGAGTTCCCCGTCGGCGGATTCAACGGCCAGCAGCGGATGAAGCTGCGCGACGTGCTCGGCGTTCTGCGCGACTCCTACTGCCGCAGCACCGGTGTGGAGTACACCCACATCCTGGAGCCCGAGCAGCAGGCGTGGATCCAGGAGCGGGTCGAGGCACCGCACACCAAACCCAGCACGGCTGAACAGAAGTACATCCTGAGCAAGCTCAACGCCGCCGAGGCCTTCGAGACCTTCCTGCAGACGAAGTACGTCGGGCAGAAGCGCTTTTCGCTGGAGGGGAGCGAGTCGGTCATCCCGATGATGGACACGGTGCTCGACTCCGCCGCGGAGAGCGGGATCGACGAGGTCGTCATCGCGATGCCGCACCGTGGGCGACTGAATGTACTGGCCAACATCGTCGGCAAGCCGTACTCCCAGATCTTCACCGAGTTCGAGGGCAACCTGAACCCCACGCAGGCCCACGGCTCCGGCGACGTGAAGTACCACCTCGGCGCCGAAGGCAAGTACATGCAGATGTTCGGCGACTGCGAGGTCGCGGTCTCCCTCACCGCGAACCCGTCGCACCTGGAGGCGGTCGACCCCGTGCTGGAGGGCATCGTCCGGGCCAAGCAGGACATGATCGACAAGGGCGAGGCCGGGTTCACCGTGTTGCCGCTGATGCTGCACGGTGACGCAGCGTTCGCCGGTCAGGGCGTGGTGGCCGAGACGCTGAACCTCGCGCTGCTGCGGGGTTACCGCACCGGTGGCACGGTGCACATCGTGGTGAACAACCAGGTCGGCTTCACCACCGCGCCGGAGGCCTCCCGCTCCAGCGAATACTGCACCGACGTCGCGAAGATGATCGGCGCGCCAGTCTTCCACGTGAACGGTGACGACCCCGAGGCATGCGTGTGGGTGGCTCGGCTGGCCGTCGGGTTCCGCCAGGCTTTCGGCAAGGACGCGGTGATCGACCTCATCTCCTACCGCCGGCGCGGTCACAACGAGGGCGACGACCCGTCGATGACCCAGCCGGCGATGTACGACGTCATCGACACCAAGCGCAGCGTGCGCAAGAGCTACACCGAGAGCCTCATCGGGCGTGGTGACCTCTCGCTGAAGGAGGCGGAGGACGCGCTGCGGGACTACCAGGGCCAGCTGGAGCGGGTGTTCAACGAGGTGCGCGACCTCGAGAAGTACGACATCAAGCCCAGTCCCTCGGTGGAGTCCGACCAGGTGGTGCCGAGCAGCGTTCCCACCGCCGTCGACGCATCGGTCCTCGAGCGCATCGCCGACGCCCACGTGATGCTGCCCGAGGGCTTCACCGCTCATCCCCGGGTCAAGCCGGTACTCGAACGACGCGCGAAAATGGCCCGCGAGGGCGGCATCGACTGGGCCTTCGGCGAGCTACTGGCCTTCGGGTCCCTGGTGATGGAAGGCCGTACCGTGCGGCTGTCCGGCCAGGACACCCGGCGGGGCACCTTCACCCAGCGGCACTCCGTGGTGATCGACCGCCGCAGCGGCGCCGAGTACACCCCCCTGCAGAACCTGGGCTCCGACAACACGGGCAAGTTCCTGGCCTACGACTCGGCGCTGAGCGAGTTCGCTGCCGTCGGCTTCGAGTACGGCTACTCCGTGGGCAACCCCGACGCGATGGTGCTGTGGGAAGCCCAGTTCGGCGACTTCGTCAACGGTGCGCAGAGCATCATCGACGAGTTCGTCTCCTCCGGTGAAGCCAAGTGGGGCCAGCGCTCGGACGTGGTGCTGCTGTTGCCGCACGGCCACGAAGGCCAGGGCCCGGACCACACCTCGGGCCGCATCGAACGCTTCCTGCTGCTGTGCGCGGAGGGCTCGATGACCGTCGCGGTGCCGTCCACCCCGGCCAACTACTTTCACCTACTGCGCCGCCACGCCACCGACGGGGTGCACCGCCCGCTGGTGGTGTTCACCCCCAAGTCCATGCTCCGGTCGCGGGCGGCCGTGAGCTCGGTGGACGACTTCACCCAGGGCAAGTTCCTATCGGTCATCGACGATCCAGGCTTCGCGCAGGGCGCGGGTGACGCCCAGGACCCGACGGCGGTGACGAAGGTGGTGCTGTGCAGCGGCAAGCTGTACTGGGAGTTGGCGGCCAAGCAGGCCAACGACGGGATCACCGACACCGCGGTAGTGCGCATCGAGCAGCTGTACCCCGTACCGCGCAAGCGGCTGGCCGCAGCACTCGACCGGTACCCCAACGCCACCGAAGTGCGGTGGGCGCAGGAGGAGCCGGCCAACCAGGGAGCGTGGCCGTTCTTCGGGCTCGCCCTGCCCGAGCTGTTACCCGATCACCTCTCCGGCATCAGGCGGGTCTCGCGGCGGGCCATGGCCGCACCCTCGGCCGGGTCCTCCAAGGTGCACGCCGTCGAGCAAGAGGAATTGCTCCGCGTGGCGTTGGCCTGATGGCCGGCGCCGGCGAGGCCGACTGATGGCGGCGCGCTGATGTATTCCACCGACCGCGGGATCGAGGAACTCCAAGCCCGGCGCGGCGAGGAGCAGGTGAGCCTGGAGTGGTTGGCCGACCGCCTGCGGGCCTTCGTCGACCTGCACCCGGAGTTCGAGGACGCCGTCGACCGCTTCGCGACCTTCCTCGCCCGCGACGACGAGGTGGTCGATTCGCTGGACTGAGGCGCACAGGACGAGCCTCATTCCGGACCTATGCCGTCGAGGTTCGCTCGACAGCGCTGACGGTCACAGGGCTGTGCGACGCTCTGGGATCGGGGCGCCGACCGCCTGTCCAGCGTGCGTAACGCTCCCCGATCGAGGTGCTGACCGACCCGCCATCGACCGAACAACTGCGGTGACTTACCGGCAGAACGGTGATCGGGGCGGCAAGTTCACGTCCAGCGCGCAGGACGCGCCCCGATCCCAGAGCACGCGAAGCGCCACCCAGCCCAGGCAGGCGGGGGCGCTGCTGGTGCGTGCGGTCGCTGTCACGACTATGCGCGACGTCGAGGACGGCGACCGGCCTGGTGCGTGTCGTCGACAACACCGACGCGCAGCGCTACTCGCTGCACCGAACCGGTGCTACTCGTATTCGGCGCACAGCGCGTTGGGCTGCTCAACCCAGGTTCTTGTCCTTGAGCCACCCAGCGGCCACGTCAGCCGCCGGCATCTGGTCCACCTTGATCTTCTGCACCAGGGTCGCGAGATCCGCGGTGGTCAGCGCCTTGGACACCTTGTTCAGCGCGTCCTGCGCGGGCTGTGAGAGTGCGCCGCCCTTGTACAGCGGGACCACGTTCTGGGCCGAGAACAGCGACTTCGGGTCATCGAGGACGACGAACTTGTTCTTCGCCACCGACGGGTTGGTGGTGAAGAGGTTGGCCACCTGGACCTCGCCCGCGACCAGCGCCTGCGGCAACAGCGGGGTGTCGGTGGCGTAGGACTTGTAGTCACGGAAGGTGCACCCGTAGACGGACTTGATACCGACAACACCCTGCTGGCGGGTCTGGAACTCCGGTCCGCCGCCGAGGGTGAGCTGGCCGCACACCGGCGCGAGGTCGGCCATGGACTTGAGCTTGTACTGCTGCGCCACCTGCTGGGTGACGGCGAGGGAGTCCTTGTCCTCCGCCTGGGAATATTCCAATAGCGCGAGCCCCTGCGGCAGCGCCTTGCCGAGCGCGCTGTACACGTCCGCCGGGGCCGACTGCGTCGCCGTCTTGTCGTAGTAGGACAGCAGCGCGCCGGTGTACTCGGGGAGCACGTTGATCGACCCGTCGTCGAGCGCCTTGAGGTAGACCTCGCGGCTGCCGATGTTGAGCTTGGTACTCACCGACGCCCCCGCCTTGGTCAGCGCGCCCGCGTAGATGTCGGCGAGCAGCTCGTTCTCGGCGAAGTTGGCCGAACCGATGATGATCTTGTCCGGGCTGGCCTGACCCCCGC
>JAABVA010001478.1_pt1 | contig 25170 bp, 25 predicted proteins | sample 5560331 | NCBI WGS metagenome assembly JAABVA01 (sample SAMN12812661, study PRJNA571458) | rock metagenome | isolation source: Antarctica rocks | place: Antarctica: Victoria Land, Mt New Zealand sud | collected 2016-01-07
ACGACCGCCTCTCCGGCGCCTACCGCATGCCCTCCCTGGCTGATCTCATCACCCAACGCGCGACTGAGGCCCACGCCCCCGTAGCGCTCGCGGCGGCCTAGCCCCCCGACTTTTCGATAAGATACGAAAAGTCGAAAGTCGAAGGTCGAAAGTCGAAGGTCGAAGGTCGAAAGTCGGATGCGATCAGCGAGTTACATGCCCCTACTTTCTTTCGACTTTCACTTTCGACCTTCGACTACTCGTTACCAATCAACACTGCCCGCGATCTGCCCACTCTGATCGGGCCTCGTGGCGTCGGCTGCGGCCCTAATATCGGTGTCATCGGGCACGGTAACTCCCGGACTGCCCAAGGCCACAGCGCCATCGTCCCGGCGTAGCGACATCAAGGGGCACAAGGGTGATGGCGCAACATCCATGCCAGCGTCGCCTTACGTCGAAATGGCGACCTGACCTTAAAAGGTCCATTTCCTGCCATGACCTTTCAAGGTCAGGCGCGCGACGGCCGCCATCACTATCACCATTTTGAGGGACACCCTCGACGGAGTGCGGTACAGTCAGTAAATGCAGAGGAAAATATTATGTTCAGCTGGTTACACGACCACTTGACACTCCACACGGCTTGCACCGTAGGATTCTTGGCTCATCCAGCAGCCTTGTCCAGTTGAGTTGCCCCAAGCGGATAGAGGGCGGACTGTCCCCAAGCGTGACTTTCGGCGTGCCCCGCCGTAGTTTTTTTCAACTGGCGCACCCCGAGCGCCAGGATGTTGCGCGCCGCGTTATGGTCCCGATCAAGCACGGCCGTGCAGCGCGGGCAGACATGTGTGCGCTCCGACAAGGCTTTCTTGACGCGCTCGCCGCACTCTGAGCACTCCTGACTCGTATAGTGCGGCGGCACGGCCACGACGACCTTGCCGTAGACATGGGCCAGATAGTCTAGCCATGACACGAACGTCCGCCAACCCGCATCGCTGATACTCTTGGCGAGATGGCGGTTCTTGACCATGTTCCGCACTCGCAGGTCTTCGTAAGCGATCACGTCGTTGGACATGATGAGCGCCCGCGCCGTCTTCACGGCGAAGTCTCTACGCTGCCTACGGACTTTCAAGTGCTTCCGCGCCAGTTTTCCGCGCGCCTTGACCCGATTCTTCGATCCCTTGACTTTGGATGAGACACGCCGGTGCAGACGCTTCAACGCCTGCTCCGACCGTCGCAGATGGCGCGGGTTCTCCACGGTCGCGCCCTCGGAGTCGGTATAGAAATGGGTCAGCCCCAGATCGATCCCGACCGCTTTCCCACTGGCCTCAACAGAGACGCGCCGTTCGGCGTCAATGCAGAACTGACTATAGTACCCATCGGCCTTCTTGACGACACGCACGCGCTTGACCTGAGCGAGCGCGTAGCCGAGCAGATCGCGTGTGCCCTTGAGCTTGAACGTGCCCGCCTTGAAGCCGTCCGTCAGGGTCAAACGTGTGCGCGCCGCGTCCAGTTTCCAGCCGGTCTGCTTGTACTCGACGCTGCGGCCGTCCTTCTGGAACTGGGGATAGCCCTTCGTGCCCGGCGTCTTCGCACGGCAATTTTTGTAGAAACGCAGGATGGCCGCGCCCGCACGTTCCGCCGCCGCCTGCCGCGCCTGCGAGTTGAGCTTGCCCGCGAAGTCATACTCTTTCGCCAAGATCGCGTAGTACTTGTTCAAGTCATAGGGCTTCACCCCACGCTCGTCTATCCACTTCCGTACACACTTGTTCCTGATGAACTACATGGTACGGATAGCCTCATCGACGGCGGCGTACTGCCCGGCGGCACCCGTAAGCTTGAACTCTAGCACGATCATACCAACAGTATGCCACACCTCAGATGCTTCGTGTCGTCTAACGCCATTGACAGGGCGCAGGCCAGCGTGACGCGCTGACGCGCGCGACGGACGCCAATTCTTCCCACGACTAAAGCCGTGGGTTTTCTCGTCGAGATGCTATAAGCGCCCAGCCGGAGCGCACGGCTCCCCTCCAGCACGGCTTCGCGCTGGGCTGGGTCTTGAACGACGACGGCCGGCAGATACTGCTCGACCAACGCTACGCCGACACATTGCGCGAGGCCGGCGCCCGGATGGCGCGCGTCGACTTCCGGCTCGGCCGCCACCCCCAATGGGACGACATGATCCTGGGGCAATACGAGCGCGTGCTCGACACGCTGGCACAGGCCGGCGTCGGCGTGCTGGGCCTCGCCGGCCACGGCGTGCTGCCCAACCCACAGCAGGCGCAATGGACCGCCAACAACAGCGAGATCGCGGGCGGTGGCGGCGACAACCCCTTCATCGGCAATTATGTGACGGCGCTACGCGCGCTGACGACACGCTTCCACAACCATGTGAAGGTGTGGGAGCTGTGGAACGAACCCAACGCGTGGCGGCAGCAGCAGCGGCAGGGCAATGCGACGGCCTACAGCGGCGGCTCGTTCATCTACCCGTCCAACTACGCCGCGCTGTTGGCCCGCGCCTACAGCGCCGTCAAGGGCGAGGCCGGGTTGCGCGACCTGACGCTCGTCTTCGGCGGCCTGCTCGCCCACAACAACGGCGGCGCCACCACCAGCGACAACTCCGGCGCTCCCTACCTGCGCGATGTGTACGAGCGCGGGCTGCACGGTCCCGCCAACTGGAACGGCGTGCGGCAAGCGCTGGGCGGCTACCCCCTCGACGCGGTGGGACAACACCCCTACGTTGACCAAGGCGGACCCTGTTCGGGCGACCACATCCGCGCCTATCTGGGCTGGCTGCGCCAAGCGGTTGAGGCGTACGAGGGCCGCGGCAGCGCCAAGCCGCTCTACGTCACCGAGGTGGCGTGGAGCACCACGACGGTCTCGCCGGAGGTACAGGCCGCCAACCTCGACACGCTCTATGACGCCTGCGCACGGACGCCCTACGTCGCGGCGTGCCTGTGGTTCGAGTTGCTGGACAACCCGTTCGCCCAGCTCTACTATGGCGTGCTCGACCCACACTGGACCCGCAAGGCCGCCTTCGCCGCCTTCCAGCGGATCGCCGCCCCGCGCTAGACACGACAATAGATGATCAGAGTTCGTCGATACTTTTGACCGTGCTGGCGCGGACGACGAGCGCATCCAATTCGTCGACAGGGGCGGCGGCGATGCGCCGGTCGGCGGCCTCGGGCAAGAGACCGAAGCGGGACCGGAGTACCGTGCGGACCGCCGCGCGTTTACCCCTGACCTCGCCCTCCACCAAGCCTTGTTTCCGGCCCTGCTCCAAGCCCTGCTCCAAGCCCTGCTCTATGTACTGCTGCAACAGGTTGGCCATGTCGATACCCTCCAAAATGTCCTTCACCGTACGCTCGTCAACATAATGATACGCCAACCCGACAAGGGCGGCCATAGTCGGCTTCAGTTGGTCCACCGGCAACGCTTGCGCCAACTGGGCCGCGTCGGGCAGCACATCGTCCAACGCGCGACGCTGGCGCATCAGCGGCGAGAGAATAAGGTCGATGCGGTCCTGCGCGTCGAGCGCTTCGCCGCGCGACACTTTCTCATGCAGCCGCCGGAGCACGGCGTCGCCGTCGACTTGTCCGACGATGATATTCTGGACCGTGAATGTGATCGAGCCGAGTCGCACGGTATCGGGGCGCTCCTGATGCGCCCTCCATACAGCACAACCGTATGCACGGGCGGCCCGTACCGCTCAACGATATCCATGTTGTAGCCCGCGAGACGCCGCAACGTCTCCGTGCGGTGCTGCGTCTGAAACTCGAGATTCAGTTTGCTGTCATCGGCGAGACGGAAGATCAGATCCGTTTCCCGCGTGCGCACCTGCACCCGCGGCAACTCGGATGGCAGACCGGCGACAATCCGTGGCAAAGCTATGCCAAAACGCTGGAACAGGTCGCCGCCGAGGGCGGTGGCGACGAGCTTGAGGATAATGTCGTTGCTCTGGCGCGCAACCTGTTGTCGTGATCGGGGCATTAGGTACTCTTTCGTAACACAAACAGGGCTATTTGCCGCGCGGGTCGAGGGCGTCGCGCAGCCCGTCACCGACGAAGTTAACGGCGAGGATGGCAACGGTCAGCAGCACACCTGGGGCGACGGTGAGCAACGGATTGACCGCGATGTATTGTTGCGATCCGGCCAGCATATTGCCCCATGTCGCGACATCAGGGGAGAGGCCGAAGCCGAGGAAATCGAGCGCCGCCTCGACGTACATGGCGATGGCGACAGCGAACGTGACGTTGACGATGACAGGGGCGAGGGCGTTGGGCAGCATATGCCGCCACATCATGCGCCAGCCCCCGACGCCGCTCGCCCGCGCCGCCTGCACATACTCCATCTCTCGGATGACCAGGAACTGCGAACGCACCAGCCGCGCCAGGTGCATCCAGCCGAAGAAACCGATGAACAGGATGATTGTCACGACGTTGACCCCGGTGTAGGCGGCCAGGATCAACAGCAGAAACAAGGAGGGGAAGGAGAGCACGAGGTCGACAAAGCGCATCAACAGCGTGTCGACCCACCCGCCAATGTAGCCCGCGGTCGCGCCGATGAGGATGCCTAAGATGAATACGACCAGGGCCGCCCCAAACCCGATGCCCAGGGTAATGCGTGAGCCGTAGATCAGCCGGCTGTAGATATCGCGGCCGAGATCGTCCGTCCCCAGGAAATGGCCGGAACTCGGCGACGACAGCGTATTGAGCAGGTCCTGCGTGGCCGGATGGTACGGCGCGATCAGCGGCGCCAGGGCCGCAGCAAGCGCCATCAGCAGGATGACGACGAGGCTGATCACGGCCAGGCGGTGGCGCAGGAAGCGACGCAGCGCGAGCTGACGCGGCGTCGTTTCGCGAGCCGCGACGACCTCCAACCCATCCTCGCGAGCCGTGTCCGGTGTGATGCTTGATCCTATGACACTCATACCCTCGCCCTCATGAATACTGAATACGCGGGTCGAGCCAGCCGTACACCAGATCGGCCAGCAGGTTGCCGGCGAAAATAAGCACCGCGCTGATGAGCAGGATTCCTTGCAGCAGGATGTAGTCGCGCGCGTTGAGCGCATCGAAGAACAAACGGCCCATGCCCGGCCACGAGAAGACGATCTCCACCAGGAGGGCCCCGGTGAAGTACGTCGGCACATCCAAGGCCATGATCGTGATCAGCGGGATCAGCGCGTTGCGCACGGCGTGCTTGTTCACGACGATGTGGGACGCCAGTCCCTTGGCTTTGGCCGTCCGCACGTAATCCTGGCTCAACGTTTCCACCATGGCCCCGCGCAGGTAGCGGCTCCAGGTAGCAATACTGCCCAGGCCGAGCACGAGGGCCGGCATGATCAAGTGTTTGATGAAGTCGCCCAGTGTCCATGTCGCGCCCTCGGTGTACAGGCCGGCTGTCGGGAGCAGGCGCAGCTTGACCGAGAACAGCAGTTGGGCCATGAACCCGACCCAGAATACCGGGGCGGACCAGGCCACAAAGGAGCCAAACGTAAAGATGTAGTCGAAAAAGCTGTACTTGTGCACTGCCGAGTAGATGCCGAGGGGAATAGCCAGGGCGATGGAGATCAGGAAAGCCGCCAGGATTAGCACGAGCGTGTTGCCGATATGCTCGCCGATCATACCGAGCACCGACTCGCCGGTGCTGAGCGACACGCCCCAGTTGCCATGCAGGATGCCCGATAGCCACTTGAAGTACTGCACGTAGGGGGGCAAGTCGAGACCCAGATCGTGCTCGATATTCTTGAGTTGCGCCGCCGTCATATGCGGGTTATGCTCGTAGGCCGTGAGCGGCCCACCAGGCGTGAGCTGCATTACGGCGAACGAGACGACCGTCACTAAGAGGAGGAGCGGAATCGCCTGAACCGTGCGGCGCAGAGTGAATTTGATCATGCGCGTGGACTCCTTGCGCCGGGGGCGGAGGGGCCGCCGCTCCCCGGTCGTCGCGATGCCGCCGCTTAGGACGACATGTACCAGTCTTTGGCGTTCCAACCCAATTGATAGTCGTAGGGCTGTGGGTTGTAGCCGTGTAGCTTGCTCGTCGCCGCCGTCAGCACGCGACCCCAATAGATGAAGATGTCGGGCTGATCCTTAACCAGGATTGTCGAGATCTTGCCGTAGATCGCGACGCGCTGGCCGGTATCGAGTGTCTTCACGCCCTGATTGGTCAGCTGGTCAATCTGCGGATTGGAATAGCCATCGAAGTTGCCGCCCGCGGCGACCTTGCTGGATACGATCTGGCTGCTGTTCCAGAAGAACGTGTCGTCGGGCTCGGGGCTCTGGATCCACTCGTAGAACACCGCGTTCATCGTCGGCGATGAGAACCGGTTGGGGTCATACAGGGGTCCGCTGCGCCCGAAGACAATGGACGCGGCCGCCGTCTTGAGGGTCACGTTCACGCCAATCTGGCCCCATGTCTGCTTGAGGATCTGGATGATCAACTGGGCGTCGGCGGCGTCCGACGTGGCCCACAACGTCAGGTTGAAGGGTTTGCCGCCCTTTTGCACTATACCGTTCGACCCAGCCTTGAACCCATCCGCCAGCAACAGGCTCTTGGCCTTGACCAGATTGTATGGGTACGAGTCTTTGGTGGCGGAGTTGTAGTACGTCGTCATCGGCGGTTTGTCGCCATCGTCGATTAAGCCGTAGCCAAGGACGACGGATTTGATGATTTGCTGCTTGGGGGTGGCGTAGGCGAGGGCCTGCCGCACGGTGCGATCTTTGAGGAAGCCGGTCTCGACCAGGTCCACGTGATTCCAGTTGAAACCCTGCGTGTTATAGGTCGTGATGCCGGACAGCTTCTTGAGCACGTTAAACTGGCGCGCCGTGAGCGAGGAGGTCTGCCCCAGCAGGTTGATCTCGCCGGTCTGCATCTGGTTAATCGCCGTGTTGCTGTTGGGCACGATGCGGTAAATTATTTTGTCCAGGTGCGGCGCGCCCCCGAAGTAGCTCTTGTTGGCGACCTCAGTGATGTGGTCGCCGGACGCATACTCGGTAATCTTGAAGGGGCCGCTCCCCAACGGCTTCTGGTTAAACGACGTCAGCGTCTTGACCTTATCGGCGCTGACCGTGCCGAGAACGTGCTCCGGCAAGATGAAGGCCGTGGCCCAGTACTGCAAGAAGGGCGCGTAGACTGACTTCAGCGTGACGTCGACCTGATAATTGCCGACCGCCTTTATGGATTTGACGTGGTCGAACCCTTGCGTGGACGTGGACGGGAACTTGGGGTTGTTATCGAGTTGCGTCGTGAAGACGATGTCCTTGGCCGTGAGCGGCTGCCCGTCCTGCCATGTCGCGTTGTGGACAATGTTGAAGGTCCAATGCAGGCCGCTCGCGTCGTGCGAGTAGCTGGTGGCCAGATCGTTGACAAACTTGCCGCTCGGGTTGTCCTTAACCAACGAATCGAAGATGGGGCTGTCGATGTCGGTGGCGGAGAGCGTCTGGGTGAGATACGGATTGAGCGTGTCGGGCGTCTCAGCCTCGGCCGCGATGACGGTGCCACCATTGGGGATGGCGGGGGCGGCATGGGCGACGTGGCGTGGAGCCGCGCCGGTAATGATTCCCGAACCTGCGATGATGGCCGCGCCGAGCAGGGTAGCCGGCTTGCGCCACGACTGTGTAATGATCACGAGCTTCTCCTCTCCTCACAATAATGCTGGTACAAGAGCTTCGTGGATGACATGCGACCTGATGGACTCGTTACGCGTTGTCCGTTATTCGTTCTTCTGGCCCGCCTCCCCCCTCACTGTCGCCCGGCCGCCGTCGCGTCGTCGCGCCGTACATAGACAGGGCTATTAGTTATCCTTTATAACACGAATCGCGCTTTTCCGATAGGGCTACTATGTCCCCAGGGCGACCGCCGTGATGGTGATAGCGGCCGCCGCTAGCCTGCGCTTAAAAGGTCAGGCCACGTCTCATAATCGCGGGGCGCGCCTCTGCTCCACTATTCCAACATACCCCTATTGGCGGCGCACGCATCGCGCTTGGCGTGTGCGTCCACGATAATCCCCCGCATCTCGGCCTCAATCTCCGCGTCATCCGCGAACTCTTCGCGGTCGGCCTCAGCAAGTCCTCGGCTAATCTTCTCCAGGCGCCAATCCTCCTCGGACATCCTGATGGGCACGCTTGTTTTGGGTGTCGTCGTTTCCATGTATGCCACCTTTGCCATTGAGCATACAAAAGTATACACCTTTGGACCCCGTGTCTATGTCACCTCGAAAATCGAGGGAACTAAAAAAGCGCGTAGGATTCCGCACGGGATTGGCGATAGATAAGTATAGACTGCGTCTAGTAGGACAGCGAAGACATCGAATAAGGATATGATCGAGCATTCATACGGAGACCAGGAGACTATAGACGCCGGTGAGCGCGCGCGGCTGGTTCGCCTCTGCGCGCGCCTGAGCGGCAGCGCCGAGGAGGCCGAGGACCTGACCCAGGAGACGCTGGTCGAGGCGTGGCGGCAGCGGCGTAAGCTGCACGACCCGGCGGGCCGCGACCGCTGGCTCGCCGCCGTCGCGCGCAACGTCTGCCTGCGCTGGCGGCGCCGCCAGGGCCGCGCGGCGCCCTACCTCGCCAACCTGCTGGACAATGGCGCGTTCACCGCCGACGAGGTGATGGACGCCAGTCACGTCGAGGATGATCTGGAGCGGCGTGAGCTTGTACGGGCCATCGACGCGGCGCTGGCGACACTGCCTCCAGCCACGCGCGCTGTACTCGTCGCCAAATATATCGAGGACTTGCCGCAAGCCGTGATCGCCGCGCGCCTCGGCATGAGCGAGGGCGTGGTCGAGGCGCGGCTGTACCGCGGTAAACGGGCGCTGCGGCCGCTGCTGGCGCGTGCGGCGGGCGAGAGCAACGTCTCACTTGGGGACATTGGCACGAACTCAGACGAGTGCGCGTGGCGGGAGACGCGCATGTGGTGTCCCCTGTGCGGAACGCGCCGCCTGACCGGCCGCTTCGACGGCCCGCGTGGCGCCTTTGCCCTGCGTTGCCCCGACTGCGCTGACGCCACCGGGCTCTACGCCTGGTACACCTGCCCCGAATTATTCAACGACGTCCGCGGCTACAAGCCTGCGTTCGGCCGGGTCATGCGCTGGGCCAACGCGTACTATACGCCCGCCCTGGCGCGAGGGCACGGCGCGTGCTTAGCCTGTCACAGGTCCCTGCCAGTGCGCCTATCGCCACCCGACGATTGGCCCCAATCGCGACGGGAAGCGCGCGGTTTGCACCTGCGCTGCGACGCCTGCCGCGGCACAGCCGCGATGCGTTTGAGCAACCTGGCCCTCTACCATCCTGAGTCGTGGCGGTTCTGGCGTGAGCACCCACGCCTCCGGCTGCTGCCCGAGCGCGTTGTCGAGCGGCAAGGGCGCGCCGCGCTCGTCATCCCCTACATCAGCCTACGCGGCTCGGCCACACTCGACGTCATCGCCGCGCGCGACACATACGAACTGCTCGCCGTGCACACCACGCCCGGCGACTAAAAGATCTGTGTTCGCGACCTTACGCCACAAAAACTTCGCCCTGCTCTGGTCGGCGGGACTCATCTCACTGACCGGCGACTGGCTGCTGCTCATCGCCCTGCCAATTTATGTCTACACGCTGACCCACTCAACCGCCCTGACCAGCGTCACGTTCATTGTCGAGGCGCTGCCGAGCGTGCTGCTGGGCTCCGTCGCTGGGGTCTTTGTCGACCGCTGGGACCGCCGGCGTACCATGGTCGCGGCCAACCTGGCGCAGGCCACCGGGTTGCTGCCGCTGCTTGCGGTCCGTTCGGCGGACCAGCTGTGGCTCGTCTATACCGTTTCCGTTGTCGAGGCGATATTGGCGCTGTTCTTCGCTCCCGCCGAGCAGTCGCTGCTGCCCACTCTCGTCGACGACGAGCGCCTCGTCGCGGCCAACGCGCTCTCCGCGCTGAACGGCAACCTCGCGCGCCTGGCCGGCGCCCCGCTCGGCGGGCTCGTGGCCGGGCTGCTCGGGCTCGGCGGCGCGGTCGTCCTTGACGCCGCCTCTTTTCTCCTCTCGAGTCTGCTGATCCTTGCCATCACCATCTCCACAACCGAGTCAAAGGTGGACCAGCCTGACCACGCGGCTGCTACGACGGCGCACATCGAACGCGTGGCTGCGGCGGATAGTAGTGGTGGTAGCGCGGCGAACGCATGGACGGGGCTCTGGCGCGAGTGGACGGCGGGCTTGAGTTTGGTACGACGCGGGCACACGGTCTCCGCGCTGTTCCTCATCATGGCCGTGCAGGCCATGGCGCAGGGCCTTTTCCTGGTGCTGTTTATTGTTTTCGTAGAGCAGGTTTTGCGCAACGGTCCCGCCGCCATCGGCCTATTACGCGGCGTGCAGGCCATCGGCGGCCTGCTGGGCGGCCTGACTGTCGCCGCGCTCGGCCGGCGGCTGCCCATGGCCTCACTCGTCGGGCTGGGCGCCATCCTATTCGGGCTGATCGACCTCGCCATCTGGAACGCGCCGATGCTGACGCCGGCCTACGCCCTGCCACTGACGGCCGCCCTCTTCATCCTCGTCGGCCTACCGGGGGCGGGCATGATGTCCGGGGCCACGACATTGTTGCAAGAGAGCGTGGCCGATGCCTACCGGGGCCGCGTCTTCGGCGCCTTTGCCACGACCAGCGCCCTGGCGCAGCTGATTGGGATGGCCGCCGCCGGCGCGCTCGGCGACCGCCTCGGCGTCGTGCCGGTCCTCAACGGCCAGGCGGGGTTGTACCTCTTGGCCGGTCTCCTGGCCCTTGCCCTACTTCGCGCTTGACAAGCCATGCCTCGTCGGGCTACCCTACAACCATCGCCTAAATATTTTGGGATGGTTGAAAGGAATGCGCGCGTGGCCGAAGGTCGGGGAGACATGCCGGCGCCGGCCGACCAACTGACGATTACCAATCTGGAAACGCTCAAGGTAACCGCCGATCCGTTGCGCATGCGCATCGTGGAACTTCTGCGGCAAGCGCCAGCTACGGTCAAAGAGCTGGCGGCCGCCCTACGGGTAGCGCCAAAGTCGCTGTACTACCACGTCAACCTGCTCGACAAGCACGGCCTCATCCGCGTGGTTGACACACGCCTCGTGTCTGGTATCCTCGAAAAGCGCTACCAGGCCACGGCCTATCTCTTCCAGTTTCAGGATGTCACGGCTATGCCTGATGAGGCGGGGACGCCGGGCCAGCAAGACTACGAGGCTGTGTCCAGCATGTTCACCATCACGCGCGAAGAGGTGCGGCGCCTCACACAGGAGAGTGCGTTCGGTCGCGGCGACACGACGCCGGCACAGGACCTATACACGGACTGGCGCCTGCTGCGCCTATCGCACGACCAGGCCGCCGAGCTCTACGCGCGCATCGACGCGCTCCTCGCTGAGTATGATACGCCCAGCGCCTCGGCGGCGAACGATGCGCGACAAACGTACCGGCTGCTCCTGACGCTCGTCCCGACATATCGACGCCGTCCCCCTATATCCTCTACCACAACCAACGATTAAGGAGAGATAACCATGCCCGAGATCGCCCGCGATACCTGGCGCGACGGGGATATCCTCTATCAACGACTTAGGACAGACTACTGAGCATTCCTGCCTAGCTTCAAGGAGGCCCTATGTCCACCGTGACCGACACCGGCGATCCAACGCCACCTGTAGCCGCGCCGCGCTCGCTATGGCGCAACCGCGACTACATGTTCCTGTGGAGCGGCCAACTCGTCTCCACGCTCGGTACGGGTGTGTCGTCGATCGCCTTCCCGCTGCTGGTACTGGCGCTCACGCACTCGGCCGCGCAGGCCGGCCTGCTGGGCGCCTTCGAGTCGCTGCCCTACCTGATCTTCAGCCTCCCGGCGGGCGCACTCGTCGATCGGTGGGACCGCAAGCGCGTCATGGTCATCTGTGACACGGGGCGCGCGTTGAGCCTGATCTCGATCCCGCTGGCCGCGCTGCTGGGGCGCCTCACCGTGCCCCAACTCTATATCGTGACGCTGATCGACGGCACGCTGTATGTCTTCTTCAACCTGGCCGAAGTCGCTTGCCTCCCGCGCGTGGTCCCCAAAGCACAACTGCCGCAGGCCAGCGCGCAGAACGAAGGCGGGAGCATCGCGGCCGGCCTGATCGGGCCGCCGCTCGGCACGTTCCTGTTCGGGGTGGTCGGGCGTACCATCCCCTTCCTGGTCGACGCCGTCTCCTACGCCGCGTCGGTCGCGACGCTGCTCAATATTAGGATCGAATTCCAGGAGGAGCGCGCGCCGACGACACGTCGACTGCGCGCCGAGATCGCGGAGGGGTTGGCGTGGCTGTGGAGGCAGCCGCTAATCCGCTTCATGGCCGTCCTGACGGGCGGCATCAACCTCGTCAACGCCGCCTCGACGCTCCTGGTCATCATCATCGCCCGCGACCACCATGTGCCCGACGCCTTGATCGGCGTGATCATCTCCATCGGCTCGCTCGGGGGCATCGCCGGCGCGCTGCTGGCCCCGCGCATTCAGCGGCGCTTCGGCTTCGGCGCGGTCATCACGACGACGGTGTGGCTCTCGGCGCTGCTGTGGCCGCTCTACGCGGTCGTGCCCAATCCCCTGTTGCTCGGCGTCGTCACGGCCGGGCTCTACATCATGGGTCCGATCTACAACGCGGTACAGTTCAGCTACCGCATCTCTATCATCCCTGACGCGTTGCAGGGGCGCGTCAACAGTTCTTTCCGGCTGCTCGCCTTCGGTGGCCAGCCCATCGGGGCGGCGCTCTCAGGGTTTCTGATCGCGGCGCACGGCGCGGTTTTCGCTGTGCTGGTGTTCTGGGGCTGGTACCTGCTGCTGGCCGTCCTCACCACGCTGAATCCGCACATCCGCCACGCGGGACAGACTGGGCGAGTGGCGAGTGAAAAGTCGTAGGGGCGTATGGCATACGCCCATGGGCTCACACGCGTGGGCGTATGCCATACGCCCCTACGCCACGCCAAACGTCTCGGTCCCGCGGATAATGCACGAACCCGGGGGTCAGCGCGGCGCCGCATGGCCCCTTATAGCTTCGATGTATCGAGCACCGTCACGCTGCCGGGCGCCGTACGGGTACGTGGGCGCGGCAGGAAGGGCAAGCGCTGCCGCGCTGAAGACGGTATCCACCCCCAGGGATCGGGCGCGCCCGTCGTCCCGCCACCCATGTTGAAGACGAGGGCGCGGTGGTTACGCGCATCGACGTCCACCGTAACAGGGGCGGTATCCAGGCGAATCGTGCGCAGGAGCGCGCCGCTGTAGCCGTCGAGCACGCTCACGGAACCATTCGCCGGCATCGGGCGTGTCTGGCCGGTCGTAAGGGAAAATCCGGCGCTGGCGACGAAGACGCGCCCACGTCTATTCACCCTTCAGGGGCGGGAGCCCAGGCGCTTTAGCCCTGGGAGGAAGCCCTCTTGCTTTAGCGGCTTTAGCCCACATATCATTTGCTGATAACCCCTTGCGATATGTGGACTGTTTGGTAGACTATAGCTATGGATATTCAACGTACCGTGACCATCAAGTTGCCGGACGACGCCGACCTGCGCGCGACACTTGCGGCCTTCCGCGACGTGCAGAATGCCGTCACTGAGGACGCTTTCAATGATGGCGTTCCGCTGGCGGCGGTCCCCTTGCAGCGCATTGTCTACAACCGGGTCAAGGGCACGTTGAATAGCCAGATGACCATCACGGCCCTGCGCTTGGTTGTGGGCGCGTACGCCAGCGCGGTCAAGGGGCGCAACCGGCGTCTCAAGGCCGAGGCGCGACGCAAGAAACGCTGTGAGGCCAAGGGGTGGCGCTTCAAGGCGCGCGCCATCAAGCCCCTCGGTGTGTGCCGCTTCGAGCGTATGGCGGCGATGTTCTTGGTCGGCGTGCGCGGCCGGGACGCCGACTTTCGCGACGATGGCACGCTCGCCATCTGGACGGTGGGAGGCCGCAAGCGTTTGCCGTACGAATTGGTACGGTCGCACCGCACGCTCTTCGAAGCCGCGACGGAGATCAACTCCATCACGGTGATCGAGCGCGACGGACATTTGTACGGGCGCGTGGCCGTGACGCTGGAGGTGCCCGACCCAGCAGGCGTGACGCCGGTGGGCGTGGACCTCAACGAGACAAACGCGCTCGTGGCCGTCGATGCCGATGGGCGTGAACTCTTCATGAGTGGCCTGGCGATCAAGGTCAAGAACAAACGGACGATGCAGACGACAGCGCGCGTGCAGCGCAAGCTGGCGACCAAGAAGGCAGAGGGCACAGATACCCGCGCGGTGCGACGTGTCCTCAAACGGCTGGGTCGTCGCCGCAAACGACGCACACGAGATTTCGCTCGCGTCGTGGCCAAGACGCTGGTGCAATGGGCTCCTGCCGACGCCGTCCTCGTGTTCGAGGATCTCTCGTGTCTTCCGCGCGCCGAGAAGGGACTGACCAGGGGTGTCGCTTTGCGCCGTCGCCTGAGCGCGTGGCAGTACGGCGCTATCCGCGAGGCCGTCACATCCAAAGCGGAGATGCACGGACTTGCCATTGTGTCCGTCAATCCGGCATATACGAGCCAGAACTGCTCCCGCTGCGGACTGCGCGGGAAACGTCATCGTCATACGTTTATCTGTCCTTCCTGCGGGCACGAAGCCCATGCGGATGTGAACGCCGCGATCAATATCCGTTCACGCTTTGTCCAGTCTCGGCTGGACGCGGCCCCATCAGTGGCCGCCGAAGCCCTGTCCCTTTCTTCGGAGGGGAATGAGGGCAAGCCCAATAGTTGTAGCGTTGGGTAACTGACTACTCTCGTCCACGGTCACCGTGCGCAGCACCCGACCGCTGATGGCGTCGAGCAGGCTGACGCCGCCATTGCGGTGGAACACATACAGCCGCCGGTCGTGCTCGTCCACCACGACCGACGCCCAGCCATATGGCCCGGTCGCCGTGCTACCCAAGAGGCGTCCGCTAGCGGCGTCGAGCATAGTGAGGGCGCCGGTCTTTTGATTGATCACATAGACGCGTCCGAGACGCGCGGCCAGGATAGGGATGACCGTCTGATAGCTACCCTGGACCAGGTTGCTACGAGGGTGGAGCGTGGTCGTGCGCAAAAGGCGCCCCGTTGTGGCGTCGAGGACGCCGACGCTGTTGCTCTCGGTGTGCCCGACGAAGACGCGGCCGGCGCCCGCGTCGGGCACGATCGGCGTCCCGCTCGTCCCCGTCGATAAATTACCAAAGAGCAGCGAAGAGTCACTCACGGTCTCGGCGCCCAGGAGGCGCAAACTCGCCGCGTCGAACGTGCTCACGTAGGTCGATAATCCCGAGGTACTCAGGACAAAGACGCGCCCGCTACGCCCATCGACGGCGACAGCGTTAGCCTGTCCATTATTAGGGGGCGTGAACGAGGTTTGTGTGGGCTGCCCGCTCCGCGCGTTGATCGCGATTAGCGTGGCGACCGCGTTCCCCTGGGTGACGACGAACGCGCGCCGTCTGATCGTCATAGAGGGGGGCGCCGAGGTTGAAATACATGGGCGGCTGAGGCAGGGACCTGACGCGCACGAGGCGCGCCGTGCGTGTGTCGAGCACATACAAATGGGCGCCGGGTCCGTTAGACGCGCCGCCCATAATCGCGCGTCCATCGCGGGTGTCCATAGCCAGCGGCGAGGGGTACAGGTCCGTCGTGACCGTACCGACGATGAGACCGGCGTCGCCGGGTCTCCACGCCGCCAGAACCCCGCCCACCACCAGCAGCACAACCAGCGCTGCCAGCCCGACGACTGTACCTTTCCGGCGCATCACGCCTCCTTTAGTCGCTCCCCTGCTGCAGTTTGTGATACTCCTGGAACCACTGCCCGAGCGTGGAGATGAGGCGCTCATCCTCTTGCGCGCGCTGCTGGCGGCGGCGCTTGTCGATCGTTTCGAAGACAAGCTTCTGGAAGTTGGCCGGCCCGCTGATCGACTTGAGGGCCACGCGCTCGGTCGGCCCCGCCACCTCGACGACGACGTCGCCGATATCGGCCAGCCGTCCGAAGAAGGTGGGAATATCCAGCGCGATGTCCCGTACCGCGGTCAGGTCGATCACGTCGCGTGTCTCATACAGAAAAGGCGAACTGCGCAGCTCCATCAGTCGGTCGGTCGTCAGCACGTATTGGTGCGACAAGTGGCCCAGGATGCGCCACACCGCCCACGGCGCCAGGACCACCACCACGGCCGCGACGCCCAGCGGCAGGTACGCCACGCCCAGAACGGCGACGATGGCGATAACCAGGAACACGACCAGCAGCGGACCCAGCAGTGCCAGCAACAGCAGGATGGGGTGCTGGCGCACGACCTCGACGACGGCCTCGTCGGGCAGCAGGTTCAGCCGCTTCTGCGCCCGCAGCATCGCCGGTGAGACCGGGCGGTACGGCACGGTGTCCTCGTTGTGCGCGCTCACCGCGCCGTGCAACGCCTGCTCCAATTGCCGTGCGATGCGGCTCGGGACTTGCGCCTGCCGCTGGCGCGCCACCTCTTCGCGCAGCGCGCGCGCCTCGGCCCCGATCAGGCCCTGCAAGCGACGTGGTTGCGGCACGCCGCGCAACACGATGCTGCCCGCGCGCCCAAACGTCTCCACCTCCACGTCGCCGATATCGAGCAAGCGCGACACGAGGCCCCGGCTGCGGTAGTCGCTCTCCTCGACCTTGAGCAGCGAGCATTCGCGGCGATGCACCGCGAACACGCCCGACTGAGCGATCACGCGCTGGTTGGTCAGTGTATAGACGGTGGTCAGCCACGGCAAGAGGTCGAGCGCGATCCACTTGGCGAGGTAGATGACCAGGGCAACGGCCAGGACCGCGATGAAGACGGGGAAAAACGCGGCCAGGCGCAGGTCGGGAACGAACACATCGAGCACGGTGTAGGGCAGCGGCAGCAGCACGAGCAGCGGGAGCGGCAGCGCGGGGCGTATGATGGCCCAGGAGTGCGCGCGCACCCGCATCACGCGCCGCTCGCCCTCCTCCAGCGGAGGATCACCGCCCCGGCGCATCGCCCGGCTACCTCCGCGCCCCACCGCCAGCGCCAGCGCTACCGCCGCGGCCGCGGCTCATGCGGCCGTAGAGCGTGCCGACGAAGACGAAGGCCAGGAATAGCAGCAACAGGATCAGCGCGATCGGCAGCTTGGACCACAGGTCGGTGTTGACGCCGCCGGGCAACAGCGTAAACGACGTGGAGATGAGGCTGACGCTCCAGGTGTTGTAAGCGGGGTGGCCGACCTGCAGGGCCGGCAGCCCCACCGAGGCGCTTCCGCCCGCGACCTGCAAAGCGTCGGCGATGTAGTGCTCGAGCACGGCCATGATCAGAAAGCCGTTGAGCAGGCCCAGCGCGAGGCCCCCGATTTTATCCGCGCGGGTAAGCTCACGCTTGGGGTAGTTGACGATACGCGCCAGCACCAGCGCGGCCATGGCGACCACGAAGACGAACAGGACAGCCGTGAAGGTGTCCTGCTGGTCGACCGTGGCGAGCGCTACACCGAGTTGGCGCAGGCCCTGGATGATGATGCCCGCGCTGAAAACGACCAGCACGATGGCGAAGAAGATCGCCGCCGTCGTCAGCGCCACGGCGCGTACGCCCCTGAAGGAGCCGAACACGCCGAAGTAGACGATGACGACCAGGATGATCTCAGCGAGGCTTATTTCCATGCCGCCATTCTACCAGGACGGGGAACTCTTGTACCGGCCCTATGCCTCGATGGGTGCGCCGCGCGATTGTGAGAGGCGGCCTGACCTTAAAAGATCATGGCAGACGACGGACCTTGAAAGGTCAGCCTGGGCGCGACACGCGCGCCGTCCGTCTGTGGAGGCCGCCACGCTGGCCGCCGCGAGACCTTTTAAGGTCCGGTCCCTGCCATGGTCTTTTAAGGCCAGGCTCACGGCGCCCACCATCACAATCGTAGGGGACACCCTGCTCGGTTAGCGTGTGCGCTCCCATAGGATAAGCGAGCCTTCCTCATCCAGGCGGTGGCCGGCCCGTCCGAATCCGCTCTTTTCTAGCACGCGGATCGACGCGGCGTTGTCCTCCAGGCACTCTGCCGTCACGCGCGTGACGCCCCGTTGCGCCAGCGCCCAGTCTACCAGGGCGCGCGCCATCTCCGTGGCGTAGCCGCGGTTATAGTACGAACGGTTGACGCCGTAGCCAAGCTCCACGGTCCCGGTCTTGTCCGGTGGGTCCTTGAAGCTCATCTGGCCGGCCGCCATCAACGTGGCGCGGTCGATGATGGTTCCGCCCCACGCGTCCTGGCCGGTTAACGTCTCGCGGCGCGCTATCCATAGGGGGAACAGGGCCAGGGCGTCGCCGGGCCACTCGGGCGGGAAGCGCACGCGTAATGTCTCGGTGACGCGGCGCCCAGCCCGCTCGACCACAATGGGGACGTCAGCGACGATATCGTCGCGCTCCAGCCGCGCCTTCAGCACGTCGAGCGGCGTGGGGGCAAGAATGAGCCGGGTTGTCTCGATCGCGAACATGGCGTTAATCCTTTACTCCTAACTGCCACAATAGTAGCCAGTTATGGAGTTGGTTGCCGAGGAATGTTTGCTGTTATCGCCGCGCGGTCTGGAGCGTTGTAATAGGGTGAGTATACGTCGTCGTCCGCGCCTATTGCCGCTTTTCGCCATCGTCGCGCTGCTCGTGGTGTGGGGCGGATTGCCGCTGGTCCGCGCCTACGCGCTGCTCCGGACGCAACCCGGCGGCGCGACGCCTGCGCTCCAGGCGGACCTGCCCGCGCGTGTGGTGTCGTTCCGCGCGACGGACGGCGTTGCGCTGTCCGGTTGGTTCGTGCGGGGCGCGCCGATCTCTCCCAGCGTTGTCCTCGTGGCCGGCTTCAAGGCCACGCGTGTCTCGATGCTGCCCTATGCGCGCTTCCTGCACGCGGCGGGCTACAATGTGCTGCTCTACGATGGACGCGGACTGGGCCAGAGCGGCGGGCGTTTCAGCGCCGGGGCGCGCGAGGTCGACGACGCGCGCGGAGCCGTGGCCTACATGATGGGCCAGCGCGACTTGCGCGACCAGCGGTGCACCCTACTCGGCGTTTCGCTTGGCGCGGGCGTCGCCATCGTCGCGGCGGCGCGCACACCGGCCGTCGCGGCGACGGTCGCCGACAGCGCCTACCCCGACCAGAGCCTGCTCGTCGGGCGGCTGGGCACGCTGTCGCTCGGCCCATTGCGCCTGCCGCTCGCGCCCGACGGACCGTGGGCTGTCGACCAACTGCTCGGCGCGCCGCTGGCCCGGTTCAGTCCGCTCCACGCGGCCAGCCGGATTGCGCCGCGCGCGTTGCTGCTCATCCACAGCCGGGACGACGCCAACCCGACCACGCCCCTCTCCGGAGCGCTCGCGCTGTACCACGCGGCCGGACGGCCCGTCCAGCTGTGGATCGCCCCGCGCGGCGGTCACGCTGGGGCGCTCGACACCCAGCCCGCCGAATATCGCCGGCGCGTGCTCACCTTCCTGCGGCGCTACCTTGGTCGTGCCGATGCGCGGTAAGAGTACGCCCCATCCAATCATCTTCGCGCTCGCGATTGCCCTTGTCATCGTTGGCGTCGCGGGTGGGGCAGTGGCAAGCTACCTACGGTCGGGGCATGTAGACTCGTTGCGCTCCTATGCGCCGGCCGATGGGCGGCGCGTCATCGTGTGCCTGGGTGATAGCTTGACGGCCGGCGACGCCGCGCCGCCTGACCAGTCGTATCCGGCCTGGCTGCAACGCCGGCTCGACGGCGCGGGATACCGCTACCGCGTCGTCAACGCGGGCATTAGCGGCGATCGGGTGGCCGATGGTCTGAACAGACTACAACGCGATGTGTTGAGCCAACACCCGTCTGTCGTGATCGTGGAACTGGGCAGCAATGATCCGGGGCGCACACCGCGTTCGCGCTGGGCGTCGGACCTGGCGGCGATTGTATCCCGCCTGCGGGCGCATGGCGCGTGGGTTATCCTTGGCGGCCTCGATGAGCCCGGCATGGGCGACGTCTATCGCGCTGTCGCGGCGCGCTACCAGACGCCGCTCGTGTGGTTCACTGCGGACTTGTGGAGTCGCCCTGGCCTATGGGGTGACGCTCACCACCCCAGCGGCGCCGGCTACCGTGTCGTGGCGGAGTCATTCTGGCCAGCCGTACACGCGGCGGTGAAGGGATAGCAGCCGTTACCGTAACCAGCACCCCACGACAAGACTTATAATAAGGGGGACGGAATGGGAGGCGATGATGAGCATGGCAATACACCTTCGGTCGCCGCTGGCGCCGTGGGCCGAGGTAGTCCCCGGCGTGGCGCCGGTCGCGGTCGAAGCGTTGTTGGCCTTGCCCGACGACGGATATGTTTACGAAGTGGTTGATGGAGTGTTGGTGCGCATGGCCGGTAGTGGCGACGAAGCAACGACGATTGCGCACTATTTGGGTGTCGCGCTCACCAATTTTGTCCGGCCGCGCCGCCTGGGTATCGTGACCGGCGCGGACGGTGTCTACAAATTCCCCCATGCTGAAACCGGCTTACTCCCCGACATCGGGTTCTACGTGGCCGAGAAACGCGCCTTTATCGTGGATCGCTCTAAGCCCATTCCCTTCGCGCCTGATCTGGCCGTCGAAGTCGCCTCCCCCTCACAGGATGCCGACGATATGGCGGCCAAAGCCCGCGCCTACCTCCATGGCGGGGTACGCCTGGTGTGGGTACTGTGGCCGCAGGCCCAACACGCCGACATATGGCGCCCCGCGACGCTGGATCGCCCCACGGCAACGCTCAACGTGGGAGATGCGCTCGACGGCGAGGATGTCATCCCAGGCTTCACCTATCCGGTCGCCGACGTGTTCGCCGATCCACTCGCCTAGGTGTGCAGCTGGCAGGCCCTCCCACCGATCAAGGGCGCCAGGGAGTAATCTATCTCCACGCCGAGCGCGCGCAGTACCGGCAGCGCCAGCACGACATTGCCCTGATGCGTCAGGTGGACGCCGTCGGTCGTCAGTTGCGGCGGGTGTGGCGCGGCCAGCACCCTCTGAAACGCCTCGTTGACCTCGGCCACGACGAGGCCGCGCGCGACGGCGAGTTCGCGCAACGCGTCGTTGTAGGGCGCGAGCAGCCGGTTGCCCTCGCTTTGCAGGTCCTCGCCGATCACGCTCGTCGTGAGCACGATGGCGCGGGCGCCCGCGGATCCGATGGCGTCGAGGACATCCGCGACGGCCTGCCGGTAGACGGGCAGCGGCACGTCCTGCCCCAGCCCCGGCGTGTCGAGCGCGCGCCACACGTCGTTAACGCCGATGGAGACGGTCACGATGTCGGGGTGGTGGACCAACACGTCGCGGCGCAGACGGGGCGGCAGGTCAACGGAGCGGGCGCCGCCGACGCCCGCGTTGACCGTGTGCGTCCAGCGCTCGGGACGCACGGCCTGTAGCACATCGGTGACGAGGCGCACGTAGCCGTCGGGCGCCTCCGTGATGCTGTCGCCCAGGAACACGATCGTCGTGTCGCCCTCGGCCTTCTCGCTATGCGCCACTGTCTGCCTCCATCAGTCCATCACCCATGTGACGCGCATCGGGGTGCGCGCCACATTTTCGCGCCGGGTATCCACTGGGACCGCCGCCGCTCGCTGCGCTGCCCGGCGGCCTGCCGCTGCAGGCGACCATGGTGCTTCTGGCCGACGCCGTGGGCGCGACCGTGTGCCGCCGGGACGGCGGCGGTCCCAGTAGAGACGGCCAGCAAGCCAGTCACCGCGAAAATGTGGCGCGCACCCCACGCATCGTCATCGGTAACCTCTGGCTTTCGCCAGCCGTTATTATTATATGTGAGACATCGTTTGCACGATGTAACAATAGATAGCGTGTAGGGAAAGAATAGAAATGATACGTGGGCGGAGCCGCGTCCTTGGGCGCGTGTTCGGCGCAGTGGCCGTTTTGTCGTTGGCGGCGCCCGTGCTCGTCGGATGGGCGGGAACGGGTAGCGTGTCCGCGCGGGCCAGCGCGGCGCGCGATAGCCGCGCGGAGATGGTTCGCCCTGGACACGCGGCGCGGGCATCGGTCGCGGCGGTCATCGCCGTGGCCCTGCGCGGCGATATCTATACCGTGCCGGTAAGTGGCGGCAGCCCTCGGCGCTTGACCACCACCGGCGGGCTCAACAGCAGCCCGGCGCTCTCGCCACACGGCAGCCTGATCGCCTATCTCTCGGCGCCGCGCCAGTATGTAAACACGTCCGGGTTCGCCAAGACGCACAACGTGTGGATCACGCCTGTCGACGGCAACCCCGACGGCTCCGACGCCTACCGGATCGCGGGCGCCAATCCGGCGATCGACCGCGGTGGTATCTCGTGGTCGCCTGACGGCCAACACCTGGCCTACTACGAGGGCGCCGACATCGTCGTGGACGACTACCAGGGCAAGCATCGGGCCGTCGTGCTGCACACGGGCCGCTCCTTCAGGGTCGCCGGCGTCGACCCGTTGAGCAGCGGCGCCATCGCCTGGTCGCCGGACTCCCGCCGCGTCGCGGTCGGGCTACCCCCCACGAACGCGGGACCGCCGCCCGCCGACGAGTTGCGCGTGGCCATCGCCGACATCACCAGCATCGACGACGGCAAGACGAACGTGGTCACGGTCCGTTTCCCGTCGGGCGCGCTCACCGGCTCATCTCCCAGCGGACAGGGGCTGGTGTGGGCATCGGACGGGCGTCACTTCCTGGTCGAGACCCTCGCCAACGGCTCGGGTCCCCTGCTCACGGGGATCTGGCGCGTCTCGTCAAGCGGCGGCCTCGCCACCTTGCTCGCTGGCAGCGCTACAGGCGTGCGGCAGGGCAAGAATACAGGCGCGCCATTCGCCGGGGCCACGCACGTTGTGCTCTCGCCAGATCGCGCCCATCTCGCCACGGACACCGCTGGCGGCCTCTGGATCGCCGACACCGACGGCTCCCACGGCCACCGCCTCGATCTCGGCGTCGCGCGCGGGTGCGTACTCGCGCAGTTCGCATGGCGGGGTAACAGCGCGGGCCTGGCCTACGTCACCCTGTGCATGAGCCAGACGCCGAGTACATCCACGAACAAGATCGCGCCTATCACCTATCACGCCACGCTGTCTACAGTATTGGCAGGTGGCGGCTCATCGCGCACGCTGCTACGCGCCGACGGGAAGATACAGACGGTGCTCGACCTGGCCCCCGCGTACGGCTGTCTCGTCTGCGGGTAGCAGTTCTTCAAAGCCATTTTAATTCGCCGTGACGCCGCTGCACATACCTTTCAAGGTCCATCCCCTGCCATGACCTTTTAAGGTCAGGCCAATAGAGTCAGGTCAATGCGGCAGGCTTCACACGGCCGCGACCGCGGGCTCGTCCGCCCGGTCGCCCGCGCCATGGTTGTAGCCCGACGCGGCGCGGCGCGCGTAGTCGCGGTAGCGGGCGGCCTCGGCGGCGATGCGCGCATCGTCCCAATCAAGCTCGGGCGCGACGAGCCGCGCCGTCGATTCGGCGACTCCGGCGCCGTGCGCGTCGTCGATCAGCAGCAGGCGGGTGCGCCGCGCCAGAATATCCTCCAGCGTCGTCACCAACTCGTGGCGCGCGCTGTAGATCGCCTCGGCCTGTAGGTAGGGCAGGCCCTCGACCAACGGCGCGGCGAGTTCCGGCCGCTCCGCGATGATGTCGAGCACGCGCGTGGCGTGAGCGCCGTAGCGGCCGAGCAGGTGGCTCACCACGTCGGGTGTTACGTTGTAGCGCGCGGCCAGTTCGTCGGCGTGGGCGGCCAGGCGCCGGTAGCCCGGCGTGCCCGTCAGAGGGATGTGCGCCGTGTTGGCCGCGTGCGGCGGGGTCAGGTCGGTCGCCTTGAGCGCCGCCTCCACCGCGTCATGGGCCATCACACGGTAGGTGGTCAGCTTGCCGCCGCCGATGCTGACGAGACCCGAGGGGCTGGTGACGACGATGTGCTTGCGCGACACATCCTTGGTGCTGACTTCGGTCCCCGCGCCGCCCGGCTTGTCGTGTCCGCCAGGGTCCTGTCCGCCCGAAACGCCGGCGCCGCGGGGACCACCGGCGCGGATGAGCGGGCGCAGGCCCGCGTAGGTGGCCACGATGTCGTCCTCGGTCAGGTTGATACCGAAGTATTCGTTGGCGTGTCGCAGGATATACGCGACATCCTCCGTCGTGGCAGTCGGACAGTCGAGGTCGCCCGTGTATTCGGCGTCGGTGGTGCCGATGACAACGCGCCCCTGCCACGGCACGGCGAACAGCACGCGCCCGTCGCTCGTCTTCGGCATGATGACCGCGCTCTCGATAGGCAGGCGCGCGGCGGGCACGACGATGTGCGAGCCCTTGCTCGGTACGACGCGTGTATCTACGTCCGGGTCGTCCAGCGTCTGTAGCCGGTCCATCCACACGCCCGTGGCGTTGATGACCGCGCGCGCCTTGACCTCGAACACGGAGCCGTCCCCCCCCACGAGGGCGTCGCGCGCGCACACACCGATCACGCGTCCGCCGTCTTTAAGGAACCCGACCACCTCGGTGTAGGTGGCGACGACGGCGCCGCGCTCGACCGCGCTGAGCAGGATGGTGAGGGTCAACCGCGTATCGTCGGTCTGGCCGTCGTAGTAGAGGAAGCCGCCGCGATCCCAGGGCGCGCGCAGCGGCGCGTCAGCGATGGACGTCGCTGCGTCGACGCGGTGGTGCAAGCCGAGCGAGCGCCGTCCCGCCAGCAGATCATAGAACCACAGCCCCGTATCGACGAACGCCTTAGCGACGAGGCCGCCCGCGACGGGGTAGAGGAAGCCCAGGCGGCGCACGAGGTAGGGCGCGTTCTGGAGCAGTGTGTAGCGCTCGTGCAGACCCTCGCGCACCATGGGGAAGTCGTATTGTTCGAGGTAGCGCACGCCGCCGTGCACGAGCTTGGTCGACCAGCCGCTCGTGCCCGAGGCCACGTCGCCCTTGTCGAGCACGGCCACGCTGAGCCCGCGCGCGGCGGCGTCGAGCGCGATGCCCGCGCCGGTGATACCCGCGCCGATGACGAGCACATCGAAAGCGCTGTCCCGCAAAACCTGTCTTGTCTCATCGCGCGTCGGCGTCATCTATACTCCTCTTATTGATCGGCTGGCGTGCTTGGGCTATACAATCTCTCTATGTAGTAGTCTATCAAGGTAGGCGGCGCAGGGTCTGTGAAAAGTCAGGCCGAGCGGTTTCTGGGGACAAGGAAGCGGAGGGCTTTGGTGGGGCGGGAGCGTAAGTGCTGCCGGAAGGCGGCGATCTCCGTGGTGCCGGTACGGCGGATGAGG
>JAABVA010001485.1_pt1 | contig 25131 bp, 24 predicted proteins | sample 5560331 | NCBI WGS metagenome assembly JAABVA01 (sample SAMN12812661, study PRJNA571458) | rock metagenome | isolation source: Antarctica rocks | place: Antarctica: Victoria Land, Mt New Zealand sud | collected 2016-01-07
CTGAGTACGAGAGTGCTCTACGGCGCGTGGTGCCAAAGCTCGACGTGGGGGGGACATCCGTGAGCCTTGTGCGACGCAACAGCTTCGTCGCCGGCTGACGATGCGCCATCTCCTGCGTGCGCGGAGACGGCGCTTTTTTGTTGTCTTGCGGGGCTGTGCGGGAGAGGAGGTACGTACCTATATGGATGGTGACAGTAGGCGCTTTTGTCCTTCGTTGTCCATACGTGCTACGACCACTTGCCGATCCGGCCGCCGCCGCTCCCCCTCACCCTAGACGCCATGGGGGCGACGCACCTGCCCGTCGGTGAGCGCGCCGAAGGGTTTTCTTTTGAGCCACAATGGCCCGTAAGAGGTGCGTCATGTTCAAGGCTCTCCCCGCCATCACTGCAGCCGTCCCGTTCCGGGCGACGGCTGCTCCCCGCCTCTGCGTCGACGGCGCCGTGTGGCGTTATGCGGACGCGTCCGCGCGCTCCACGCTTCAGACCCACTGGGTCCGCGTCATGTCGGCCGACGGCAGCCCGTACCTCGCGTTGCGCTGGGATATCGTGGACCCCGCGACGATGCGCGATCCCGGCGCGCCCGTCCCCGTCTCATCATTTGCCGCCTGACACACGGAAGGAGACCACGTTCCATGGCCGCCAACGGCCCCAGTCCCTCGCCGTCCGACCCTCCCCGTCCGCGCTCGCGGGCCTCGGGGGCCGGGTGGCCGCTCAGACCATCTCGCACAGCGCATCCAACCGACCCGGCGCACGCTGGGGCGACTCATCCCCGCTCCACCTGAGGGGGTGAGCCTCCCTCGCGTGTGCCCCGACATAGCACACATCGTGAGGGGGGAACTCCAATGGTCAACGATATCGACACGCTCGCCACGCTCGCCCCACCGGGCCAGGCCGCTCCGGACGCTCTGCTCGATACCGCGCATCGTGGCGACATTCGCGGCGCCCTGGGCACGATCCGCCGCGACGACACGGCCCCGCGCGCCTCCTGGCGCAAGCGCCTGCTCACGCTGCTCGCCGTGATGGGTCCCGGCCTCATCGTGATGGTCGGCGACAACGACGCCGGCGGCGTCGCCACCTACGCCCAGGCCGGCCAGAACTACGGGACGAGCCTGCTCTGGGTACTCCTGCTGCTCATCCCGGTCCTGATCGTCAACCAGGAGATGGTGGTGCGCCTGGGCCTAGTCACCGGCGTCGGCCACGCGCGCCTGATCATCGAGCGGTTCGGCACGTTCTGGGGCGCGTTCTCGGTCGGCGACCTGTTCCTGCTCAACTTCCTGACCATCGTGACCGAGTTCATCGGCGTGAGACTGGCCCTGGGCTATTTCGGGGTCAGCCCCTCCCTCTCGGTCCCCGCCACAGCGGCGCTGCTGATCGGGGTGACAGTGACGGGGAGCTTCCGACGCTGGGAGCGCGCCATGTATGTCTGCGTCGTCGCCAACTTCCTGGCGATCCCGCTGGCGCTCATGAGCCACCCCAAGGGCGGCCCCATCCTGCACGACACGTTCGTACCGCATGTCCAGGGGGGCCTCGACTCCACGGCGCTGCTGCTGATCATCGCCATCGTTGGGACGACCGTGGCGCCGTGGCAGCTGTTCTTCCAGCAGTCCAACGTGATCGACAAGCGGCTGACCCCGCGCTGGATGGCCTACGAGCGCGCCGACACCTGGATCGGCGCGCTCGTGGTGATCCTGGGCGCGGCCGCCCTGATGATCGTGACCGCGTTTGCCTTCGGGGGGACCATGCTGGCTGGGCAGTTCGGCGACGCCGGGACAGTCGCGACCGGACTTGCCCACGCGCTCAGCCCCGTCGCGGGCGCCATGTTCGCCCTCGTGTTGCTCAACGCCTCGCTCATCGGCGCGTCAGCCGTCACGCTCTCGACCTCGTACGCCGTCGGCGATGTCTGTGGCCTCACGCACTCGCTGCACCGCTCCTGGACAGACGCGCGCGGCTTCTACGCGATCTACGCGGGGCTGGTCGTGCTCGCGGCGGCGATCGTGCTGATCCCCCACGCGCCGCTGGGGCTGATCCCCCACGCGCCGCTGGGGCTGATCACTACGGCGGTGCAGGCGCTCGCCGGCGTGCTGCTGCCGAGCGCGACAGTGTTTCTGCTGCTGCTGTGCAACGACAAGGCCGTGCTGGGGCCGTGGGTCAACAAGCCGTGGCTCAACGCGGTGGCCTGCGCCATCGTCGGCGTGCTAGTGGTCCTCTCGCTGATCCTGGCCGCGACGACGCTGTTCCCGAGCGTGGACGTGCGTCTCCTGACCGCCGCGCTGGCGACCATCCTGGTCGTGGGGCTTGTGGTCACCGGCTCGCTGTATCTGCGTCGTCCGCGGGTGACGCCGATCACCGCCGTAGCGGAGGCGGACCGCCTGACGTGGCGCATGCCGCCGTTTGCGACGCTGCCCAAGCCGGCCTGGTCGACGGTGCAGACGGTCGGCATGGTCACCCTGCGCGGCTATCTGCTCGTCGCGGCCGTGCTGCTGGCCGCCAAGATCGTCGGGCTCGCGCTCGGCGGCCACTAATCCGGTCGGGGCGAGTTGGACCGGCCGGGAGAGAGGAGGTGACATGCGTGCTGTTGTCCTCGTTCGCGGGACGGGCGCCGACGCGCTATCCCTTGTCGTACGCCTGTTTCTCGCCGCGCTCGCGGCGGCGGTGCTGCTGTTCGTGGTCGCCTTCGCCATGAGCACGCGCGGGCGCGACCGGTGACCGCGCCCACCGGCGATGGCCCCGGTGGACGCGGGGGCTAGGCCAGGAAGGGAGTACATCCATTAATGACACGGAGCATCATCGGGTTCTTCCCCGACCGCGTGACAGCCACGCGCGCGCTCACCGAGCTGTCCGCTGCGGGCTTCGACACGGCCCACCGAGGCGTGGCGCTGCCGTCCGCGCCGGCGCGGACGGACAACACGGCCAACCAGGACCACGCCGACCCCGCGACCGAGGCGGCGGTCGGGGGTGGGGTCCTCGGGGGGACGGCCGGGGCGCTGCTCGCGGCTACGGGGGCGCTGGTCATTCCCGGTGTCGGCCCCCTCATCGCCGGCGGCCTCCTCGCCTCGCTCGTGGGGGGGACGGCCGGCTGGCTCGCCGGCGCGCTCGCCGCCCAGGGGCTCTCACCGGAGGAGGCGACAGAGATCGAGGAGCGGGTGCAGGCGGGCCGCCTGCTCGTCGTCGTGCAGGCGCAGGGCCGCGACGCGGAGGCGCGCCAGATCCTGCTGCGCGCGGGGGCGGAGGGGGTGGAGGTCCACGGCCCCGGACGCGACGAGACCACGCCGTATCGGCGCGTGGAGGGCACCACGGCGGACGGGGCATAGGCGCGGCGTGGACACCGCGCGCGAGGAGACGACGCCATGGCTGTCTACGTCTCGGACCTGCGCGGCCGCGCCCTCGTCGACCCGTACGCGCGCCCGATGGGCCGGCTCGACGATCTCGTGGCCGCTCCTGTCGGCACCGACCCGCCTCTGGTGCGGGGGCTGCTGGTGCGGTGCCGACGGGACACGGTCTTCCTCCCCATCGACGCGGTGGCCCTGCTCGATGCCCCCTCTCCCGCGTGGTCGTGGTGGCCGCGCCCGCCGCGCTCCGTCCCGTCCGGCGTGGGGACGATGTGCTGCTGGGGCGGGAGGTGGTGGGCCGTCAGATGATCGACCGGCGCGGCCAACGGGTCGTGCGCGCCCACGACGTGGCGCTCGACGAGGACACGGGCTGGTGGGAGGTCGCGGGGGTGGAGACCGGCGTGATGGCCGCGCTGCGCCGCCTGCTCCCGCACGCGCTGCGGCCCCCCACGATGACCGACAGTGGCCGACGACCATGGGCCGATCTCACCCTTCTCCCCCGTCACACGATGCGGAGGAGGCGGTTTGCGAGCGAGCGGCGCGTCCGCTCCTGAAACGACGAGAGGAGAGAACCATGACCACGCGGGAGAAAGTGCTCTATCATCAAATCCACCCGCTCAAGCTGCTCACCGACTGGAGCACCGGCTTCATCAGCTTCTATCTGCTCTGGCGACACCGGCCGCGGGCGGCGCTCCTCGTCCAGGTCATCCCGGCGATCGTGGTTTCGAGCGCGTTGATCCGTTGGGCCGATCTCGAACCGCGCAAGCGGTCGGCGTTCGGCCAGTACGTCAAGGAGTCTATGCCCCCGTCGATGCAGGGGGTGCGCTTGGCGGGCAACGTGGTGATGTCGTTGGGCGCCTGGTATCGGCGTCCCGACGTCCTCTCCGTCGGCCTCCTGATCATCCTGTCCGGCTGGCTACGCGGCCTGCTCGTCCCCGCGCAAGGAGGCGATCGTCGTGACCCTCGCGCAGCTCTGGGACGTCGTGCAGCGCACCACGCCGCTGGTGCTCGGCCGGCTCGACGGCGTGCTCGTCGCGCGCCTCGTCATGACGCTGATCCTGTGCGGCGCGATCGGGCTGGAACGCTCGGCGCACGATCACGCCAGTGGCTTCCGCCCGCACATCCTGGTCGGCCTGGGCGCCTGCCTGATGACCATGGCCGGCGCCTATGGCTTCGGCGACCTGGCGCATCCGAACGCCAACCCGATGGCTGTGGCAAGCTACGTCGTCTCTGGCATCGGGTTCCTTGGAGCCGGGGCTATCCTGCGCGCGGGGACGAGCGTGCGCGGCCTGACGACGGCGGCGACGCTGTGGGGCGAGGCCGGCGTCGGGATCGCGGTCGGCGTCGGGATCGCGGTCGGCGCGGGGCTGTTCGGTCTGGCAACGCTCACCGTCGTGCTGGTCCTCTTCACCCTGGGGCCGTTGCAGCGGCTGGAGGCGCGCCTGCGCTACCGTGAGGAGGCGCGCGATCTGCTGATCCGCGTGCGCGACGCGGCTCATTGGACTTGCTTGTATATTGGGAGAGTCGGTTCGACGACGGCGGTGAGGACGCTGGACTTGCAGCGGAGCGCACCGCGCCTCTGAGATTGTTCCCCGCCGTCGCGGGCTGGCGAGAGTCTGGACCGGATGATGTGGCGCTGACCACGTATGACAAGCACAGACACTAGCCACCCCGAACCGCCGCAGTCCCAGTCCTGGTTATCCGTTGCTCATGTCGGCAAGACGCTCGCGGCGCTGAGTCGGCTGGGGGTCCAGGTGCGCCGGTCCACCGTCGCGCTGGGGGCGGGGACGAGCGCCGTCGTGCAGGTGCAACTCGGGTAGGCGCTGCGCGCCGACCAGGTGGCGCTCGTCACCAAGCGCCTCTTGACCCTGCGCTACGTCGAGCGCGTGGAGACGGCGCTGCTGGAGCGGGACGAGGATGAGCCGGAGCCGAGAACCGACGCGGTTGTGCGCGATGTTGATGTAACGGATGTGCTGGACACGGGGGACGTGACCTCCGCGCTATCATCCACACACCAGCACCGCGATGCGTAGCGAGCTGTCGCTGTCGCGCGGTCGTGTCATAGGGCTGGTGGGTCCCGTCCAGCGTGGTCCAGGGCCAGCGCGGCGTGAGGCGCTGTGACGCCGTAGGAGCGGCACAGAGAAAGAGCGAGGGTGTTGGCACGGAGCCCGCTCCGGTGATGTCACGCTGGTCGTCAGGCCGGATGGCGAGGGGAACCCAGACTGAGGTAGGATAGAGCGGAGGGGCAGCGCGAAAGGACGGTGTAATGGCGGTCTCTCGTCCAACGCCGACCGCCGTTCGTGCGCGCTCGTCGCTGCTTTATGTCCCGTTTGGGCTCCTTAACGCGACGATCGCCGGCGTGCTCGGTATCGCCTTACCCCTCTTCGCGCGGGAGCCGGGCCGGGCGAGCCTGGCCGGCGCGCTGCTCAACCTCGGACTGGCCGTCGGGGCTCCCGTCGCGGGCTGGTTGAGCGCGCGTCTCTCCCGCGTGCGCGTGCTGGCCGGCAGCTTGCTCGGCGCCGGCCTGGCCGTCCTGGCCGTCGCTCTGCCGCAGCCCGTCATCTTCCTGACCGCGACCCTCGCCGTCGGCCTGTGCGCCTCGGTCGGGCTCACGCTGGCCACCCTCTTCGTCATGGGATGGTACCCCAAGGCGCGGTGGGACGCCCAGATCGGCTGGTTGCAAACCTGGATGGGCGCGGGGCAGGTGCTCGGCCTGCTCGCGGCGAGCGTCGTGACGGGGCGGCGGGAGCTGGCCGCGCTCGGCGCGGGCTTGCTCTTCGTGGCCGCCGCGTGGTCGTCGCGGCTCCCGCCCCCTGCAGCCATGGGAGAGGAGCTCAGACCGGGGCACGTCCCCCGTCAGTCTCCTCGGACGGAGGTCGTGGGGGTGCTGACCCTGCACCACCTGGCTGCCTTCTCCCCACGCGCGTGGCCGGTCCTACGCCAGCGCGCCGTGCTCGTCTTTCTCGTGCCCTGGAGCCTGGCTCAGCTGGGCACGGCTCCGCTGTTCGCCCTCTATCCGCTGCTCCTGCGCGCGCGCTTCGATCTGCCGACGAGCGTCGCGGCCGGCCTCTTCGCCCTGGCCGCGCTGATCGGCGCCCTCCTGTACGAGCCGGCCGGCGCTCTCACGGTGCGGTACGGCGCGCCACGCGTGCTCGTGGCGGGCTACGCCGCGCGTGTGCTCGCCCTCGCGCTGGTCGCGGGTGCGATCCTCCTGCGCGCGGCGCCTGTGATGGCGAGCGGGTTCGTCCTCGTCGTCATCACCTGGTCCTTTCTGGCGGTTGCGGGCAATGCGCGCGTGGCTGACCTCGCGCCCCCCGGCTCGGCGGGCGCGGAGTTCGGTGCGGTCGCCGCCGCCGCTACCCTGGCCAAGGTGGTGGGGAACCTCCTGGCGGGCACGCTCGTCGCTGGCCTGGGCTACGGGGCGCTCGTCGGGGCGGGCGCGGCTCTTCTGGGTCTCGCGACGCTGTGGACAGCGATCGCGGCACGGGACCCCAACACACGCGGCGCCTCCCCGTGAGCCCACGGAGCCGGGGCAGCGTGCCGCTGGACGGCCCGCTCAGCAACACCGACCCCTAGCACGATGGCCCGGAGGTCCGTCGCATCGCTCCGGGCCATTGTTTTCTGTCGCACGGCGCATATACCGTGCGGTTGCTCTACTTCGTGGTGGACGCGTGAGTGGCGTGGTGCTTGGCGGCCTCCTCGCCGTGCTGGGCGGCATGAGTGGCGTGGCCCTGGGCGTGGTGGGCCTGCTCGGCGGCCTTGTCGGGCTCGCCCTTGGCATGGTGCTCGGCGGCCTGCTCGTGATGCTTGGCGGCTTCCTTGTGGTGCTCGGCGGCCTGCTTGTGGTGGTCGGTGGCGGGATGTTGGGCGGTGGCCATGGTGAACCTCCTCGTGCGCGGGGGCCAGCGACACCGCTGGTCAAACCCCTGGGTCCACCGTAGGCACAAGTTATACCGTCGATGAGCGGGCGGTCCTGCACCCTCTCGCGTTGTATGGTGTCAGGCGTCAACGGGGGTGCGCCGCCGGCATGCGTCGGGGACGCATCACGTCAGGGGTGCTGCGCCGCTCCGCGTCTAGACCGGCCGATGCGCTGATCTGCGTGTGTTGCTCGTGCTAGACATGTCCCGGTGTCGCCGCACGCGCCGGTGGGGGTGGGGGCATGCGGCGCGCGGGGCCGTGGCGTTGGGCGAGCGCGTCGAGCGCCAGCGCGATGACGAACAAGGCAAGGAGGCCCCCGAGCCGCGTCCGGCGGCGTGCGCGCGCCGCGTCAGGCGTCCGCATCGTCATACTCCTCTCTACCCCTCTGCTTCAGGGGCGGCGGGCTGCCCGTTGTCGGTGGCCGCGTAGACACGTCGGCACGATCCTAGAAATGACGGCGCCACACAGCTCAGGAGCCGAGGATGTTGACGGCGCGAGCGGCGACGAGGGCGACGGTGAGGAGGGAGGCGAGGGACTGGACGGTCATGAGGGCTTTGGCGGCGGGGGTGAGGGGCATGGTGTCGGTGGGGCTGAAGGCGGTGGCGTTGGTAAAGGAGACATAGGTGTAGTCCATGAAGGAGGGGGACCAGCGGGGATCAGCGCAGCCGGGGGTGGTCATCTGGGGAAAGAGAAAGTCGGGCTGGCGGTGGAGAGGGCGGGCGCGGTCATCGGGGCCGCCGCGGTCATCGGGGCCGCCGCGGTCGAGTTCCCAGTACCAGAGGGCGAAGACGAGGACGTTGGTGAGCCAGATGGCGACGGAGGAGAGGAGGAGGGTGCGGCCGTCGAGATGGGTGTGGCCGACGAGGGTGCGGCCCTGGAGGAGCGCCTGCACGAGGAGGATGAGGGAGCCGAGGTTGGCGAGGTTGACGACGGCGATGAGGGCGACGGCGGCGAGGCGCTGCCAGGGGGGCTCGTCGGGGCGGCGGTGGGGGGCGGCGAGGGAGAGGGGGACGAGGAGGGCAAGGGCGAGGGCGGGGACGATCCAGGTGGGGCCGACGGTGAGGCGTTCGGGGAGGAGCCAATAGAGGAGGAGGATGGCGAGGACAGCGAGGGAGGCGGGCCAGCGGGGCTCGCCGGGCGCGCGGTGGCCCCAAGCGGAGTCGGGCGCGGGGGGCGCGGGCGTGCCTGTCGAACCGGTGCTGGGCAGCATATGGAGGGTGTCCATGGCGCAATCACTCCTCTCCGTGCGCTATGAGGCTTCTCAGGGAGGGGGCAGTATGCAGGCGGCATGCCACGTGCCACATCCGGTCGAAGGGGCGTGTAGGGCAGTCGGTGCGACGCTGGACGTCCCGCTGTGGCCCCGCAGCCCTCTCCGGGCGCGCAGGGGCTGAGCCGTGCTAGCTCCACGGTGCGCGCCTCTTCCCGTTGGCGCCGTTGGCGTGTCGGCCGAGAGTGGTGGCCAGGGCGGCACGCGGGACGCCGGCGGCGAGGGCAAGGGCGGAGCCGCAGAGGGCGAGGGCGCACCCGACGCGGCTGGGGCGCTGGCGGCCAGGGAGGGCGCGATCGCCGTCCCGGGGGCACGTAGCGGAGCGCCCGCGACGGCGATACAGGGGACCGTATGCAGGACAGGGGCCAGGAAGGCGGCGAGTGGCCGGTGGGCAGTCCCACGTCGGCCGCGCGGACGTGTGGGTAGGAGTTGGATGCGACGAGGTCAGCGTACGTAGCGCGAACCACGCGCCTCGCGCGGCACGCCTGCGGCACGGACCCCAAAGCTACTCATCGTGGCTCCTGTCCTCGCCCAAAACGGCGCGTATGACCAGGGCCATGGTGGAGGATCAGGTGCAAGACCCGCCTCCCTCGGCTGCCCGTACGAGCCGGATAATCTGGGCGAGGAAGGCGCGTTCGTCGATGTCGACGTCACCCTGGTTATCGGACGCGGCGATGGTGAGGTCCAGGGCGGGACAGTGGAAGGCGAAGGTCCCCCAGGCGCCATCGTGGCCCCAACACGCCGTACCGGCGGCCGTGAGCCGATAGATGCCCAGCCCGTAGCCATCGCCCGGACGCGCGTCGTCCGCGTCGTCCGCGTTGGTCCCCGGGATGGTGAACATCGCGCGTCGTGTGCTCGATCGCGTGAGCACCTGCCCGCGCAGGAGCGCCCGATAGAAGCGGCTGAGGTCTGCCATGGTTGAGACCAGGCCACCCCCACCGTAAAGGTCGAACGAGGCGTCGACCCGCTCCATGTCCAGTCCCGCGTAGTACTGGTGGGCGCGCGGCGGTCGCGCGGGCGGTCCCGGCTCGAGCGTTTCCAGGTACGTGTGGGCCAGGCCGAGCGGACCGAACCGGAGCAGTGATCGGTAGGCGGCCGCGAGCGGCCGCCCGCTCACCCGCTCGATGATGTCCCCGAGCAGGATGTAGCCGGTGTCCGAGTAGTTGTAGACCACGCCGGGCGGCGCGACCGGCCGCCCGTGGGCGAGGGCGAAGCGCACCTGCTCCAAGCGCGTCCAGCGGTGGGAGGGGGCAGCGCGCACCGCAGCGTCGAACGCGTCCGTCTCGGCGTAGTCGGCGAGGCCGCCGGTATGCCGGAGCAACTGCCGCACCGTGATGCGGTCGGGACGGTACCCACCGCCCGTGAGCAGCGCCGTGTAGGCGGTGGGGAGATAGCGCGCGATGGGCGCGTCGAGGGAGAGTCGGCCCCGTTCGACCAAGCGCAGGACAGCGGCGGCGGCGAACGTCTTGGTCACGCTGGCGATGCGCACTTCGTCGCCGGGGGCGAGCGGCCGCCCGGTGGCGCGGTCGGCGAGGCCGGCGGCGCCACCCCAGGACAAGGAGAGGCGCGGGGCGTCGACGCGCAGCAGCATGCCGGGGAAGCGCGGCGTCGCCGCCACGGTGTCCGCGAGGGTGCGTTGCAAGGCGGCGTGGAGGGCTGCGCGACGCCCCCGCGCCGGCGGTGGGCGTCGTACCGCCCCGTGCTCATCCCCGGCGTGCGTCTGTGTCTGGAGGGTCAGCGCCAGGCATCCGAGCACAGAGACGACCGCGACGACCGCTCCCCTGTCCATGCCTATCACGCTCCCCTATCTACCGCGTCGTATCGTCACTGGATGCGCCGCTCTCGCCCCCGGGGCCTGCGCCAAAGCCGGCCACCCCTCCGTGTCACCGGGCGGATACGCCGCATCGTACGCGCCACCCGTTGCCACGAGGCTGCCCCTGCCGGATTAGGGGTCGGATCGGGCGTCATCTTTGCCTACGCCGATCGGAGCGACGGGGCTGGGGCCGGCCCCAGCCCCGTCGCGGGCGCGGGCGCCTCCCGAGCCCCCCGCCGCGCGGGGAGGCCGGCCCAGCGCGTGGCCGGTCCGAACGACTCGCCTTTCATCATCAGCGAGAGCGGGCCAAGTTCGGCCCCCGCCCCCAACGCGCTTCCGTACAGCACTACGGCGCGGGCGCCCACCACGCACCCGGCCCCGATGCTGAGCCGGTCCATCTTCATGATGCGATCCTCGAACAGGTGCGTCTGGATGCTACACGCGTGGCCCAGCGCGGCGTCGTCTCCGATGTCCACGAGGTCGAACTCCGTCAGGTCAAGGCTCTCCAGGTAGGCGCGCTTGCCGATCGTCGCTCCGAGCAGCCGCAGATAGGGGGCGGCAAACGGTGTGCCGCTCAGTGTCTCCAGCAGCAGCGGGACCGCTACCGCTTCATACAGCCCGGTGACCACCTCGGAGCGCCACACGAAGTGGCTCCACAGCGGCTCGACGCGTGGGCGATAACGCCCGACCAACGTCCACTTGACGCCGACTACGAGGAGCGCCATGACGCCGCCCCAGACCGCGTCGACGATGGGCGCCAGCGCAATGGTGGTCCCTAACCCCAGGTGGTCGTGGATGGCGACGAGGCTGTCATAGGTCGCGGCGCCGGCCAGCCCGACGAGGATCGCGGGAAGCAGGATGCGCCACGCCTCGATGGTCAGCCGCACCGCCACCAGCCGGCGTGGCGGCGTCACGGTGTGCGCGTCGTCGAAGCCGTCGAAGAGTTGGCGCCGCGGGAGTGCGATCGGTGGTGAGCCCAGCCAGGAGCTGTTGGGCGCGGCGTCGCGCGGGGAGAGCGAGAGGACGCCCACCAGGCAGTCGTCAGGCAGCGCGGCGCCCATGGATACGCAGGCGCTGTTGCCGATGAACGAGCCCGCGCCCAGGCGCGCGGGGAGGCTCAGGACGTGTCCGGCGCACACCTTGGTTGTGTGGACGTAGACGTCGTCGGCGAGGAAGCTGCTCGGCCCGACCGAGACCAGATCCGGCGCGAAGTGCGCCACCGTCGATACCTCGCTGCGGTGGCCGATCGTGGCGCCGAGCAGCCGTAGCCACGGCGCGGCGTAGAGGGTGCCAAATAGGGTGGGCACGTGCTCCATCTCGGTGAGCAGCAGGCGATCTATCGCCCAGTGGCGCAGGCGCGCGGCCGAGCCCAGCGCGACGACGCCCGGCCGCACTGGCGGCAGCAGCCACTTAACCGCCACCAATAGCAGGCTGAGCGTCAGCGCGAAGAGGATGGCCGACGGTGGAACGACCAGCAGCAGCCCGAGGCCGCCCAGGCGCTCGTAGCCCCACAACACGAGCGGCAGTTCGGGCAGGCCGGCTAGGAGGGGCAGCGCCATGATCCCGGCGGCGGCCAGCGCGTAGGGCAGCCGTCGGGAGTCCGTCGCCGCCCGTGGCGTCCGGGCGGCGCGCAGGAGGGTCAGGTCGGCGTCGGCCTCGTCGAGGCGCTGCGCGGGCGAGCCGCCCCAGCGCTCGCCGGCCGGGACAATCTCACCAGGCCCGAGCATGCTCAACGCGTCCAGCGCCGCGCCGTCGTCCACCACGGCGTCGGGGGCGAGCAACGCCCGCGCCCCCACATAGCTGTCGCGTCCGATGCGCACGCGACCGAACTGGAGGCGGCCACCGGTCACGGCATAGCACGACACGGAGGCGTCATCACCGACGCTAGCCCCGTCCGCGATCTCCAGCAGGTCCCAGGCCACCGGCGCCGTCGTCCCGAGGTACGCGTCGCGGCCAATGCGCGCCCCCATCAGTCGGGCGTAGGACACCAACAGTGGGGACCCAGCGAAGACGTGCAGGGGGACTAATCCTTCGATCCGCTGTACCACCCACCAACGGATGTAGTAGCCTCCCCACAGTGGATGGCTGCCCGCGTGGTAGCGCCCGATAAGCGTCCACTTGGCCGCGAGCGCCAGGCCCATCGTCAGCGGGCCGAGCGCCAGGATAATCGCGGCGATAGCGGCTAGTAGCACCGGACTGGGCACACGCAGCGTCACCAGGGCCACGAAGGGCAGCAGTAGCGGGAGCGCGTTGAGCAGGAACAGCGGGTAGAGCGCCAGCGCCTGCCCCGCGCCACAGAGGGCATGCCGCAGGCGTGGCACGGGGAGCGACGCCATGACGCGCCCCGCGTCCGTGGACGCGGACGCGGACGCGGCGGTCTCGTGCGCGGCGCGCTCCGCGATCAGCGTGGCAAGGCGGCGCACGGTCGGATGGGCGTAGAGATCCGGCACGTCCACCAGGGCGCCCTGCTCCTCGCGCAGCGCGCAGACCACCCGCGCCGCGGCCAGTGAATGCCCTCCCAGGTCGAGGAAGAAATCATCCACGACCGAGACCCGCGCGTGGCCGAGCGCGTGCGCGCACGCGGCCGCCACCGCAGCCTCAGTCGCGTTCGCCGGCGCGACGATATCCGACGCGGCCACGGCGGACACGGGCGCCGGCCTGGGCAGCGCCGCGCGGTCGAGCTTACCGCTGGCGCCGACGGGCAGCGTTTCGAGGGTCTCGACGAACGCGGGCAGCATGTAGGACGGGAGGTGCGCGCGCAGCGCCGCCCGCAGGCCCGCGCGGTCGAGTGTGACTCCCGTCCGCAAGACCACGTAGGCGACCAGGTCGCGCTGGCCGGGCACACGCTCGTGGACGGCCGCCGCGGCGGCGCGCACCCCCGGTTGCGCCAGCAGCGCCGCCTCGATCTCGCCCAACTCGACGCGGAAGCCGCGGATCTTGACTTGCCCGTCACGGCGACCACAGAAGATCAACGCGCCGTCCGGGTCCAGGCGGGCGAGGTCGCCGGACGCGTAGAGGCGCGGCGCGTCCGGCATGCGCCCGACATACGGGTTGTCGATGAACCGCTCCGCGGTCAGCGCCGGTTGGTTGACGTACCCACGCGCCAGGCCCGGGCCGCCGATATAGAGTTGCCCAATCGTACCGGCCGGCGTCTCGACCCGCTCATCGTCGAGTAGCAGCGTGCGGTAGCCGGGCAACGGACGGCCAATCGTGACCGGACGCCCCGGCTCCAACTCGGCCCAGGTGGCGACCACCGTCGCCTCGGTCGGCCCGTACGTGTTGAGCATGCGCCTCCCCGGCCGCGCCCACCGAGCGACTAACGCGGGCGGGCACGGTTCACCGCCGACGATCAGCAGCCGCAGCGACGGCACATCCCGCTCGAACAGGGCGAGCGTCGTGGGCACGCACGAGAAGACGGTCACCGCGTGGGCCGCCAGGTAGTCGGCCAGCGACGGGCCGGCGGTGACCTGATCGCGCGTGCCGCTGACCAGGCAAGCGCCGGCGGCGAAGGCCAACCAGATCTCCTCTACCGAGGCGTCGAAGGCCAGCGAGAAACCCTGCCACACGCGGTCGGCCGCCCTAATGTCGTAGACCCCCGCGGCCGCGTGGACGTAGTGCGCGGCGGCGCGGTGCGTGATGGCCACGCCCTTGGGGCGCCCCGTCGAGCCCGACGTATAGATGATGTAGCACAGGTCGTCGGGCAGGGCTCGTGGCAGCTGTCTCCCCTCCGCCCAGGCCGCATGCGCGGGCGAGGCCTCCAGGTCGGCCGGCCAGATGGGCTCGACGCAGGGGGGCAGCGCCGCGCGCCCATCGTGAAGGACGAGGTCCATCGCGCAGTCTGCGGCGATCGCGGCGACGCGTTCGGGGGGCGTGGAAGGGTCGAGGCCGACATACGCAGCGCCGGTCTTGAGCACCGCGAGGAGGGCGGCGTAGGCGTCGGCAGAGCGCTCCATCGACACGCCGATGGCGGCGCCCGGCCTCACGCCCCGCGCGGCCAGACGCCGTGCCCAGCGGTCGGAGCGCTGCTCGAGCTCGGCGTAGCTCGTGAGCACGCCGCCCGATAGGACGGCGGGGGCCGCAGGCGTGCGCCGCGCAGAGGCGGCGAAGACATCGTGCAGACAGCCGCCCGTTGTCTCCGTCGGCATCTCCGTCGTGAGGTGGGGTGCGGACGGAATGGTGAAGCGCCGGGTGATAGCGGACGCGACCGGTAGATCCTCCCGGGCGATGGGGGGCGAAAGCGTATCGGTCATCTAACGCTCTCCCGTCGTATCAGACCGTTATAGGTATACACATCGACGCGCGCCGGATGGATTGTGCGACGGAACAGCTGGTGTGCGCCCGTTGGGGTGGTGGCGCGCGGCAAAACCAGGCACGCTTCATGGTAAGGGGACAGAGCGAGAGGAGGCATTGCGATGAGTCCTTACAGGGGAATGTGAGATGGCGTGAGCGAGGTTAAGGAAGAGGAATCAGAATTAAGAATAGCTTCCTATCCTCTAGTGTACAAAGGCAATATGACTAGCCGATGAATGAACGTGATGCGGCAGGTAGCGGAGTGGCAGCGGGTGTAAGATCCCACAGTTGTTGGTATTGTTGGCGACGTCACTTCGAGAATTTTGCCCGCGCGTGGAACTAGGCGACAAGCAGGTATGGTCACGGGGGGAGGGTTTCCTCTTAGGGATAGGTTAGCCATAGTGCCCTATCTGGCCTAGACCCAAACGGACGGGTCAACGAGGGTGATGGCCTCGGTGCGGAGCCTGCGCACGACGTTGTGCGGGTCATTATTAATATGGCACAATGGCTAACCTACCCTTGAAAGGGGAGGGTCTCCCGCATATAACGTGAAACGGGCCGGATTGTGCGAGGGACTGCCGGAAAAGGCAACCGCAACGAGGGTAGGCCACCCCTGAGAGACCTGAGCGGGCGGTGCAGACGGGTCCTGCACCGCCGTTCCCGGTCGGGGCCAACTGCGGGCAAGTGTAACCTTGTGCCAGCTACGTGCCTCATCCGCTGCAATGAAAAGGGAAGGATTAAGACACGTAGCCGACACAGCCCTCGCTCTCCTTGGGCTTACCCTAGAAGAACTGAATGACCCTGTCGCATAGAAGCGGTTCGCCACCGCGTGCCGGCCTTGTACGGTCGCGTAACCACGCCTCACGCGCTCACGGTCCCGTCCCATCTTATGCCTTATGAAAGGTCGCTGTCCGGGCGCTGCGTGAGACGACGAACAGGTCCCACATGCCGGCGACATCGTGCCCCGGAACACCACACACGATGCGGTACGTTCCCGCTGTGCGGGCGTGAAAGGTGAAGATGCTGGCCGGATCACCTTTCTCCGTCCCGTTGTGATAATCCGCCGACGCCGCGCCGGGGAACGCGGGGGCCGGCGGTGTCGCGGTCACTCCTGCACTGAAGGGGATGATGAGGGCACTATGGGGCGTGGCGACATTATCCGTGAACGTGGCCACCACTTTCGTCCCGAGCGGAACGGTTATTTTGATCGCGCCCGTGGCCCCGCCGTCGAAGTTATAGCCCGCATTGGCGGAGGTGTACCCGGCGATCAGGCGGACCGTCGCGGTGTGGGTGGCGGGGGTGTAGGTCACAAACGGGGCTGGCGCACGCGTTGCTGCCTGGATGCGGGGTGCTGAGGGCCCTGCAAAGAGCCCGAGGGCCAGCGTGCCGGCGGCCGTGGCGATCTTGAGGCGTGCTGACTGATGGTCGACCATGTCTTCTGTTTCCCCTTCTTTCTTTATCTTTGTTCTCTACCAGTCGCGCTGAGACGCACGTCTGTAGGAGGCGACGGATAAAGCTCAGATGTCCGGCCTGTCGGAGAGACATCCTGGTAGTAGGGTAGGCCGTGAAGATGAAGATAGGGTGAAGACGGGAGGAGGCAGAGGGGAAAGCGTCAGAATTCGGAACGCAAGCAGACTGGGCCACGCGCCATCCGGCAGTGTTGTCCGTCCGATCTCGTCTACGCCGCCTGCAGCAGTGCGCACACCTCGCCCCACCGCTCTTGGAGCAGGCGGCGCTGCTCGGCCAGGGACACCGTCTCGTTCAGGTGGTGGCGATAGCGGAGATGGTCACGTAGCTCATCGTGGGCGGAGCAGAAGCGTGCCGCTGCCTCGAATGAGCCGAAGCCGCGCATGGGGTCGTAGCGCTGCTTTATACCCCGGTGGTCCTGTTCCATCCGGTTATTCATGTAACGGCTGGTGCGATGCTGGACCCCGGGTCCCAGGGTCTCACGGATGGCGCGCGGGTAGGCGTCATGCCCATCCGTGGTCACCTTCGCCGGCGCGTGGCCAACGACCGTGCGCGCTCGCGTGAAGAATCGCTTGGCCGCCTCCATGTCGCGCGTCTCACTCAACAGCGAGTCCACAAGGTTCCCGTCGGCGTCGATGGCGCGATAGAGGTAGCATCAGCGCTCGTCCACCTTCACGTAGGTCTCGTCGCAGTGCCATTTTTTGCCGGCTTTGCCCCGTCGCTTGGCCCGCAAGCGATCGGTCAGCAGCGGCGCGAAGCGCTCTTTCCACTCCCGCACCGTCTCATGCGTGACGGTGAAGCCTCGCGTGAGAAACATCTCGGCGAGGTCGCGCAGGTTGAGCTTGTAGCGGAGGCGCCAGAGGACGACGAGCAGCGCGACATCGGTGGGCAGCTGCAGGTGGTTGAACGGCGTGCCCGTCCGCTCGTTGAAGGTGCGCCGGCAGGAACGACGGCGGAACAGCCGGTACCCTAACGCCGTGGCCCGCTCCAGCTCCTGTGTCGCATCTCCTTGGCAGTACGAGCAGGCCATCCTTTATAAAAGGAGAAGCATACCCGACGATTGGGCGCGTGCCCACCACTGATTCTGAGTTCTGACGCCTCCTCTACTGGGAGCTCCTCACGAAGCGGGAGGTGTGCAGGCAGCATGCCACAGGTGGTCGAGAGGGCACAGGAGGCGGACAGATGGCGCTGCAGCGCCGCTCGGAGCCTGGCCGCTCGGAGCCTGGCCGCTCGGTCCCGACGCGCAGGGGCTCGGGACGGGCGGACCGTGCGGACTCCACTATCCGCGCCGCGTGTCCAGGCCCACGACGGCTGGACTGACGGGACAGCGACGGAGACCAGCGACGCGCCTCACCCCCCCACGCGCAGACCGCGCGTGGGGGCCAGGGCGGCCGCCCCTCCCCGCCTCGGCTCATTAGACTCGTTGCAGAATAGGATGAGATCGTCGTAGAGTAAGGGTATGCTCACATATGATACAGTGGCGCGCAAACCGGGCGCCTTCAAATCGATGACCGGGCTCACCGTGCAGGAGTTCGAGGAGTTGCTGGCGGATCTGCGGCCGCGCTACGAGGCCGCGCGCCAGGAGGAGAGGGCGGCGCGGGCGCGTCGGCGCGCGCCTGGGGGCGGGGCCAAGCGGCGCTACGCCCTGCGGGAGCACCTGCTCATGACGCTGGTGTGGCTGCGCCTGTCCCTGACCGGCGATGCGGTCGGCGTCCTCTTCGGCGTGGATAAGAGCACGGTCTCGCGCGACACGCGACCGCTGCTGCGCCTCGTGCGGGACCACGGACAGGACACGCGGGGCTGGCCGGAGGAGGCCCAGGCGCTGCTGGACACGACGGACGGCGCGGGCGAGGCGGGCGAGGCAGACGGCGTGGCCATCATCGACGCCACCGAGCAGGGGGTGGAGCGCGCGCAAGACGACGCGACGCAGCGGGTCCACTCTTCGGGCAAGAAGAAGGCGCACACGCGCAAGACGCTTATCGTCGTCAACGAGCGCGGGCAGTTGCGCTCTGTCAGCCCCTCGGTGCCGGGCGCGACCCACGACCTGACCGTGCTGCGCCAGTCCGGGGCCGTGGAGGAGATCCCCGCGGACCTCTCGCTCATGGCCGACAGCGGCTTCCAGGGGTTGCAGCACGACGCGCCAGAGCGCAGCGTCGCCCTCCCCTATAAGGGGAGCAAGGCCCACCCGCTCACGCCGGAGCAGAAGCTGCATACTGCCCTGCTCTCTCGCATCCGCATCGTCGTCGAGAACACCCTGGCCGAGATGAAACATTTTCGCATCCTTGCCGCTGTCTTCCGCCATCCGCTCGCCCTCTATGACAGCATCTGCGTGTCCATCGCTGGCGTCGTCACGCGCCGCGCCGATCAGCGCTTGGCCGATCAGCGCCGCGCCGCCCTCCCGCTAGCGGCGTAGGAGAGGTTCTTTATTCTGCAACGAGTCTATTCTAGCGGTGGCTCAGGATCTCCTTGGCGGCGAAGCCGGCGATGCCGACGGCGGCGATCTTGCCCATGGGGTTATTCCAGACCTGCTGGAGGACGTTGGGGTTCTGCTGGGCCGCTTGTTGCATGCCCTGAGCCATGCCCTGCGGGTCGTTCGGGTCCATCTGGCCTTGTATCTCGGGGGGAAGCTGCTGCACGAACTGCTGACGCTGGTCTGGGGGCATCTGCTGGAAGTACTGGCCGTAGGCCTGCTGCTGCATCTCAGGGGGCGCGTTCTGGGCGAACTGCTGGACATGGCCGGCGGCCTGGTCCTGGTCGATGCCGCTGTAATCGCCGGAGTCGCTGGCCTGGGCGTACTGCTGATACTGCTGCTGGTTAGTCTGGTCGAACGGGAACATGGGATGGTCCTCCTGGTCGGGTGCGTCGGGGGCCAGCGACACCGCTGGACGTGCCCGTGGGTCTACCAGTAGGCACAAACGAGACCAGAGGCGCAGGGCACGGCGGTCCTGTGGTGGGGCGACGCATGGGGTGGGCACTGTAGTGGTGGCGCGCCGGCGGTGCGCGGTGGTAGCCCCTGGGCGTGCTGGACGAGGGCGGCCATCAGGGCGATGAGGGCGAGGTCGAACAGCACGAGTGCGGCGCGGCCCTGACGGGGGGCGGGGGCAGGGTGGGGCGGATCGGCGCAGGGTCTGTGCGACAACGGGCGCAGGGTGCGTGCGATAGGGCGCATCTTATTGTGCAATCGTACACCAGCACCCGTAGCCAGGGCGCGTTCATGCGCACCGTGCGACACCTTTCGCTCGTGGCGACGACAGCGCCATCACGATCAGCGCCTGTGACGCTTGGCAGCGGGCCAGACACGTCAGGGGGCGGATGCCGGGCGGTCAGGGGCGGCGGGCGCGGGCATAGGCGTCGGCCTGCGCCCACAACAGGCGGAGCGCGCGGGCGAGCCAGGCCTGCTCGGGGGCGCAGGAGCGCGGCGTGTGGTCGCTGTAGAGGGCGACCGTGAACTGGACGTTGCGGTAGGTCTCCCCGGCGAGCAGGGTGCAATGGGTGGGCGTGCGATAGCCGCGCGCCCAGGCCGTCGGGGCGAGGGCGGCGCGGTCCCCGAGCGAGAGCGCGGGCAGGACGGCGCCGCCTTCGCCATGCGCGCTCTGGGCGTGAGCCTGGGCGTTGTGGCGGGCGGCCGTCGCGGTCGTCGGCCAGACCACGGCGTCGAGGAAGGCGCCGGAGGGGGCCAGCCCGACGGGGAGGAGGCCCCAGCGGTACTCTGTGTTGCCCTGCGCGTCGCGCAGGACGATGGACGTGCGCGGCCAGGCGGGGGCGGCGGGGCCGGGCCGGCCGAGCGCGGCGGTGCGCCAGACGACGGGGGCGGGGTGGATCGTGCGGGCCTGGTCGCTGAGCGGCGCGCCGCCGGCCAGCGCCGCCGCGAGGATAGGGGGCGCCCACACGCCCCAGCGCTGTCCCATGCTCATGCCTCCTCCCTTTCGTCCGCTGGCCGCACGCCGCCGCTCCCCAGGGTGCGTGCCGGGGTGCGCGCACGTGCCATCCTTCCTTGCGGAGACGATACAGGGCCGCGCGCCGCGCTGCCATAGCCCGTGTGGTGCGCGCCACGCCTGCGCAGCCCGCGCAGCCCACAATCTCTCGACGCCGTTGTCTGCCACGCCTCTGTTATATAGAACACCTGTACTAGTATATATGGTGCGGGGGGTGGCTGCGGTGGCGTTGTAAGATCCCACAGGTGTTGAGCCGCTTCGAGCCATGAATGGCGATGGAATCCCACAGATAGTGAGCGGATTGTCCCAGCGTTCCTGCGCCGATCCGCGCGCTAGACACGGGGCAGGTAGCCCTTTTCACACTCACGTGTAAGGGCGCACATACGATGCGCGGGCCACGCTCAAACGACAGCGTAGCGCACATAAGGTGCGCGGCTGAGCGCACATAAGGTGCGCTGATCCTCCCGTTGGCGCACAGAAAATGCGCCTATCCGTCCGCGAGAGGAGCGCCACCGATGCCCGTCCGCCGTGAAGGAGGGGACCGTCTGTCGGGACAAAATGGTCAGGGAGAGAGGCCACGGTGAGGAGGGCGCAGGTTATACGCACTAGACCGCGCACGTTATATGCGCAAGGGCGCACGTTATGTGCGCCCTTACACGTTGGTCGACGCGGACACGTCGTTCGACACGACAAAGGGCCAGTGTACCACAATGGTTGTGGTACACCAGCCCTCTTTTCAGGAGCGTAGCCACGCGCCGGACACGCCGATCGCGCTAGCCACAACTACATGACGTTGCCGCAGGCGACAACCTTCATCTCGTTGCTGCTGGTGCCATGGACGTTGATGTACAACTTCTTGTGCATTACGTTGGCGTTGACCACCGTTGTGCTCGTGGACATCATGGCGGCACCCATCGACTGAAGGGTCGTCAAGGGGTACTTGATGGCCCCGTTGCTGCCGCACCGTCCGAGGTGGAAGTGCGCCAGGTGCGGCTTGTTCTTGGCCAGCCCCGTGACCGACAACACGACCGTGGTCTTGTGCGAGAGCATGTTGTAGGTGATAACGGCCGTGCCATGGGCCAGGCTGCCGCCCTGCGCGGCGAGCATAATCCGCTCGGTCGTGCTGGTCCGCGTCGTCTGCGGTCGCTGCGCCGCGCTGACGGCCGTCGCGCCGCTCACGACAACCGCGCCGACCGCCGCCGCCGCCAGGATACGTTTAATCATCGTCCGACTCCCCTGATACATACGTTACTGCTGGGACACCCGTTTGGATGGGGACGTCCCCTGGATCGACCGTCCGCCGCGCCGCGTGCGGCGACCGCTCGACGCCCTTTCCACTGTACAAGGCATGTGTGAATAGGAGATGAACAGAATGCTACATGGGCGCGACAGGCACGACGGTCGGCTCTCGATCGCGGGGGCGGACGCCCGCTGATGCGCGATCCTCCTGGCGAACCTCAGTGACGCCTTGTCGGCCGGTCATGGGCACGCGTGCCCACACGTCGTTCGACGAACGCGAGACGCAGGCCAGCGGGTTCCGCCGGGAGGGTTGGCCAGGAGCAGCTTGTTTTACAGGGGCTCAGACACGCGCCGCTGCTCGCCTCGCCCCGCCCCTACTGCGGGTGGCGCGTGGTACAGTAGGGGGAGGGTCCCAGGCGACGCCCTGTCGGGCGTTGAGGACGGCCGAGAGACCGATCGGCCGGCCGGCCTGGCGCGGTCGGACGAAGAAGGAGAGGCAGGCATGGGACGCGTGCAGTTGTGGTCGAGGCTCTGTGTGGGTAGTCTCCTCGTGTCCGTTAGTCTCGCCGCGTCCCCCCGCCTCGCGGCCGCGGCCGCCGGCCCGGCGGTCGTGCATGTGGCGGCGTATGAGGTTGTGGTGGCGGTGCCCCTGCTCAACCTGCGGCAGACGCCCGTTGTGCAAGCCCCGGTCCTGCTGCGCCTGGCCCAGGGCACGCCGCTCGCCGTCCACGGCTATACGGCCCACTGGCTCGCCGTCACCACGCGCGGGGGGCGCGCCGGCTACGTCATCGCGCGCGACGTGCGCCTGCCCGGCGGACGGTTGATCCCGCTCCATCCCGTCCATCCCGCTGGCGCGCGCGGCCCGCGGCCCGCCGTCCTGCTTGTGGCGGTCGGCGCGGCGAACCTGCGCACGGCGCCGCGCCTGACGGCCCCGGTGCGCGCCGTTCTGGTCGCGCGCACGCGCCTCACCGTGCGCGCCACGGCGGGGGCGTGGGTCGAGGTGACGACCGCGTCCGGCGTGACCGGGTGGCTCTGGCGCGCGCTCGCCCGGCCGGCCTGAGACGCCGGCACAGGTCGAGAGGGGTAGGGCGTCGTGGCGACGGGGCCGCGCGACCCTGGCCGTGCGGCGCACGCTGCGCGCCTCACAGACGACACCGGTCCAGTGAGCCAGTCCCACGCCGCCTATGCCGGCCAGGCGAACAGGGGATATCGCCGGGCGGGCGCGCTGGCCCTCGGCGCGGGCGTCGCCCTGCTCCTCGTCGGCGCGCTGACCTTGGAGCGGGGGCGTGCGCGGGCGCGCCCGGCGACGGGTGACGCGCGCGTGGTGTCCGCGGCGTGCCCGTGCCGCTTCCGCTACCCGGCCGCCTGGTTCTTCCGCGCGGCTATCGGGGATACGAGCCAGCCCCCACTTGCTCTCCATAGCTACGATGATGCGAACGCTGCTCACCTGCCGGCCCCCACGCGCCTGGCCGACATCGGCATCGACTGGCATCCCGACCCGGACGGCCGCCTCTACCACGCCCTGATCGCCGCTCCGCCCGTGGTATCCCTATCCCCGCCGGAGCAGGTCGCCCATCTCGTCGTGTCGGGCTTTCCCGCCCTGTCGTACGCGCACTGGACCGGCCTTCCGTCCGAGGGGGGCCTCTACGAGCAGCATGTGTATCTCTGGGCGCCGGCCTATGGGCGCGACTACGACCTCTCGCTGATGGCCGCCAACCCGCCGGGGCGCGACGTGGCCCGTGAGCGCGCCGTCTTCGCCCGCGTCCTGCGCTCGCTCGTGATCGGGCTGCCCGCGCGCCCGCGGCCCCGTCCGCAGTCCCACGCGCCTGTCCTGGCTCCCGTCGCCATCCGACCCCCAAATAGCTTCGGATGGCGACGGGAGCCAGGACAGCTGATTGTGGAGGTCGCCGCGCTTGCGGGAGATTGCGGAGCCGCAGTTATGGCACATTATACTCCTAACTACGAAGCGTCACAACAAATCAAACGGCGTGACAATCCCCAGCAAATTCCTTTCGTCATCCTTGCGATGTACTAAGATCGGGCCACCTTTAGATTCGACAAGAGCAACCTCGATAGAGGTGTCCGGAGTGCATAAAGGTGCTGGGGCAAGCTCGATACTGGCATCCACCGCATCGCTTAGAGGCGTCGCTAGGCGATCCCTACGGTTGCCACTCCGTAAATACTGCGCTACCGCATAGTCGGATATGAGGTACCACATCACTTGTTGATCGCGCTCTATCAGCACAGGCAGATATGAGAACGAACTGGTAAGCATGGCCTGGCGTATAAAGCCTACTGGTTGCCATAGAGCGGCACGGACAGGGTTCTGCACCATATAGTCGCCAACTGTGGTTGAATCTTGCACTAAAGCGTCCTCTAACACAATCGCTAGTTGAGTCGCATGAACAGTGAGATGGCGAGCGAATGCCCCTTGATGCAAAGCATCATTGCGGGCATCCCGTACTGACTTATAAAGCGCTTGAAAGGGAATGTGACATTCACGCCACTGCATAGGAATCTTGTCTGCTAGCGGTGACCGTTGTGCTATTCGCGCAATCGCTGTTTGATATGTAGGGTGTCCAAGGGTGTTTGTAGTACTGGTCAGCGCTGATCCCAGCCTTTCAACAGTGAACAACAGTTCGTCAAAAGCCTCAGCGTCACGTAGGGCAAGTGCCCTTGCCTCTCTTAACTGATCCCGGAAGTATATCGCTGCATCGTGCGTTAGAGGGTCATCGGTCATTCGATTAGCATTCCTACATCGAGGATACCTATTTAAAGGTATTAGAGTGAGTGGGCCAATCCACGCGCGACGTGTCCGCGCCGCTGGCGGTCCTTGCGGCGCGCTAGGAAGCGGGCGGGGTGTCAGACGGCGGGTGTGGGAGGGCGGCGGCGGGGGGTGGCGGGACATACTGGGCCAGGACGGCGTCCTCGAAGCGATCCCGATCCTGCTGGGCGCGGCGATCGGCGACGCGACGGTCCGGTGCGGTCCACCCGGCGTCACGGGTGCGGCGATCGGCGACGCGACGGTCCGGGGTGTCCTCCCGCTCTGCGCTGTCCCTTTGTGCATCCTCCCGGTTTGCCATGTCATCTTGTGCGTCTTGGTAGGCCTGGAGCGCGTGGGGATGCCGCGTCGGCGCGTCCGGTGCCATCTCTAGTGCCACGGGGTTCGGCAGCGTGGCCTGGAGCGCGTGGAGCGCGGTAGCCAGGCGGTCGATGGTGGCGGTCTGCTGAGCAATGGTGTGGGCGAGGGGGGCCACGGCGCGCTGGAGGGCGCGGTCGATGAGCGGAGTCAGGCGCACGGTGACGTCTCGCGCGAAGGCTGCGGGGTCAGGCCACGGGGCAGGGGACGGCGCGTGGGCGACGTCGGGGCGCTCCGCAGCGAGCGGCGGGGGAGCGGTGGCCGCAGGCGGGGCCAGGGGTTCGGAGGCGAGGTGCTCGGCCATAATGCGTGTAGTGTAACGCAGCGGAGGGTCGGAGTGCATTGATCTAACTTGATCTGGCCATTTAGGCCTGTAGGGGACTGTGATGGTACCGTTGTAAGGCGTCAGAGTAGGTGAGCGGGTTTCACGCGTCCAGCGGCGCGAAACGTCAGAGTACGTGAGCGGAAAACGTCAGGTTAGGTGCGCCAATGCGCACGTTGCGTCAGAGTAGGTGCGCCAATGCGCACGTTGCGTCAGAGTAGGTGCGCCAATGCGCACGTGAGGGGTGCGCGTCGGCCTGTGGCACGCGGTTGCTCCATGCGGCGGTTTGACGCTCAGAGTGAGGGCGAGGGAGGCGGCGAGGGGGTCATGGTGAGGGATGGCCCACCTACTGTGACGTTTGGCTGTACGTTGTCATAGAGAATGAGGCTGGCTGAGCATGGCAGCGCCTCGTT
>JAABVA010001486.1_pt1 | contig 25111 bp, 23 predicted proteins | sample 5560331 | NCBI WGS metagenome assembly JAABVA01 (sample SAMN12812661, study PRJNA571458) | rock metagenome | isolation source: Antarctica rocks | place: Antarctica: Victoria Land, Mt New Zealand sud | collected 2016-01-07
AGACGTGATTTTCAGAGCTTTGTCGATATCTCTCATGAATATGACAAACAGATCATGATTCTTTTTTCTAGCGAGTCGCAGAAACGAAGCACTATTTATAGCGTAGATCTTCAGATGTTTCGAGAGCGAAGACGTCGAAGAAGCTGATACTGACACAGTCGAGATCAAGATGCTCAAGAGAGTTTCAAATATGAATTCTGAATTGACTTGAGATTCAAAGATGAGCTGATTATGACGCAAATCTATAATTACTTTATGACTTTTTAATCAAAGCAGATCTAGAACAACTGAGAATTGTGAAAGTTGAGTGACATAGAAGAGAGTTTCTTCGAGCTCTTTGCTTGAGACTTGAAGTTTGACAAGAGCGTAATGAGTGATTGAATTGAATACAGCTGATTGATTGTTAAATTTCTGAAGAATACAGATTTTAGACAAAGAAAAACAAAGCAGAGAGTGTTTTTGCGCGAAAGAGTCATCAATAAATGCATAATCGATGACGTCGATATCAATCAAAACAGAAAGATTAACATTGATTTTATTGCTTTCTAGATTATCTGAGAGCACGAGATGATCATTGTTTATCTTCTTTTCTAATCGATGAATCGAGCTAACTGAGAGTGCAGAGATTTTCAGACTGTTCGATTGTCTCTGCGAGCGACTGTACACAGAGACTAGACTTTTTTCAAGACGAGAGAAGTATTGAAAGCGAGATTGTCGATAGAGATTGCAAAAGCGAATAATGAAATGACTCGTAGCTGAATCTTGAGCTTTGAATTGCAGATTGCAGTCTGATGTTCAGACTTATCACAGTATAGACACAGATGATTGATCATGTGATGCTGATGCTTCTCAAGAGTCAGTGAGTCTCGTTTCTTCATGTTGATGATCGATAAGTTCATGAGATCTTTTGAGCTCGAGATCGTAGCTTTCGAGCCTGTCGAGAGTGTTGCATATTTGACGAAATACGCGAAAACTGTAGAGATCACAGAGACAGAGTGAATCACTGCTTTTGACTTGAGAAGATTCTGTACTGTGACGCGATATCGACTATTCAATTGCTGACATTTGATAATCAACTGCTCATAGTTCAGACTGCTGACATTTATCTGAATCAATAGAGCTTTGAGCTTGCTGAATAGTTCATTCTTCAGATTGAATTTTCGAGTTACGACGTCATATTCGATTGCATCAATGTGCTGCTGAAAATCGAACAGATATTCAATGAAGATGCAATTTCGCATTCTTAGAGCTGAAATGAATCACTGAGCGATTTCTTGCTTGTCTGAATCATCGAAGACTTGTCTTAACAAGACAACTAATTGCTCAATCGTGACTAGCTTGTCATGCTGAGCAGTCATATGTGACAACGCTTGAGCGACAGCGTTTTTCGATAAGCGACTGTACTCATACAGAAGACGAAACTCGAGAGTTGAATAATGATTTGCGTTCAACTTCAGCTTGCTGATCAGTTCAAAGATGAACTGATTTAGCTTGTCTTCTCGCTCTTCAATATAAAGTTCTGAATTCAAATATTTCTCTGATTTGATATTGATTCTGCTCATGCTCTTGAGTTCTTGAATCATTTCTGACAAGATTTCATTATTGATCTGAGACTGCTTAAGTTCAATCTGAGTTTGCTCATGTTCTTGTTGACAGACTGAGACTCAGTTGATATACTGAGTGATGATGTCGTTGAATCAAGTTTGAAGTTCAATCAGAAAAGTGTATCACGCTTCGAAAGCATTGTTGACGTGAGTTCGAAACTGAGCGACAGTGATGAATTCATTGATCAAGACTAGAGATGTCAACGACAGAATGTTGCTGATATTCTTGAATTGATTCATGATGTAGTGTGATGCAACATAATGTCACGAACTGAGAACTGAATGAAATCAGAATGAAATTCTAATAACTAGATTTTAAATACAAGATGTTGCACGAAGAAGAAAGAAAAGAAAGAGATCATTCAGAGATTCTTATATCTCATGAACGCTGAATATCATTCGTATCGAAAGATTCTCATAACATCACTGATAATCTCACATCTATCATCATCTATAATATTGTTCAACATCATCTAAGTGATCTAACATCTCTTTTCTCAACATCTTTCAAGTAACACATGCTAAAATCATGACAACTATCATCTATTTGAAGAACAGAAGTTCTATCATTGCGTTGAACAAAATAACTCTCTATGAGACATGACATGACAAAAAGTCTGATCTTAGTTATCTGCATATGTTCAAATGCATAGTCTATCATCATGTGAAGAGAGTTCATCGAAAGCTCGATGACAAAAGCTTAAAATGTTAGTTCTTGAATTATGAGAAAGTCAATCAGTATCGCTTGTGAAACGAGAAGAAGATACTAATATCTAGTCACGTTCAATGAGACGAGATAGTCATTGAAGTCAAGAGATATGATGAAGATCTTTCGATACTAAGCTTCGATGATCAAATCAATGATGATCAAACAAGAACATCAGTCACTTCACAAAAAACTAGAAGCAGATCATTAAAACTAGAATCAGAATCAATCAAGTTAGATAACTCAAGCAATACTGATATTTCTGATGCTTCGAGTGAACATCTCAAACAAGTCATCGCTGAATCAATTGATTACAAGACTTTCAATGATCTTTGAATTAAAAACAATCGAGACTTTGTCAATTGAGCAAATCGAATTCAAATTGAATCAAATACATCACAAATAGTGAAACAAACTAAAGTCAGTTTCGATTGAGAACAATGAAAGCTCGCTTTCAGAAGTGAACTGAACGCTCACATCAAAAACAACATCTTTATTCTAAGAATATCTTCATCAAGTCGATGAATACTGTCGACGCGTTGCGTAACTATCATTAAGCGAGAACTCAAAGAAAAGATGATCAAATACAAAGCTAAATGAGTGTGTAAGAGATTTTGTCAGAAGCAAGAGATCAATTATGACGAGATCTTTGTCTTGATGATCAGAATCATCATCATCAAAATGCTTTTAACATTGATGATCAAATATGATTACAAAGTTGAATAAATGAACATCATCATCATCTTTCTAGAAACACATCTAAAAGAAGAGATCTGAATGCAGCAATCATCAAAATTTAAGCAAAAAGAATCAAATGAAATCTTTTTGACCTGTCATTTAAACAAGATTCTATATGAACTGAAACAGACATCTTGAAAATGATATGCAATTCTGAAAGTTTATTTCATCTTCATTGACTATCAAAGAATAGAAATTAATCATTCAGTGTTCACTCATCAGAATGACATTATTATCGCTATCTATGTGAATGATCTACTCATTCTAAAATTGAATATATTTGATATAAAAGCTCTGAAGCTGCAATTTGCAAAGCGCTTTCAAATGAAAGATCTTGACTCAATTGAGTGATATTTAGAAATGCACATAACTTGTGATAAGATTGAGTGAACTTTTTGAATCAATCAAAGCATTTATATCAAGCGAGTCATCGAGCTTCTGAGCATGAGCAATTGCAGCTCAACGAAAACATCAATACATCACAAATATCAGCTCAAGAAGAACGTTTATTAAAAGTCTGAACAATGAGTTGAATATCAAGCTATTTTTGAAGAAATAGAAGACTATCAATCAATCATCAAAACACTGATGTGAGTAGTCTGTCAAACACAATCAGACATAGTCTATGCAGTGAGCAAATGTAGCAGATATTCGACGAATTTTACTCTCGATCATGATTTAGCTGTCAAACAAATCATTCAATATCTGATTGATACTGCTGAGCTGAGACTTCAATATGAATCTTTCAAAGAGAAGAGAATTGAGAAAGCTGAATTCTTTGAATATATCGATTCAGTTCATGCAAATTGCTTGAATTCTTGAAGATTCATTTTCAACTATATGTTCTTTCTATGAAATGAATCAATTAGCTGAAGCTTCAAACATCAACAATGTGTTAGCACGCCATCTGCTGAAACTGAATACATCAACGAATGTAATGCAGTCAAGAAATTGATCTTTCTGATTCAAGCATTGAAAGAGATGAGATATGATGATTCGAATACGAATTCAACTATCATTCTAGCTGACAATCAAGCGACTATAAAAATGAGTAGCAATCTCGTCAATCATTTTCGAGTCAAGCACATCGATACGTTCTATCACTATGTTCGAAACAAGGTAGAAGAGAAAGCAATTAGGTTGAAATACATACTCATCGATCAAATGATGATCGACGATCTCATCAAGTCTCTGAAGTCAGGCAAATTCCTGAGTTTCAGGTCAGTCATGAGACTAGTCGAGCATGACGTCAGCGAGTAAAAGAGCATGAATATACAATCAGTAGAAGGTCTGAATAGTCTCATATGAAGCTTCAATTCCTAAGAGAGAGTGTTGAAAATGAGATATGTTCGTACGTAACACGTACGTAACGCATACATATAAACCCCGGTGTTTAGATATCTTCGCTCCGGCTCTAGGGGTATATAGCTCACCTTCTACTTCTTTCTTCCTTCGTTACTATCTATCTACCAATCAACTAGATATATGCCTCTACTACATAGCCAATATATCTACATGCACATATTCGCTCTGACCCTCATATACCAATAGATATATGTACGTGGATGGGGTGGGATGGGATTGTGGTAGTGGGGGGATGTGGTAGTGGGGGGAAGGTGAGGTAGGGTGGGATGGGGAAGGTGAGGTAGGAACTACGGTAGATAAAAAACCCCAAACGGATCTTCGCATGCCGGAAATAATTCTTAAAGCACATTAATTATGTGTATGAGCTATAGAGATATATGCATGCCCGCTTTTAAGACATGCAACATCGTTGTGCGTCTCATCATTGTATCGTCGTCATCCTCGTAACCGCCGACGAATAGTCTAGTGTTCTGCTACAGTACACACAACTTCGCACCCGCTCAACCTTTGCCCTTTTTCTCAAGTCGTGCCTTGAGAATTGAGAATTGAGAATTGAGAATCCCGACCTCTCCCTACTCTAGCACGTGTTTCGATGAAGATATAGCGACGAGAAGAGCGATAGCGAGCGCGAGGGGGGAGGGTGATTTGGGGTGTGGAGGTGCGGTTCCGAGGGAACGTATGTGTGGGGCGGTGAAGGGATGCGGGGAGGGAGGTGGGGGAGGTGGGGGATGAGGATGCGGATGAGATGGAATGAGACGAGGAGGATGCGAAGGCTGAGGCGGAGGGGGAGGAGGGAGTGGGATGGGACAATGGAAAAGGTGTGGCGGGGTGGGGAGGAGGAGAGTGGGGGGAAGGACGGACAAGCGCTTGCGGCTGAACGGATTTCTTATGTACAACACCGCTGGCCAGTCTCTCCCTCGCCCTCGTTATCAACCGTCAATGCTTAGACTCGAGCAGTCACGAATATTTACACATCGCTATAATATTCCCATTAGCTCATAGTCATGTCTCCGGCCGCCCGTCACCACCGTTTGTGGACTAGCCCCTATTGTTTCGTTCAAAGTCGTTCATGAGAGTTCAGATTATCGAGGGATTGAACAGCCAAGTGGTTCCTTGTAGAATGAAGAGCGCTACTTGTGGCTGGTTATCGAGCGTCTGCTTTGTTTGTATGTAGAGAGGTTTTGTGGTGTCGAGGTCAACTAATCGACTAACATGGATTACAGATATAGAATTTCTTCTCTTGCTAGAAAAACGGGGAATTGGTCTGTTGCATCATGTAGATTCGAAACGTCGCTGAGGGTGTTTCTCTTTCTTCTTATGACATACGCACCTCTTGCTAGTTTTGTAGAAAGGCGCGGTCCTCACCTTTTGAAACAGAGTGCTTCCGCGAGAGATCAGATTTAGGGAGATATTCTCGACATCGATGATTGTGGCGTTGAACAAGTGATGTCGAAGTATCAGTTCGAGATTGTACTAGTCGTAACGACCCCATGAAAGTGTTGCGCTCTACGTCCTTGTTGACCTGACTTGGGATGAAGGAGCCTCAAAGGCGTTTTGCTGTAGGATAAGCTTTCGGAGGGATTTGGTGCGAATATTCACACTTCGTGTTTTTCGAGATGATCTGGGACTCAGATCGACATTTGCCTCGCGCCTGACGCATTGCTCGAGTCAGAAAGCCATCGTTGAGAATTCGAGCTTGTTCGATAGATTCGGGCAAGAGGCAAAGGGCGGAAGTGCAGTCTTTCTTCTCCTGTGTTCTTCGTCTTGTCAAGTAATTATCTACCGACTATTGTAGTTCTGTGGATGCTTCCCAGGTTCTTAGGCATAGCAACGGCAGCCAGTTTCGGTTCTGTCGCTAAATCGAGAGACTCATGTTTGGCATGGCATTGTTGAGAAGGGATATGCCTTATTCCAGTTTGACAGATTCTTTTACCGGTTTGCCTTGACGTGACACGTGAGATTGGTTGGACAAGCAATCCGGAGGTTAGGCGGGGGTTTGCTCTGGTTGGGACTTCGGCTGAAGCTTTGCCCCGTCTATCTAGAAATATCGTATTATGATTAGTGCATCAAGTTAGAAGAAGTGAGATGGAGAAACACCCAGAGCTAGAGCATCGTTTGATAGAACTGTAAAAGATACCTGTGATTCATGTGAGAACATTTGTGTTTTGCTTCAGGTGCTGAAGTTTGCTTTTGCCATGCTATGGCTGAGGAACTGAGGTCAACGTCTGTTACAGCAGACGACTCTCTCCACGAAGCCTCAACCTACCATTACCTCCTGCACCGCCAGAGATGAGAATACTTGCAAACTGATCGAGGGGCTTTGATACGTTGGTCACGTTGATCTGAGCGATAGCAGCACATGATCCTTCGTTCTCTTATAAGGTCTCAATCGTAGAGTGTATCAACGCCCTGGAGAGGAAAATGAAGCCCGAGAAGCTAGCTACTTTTGCTGAAGAAGATGCGCAGAAAACAAACTAGGGTAGACGGCGGCCAAAGATTCTTATGGTAATTACAATACCCGGCAATTTCATCTCCAAATGAGTATGCATTTGCCTTGGGTCTTCCCTGGATGGACGACCATGAGCGATTCGATGAGAAAATGGCGTGTCAGACACTGCTTAGCACGGGCCTTATCCTGGATGATCTTTGATGTATTTCCCTGACATGGCAAGGCTTGCCGGACCATGGCTCTCACCTTACGCTCTAGAACTGAATTGATCAGACGTCGAGAAAACAAGTCTTTCGAGTTATATCTACCAGACGAGCCATCATCCTTGCATGACCACAGGGCGGTCGGCAAGGGTTCAAACAGTAATGTCTGGATCCCGATCCTACGCGTGGGGTAGGTTTCAAGGCTGAATCGTGGAGATGTGGCTGGCTTCGATGAAGGAAGACACCGAGGTGGCGTTTCCGAACAAAACCGCCACGGGGCGCCGAGACTGGTCTTTTGTGATTATCATGTGATATATAGTCGAGCAGAGATCGATGCTCGTACTTGTTCTTTTGGTGCCTGCCGATGGCGCGGATAGATCAGATGGCCACGAGATCTGTTTACATTGTGAAGGCTTTATTAGTAGAGGTATCTACTAGTAGTATCATAGGGCTGATCTCGTATCCAGAGGCGCCTTTGGTCACAGACTCGCAGACTCACAGCTCACAGGCTCACAGGAGACGCTTAAGACCCTTGCGTTGCCGACCCTTTGCTGACCCGAGCTCTAATCCGTACAACAACAATAATCCGTTAGGAACCGACTTTGTCGACAGTCCATTGGTGACGCAGAGAATGGGTGCATGCCCGTATTCGCGATTGGCAAATCAACGGATCTTCCGAGCACGAGACCTCGTAAGAGTTCAGATGGTCCATGCCAATTGGTGGCTTCCATCAAGTATTGCTGATACTATCAAGTGAAAGTCGTAACGAGTCACGCATTGGATGTCTTGCCGTCATTGTTTGTCGTTGTCATGGTCCGTGGTCGGAATGCATGTGGGATTATCGTTCTCTGGCCAAAGTGGAAGGCGGATATTAAGTTCGTCGTACCCTGGACCATATGCGAGGCATCTCTAGCTGCCGTGCATGGTGTCTGCCCTCATGGCGTCTGTGAGAGGGTGTGCTGAACTGATGATGGTGGCGAGGGGGTGGAATGGGTCAAGTGCGTTGGCTGTTGTTGTCTGGAAGTAAGAGGTCTGTGCTGAAACGACAATCAAGAAACATGATCGATGATTGTTACGAGTACCGACGTCGTGTTCGACCGGGTTTAGAGGGTGGGGTGGTGGGGTTGACAGCTACAGCTACAGCGACAGTACAGCAAGTCCAATGTCAACCAAGCTCGCAAAGACATGTTCCGGTACGTGGAAGGTACTTCGGCATCACTGCAGCAGCCGATTTGATGGATCAAGTATGTACAGTACTTACAGAAGATCACACGGTGGACAATCCAGATGGCTGCCCGTGGTTACGGGGTACGCCTCCTCTGTTCAAGATCGTGTCGGGGCGTCGACCTAGCCCTAGGTCTTGCAATCTTGACAAGCAGGATTAGAATACAGGAAGAAGAAGAAGATTCGCTATCGTCCCATGGCGCATGCGACGCCAGATTTGTGCGACCATGTGCAACCACCACGTCGATGTCGATGCCGTGCGACCTCGATCCCTGAAGCTGCAGCTGCCAGTTGGGCTTTTTCGCAAAGCGCCCACCGCAAAGTAAGAATGGACAATGTGCGTGCGTCAAGCCATCGAACCACTGCCGGTGTGTTTGAAGATATCTCCTTGGTGAACACGTGAATCGTTGTTATTAATATTAACATTATTATTATCATGAATATCATGATTATCATGGTTATCATGATTGTTATTATCATCATCATTCGATCATGGTTCTCTGGAGCACTACATACTGCTACAGTAGTCTTCACCGCTGGATGAGGCGTGGTGCTTCAAAGGATGATGTCAAGAGTCGTCTGCCGAGCCATGCAAAATGCAGCATCTTATCAAATGTATCCGGGGGGCACCAGTGGAAGTATCTCCGTGTCCTTTGCCCGTCACTGAAAACGTGCACAATGGGGGCGGTTTCGACCTTACAGTACCTTGCTAGCCCTTGCTGGTACATACTAAGGTACTGATAGTCTGATACCCTGTACAGTCGGTTTTTGTTGAGAAAGCAAGCAGCCCCACTCACTGCTGCCGGTGCTGTTCGCATTAGCGGCCTGCAGCCGCTGTACCGAGCATGCACCTCGAGGGGCTGGCTTGCCTTTCTCAGGCGTCCACAAGCACATGCTGTGTAACAGTGCTTGGACCAACGTTACTTCACCGAAGACGCTGTTCAATTCCATTCCAATTCTCCAATACCAAATTCTGCGCAACAATCGATTCGTTGCCGCAAGGCACTGCAGCCTCGAAGTGGAAAGTATTTAGATGTTCGCCATTAGGGAACTTCCCCATCCTTCTAGCCGACAATGACGCAACGCAAGCGGAAGAAAAGATGTATTCCGTAGACCTCAAATGATTAATGGCGCCTCGGGGTAATCAAAAACTTTTAATATAGAACAAGCCGCCCACCGTCCCAAATTTTAAAAGACTTTCTAAGGAAGAATTCGCTAAAACGCGATGGATCGCTAACATGGGATCGCGCAAGGGATAAATATTAAGTTAAAGTCTCGTACACGCGCTAGACCGCCGGACGGGGTGAGGGAGAGCGATACCTGACTTAGGGGACTGGCTCACTCCTCTCTTGGCATCCGTGCGCACCTGTGCCGATGGAGTCTTCGTCGGAGGCTTCGAAATGAAGCACATCTAGCGGGGTTGCAGCCGTGATTTCGTAAAGTCGTCAAATTCCATGTGTTTCCGTTGCTGGTTGGACGTCGACTTGCTGCTTTTCGGTGACACGAACCATGCGATACGCATGGTCGCCGTCGGCTCCTTCGCGGCTACCCCATGTGGTCTGCATGAGCCATCAGTATGCAAGGCACACAAAACGTCGCCAGCTGCAGGCAATCCGCCCGCCATCGCTTGTGAAATGTCTCAGATCTAGGGACGCCGGTCCAACTTACAACGTTGATAGATAGCAGGCCATGAAGCTTAATGAAACCGTGCAGATAGCCGAAAATAATCGAGAACGGGAGCAGCAGGAAATCGACGGGATACCGGATGTAGTGCCCGAGTGTTTTGGCCGTTTTGCCGATGAAAAATATCCAAACGGCGAGCAGAACGAAGCCCAGTTCTCGAGACTCGTAGTTCCACGCCGCCGTGGTCCAAACGAACGTGTACACAAGGATGCAATCCCAGAGGAAGGACCAGTGGGTGAGGGTGGTTTGGAAAACCGCGTAAGTACTCCATGGCTGAATCCTGCCCGTCGAGTAAATACGGCATAGCAAGCTACGAGTCGGACTAGGAATCCACTAACCTCCAAATCTCCTCCCGGAACAGGCTTGTAAGGTTACTCCGCCAGTTGCTTCGAACCCATCGCAAACACTGCCTCCAAAATTTTGTGTTGTCCTCGAGCGTGGTAAGGATTTCGGCCTCTTTATGGTATTGATACCATATTTTCCATCCATGGGAACACATCCACCTGGTGAGAAAGTTGTCATCGTCCGCATGTAGCTGGTATTTGGACGTCCACTGCTCATGGGTGAACTCATGGATGAACGAGTGGTCCTTTAGGATCTTGGTCCGATACGCTACTGTTCTGCCTGAAAGACACGGCAAGCCGCCATCCATATACATACAGGAAGCACAATCGAAATTACGCCTTTCCAGGTACAGAGCCCCCAGATAGCCATATGCGCGCTGCGGAATACTTGGGGCGTTCGCGCGTCGAAGCCTCTGGTTAGTGCCAACCCCGCCATATCGTTCGTCATCGAAGGGGGCCAGTATCCATGGAAGCAGCGTTGATGGCCAAGTAACGTCGTCATCTGCGAATATTGTAATCCCCGTTCGTACATCTGGGATAGCTCGGACCATTTGCCAGCGCTTGTTTGGATGCGGTACGCTCATGACTCGGGCACGGAAAGTGCCCATTCTTTTGATCATCAATTGTGCTCGTGCCAGCTGTGCATCAACGGTGACCAATATTATCTCGTATGGCTCAGTTGCCAGAATACTCTGAACTGTATCAAAAAGCTCGGGACTGTCGCCTTCTAGCGAAGGTATTATTACCGTAACATCTTTTGAGAAGAACCGGGGGTTCCCGGGTATGCGTATAGGTCGCAAGCTGTAGAATGCAAATACACTTACGACCAAGCGTAGATATCGAAAGAGGCTTCGACGGTCAGAACAAATAGGTAACAAACGCAAAGACTTGGGGCGGGCATTTGTCAACTTACAACAACGACAAGAAGAGCTTGTGGTCGAGATACATAACGAAAGGAAAGGACGGCGAGAAACATCAACGGGATTGATGCTACTCAATCCAATGTACACGAAAGAGCGATCCACATGTGTTTGAGGCGCAAAGTCGTCCAAAGGAATGTATATGACACGAACGAGCTTTGTATACATATCTTCCATCATTGCCCTGGATACTAGCTCGTGATGAAATTCAATATCGTTTGCGTCCTGGTGCATGGGACTACTTCCCAGATGGATGCTTAATGAACAAGCCATAGCAAGTCACAGTCGCGAGATCGCCAGTCTTTCCGCCGCTGGTCAAAAGAAGTTGCATGTGTGAAAGCAATCCCTGGACTTTACCGTATCACGTTAATGCACGAGCGGGAGAAAGGGTGGACCTTGCTTAGGTAATCTTTCTTGGGTTAGTCGAGCCGCAAGCCGAAGAAAAACCCCGCGCAATGTCCGCGAACAGTTGGCAGAAAACTTTCCCTCCTGGTCCCCGTGACATTGTATCTTTTTCAGTCACTCACTACAAAACAATACATCCGGTTGGCTTGCTGTCGACATACAGAGGGAGAGCCGTGCTCCTCGGTGGTTCAGGAGGTTCTTCTCCGATGCCTGGGGCCCAATTTGATTGGTGGTCACAAAAGCCTTTTTGTATTACCGCCCCACATTGAAAAACATGTCTGAGAGACCCACATCCACGCCACACGAGAGAACATGCAATTGAACCCATGTTCTGAAGATTGATATTGGCGGGTGTATGCATTCGCACGAGCATGATTCGGGCTCTTCGACTGGGTATTTCTTGCGCAATACGACACTTCGTAGAACATTGGGTTTTCTTCTTTCCACCATCTTCACAATGCTTGCTTCCAATCCCCATTGCTGTCTTGAACGAAGGCGTCCTGTAGGCTGCCAGAGTCGACGTTATTAATTGCTTGTGCCTCAGGAGCCGTTGAAGTCTGCATAAACTAATGTGAGATTGTTCGGGGGTGCATTCTCGATCTGGCGATAGGCCCGCTTGCACCCGCGGTTGCATTTGCGCGATACCAGGAAGAACTTCACTGGTACTGCTATCTCCTACGTGGCGTCCACGAGCAACTTTGGTACATCGGAAGAATGCCGTGATTCTCGCTGCAGATTGTTGCTGCGACAAGGGCTGGAGAATGCGAAGTGTAGATTTCGCGCTTGTTACACAACATCATCCTTAGTGGCGCCGTGCGAATGCCATAAAGACCCTGAAATGGACTTGCAGTCTCTGGATGTAGTAGCGGACTTATGCAGGCCTTCCGCAGGCTCACAATGTACGTAGGACCTGAGACCTGATCGACCGGGAACGCAACTTCCCGGTTCCCCGCTGGGTAGCGAAGACGTACAGTACATGCATATATGAGTGTAGGAAGTAGATTGGAAGTACATAAGCTTGATCGCTTAAGAGCAGCAAGAGTGACGCTTTCACCGACGTCCATTATCGAAAAGGGAAAAGAAATCCATGCAACAGAATCGACGACTCAAAGAACAGAAAAAGCGCATGGAGATAAGAATCGTAGTAGTCTTACATACCGAAAGTTTTCGTTCCATGCCCCGAGCGTGGAATCATCTTGGCTGCCATAACCAATCTCGACGGCTAAAGAACACGTCAAACTCGACGGCCCCGAATGTACCTACAACCCCATACAGATCATATTGGCCGTCAAGCCCATCGACACCGAGATCGTTGTCAGCATCTAATTCCTCATGTAGATCCCAGCTTCCGTCTTTTGTACCATTCCTAGTGAAGAATACTTCGACTTTCAAGCTTGTCCTAGGCAGCGGCGAAGTGCTATACGCTGGGGGCGACTCTAGGTTCGAGAAAGTCATTCCGAAGCCGACAGTGTCCCCTGGCTTGAACGACAAAGTGAAGTCTTTACCGCCCCAAGTGTCGTTGACATATCTTCGTCCATCGTCGCCATGCACAGCAACACTCGCCCGTTCCCAGCCGGGCATTCGCCAAGTAGGGTACGGCATCCCACAGTAGCCGATAGCAAGTGAGCTGTCGTCGGTGCCTCGTCCACGGCCTAGCGATAACACTCTCACCTCGAAGTACATCGTTTTTGCAATGCCGGTGTGCTGTGGCGAGTCTGAGAGTGCGAAATATAACGGAGTTGAGCTTATGAGGCTGGCGTCCTTACTTCCAGCACGTGTCGAACCTTTCCATACTCCAGTATTGACAATGTGCAAGTCACCGTTGAATTCCCGCGGCTTAAGTAGACTCACATGTCCGTTCTTGACACTGGTGGTCTGCGCCGCAGTGGGCTGGTGAGGTTTGACAAGTGGATGCAGCTTGCACCAGTCATGTGCTCTGTCTGCATCAGTACGATTGGCATTGCTGAAAGGGCTCATCACGTTCCCCAAAGCTGGTGGCGGCGGAAGCAGTGCAGTATCGGGAATGGAGGTCCAGTCGTGGTATGGAGGTGGATCAACGGTAAGCTCTTGGTGCGAGGGAGGTGGTCCTGGCGGAGGAGTGTATTCACCTCGCCCGGGAGGTGGTCCTGTTGGTGGGGCATAGTTCTCTCGCCCTGGTGGAGGACCTAATGGAGCTGAGTATTGCGATGTGGGTGGACTGACTGAGAATCCATTTTTTTCTTTGTGGGTCTGACCAGACTCCTTTTCTTTGATCGGATCTGCTTCAGTTCCGTGTGTAATCCGTGATGTCGAACCTCCACCCGTCTGCGGATGATCCCCTTTGAGAGATTTGAAGAAGTGCATGTTGTGGCCAAGGATGAACGACGGAGTATCACGTCAATTTGCCATAAGTCGTGGATATCGAGCGTAAGACAGGTGGAATGCCAGTGGGTAACAAGTGCTAGGACGGTATTGGATGTCGTGAAGATAAAGTAGGGACCAGGTCTGAGGTGAGAGAGCAATGGCCTTTGCAAGTGCTGTCTCAGCTCACCGCCTTTTTCTGGTGCCTGACAAGGCAAAGCACTGCCGTGAATTGCGTCATGCCAGATCGATCGGCGCAAGGATTGCAGATGCAGCTAAGGTGAGGTACCTCGAGGGCAGTGCTTGGCACGTGCTTTCCACCGGTGCCTGACACTTACACTAGCCTATCTTACAACAATCAATGAAAGTCGGTCGACCTCTGGGCAAGCTACTACCTAGGTACCTCTCCGAGATCACTGGTGGGCTAGTCTTGTAAACTGCAGTCAACTGAGAAACTATTATTTCAAGTAGTAAGTAAGTAGTATTCAGCAACCAGATGTACGAGTTATTGGCGAATATAGAGACAATGAGGTAGCCAGCAGTCCTTATCACATGCCACCAGCGTGGATAGCGTCAGGGCCCATTATTACGGGTTGTCATCTGCAATTGCCTCAGAGAGAGCGGGCCAGCATTGGCAGACGAAGCTACACTGGTTTGTATGAAGAGCGAAGTTCTATCTAAATGTTCTCACTCTCTCGGAGGCATTGAGTCTACAGGATTTCCTAAGCGATCGATAATCGGGTGTACCTTGTGTAGTGGTTGAAGCGCCCTCATGTTTGTGTGATATTGGAAGCGGCGTAGTTTCTCCTGAAGACCAAGACACCACGTCCATATGAGTAAATAAGCCCTCCGGATCACAGCTTCGGGCTTTTGGGGTACTATGGTTGCTATGATCTTAAGTTGCATGTAAAAATAAATGACCGAAAAGAAAAGAAAGAAAAGAAAGAGATTTTACTTATGTGGTGTGGTGCTTGACGAAGAAGAGAGTTGATTTGCTATATCAAGAGTAAGCTTTCTCCGTTGCTGAGTTCTGCATATTGTAACTGCTTCACGTCTGCCAGCAGATCTTCGTCTGAGCTTTGTCCCTTTTCATGCTCAACTGCTTCTTGATGCGTAATTACTTTCCGTTTCAGCAGCGGAGCGATCAAACCCTGAGCTTCCTTCACTTCATCGTGAGTAGAGACCCAGTATTTGGCTTTACAGGTCCTCTGAGCTCGCAGCCCATTATGAGCACCAAGATTGAGCTTCTTAACGCCGCTGATGGTGACGTCATGGAGACCATGGATAAGCGCAAGGGTTTGAATCGGTGGATTTGCTGAGAGTAGATGACGAAGGTCCTGCGCATGAATGCCATGAGGCGTATATACTATTGCTTCAGAAGACCCGCCCTCTGTCTGGTTCTCCATACAATCGCCGATGCCTAGATTGAATGTGATAAGGATTGCCGAGTGAAAGTATAACGCGTCAGTCTTAGTGACGAGTCTTGAAATTCCGAGCCATTTGGGTAATGGGTTTAGTGATGTCGCTGTCCAGTCTAGGTTTTTTTCAGCAAAAATCGGTGTATCTTGTACAGATTGGAAATGTTCCCAAGACCTGATTGAATTTGCTGCCACTTTTGTTGCAAACACAGGAGTGTCAGGATGAATTTGGAGGAGCGTGTCTTTGTTACAGTGATCCGTGAACTCGTGTGAGATGATAACGGCGTCAATGAAAGACTGCGCGAAATTGTCCTCATGTGGACCCCATTTGGTTATCCTGTAGTTGCTTGTTTGCTCTTCCACGATGCTTTCAATCTCCTTCAAATGTTCATTGAGTTGCGCGATCGTCGTGACACTTGACTTTGTAGAATGCCACTGCTTAGAGAACCAAGAGGCGACGTCGACTTGGGCCCCTTCCAGCCAAGGGTCGATAAGAATGTGGAAACGAGATCGCCCTTTAGGATGAATTGCACGAGGAGGATACGGGAGCTGAAGAAGCCAGGTGGTGTCTGCGTTGAGATGACTCAAGATTGGTCGCCTGCATGCTAAGGCTCTACCGGTGGAATCTCGTAGGTTCTGCTGAAGCTGTAAGCCGGGCTCGTCCATGGCGAGCGTTGCCCCGACAGTCGCATCGTGGATAGGATGATCTACCACAGTAAGGCAATTGTGGCGACCGCAGTGGCTGTGCACTGTTAGTGACTACTCCTACTACGTAAGTCTATATGCAACAGATTCTTGGTCAGCGCTCTGTTTCATGACGCTGTGATGTTTATGAACAGTACCTACCACGTCACTTTGCTTTGGCTCATCCGGAAGATTGTGCTAGAAACAAACTGAAAGGTAATCGAGAGGAATTGAGTGGAAGTTCGGTTGTTCTTCCCAGGAAAATACTGTGGTAGGGAATATTCTATCTCCGCTTTCAAGCCACAACTCTAAATATACCTTACATAACCTGATTGGCATCCCTGCTTTCCTTAGTCCATCTGATAACAGGCTGACACATCCAACTTTCAACTTCCACATCTTCCCATCCTCAAACGCACAGCGTTTTTTGCGTATTTGCACCTTTAGACCTACTTGCCTTTCTCACAACTTCGATGGTGGAACCTTCTGACGAGCCGAGTTTATTCGATCGAATCGTCTCAGCTTGCAAAACGCATGCCATTCATAAACGAACTGAAGCAGACGATAGCCGTCTCGCTCCACCCTCGACGGAGATAGCTGCTTCTAGAAATGCAGGTACATCAAGTGCGCCCACAACTAACGAAACAGCCAACGGCGGTCACGATGCTACGGCTCCTAGAAAAGTCACAAGCAACCATGTGGCTGACGAAACCGTATCAACGTTACCCCTACCAGCATCTCCTCCGGATGAAAACGGATATCGAGAGGCATCTTCCACCATAGAGCTACAACAGAAGCCGAATGTCGCCATTCGTTTCTACCTCGTATTTAAAGAAATCCTGCTCTCAAGCTGGCTCAACCTTCTCTTGATCTTTGTGCCTGTTGGCATAGCTGTGAAAGCAGCTGGCGTGAGTCCGACCATCGTGTTTGCATTGAACGCGATCGCTATCGTACCTCTTGCTGGACTACTAAGCCATGCTACCGAGAGTGTTGCTTCCGAAATGGGAGATACTATCGGAGCCCTTTTGAATGTAACCTTTGGCAATGCAGTAGAGCTCATCATATTGTTTGTTCCCCGGAATCTGTATTTGCTGCCCTTGCTCACAAGTTCTTAGTATGTATGTCCATTTACAGAAGTTGAGACAAGAGAGAGCCAGAGGTGGCCTGACAAGCACCTGCAACTCGATTGCGTTCGACATTATCTGCCCTTGCTATTCTTAATGTCACTAAGTGATACCTGCTTCATATGCTTACTGTTGTTCTATTAACTACAGCATCGCACTTGTCAAGGTTAGTGAAATCATTTCGGATCCTTTGCTAGGGTTATACTGACCGTTCTTGTATTAGAATGAGATCCGCATTGTCCAGGCATCCCTTCTAGGATCTATTCTCGCCAATCTGCTACTCATTCTTGGGATGTGCTTCCTTTTTGGTGGACTTCGGTTCCGTGAACAAGTGATTATCCTCACCAGCCTTCGATTTTAATTAATTGACGTGACTTCAGATCTACAATAGCACTGTGACACAAATGAGTGCTTGCTTGCTTAGCTTGAGTGTGATGAGCTTGCTGCTGCCGGTACGACATGCGCTTCCTCTACTTTGCACCCACCCAGTTGCTCCTTGCAGTTCCTCAAGGCAAAAGAATGAGACATACCTAACCAAGCACTGTAGACGGCCTTCCACGCATCTTTTACGAACAACGCGATTGCCGACAAGGCTGTGCTACAGGTTAGTAGGGGTACGAGCATAGTATGTTGAATCTCACCCCAGTCCCTATTTTTCTGTTGACACTTTCAAGATCCTACTCCTAGTATACGTGTTATACCTACTTTTCCAATTGAAATCACATGCCTACATGTATCAAAGTACACCGCAACATGTAATTGACGAAGAGTCTCATCCAGGGGTCTTGGCCGACATGCTGGGTTCCTCCAGTTCATCAGACACATCCAGCACCTCTAGTGATGGCGACTCCGATGCATCATCAGGATCAAATACTACAGCCGGGCGCATTCGGCGAGTCTTGCGGGGTAGGAAGCGCCGCAAGTCTAGTGCAAGCTCTAAGGATACGCCTTCAATGCCTTCGACGCTTCGCACACCGTCCAACAGCACTTTTGGCAACGGCCTGGACAATGATTCAGCTAGACCAGATAGGCGTAGCGACAACCCTTTACCAATGGCATTGGGTATCATTGCTAGTGGTGATGAGGCAGATACTGATGGTGAGCATGATCGTCAGCCGAAGAAGTTTAGAGATACGACCATCAATTTCCGAGACTTTGAGAATGAGAAAGGTGCTTCCGGGTCGAAATCACCCGAGACGAAGTTAAAGAAAAGAGCGAAACGAAATCATCGAAAGACGATTATATATGACGAGAAGCAAGCTGAATCGTTTGAAGAACCTACACCACTGAAGGCACCTGTCAACCATTGTCCTGAGGACCGACCAACCGCTCCTCGGGTTGGATTCGTACGCGATCTAGAGATTACGCCTGAAAGCTCGCCAAAGCGCCTTTTTTTACGCGGGATCCCGGCTCTCGGAGCAATGCCCACAATACCAACAATGCCTATGCCCAGGATGCTCTCGAGTTCGGTTTTTTCGGCTACGAATCCCACAGGACCTAACGTTGTTTCTTCCTCCCCAGCTATTGCGCCTCGACGTACGAAGTCCCTCACGGATCTTGATCAGTCCACGACGCCTTCACCGGCGCAGCTCTTACCTTATGTTAGGCCCATTGCCGCCTCCCATGCTGCGCTTGATGCCGTGGACAGCCACAAAGCGAAAAAGTACTTGTCCCGTACGTCTGCTGTGTTGCTACTTCTTGTGTCCACCAGCCTAGTAGCTGTCTGCGCTGAATTCCTCGTGGCAAGCATCAGCTCTTTTGTGGAAAACACAGGCGTTAGCGAAGCGTTTGTCGGTCTTATAATACTGCCCATCGTCGGCAATGCAGCTGAACACGTCACTGCAGTCACGGTCGCCAGCAAGAACAAAATGGACCTTGCCATTGGCGTTGCTGTAGGCTCAAGTATCCAAATAGCTCTCTTCGTAACGCCTGTTATTGTGCTGCTTGGCTGGATTCTGGCGAAGGATATGAGCCTGTACTTTACGCTTTTCGAGACGATCTCGCTCTTCGTCTCAGCATTCATCGTCAACTTTCTAGTCTTGGACGGCCGGAGTAATTATCTCGAAGGGGCATTGCTGATTGCAGCGTATGTCATCATTGCACTTGCCGCGTTCTTCTACCCAGACTCAAGCCAACAGAGTAGTATTGGTGGGGCGGCAAGCTCGGCGAGACTGTTGAAGCTTTTCTAGGTGGGCCAGATCAGATAGTTGCGATTGCGAGCAAACAGTCTGTTTGGGCTTATTTTGACTCTACGGTTAAGTTGCCGTTACACTGTCACGACTGTCTTTACCTTTTGTAGTCTATGGCGCTTCATTACAGCTCGATTGTACGCCATGAGAACCTCGGTACCTTCTTTGAAGCTTCTGTTTTACCCGGACAAGAATCTAGAGAACTTGCAATCTCCTATATTGAGAAGATACTCAAGATAATTCTGGAAATGCTTGCTTCTGGCTCGTACCGCCATGGAAAACCATTGTTTATAACGTAGTGTTAGAACGCTCATCAGTACTCAGTAGAGGTTTGTTATCTACTAGCAATGAAGGGAATGAAGGTACTCGTACTAGTAGTATCTACCGGTACTTATGATATATTATTCCATACCTTAGGTAGACGCTAAGCTTACTTCCCACACATTAGTACCCATTAGGTGGTATCTATACCCCGTGGGGACTAGTGTGGTGCGTCGCTAAGGTTGGTGCATTGTAGGGTAAATTTGAGTACCTTAACCTCGGCTAAATTAGCTCAAGGTACCTTACTTTGCTATCGCAAGCGTACGGCTTTAACGTCACCAAAAACCGCGGAGCACCAGAGTACCTACAGTATTTCACAAAACAGCCGTCTCTCGACATTTGTAGCCATTGTCGTTGTTTCAAGCTCTCTAGCCTGCACTTAATGAGCCTGTGTTATTAATGAAATTCATGGGGTGTCTCTTAGATGATAGTGACGTACACTAGGACTACGCTGCACCTTTTAAAACGCCCCGCTGGTGGTCTGTGGACAACCTTGGGGAACTTTGGGCTCAGTCTTCACTGGCCCGAGTAGCTACCATAAAGACGTCCATGACACCGAGTCTCCAACAAACAGCAAAGCCACAGAAATCTCGAGCGCAACCGCGCCCCGTAGTCCCAACCTTCACCTCTACAGCCTTCGATTCGGTTAACCTAACTAAGGCTCAACAGCCGGTCATTGAACGGGCAGAGAAGGCTCAGGCGTCGCTATGGAGTCCAGAATCCCGTAACGATCAGAATTCGTCAGAGCCTGACTGGTCTGACCTGTTGCAGCCTGAGAAAGCGTCACCCTTTACTGCCAAGAATAGGAAACGAGCATTGTCCAAAGCATCTGCGAGTCGTCTTGATCTGAGCGGGCAGCCGCTTCCAAAAAGACAGCGTTACCAGACCCCACCGCCGTGCCTCCCAGATCCTTCTACATTTTCTCGAGGTTACGTCGAAACTTCTGCTACGGCAGCTCTATTTTTCTCCAACACTGCCCACCCACGGCCCTCCCTACCTCTTCGGCCCTCGAGTTCCGAAGCAGGAGCTGCAATGCTCAGCAAGGTTGACAGGGAGGACAGCAGTTCCGTCAGGACACTGAAAATGGCACGGGGGTCAATTGCTGCAGGTACAAGCGCACGTCAATCAAGTGCATCGAGTAGGCAGGGCTCTACAGGAGATTCAAGCGTAGCCCAAGATGCGAAGGAGATGTCAGCGGGGCTCAGTGCTCTTAGCCAGGTTGGGGTGATCGAATTGTTGGTCCAAGACGAGAGACCTATTTTCGTGATAGATCTCGAGGATCTGGCAAATTTCGAACCTGGACCGCTAAGAGTAGCATTTACTAATCCCTCATTACGTGCTTACACTGGGATAATTGACATGATCACAGGCAAAGCGAACCTGGGTTCGCCTGGCTTGGCTGCAACGGCAGGGTTCTCCGAATTTAAAGTGTGGTCTACGAGCTACGTCCGGGACTATGCATCTCCCGATGTATCGCTCCCGTCAATCTACTTTGCAGGGATGAGCTGGACTTACTCTACGTTAAGGAAAAGACTCCGTGTGATAAGAGGCAAGCCCGAGTCAGGTACCACAAGTCTTGGTTCTGACCCTCTGTCTGCCAAAATGTCGGCTTTCTCAAGTTTTGGAAAAGAAAGCACGGAATTTAGTGGCGTTGGATATATGGGAACGTTCCATCAAGAGGACTCGTCAGACTACTTTGGCATCACTCGGTCGTCCTCGCGTATGGATGGTCGTACGGCTGATGTAGGAGGAGATCTAGTTGATCCCCATCGTAATTCGGCGTCGGCTCTCAGCGCTACAACCAGTCAGGGAAAGTTGAGTGGACGATCTGGGATTCCCTTTCGTACCTCTTCAGTATCACTTTCAGGTTCACGATCAGGATCAGATGCTGTATCTCCACCGGGTTCACGTCTTCATGAAGCCAATTTAGGAGCTGCTAGCGCCGGTCAAGTTGATCAATTTCCAAGTTCCACACCATCTGATCAAGCATTCTTTGACTGGACAAGACTCCCAATAACATCAGATCTACCGCGACACATTCAATTCGCGCGCAGTATTGACTGGGCTTCGACAAAACTTGGAGTGATTGAGAATTGGTCTTCCGAGCTGCGAAGTATGTGCAACCTAATTATGGCCAGCCCACATCCTGCAGCAATGTATTGGGGCGACGACTTAATCGCAATATACAACGAAGCTTACATACTTCTTGCTGGCCAAAAGCATCCTTATCTAATGGGCCACAGCTATCGAGAGGTATGGGCAGAGATCTGGGACGCCGTCAAGGATGTTTTTGCAAACGCCAGATCAACGGGTCAAGCCACAATGAAGGATGATGACTGTTTGTTTCTGGAACGGTCGGGGTCCGGATTTCTAGAGGAAACCTACTTTTCTTGGTCTATAATACCTCTGGTCGGAGCTGATGGCTCGGTCGTTGGTCTTTACAATCCAGCTTTTGAAAAGACAAGACGAAAAATTGCCGAACGACGGATGCTGACGCTTCGCGAAGTTGGGGAAAAGACTGCAGCAGCAAGAGATCTCAAGAGCTTTTGGCGAGAGGTACTTAAGGCGCTTGAATACAACGAAAACGATGCGCCATTCGTTATGTTGTATTCAGTTTCAGACAGTCTAGGTCTGGATGGAGATAGTGACGCATCGTCCATACAGTCCCAAAGTACATACAGTACTCAAGGCTCTAAGCAATATGTACTAGAGGGCACTCTAGGGGTACCGAATGGCCATAGAGCGGCACCGTCGCAAATAGATCTCAAATCAGGAACCGATTTTCTAGCAAAAGTTTTCCGGGAAGCGATGAAGAGCGCTGGACCATCACTCCTTCAAACTGAAGATGGGACTCTGGACGGCGATTTGCTTGATGGTATCGATTGGCGTGGATTTGGCGATCCATGTTCTGCTGCAGTGTGCTGCCCTATCAACCTCACAAGTGGAGACTCTGTTCTGGGTTTCCTAATTATGGGTGTCAATCCTCGAAGACCTTACGATGACGACTATAGTTTATTCGTACAGCTTCTTAGCCGACAGCTGGCAACTGCAACGGCATCAGTGGTGCTTTTTGAGGAAGAAATCGCCAGAGGCAGACGTGCCGCCAGACTCGCAGCGCTTGACCGTATTGAATTATCGGAGCAACTCGCAGCACGAACGCAAGAAGCTGCTGAGAGCGAGACCAAATTTACTCGAATGGCCGAATTTGCACCTGTAGGTATGTTTATCGCCAACTCGGAAGGCCGAATTACCTACTGTAACGAGACTTGGTATGAGATTTCAAGGGTACCTAAGGGTAATAGGACTACCGACCGCTGGATGGATTGTGTAAAGGATGAAGACAGAGACATGGTGAAAAGGTTATGGTTCAATCTTGTCCACAATGCAATCGCTTTAAATGCAGAATTTCGTTTCAGAGCGCAGTGGACTGACCCTAATGGTACCAAGGGAGATACCTGGGTCCTAGCTAGTGCTTATCCCGAAAAGAGTGTGGATGGCAAACTAAAGGTTATCTTTGGAAGCATCACGAATATAAGCCAGCAAAAATGGGCGGAGCATTTCGAAAAACGAAGAATGGAGGAAGCCGTCGAGATGAAACGCCAGCAGGAAAACTTCATCGACATCACGAGTCACGAGATGCGCAACCCTTTGAGTGCTATTCTTCAGTGTGCCGATGAAATCACTACCTCGTTAAAGGACTACCGGACCCAGAACCCCTCTTCAGACCAACTTATCTTCGACCTGATGGACAACAGCGTTGACGCTGCACAAACTATTGCTCTCTGTGCTCAGCATCAGAAACGCATAGTTGACGATATTCTGACGCTATCGAAGCTCGACTCTGCGCTCCTTCTAGTGACACCTTGTGATGTTCAGCCAGTGACCGTGGTTCAGCGAGCCTTGAAAATGTTCGACGGAGAAGTTCAGACTGCGGATATCAAATTGGAACTCAAGGTTGATGATTCGTTAAGGCAGCTGGAGGTGAATTGGGTCAGGCTAGATCCCTCACGCCTCCTCCAAGTCCTTATAAACCTGACAACAAACGCCATCAAATTTACTACAAGGCAAAGTACACGGATCATTACAGTCACCTTAGGGGCATCCGCACAAAGACCATCGAAGGAACCAGGCGCAAATCATGTATCTTACTTTCCAACCCGCTCAAAACGAAATGACCTTACCACTGGTGACGACTGGGGTGGCGGTGAAAAGGTGTTTATACACTTCGCAGTTCAGGATACTGGGCGTGGTCTCAGCGAAGACGAAACTAAGCTCCTCTTCCTACGGTTCTCCCAAGCAAGTCCTAGAACTCATGTTCAGTATGGCGGCTCCGGTCTTGGTCTGTTCATCTCACGCGAACTTGTCGAGCTACAAGGCGGCGAGATTGGCGTGGCCTCGAAAGCCGGAGAAGGCAGCACTTTCGCCTTTTACGTCAAAGCGCGAAAACCTACCGTTCCCAAAGAGATCACCAACCAGCTTCCTGGCGCGGACATTCGAAAGTCTTCTCTAGCGAAACAACCAGCATTTTCCGCGTCCGTCAAAGCTTCGTCCCAAGCACCTCTTCTCGCGAAGCCAATAGCCAAAGACAGCCTCAAAATATTAATTGTAGAAGACAATCTTGTCAATCAGCGGGTGCTGCAGAAACAGCTGCGCAACCTCGGATGTGTTGTGCACGTTGCTAACCATGGAGGTGAATGCCTTGACCGCCTACGCGAATCCACATTCTGGGCGGGCCACGAACACCGTGGCTTGGATCTGAGCGTCATACTCATGGATTTGGAGATGCCGTTCATGGATGGTCTGACATGCGCGAGGAAGATCAGGGAGTCGGAAGCAAGCGGGGAGGTGGTGAGGCATGTACCAATCATTGCTGTGACCGCAAATGCAAGAAGTGAGCAGATCGATACGGCGTTGGCGGCGGGGATGGTGAATCTCGTGGAAAGCTGAGAAGAGAGAACCAATGCTGACGAAGTACTAGGACGATGTGGTGTCGAAACCGTTTCGGATTCCGGACCTTATCCCCAAGGTTGAGCAGTTGAGTGATATGTATAGCATCAAGCCCTAGCTATGAAGATCTCGCTAAGCTGCTTGCTCTAGGCTTCCTACGGGAGGCCGGACCCACAACATGATTTGTCATAGGTTTTTCGCGTGGTGTTATGGGGGATTCAAAACAAAAGCGTTAATTGGACAGCATCTGCATATGCATCTGAGCGGGCAACATGAACGATTGGACTGCCTGGTCTTATCTACATGAAAACGATAACAGTACTGCGATGAGCAAATTCTCCGGGATATGACGGGGAAGGGTAACAGACCATGTACAACCAGGAAAGGGAGGATATGGCATGCCTTGACGAACACGAGGCCATTAATTTAAAAGCACTTGTGGGGGGG
>JAABVA010001489.1_pt1 | contig 25092 bp, 24 predicted proteins | sample 5560331 | NCBI WGS metagenome assembly JAABVA01 (sample SAMN12812661, study PRJNA571458) | rock metagenome | isolation source: Antarctica rocks | place: Antarctica: Victoria Land, Mt New Zealand sud | collected 2016-01-07
CCGAACCATGGGGGAGGTGTGTCGCCAACAAGCCCAGGCGCTGCTCCAGCAACTGCTGCTCTATACGCATGATCGTCTCCTCGGTGGGGTCACCATTGAGGACGTGATGACCTCCTTGTTTGCCAAGTACCAGGGCATCGTGCCAACGTGATCAACCAATGCCTTTCAAATCACAACAGTTGAGTAGATGACACTATAATGCCGCCGAATGATTCGGCAAGGGGTATACCGTGGCTAAGAAAACTATGGCGGACCGTTACGCGTCACAGCGTAGCAGCAAAGTGACGCGCCGTCGCGCGCTCCCGCGTCTCTCTGATACGGACGTTATTGACGGCGACGACACGACTATGAACATGAGTGGAGCCGAGGGGCTGTACGACGTCCACGAAGTGCACACGACGCGGAGCCGGATGAGCGGGACGGGTACAACGTTCACGGCTGAGGCCGCGACGACCACGGCGGCGCCCGCGCGTCCACGGACCGGGGCGATGCCGCGTCGGGCGGCGGGTTCGATCCGAGCCGGTGGCGTGTCGGGCGGCGCGATGGCGCGGGTCAACTACAGCTACGTACAGCGTGACCTACGGCGCATCGCCCTAACGGCCGTCGCCATGCTCATCCTGCTCATCGTGCTCAACGTTATCCTGCAAGCGGTCTTCCACTAACGTGGGCATTAACGTGGGCGCCGTGGTCTCGTCGTGGTAGCGGATGTCCGGCGGGGCCTGCCTTCCGTCGACGCGGTCCTGCGGCTCCCCGCGCTGCAACCCCTGCTCGCGATCTACGCGCGTCCAGCCGTGACGGGCCTCGTGCGGGAGGCGCTGGCCGCCGCGCGCGCGGGGACGGGGGAGACGCCTCCGACCACCGACGAGGTGGCGGAGCGCGTCGCGACGTTGGCTCATGAGCGTTGGCGGGTTGGCCCGCGCCCGGTTATCAATGCTACCGGGGTGATCCTGCACACCAACCTGGGGCGCGCCCCCTTGAGCCGCGCCGCCGCCGACGCGGCGCTCACCGTCGCCTGCGGCTACAGCGCGCTCGAGTTCGACACGCGCTCCGGCAAGCGCGGTTCGCGCCACGACCACCTGACCCCGCTGTTGCGTGAGGTGACAGGGGCCGAGGACGGTATCGCCGTCAACAACACGGCGGCGGCGCTCGTCCTGGCGCTGGCCGCGTTGTGCCGGCGGCGCGAGGTCATCGTGTCGCGTGGGCAGGCGGTTGAGATCGGCGGCGGCTTCCGCATCCCCGATATCATGCGTCAGAGTGGCGCGGTCCTCGTCGAAGTGGGTACGACCAACCGCACACGCCTGTCCGACTATGAGGAGGCCCTGACGGAGCGTACCGGCGCGATCTTGCGCGTTCACTCCAGCAACTTCCGCATCATCGGGTTCACCGAGAGTGTCTCAGTCGCACAGTTAGCGCCCCTGGCGCGCGCGCGCGGCGTCCCTTTGATCGACGACGTGGGCAGCGGCGCTTTGCTAGACGTGCGGCGTTATGGGCTTGCCGCGGAACCTCTCGTGCGGGACAGCGTGTCCGCCGGGGCCGACCTTGTCCTATTCTCGGGCGACAAGCTGCTGGGCGGACCACAGGCGGGCGTCATCGTGGGCCGCGCCGCGTCCGTGGCCCGCCTGCGCAAACATCCGCTGATGCGGGCGTTGCGCCTTGATAAAGTGACCATCGCGCTACTCTCCGCTACCTTGTTGCACTACGTACGCGGCGAAGCCGAGCGCGAGATACCAGTGTGGCGGATGATCGCGGCGCGTCCGCAGGCGCTGGAGGCGCGGGCGCGCGCGTGGCTGCGCTTATTGCCTGCGCTCGACGGCGTCGCGGCGGCGGTCGAGCCAGTTAGTTCGACCATAGGAGGCGGCTCACTGCCTGGAGAGACGCTGCCGAGCTACGCGTTGACCTTACGCGCGGCGCGCCGCCCGGCCGCGTGGGCGATGGGCGTCGCGGCGGCGTTGCGCACGGGCGAGCCGGCGGTCGTCGCGCGCGTAGAGGATGACCGCCTCGTCGTCGACCCGCGCACGGTACTGCCCGAAGAGGGCGACCGCCTCGTGGCGGCGCTAAATGCGGCCCTCACCCCCACCCCATGGCTAACTGGCCCCTCGGCTGCGGCCGACGGTCCAGCGCACTCTCCCTGACGCGGGAGAGGGGGGCGCCTGTCGTGTCACGGCCATCTCCCCTCGCCCCTTGAGGGAGAGGGGGTGGGGGTGAGGGGTAATAGCTAAACGTCGCATTGACCAGTGACCCTCTTAGTGCTAGATTGAGGGGCACATAAGGCGGTGCGATGGTCGCGCCGCTGGCTATGGCCCGCGTTTTTTTGGAGATTGTTGTTGAATAATATGACCGCTGATCTTGATCAACCCACCCCGACACCCGAGGAGTCCCAACCCGTCGCCGGTATAGCCCAGAAGAAAACCTCTCGTAAATCGCTGGTGCAAGAGCTGCTGGAAACGGTCTTGCTCACGGCGCTGCTCTTCGGTGTCGCAAAATTCAGCGTGCAAAACTTCCAGGTCGACGGCGTGAGCATGGTGCCGACGCTGCAGAACAACGAAATGATCCTGGTCGACAAGGTCAGCTACCATTTCAACAACGGCATGCCCTCGCACGGCGACGTTATCGTCTTCCACGCGCCGCCCGCGACGGGGCAGTCGGGCAAAGACTTCATCAAGCGGGTGATCGGGCTACCGGGTGATACGATCGTCGTCAAGCCCGTCAACGGCGTCAACCACGTTTTCGTCAACGGCCGGGAACTCAACGAGCCCTACATCGCGCAGGCCCCCTACGACACATACCCCCAACAGTGCGTTGGCCGCTTCACCACCTGTGTCGGCAACCGCGTGCCGAAGAACGATATCTTCGTGATGGGCGACAACCGCAACCAGAGCTTCGACTCGCGCGCCTGGGGCTATGTGCCCAAGGCGAACATTATCGGGCGTGCGCTCATCTCGTACTGGCCCCTCTCGCACCTCGGAATCATCCGTAGCCAGTTCTCGTACATGAAGTAGTGAGCGCCTGGTTCGATTGTGAGGACGGCTGCGTCAGGCATACGCTGATCGACGGCCTTCGCCCGCGTGCGCTTCCCGTTGTGCTGATGCCCCGGTCCGTTGCCTCTACGCCTCCCACCACGCGTGGAGCAGGCCATCGAATAGCATTCAATCAATCCGCGTTTTCGCGATCCCAAGCAATCGCCAAAGCTTGGGTAGTATACTCGTATAGGTGTACATCTATATAGGAGTATACCACCCAAGCAAAACTCTTGGAGAGTGATATGGATGGCGTGGATGATCTCTTCATCGACCGTGAGGTCGAATTGGCGGAACTCCGTGAACTCGCGGATCGACGGAAGTCGACGATCGCGCTTGTGTATGGGAGACGGCGGGTGGGCAAGACCTACCTTCTCGATCATGCGTGGCCGGGTCGCCGCGTGTTCTACTTCGTGGCTGCTGATGCTACGACGGACCTCAACCGATCTGAGCTCATCCGCGAGTTGACGAGGTGGTCGGGGCAATTGCTCGATCCGGTCGAGTACCCCACATGGCGGACCGTCTTCCGCCTCTTGGGCGATTTTGCTGAGGAGCAGCCCCTCATAGCCGTCTTAGATGAGTTTCAGTATTTGATGGGTGAACACGACGACATTGCCTCCCAGCTGGTGGCCATCTTCGACCGGGAGTTGCGGGGGCGGTCGTTGCTCCTCGTCCTGAGCGGTTCGTCGATTAGCATGATGGAGAAACTCGTCCACGGCAGTCAGCCGCTCTTCGGGCGCTCTGGATGGACGGCTAAGATCGACCCTTTCGACTACCGCGACGCCGCGCGGATGGTCCCCGACCGTCCCGTGCGAGAGCAAGCCCTTGTCTATGGTATCTTTGGCGGTACCCCTCGCTATCTCGCGGCGATCAATCCCGGCGAGACGCTCGCCGATGTGGTCATGCGGACCATGCTTTCTCCACGGGGCGAGGTGTACCTGCAACTCGAACACATTATCGAGCAGGAGAAGGGCATCCGCAAGGATGCCGAGTACAACTCGATCCTCGCGGCGATCGCCGACGGGGAGCTCGAAGTCGGGAAAATAGTGAGCAGGACCGGTGTGGAGTCGGACTTTGTCCGCACGGCCCTGAAGACGCTGGAGGAGTTAGGGTATGTATGGCGGGAGCGCAACTTCAATGCGTCCCGCACGACGCCGTATCAATACCGCATCGCCGATAACGCGATTGCCTTTTGGTTCCGCTTCGTGCATGCTAACCGCAGCCGACTAGGCACGGGAGCCATTCACGAGGTGTGGTATCACCACGTCGTGCCCTACCTTGATGCGTATATGGGGAAGGTGTTCGAGCGGATGTGCCACGAGGCGTTTACCCGCTATCACGAGCATTGGGGCGTGGCCGGCGCGAACAGTTGGGCGCGCTGGGAGGGCCGGGACCGCAACCGCCGACCAATCGAGATCGATGTGGTAGCCCGGCTCGACGACAGCCGGATTCTCACGGGGGAGATTAAATGGTCATCGAAACCCTTGGGACCCGCGCCGTACACCGACCTGACGCGTGATCTAGAGGATTTAGGTCGATCTGGCCAAGGGTGGGCCAAGGATGCCCTGGCGACTGACTGTTCCGCCGGACATATCTTCGTCTCCGCTGGCGGCTTCGCGCCTGAGATGACAGACCTCATCGCCTCACGGGCGGATGTGATCGGTTTGACTCTCAACGATCTCTACGGCTCCTAATTCCTCCCAATAATCCGCGCGGCTGGGGCGTCGAAGCGGCGATGTGATTGCCTTGTGATGGGGTCGAAAATTGACACGCTGCCGCGCCTCAGGTACCTTGTAGATGAAAGGGCACACCTAATGACGACGATCGACGCGACGGCGACAACTATCCGGACGGCGTTCCTCCCTATCAGGGGAGGCCAAGGGCGCTTGGGATGGATGAGGACACCGTTGTAGCCTGTCGCGTAGACTAACGGATTGCTTGTACCTGTACCTCCCGCGCCGTGGGAGGTTTTTTGTGCCAGTGTTTGCCGCGCGATGGTAGGCTTGGCTGATTGAACCTCCCGGATTGACGGGAGGTTTTTTGTCCTCCCGTGTATGGCGAGTATGCGCGTTACGTTCAACGCACAGGAGGAAGTCATCGTGGCACAATCCGACAATGCTCTACAAACACCTCCGGACATCGCTGAGCGGATATTAACCAGTTCATGCAACGGCGCGGTTCGGCTCGCCGCCCCTGAGCCACTCGATGCGAGTCCGCGCTCGACCGTCTATCGCTGCGTCGTGCATGAAGCGCCACTCGGCGCCCCCGCTTCCGTCATCGTCAAGCGCGTTGGTGGCGGGGGTGAGACCTACGATCCCAACGCAGCCGATGGGCCGGACGTACGGCTCTTCAACGAGTGGGCCGGGCTCCAGTTCCTCGATCGCCTCGCCGGCGAGCGCTCGCCGGCCGCCCGTTTCTACGGGGGCGACCGCATGGCTGGCCTCGTGGTCCTGGAGGACTTGGGCGCGGGGGCACACCTGGACGAAATTTTGCTCGGCGACGATCCGGCGGCGGCCGAGAGGGCGCTGGTCGGGCTGGCGACGACGCTAGGGCGCATGCACGCGCTTACGGCCGGCAAGACTGAGGAGTATTATCAACTGCGCGCAAGCCTTGGCCCCATGGAACGCGATATCGCGTCCTACGACTGGCTGGCCCCCCGGTTCCGCGACATGGCCGCAGCCCTGGGCGTTGCGCTCCAGCCAGGGACCGAGGACGATCTGGAAGCGCTCCGCTCCACACTGCACGCCCCTGGGCCTTTCCTTGCTTACACCCACGCCGACGCCTGTCCCGACAACTGCGTGTACGCCGATGGCGTCGTCCGCCTGTTCGATTTTGAGGGCGGCTACGTCAGACACGCGCTGATCGACGGCGTCTTCGCCCGCATGCGCTTCCCCTCATGCTGGTGCGCCGGGGAACTGCCCGCGCACCTTCTGCCGCGCGTGGAGCAGGCATACCGTGTTGCGCTCACGCAGGGATGTCCCGCCGCAGCCGACGATATCCTTTTCTATCGCGTCGTCATCGAGGCATGTATCTACTGGCTGATCAAGTTCGACAGCTGGTATCCCCTGTCCACAATTGTGGAGCGGGATGAGGAGTGGGATATGGCGACGATCCGGCAGCGTCTCCTCTTCCGTTTCGGCATCGTCGCGCAAGCAGTGCAGAGCATCGACCACCTCCCTGCGCTTGGGGCGACGATCACAGCAATGACGGCGCGGCTTCAATCGTTGTGGGGGACTGAAACGCAGCCTATGCCCTACTATCCCGCCTTCATTATCCCAGCAGGAGAATAACCATGGCGCCTGATACATCTATCGACGCCGTGGGAGACCGTCTGCATGATCAAGCCACGGCCGACGTTCGCGGTCAAGCACGCGCCGGTTGCGGCCTATCTACAGGGGCGCTTTGTTTGTTCCTGTCGTATGGAGTATCATGTTTCCGTATACAGAAACGTGAGTTGTAAACGTACGTAGTAGGGAGGGACCAATGAGCGCCACCACTGAACCAACAACCGTCCTAAGTGTCCGCGTGCCTGAGAGCTTCGCCAAGCAGTACGACGCCCTCGCTAAGGCCACTGATCGGCACAAACGCTATCACCTGTTCGAGGCTATGCGTCGGTACCTTGAAGCTGAGAAGTGGCAAGTTGATCTCATCGCGGAGCGCAAGCGGCAAATCGACGCCGACGAGATCGGGTATGCGTCGCCTGAGCGTGTCGCCGCCGTGCTCAACAAGTACGCTGCCTACGATGATGGTCAATGAGGGTCGAGTATACCGATCTGGCCCTTAATGACATCGAAGCAATCACCGACTACATCGCTCGGGATAGCCTCACTGTAGCCGCCTGGGTCGAGCGGCGTATCCGCGTGGCTGTCGCCCTATTGGCCGACCAACCAACCATCATGGGGAGGGCGGGCCGCGTCGGCGGGACGGCCGAATTGGTTATCCGTCCCTATATCGTGGTCTACCAGGTTCGGGGCGAGGTCATAGAAGTATTCGCCGTGATCGACGGCCGCCGCGGCAATATAGCCGAGATCATCGCCGGCAGGCTGGACGAATAGGCGCATGGAGTCGCCTCCCTGGCCGAGGCGATGGCCGTGGGCAGAGCAATACTCTGCCCATGGTTTTTTGTTGTAGCGATATGCGATACAGAAGAGATATCTTATGCCCGGTCCATCTATCAGCAACATCACCTTCGACTGCGCCGAACCGAAGCTCCTCGCCGCTTTTTGGGCCACCGCGCTTGGCTACCAGATTGGGGAGGACGATCCCGACTTCATCCAGACGATGCGCGACTATGGGCACGACCCCGACGCCGAAGCGTCGGCCGAGCCGCCCGACCCCACGCAGCCGCGCCTCTCCTTCAATCGCGTCTCGGAACCCAAGGTCGGCAAGAACCGCGTCCACATCGACCTCGGCGTCGCCGATATGGACGCCGAGGTCGCGCGCTTGGGCGCTCTCGGAGCGCGCGTTGTGCAACGCGTCACCAACACTGTCAGGCCGTACAGCGAGACGTGGACGACGATGGCGGACTCCGAAGGCAACGAGTTCTGCGTGCAGCAGCGTTCGTCGTAGCCGCCCAACTAGTTTGGGTGTCACATTCTATCTACCGGTGGTGCTTACTTAACAGAGGATGGTGTAGACGGAGGCGCGGAGTACAATGGCGGTACGTATAGAAGCGTACGGGAGCGTGCGAAACGTGCAAGACGTGCAAGACGTGCAAGACGTGCGAGGTATAGGCGTGGCCGACCCCTTCGAGCGTCTTTTCAGCGCGGAGTATGCCACGGTCGTGGCTATCGCCTCGCGCGTGCTGGCCGACGGCCACGAGGCCGAGGACGTGGCCCAGGAGGTTTTCGTGCAGTTCCACCGCGCCTACGCCCCTACCCTTAACAGGGGAGATACCGTTCCTCACGCGCGGCCGTGGCTGCATGCCGCCGCCGTCCACACCGCCCTCAACGTCGTGCGCGGACGGCGTCGCCGCACTCAACGCGAACAGGCCGAGGCCGGCGCGCACGACCGCCTCTATCCCGTGGGAGACGACGCCGACCCGGCGCGTCTGGCCGAATTGAAGGAACGACAGGGCGAGGTGCGCGCCGCTTTGGGCCGCCTGCCGGCCAAAAGCGCCGCCGTGCTGGCCCTGCGCTACAGTGGATTGAGCTACGCCGAGACCGCCGCCGCGCTCGGCGTCAACGTTGGACAGGTGGGCACGCTGCTCCGGCGCGCTGAGGCGGCCCTGCGAAAGGAGATGACTCATGCGACACCTCAATGACGGCGCGCTGCGCCGCCTCTACGATGAGCCCGAGGCGGTCGCGCCCGCGGACCGCGCGCACGCCGCCGCGTGCCGGCGCTGCCAAGATGCTTATGCGCGGGTCGCGTCCGACGCGCGTGCGGCGGCTGGACTGTTCGCCGCAGCGTCGACGACGCCTGGCGCGCGCGTCGACCCTGCTATCGCTTTACGACAGGTGCGGCGGCGCGTCGCCGCCGATCCTGTGCTACGGACCACAGGCGCACGCCTGCCGTGGCGGCCTCTTGAAAGGATGACCCCCATGTACGCGATGTCGCAGCACAACACCCGCCGCGTGGCGCGCCCGGCCGGCGCCCTCGTCGCGGCTGCCGCCCTTATCGCCGCCTTGGCGCTTACGCCCGCTGGCTCACTCGCGGCCGGCTTCATCAGTGTCTTCGAGCCGCAGCAGTTCACGGCTATCCCGGTGACGAGCGGCGACCTACAGGGTCTGCCGCCGCTCGACTCCTATGGGACCATGACCGAGCAGCAGAACCCGACCCATCAGCAGGCGGCGAGCGCCACCGACGCCGCGCGGATAACGGGCCTGGTGGTGCGTACGCCCGCCGCGCTGCCGGCCGGCGTCCCCTCGACGGTGACCTACAACGTGATGTCGCAGGGCGTCGCGGCGTTCACCTTCGACGCGGCGAAGGCGCGGGCCGCGGCGGCGAAGAGCGGCAAGACGCTGCCCCTCATGCCCGCTGATCTCGACGGCGCCACGCTGCGCCTGTCAGTCGGTCCGATCGTTGTGGCTACCTACGGCGGCAACCTTCTCGGCGCCGCTACCAATTCCACCGCCCGTAACGGCGTATCCCGCGTCAACGCTAACGGTAGGTCGGTCATCGCCCAGGTGCGCAAGGGTGTCAACCCGCGCGGCGCCGTGGCACAGGCTCAGGCCAATGGTGGGGAGATACCGAGCCTCGTCATCGTGCAGGCTCCTCGGCCCCGTTTGACCACGACGAATGGGGTCACGGTACAGGAACTCGAGGACTACCTGGCGGGGCAACCCGGCGTCTCGTCGCAACTGGCCCTCGAGATCAAGAGCATCGGCGATCCCAGCACGACGCTGCCTGTGCCGATCCCGATCGATCGCTTTAACGCGCAGCACGTCAAGCTGGCGGACGGGGCGGACAGCCTGGTCGTCGGCGACAACACTGGCGTGGGCAGTGGCGCCATCTGGCACGAGAACGGCATGGTCTACGCCGTGGGCGGTACGCTCACCCAGGATCAGGTCCTGGCTATCGCCAACTCATTGCGGTAGGACGATGACGATGACGCCCGTTCTGCAAAGCACGCAGCGCGTGGAGGTGGGCCAGGCGCCCGCCTCCACGCCGGCCATCCAGACGATCGACCTCGTCAAGCGCTATCGCACGACCACGGCCCTGGCCGGGCTCACCATGACGGTACCGCGCGGCGAGGTCTTTGGCTTCCTCGGACCCAACGGCGCCGGTAAGACTACCGCGGTCAAGATGCTGCTTGGACTGACCCGCCCCACCGCAGGCGAAGGTTTCATGCTCGGCGCCCCTATCGGTGACCGCGAGACGCGGCGCCATGTCGGCTACCTGCCCGAGCTGTTCCGCTACCAGGATTGGCTCTCCGCCCGCGAAGCGCTGGGCCTGCACTGCGCCCTCGCCGGCATCCCGCGTGAGCGCCGCGCCGGCGAGATCGACGCCGCGCTGGACGCCGTGGGGTTGTCCGCGCGCGCTGGCGACCGCGTGGGTACGTTCTCCAAGGGTATGCAGCAACGCCTGGGCCTGGGCGTGGCCCTGCTCGGCGCGCCCGACCTCGTGCTGCTCGACGAGCCGACCTCGGCGCTCGACCCTGTCGGGCGACATGACGTGCGCGAGATTATCCACGCGCTCAAGCGCCGCGGCGCCACCGTCTTCCTCAATTCGCACCTGCTGACCGAGGTCGAGCAGGTGTGCGACCGCGTGGCCATCGTCAATTTCGGGCGCGTCATCGCCATGGGCACGATGAGCGACGTGCTGGGCGCGACGCATACCGTCCACCTGCGCGCGACGGGACTCACGCGCGCCGCTGAGGACGCCCTGGCCCGCTTCGGCGACGTATGGCGCGAGGAGGGCTGGTACGTCGTGAGCGGTCTCGACGATGAGGACGTACCGCTGCTCGTCGCGGAGGTCGTGCGGCTCGGCGGCCGCGTCTACGCCGTCGAGCCGCGCCATCAATCGCTCGAAGACCGCTTCTTGCAGTTATTGAGTAGTCAGTAGTCAGTTGCCAGTTGCCAGTTATCAGCAACCTAAAACCCGTTAAGGCTTGTTATGCGACTGGCGCAGCGTTTTTACTGGCAACTGGCAACTGGCAACTGGCAACTTAGGAGGGACCGATGCCGCTGCTTACCATCGCGGGCCTGACCTTGCGCGAGGCCGTGCGCCGCCGCCTGCTTCTGGCCGTTTTCATTCTCACGGTCATTATCATTGGGGCGACCGGCTGGGGCTTCTCGCGTATCGCCACATTCACGCGCAACGGACAGCCCATTTCCCATGTCGAGGTGTTGTCGACGACGGCTGAGTTCGTCCTCCTCATCGCCATCATGTTCTCTTTCATCCTGGCCGTGGGTTCAGCTTTCCTTGCCGCGCCCTCTATCGCCGCGGATGTCGAGTCGGGGCTGGCGCTGGCGCTCCTGCCGCGGCCGATTCGGCGGAGCGATGTCGTGTTGGGCAAGTGGCTGGGTATGACCGCGCTGCTGGCGGGGTACACCGCGCTTGTCAGCCTGCTTGAGTTGGCCGTTATCCGCGTGGTTACCGGGTACACACCGCCCCATCCGGTGGTGGCGGTCCTGTTCCTGATCGGTCAAGCCGTCGTGCTCCTGACACTGGCAATCCTGGGCAGCACGCGTCTGCCGTCGATCACAGGCGGGATCATCGCGCTCGTGCTCTTTGGCGTGGCCTGGATCTTCGGCATCGTCACGCAAGTCGGCGCTACCTTCCACAACGCGACCATCACCACGGCCGGCACGGTCGTTAGCCTGGTTCTCCCGACCGATGGGTTGTGGCACGGCGTGCAGTACAACCTACAACCGGCGGCGATCACCGCGCTTGCCAACGCGCAGGGCGAGGGAGGCATCGTCACGGGCGCGGCGCCCACGACACCCTACATCGTGTGGGCCGTCGCGTGGGTCGTCGTGATGCTGCTCCTTGCCGTACGCAGCTTCGCCCGGCGGGATCTATAGACTCACTAAGGACTTTCGCGCTATTGTCGCGCCATGTCATCCCCACATATACTCGCCCTATTCCGGTTTCTTTCACGATGATCAAGAGGGTGGGTATAGTACCCTATGGCTTTCGCCTCACGCGGCATCGCCTTTCTATCACGCCGCCACATCGCTTTCATGGCGTGTTTTTGCCTGCTCTTGTTGTTTGCCGCGGGCGAACTGGGGCGTGTCGGCGGCGCCAACGCGGTGGTGTGGTGGGCGGACGCCGGCTGGACGTGCTGCGCAACAGTCGCATTGAGCGGATGCCTTGTCGCCGCCCGGCGCGGCGGTGAGAGTCGTCGCGCTTGGCTGTTTTTCGCGGCTGGTTGCGCCAGTTGGCTGGGCGGGCAGTTGTTCTGGAATTACGGCCAGCTCGCGGCGCATCTCGTCGTCCCGTTTCCATCGTTCGGTGACGCCGGGTGGTTAGGCTTCGTGCCTTTTTTTATCGCGGGGCTCTTCGCGCTACCCCGACCCGGCGGCCGGAGAAGCGCGACGGTCTTCCTCGCGCTCGATGTCGCCATCGTCGCCGTGGCCCTGACGTTGATTGGCGGCATGGTCACGCAGCGAGTGGTCCTATCCTCCAATTCCTTTAACTCGGTCGGTAACGCCGTGTTGCTAGCCTACCCAGTCGCCTACTTAACGCTCGGGTTAGCGGCCTTTCTCCTGGTGCTGCGCGTGCCTCAACTCGCGGCCGCGCGGGGAATGGCGCTACTTCTATGTGGCTTACTGTGCCAGGCCGTCGGCTTCGTTGTCTGGGTTCCGCTCCTGTTCAACAAAACATATCAGGACGGCACGCCCCTGGACCTCGTGTGGATGGCCGGCCTGGTGTCCATTGGGCTGGCTGGTCTGGAGTGGCGTCCGGCCGTGTATAAGCGGCGCGCGCGCGACGCCGACGCGCCGGCGCTGATCCTCGCCGTATTGGGTTTGGTCCCCACTATCCTGGGATTTGGCGTTGCGTTGGCCGTCTCTTTCCCCGCTCAGGGGGTCATGCAGGGACAGGGCGCCTTTGGCGCGCGCGGCCTAATCGTGCTGGTGGCGCTGCGCCAAATCGCGGCGGTCTTGGAGAATGCGCGCCTCTATCGTACCGAGGCCGCCCAGCGCGGGCTGGCGCACCAACGCGCCGAGCGTCTGCGACGCGTGCAGGAGACGAGTCGCGCGCTGCACCTGGACCTGGACGCGGCCGGCATCGGCCAACTCACCGTCGACGTGGCCTGCGCCGCCCTGGAGTTCCGCATCGCCGCGCTCAACCTCATCACCAACCTCGGAGCCCCATCCGAGGAACGGCGTATTCAGCCGGTAGCCGTGGCCGGTCTGAGCGCGGAGGTCGCGGCCCCGTTTTTGGCGCGAGACGCGCCCGCGGCCGATACTCTGTCCTTATTACGTGACGAGTTTCGCCTGTCACGCTCATATTTCCTCCCCGCCGAGCGCGCTGGCAAGGCGTTCGAGGGCACGTCGATCCCGCAATGGACGCCCGTCCTGACAACGATGTCTAAAGATGGGTGGCGCGCGGGCGACGAACTGCTGGTGCCTCTGATCGAGCGGCGCACCGGCGATTTTCTCGGCTTCCTCTCCGTCGACGACCCCATCGACGGGCGCCGACCCGACGCCGAGGTGGTAGAGATCCTGGAAATCTTCGCCGATCAGGCCGCTCTAGCTATCGAGAATAGCCGCCTCTACGAACGCGCGCAGGCGCAGGCGATGCGCGATCCGGTGACGGATCTGGCGAACCACCGCGCCGTGCACCAGGCGCTCGACACGGCGCTCACGGCAGGCGGCCGGCGTGACTGTATCGAACAGACCGCCTTTCTATTGGTCGATGTCGACAACTTCAAGCTCTTCAACGATACGTACGGTCACCCCACCGGTGATGCCGTCTTGCGTACCATCGCCGGCCACTTGCGCGCCCAAGCGCGTGAGGGGGATGTGGTGGGGCGCTACGGCGGCGACGAGTTTGCGCTGGTCTTGCCGTGGGCCGATCGCGCGGGGGCGGAGAGCGTGGCGCGACGCATCACCACGGCTATCGCCGCCACGCCCTACGTCGACGCGTGTGGCGTGATGATCCCGTTGTCCGTCTCCATCGGCGTCGCGGCGACGCCGGACGACGGAGCGACGCGGCAGGCGCTCCTGGCCGTAGCGGACGCCCATATGTACGCGGTCAAGAGCGGGGCCACGTCCGACCCCATCTTGGTGCGCAGCGCCGCCGACCTGTTGGGCGACACCACGTTTGGCATCCTCGAAGGGTTAGTCGCGGCGGTCGATGCCAAAGACCGCTACACGCGTGAGCACTCGCTCGACGTGACGCGCTACGCCCTGCTGCTGGCCGATGCCCTCGACCTGCCCGACGACGACCGGCGGACGCTGGCCATCGCCGGACCCTTGCATGATGTCGGCAAAATCGCCGTGCCCGACCGCGTGCTGCGCAAACCCGGCGCGCTGACCGACGAGGAGTATGCCGCCATTAAAGCGCATGTGACGTACGGGGTGGCTATCGTGCGCGGCCTCCTCGACGATCCATGTGTCATCGACACCATCGCGCAACACCACGAGCGCTACGATGGCCGGGGTTATCCAAATGGGGTCGCGGGGGGCGTGACGCCGCTGCTGGGGCGGATCATGCAGATTGCCGACGCCGTCTCGGCGATGACTCTCGACCGGCCTTATCGGCGCGGCCTCTCGCCCGAGCGCGTCGTCGCTGAGTTGCGGCGCGCCGCGGGCGGGCAGTTCGACCCGGCCCTCGTCGAGCCCTTTATCGCCGCGTTTTGCGCCTCACGAGGTGTATCCATACCACCCACGAACGTGCTTGTCCCGCCCACGAATCACGACGCCGTACACGCGGCGCTGCCGCGCGCCTCATAGCATAGCACTGGCCTGGCCTTAAAAGACCATGGCAGGGTACGGACCTTGAAAGGTCTCGCGGTGGCCGTCCGACAGACGGGAGGCGCGCGTGTCGTGCCCAGGCAGACCTTTCAAGGTCCGTCGTCTGCCATGACCTTTTAAGGTCAGGCCGCCTCTCAGCATCGCGGGGCGTATCGCTATACACCCCGCGTTTGCTGTGTGGCCCCGAGTTGGGCGAGCGCGGTTTCGAGCACGGCGATGGCGTGGCCGTACTCGGTGAGGCTGACGTGCTCGTCCGGCGTGTGGTCGAGCGCGGAGTCGCCGGGTCCATAGGCGAGGATGGGGCAGCCCCACACCGGCGCGACGATGTTCATATCCGAGGTGCCGGTCTTGAGCGCGAACGCGGGCGCCCCTTCCTGTACCCTGATCGCGGATAGGAAGGCGCGCACGAGCGCCGTATTCTTGGGCGCGCGATAGGCCGGCTCATCGCCTGAGAAGGTCACCGAGGCGTCGCCGGCCAGCGCGTGCAGCCGGGTCCGTAGCGCGACCGTATCGAGATCAGGGGGCAGCCGCAGTGAGAGTTCGAGGCGCGCCGTATCGCGCAGGCCATCGCTCTCGCCGTGTATGCGGCGCAGCGTGGCGCTCAGGCGCTCGAACTCTTTGGCGGCGCCGGCCTCTTCACAGATGGCGACGACGCCGTTCCAGAAGGCGACCGCGCGCTCTGATGCGGTGGGGACGGCGCCGGCGGTGTGCGCTGCACCCTGTTGCGCCATATAGTCGACCAGCAGGCGGCCTTTGTAGCCAAGCGTGACGCGGTCCCAACGGCTCGGCTCACCGATGACGCAGGCGTCGGGCCGATAGGCCCGCGCGACATGCCGCGCGCCGCGCGAGGTCGCGCTCTCCTCCTCGACGGCTCCGATGACGGCCAGCCGCACGCCAGCGTGTGCGCCCAGGCGAGCGGCGGCGCAGATGAAGGCGGCGAGGGGTCCTTTGGCGTCAACGGACCCGCGGCCGTAGAGCAGGTCGCCCTCTTGCCGCACCGGCACGATGCCCGGCGCGGTGTCCATATGCCCCAGCAGCACGACCAGCGGCCCGTTCTCGCCAAGTTCGCCCACGGCGTTGCCGGCCGCGTCGATATGCGCGCGCAGGCCGCGCCGCGCCATCTCAGCGCAGAGGTACTCCGCCAGTGGGCGTTCATGGCCGGAGAGGCTGGGGATTTCCAGCATCCCGCGCAGCAGCGCGATCTCGTCGGGACGCGTCTCGCTACTCATAGGTCTCCCCACACGTACACGTCGAACCACCTATCACGCATGAGCGGCTGACGCGCCAACGGCGACTGCTTCGGGCGTTTGTGCGGGAGTAGAATGGACGCGAACGTGTGGTAGGTCACTGACATCGACTGGGGTGAGATCGACCTTTGTTGACGCGGAGTCGATGCTAATGCCGACTATTTGGCCCGTGGCGTTATAGTCGGCCACCACATCGGGCGCGATCTCCTCGGACTCCGTGCTCGGCTCGTTGCGCAGGTCAATGTAAAGCGTATCTGTATCGGGGAAGTATTGAATTTTCATGGCCCTCTCGCTGCTCACGCCTGCCCCCGGACCTCGAAGATGCCGCTGTCCTTCGTGATGCGGATGACTCCCTGAGCCGCCAGTTCCCGCTCCACGCGTTTGGCGATAGACGTCCGCTCGGCGTCGTCCAGGTCGGACGCGGCGCGCATCGAAAGCAGATACGCGATGAGGGGCTCGGCCTCGGGAACGACGAGCGCATCGTCGTAGCGATGCAGCGCGATGCTGGGGAACCACGGCGCGAGCTGCGCGTGCCCGTTCTCAAGGTCGAAGGGGGCATGGCTGAAGTCAAACCTATCTTTTGCCAGCAACACCTCCAACTCCTGGAGATGGGCTTCACCGTTCGTCGCGGCATACAGACGCCCGTTGGGCCGCAGCACGCGGCGGATCTCGGCGAACGCGCGCGGGCGATCCGGGACATGATAGAGCATGTGGTTGGCGATGACGGCGTCGAAGCTGTCGTCCGCGAACGGGATGTCCTGCGCGTCGACAACCGTGAAGGTGAAGGGGCGTCCCGCATCATGGAGGTTATCCCGCGCCTGCTGGAGCATGCCGGGCGAGAAGTCGGATAGCGTGATGTCCCAGCCTGCGGGGATGCGGCCTAGGTTCTCGCGCCAGAGCAGCCCCGGTCCGCAGCCGAGTTCGAGCACATAAGCCTGTGACGGCAGCTGGAGGTGATCGAAGATCCAGCGGAACCAGCCGTACGTATTCGTGCTGAAGCGCGCGTGCAGGTCGATGCGCGCCTGCAAGTTCGAGGAGTTCCGGTACTGCTTGTTCAACAGATATTCTTGATCCGCTATCCGTGACACGACGCTCCTCCTCTACTTGACCAGTGCGGCTGTCTGTTCGGGCAGTATATCCTTCAGCGAGTAGCCCATGGCGGTAAGGATGCGCTCCAGAGCCGGGAAATCGACGTCGCGTTGCTGGCCCCTTTCAATGCGCGTCAGTAGGCGCTCCGTGATCCCGCTACGTATGGCAACGTCTTCCACGCTCAGCCCGCGCGCCTCGCGCAACACACGGACGCGCTCGCCAACGCGTCGCGCCGCTTCCCGCGCCGCGTGATCGAGGTGCGCGGCAAACTCGGCGTCCAATAGGGCGCGTATATCGAAACCGGGGATGTCGGCGGCGTCGCGGTTGGCGCCGGGTAAGGCAGGAATGTGTAGATAAGAGGAATCCTCTACCGTCAGACGCCGCCAATCCAACTCCCGCGGTCCGCGTTGCACTAACCGTGTTATCGCTACGACGGCGTTGCCGCCGTCGCCGAACGCGACGGCCACGCTCCCCGATTCAGGATCATAGTGCGCCGTTACGATTCGCAGGTAATCACTTGTAGACCAATGTGCTGACTCTGTCATAATGCGTTTTCCTCACGGATTAAGTCTGCTCCAAGCCGCTTGTAGCTCCTCCCAGTGCGTCGCGACGAGATGTAGCGCCGTGGGCGTGGCGTGTCCCGCTAGCACGTCGAGGGTGTCCAGGGCGATGACGCAACGGCCATCGGCCCATTCGACGTGGCAGTGCGGGCGATGGTGACGCACGCCTTCCTCGGCCCGTACGTAGATGCGGTACCTGCCCTGTGAGACCACTCGTACCATGTCTTAATGATACGCTAGCGTGTCCGCCGCCGCTTGGCGCACCTCCAGCGTCCCACGGGCGCCTATGTCTTGCAAGGCGAAGGCGATCCGAAGGTCCTCGTCCTTGTATGGCAAGCGCCGCAGCGTATGTAACACTTGGCTCACGGCCGCTTCGTCGTCGCCTCGCAGGTCGCACAGCACGAAGTCTTTGTACGCGGCCAGGAAATGGTTTTCGAACGCGAGAAATCGCTCACACAGGTCGCGCAGGATTTCTCGGTCGCCCGTTTGCTCAGGGAGTTGATAGCGCCACTCGTCCCGGCAGCGCGCGAACAGCGTGTCCAGAAAGGGCGTCCACTCGTCGCCGACGTATTGCCGGTAGCAACCTGGGGACATCGCGTTTGCGCAGGACGTATTGCCTTGTCCCCATAGCGATCATGGCGGTCGCGTACCAGCCTGCTCCCGTTACCAGGCCGCGCGTCCCCCGTGTCATCGTCCCGTCGGGTTGAGGCTTTGTGTTGTGGTCGTAGCCATAGAACTCCCCGTGCGGATCAGGGTAGTCGAGCGGATAGGTCAGCGCGGATAGCCCGCGTTCGCGTCCGGTCACAAGATACATGCCGTGCATGAGTTGGCGCGCCCATTCCTCGCTGGATGTCAAAGGGAGGTTGTCGCGTATGTCTTGCCCGTAGAGGAAAAGGCTCGCCAGCTTGAAGGCAGGATTACCGATCCCTTGCATGTGCGCCTCGTGCATGAGGGAGGCGCCCAGGTCCGCGGCGCGCAACGCGGCATAACCATTCACAATGTCCTGGGCAATGGTCCGGGCCGCCTGTGTCGCCTCGTCGTCAAGGCCGCCCTTGACGACGATGTCCAGGTCGATGTCGCTGGCGGGTAGGGCGCTGCCGTCGGCGTGACTGCCGACGACATAGTAGCCGCGAATCCGCGCCGGGAGCGCCTGTTCGACGCGGTTGATGACCTCGCGCAGCAGCGCGTCTACGTTCTCGTCGCCGGTCGAAGCGGCCACCACCACGCCGCTCATGCGCGCCCCTCGCCCTTGTCGTTCGGCTGCTCGGTAGGCGCGGTTGCGTCCGCGCGCGTTTCGGCGATCACGAGTTGCTGGGCCATGGCCTGGGCGGCGCCGCGCAACTGGCGGATCTCGGCGACCGTGGCGCGCACTTTGTCGAAAAGCTCCTGGTGCGTGTCGATGCCGGCATGTATCAGCCACGAGGCGGCGTCGCTGCGCGTGGTGCGTATGCCGGCCTCGACGAGCAGGTCGATGGCCTCGACATCGCGGTCATCGATGCGGCAGGTTACGACGTTGCCCTTGGCGCCACTTGACTCTGACCCGCGCCCACCGCTGGCCAGCGCCTGCAGCACTTCCGTGCGCATCCGCGTCATATCGAGGCCGAGCGTCTCCAGCACGCCCGCCGCGATGCCCTCGCCTTCGCGCACGAGACCGAGCAGCAGGTGCTCCGTGCCGATGTAGCGGTGGCTCAACGCGCGCGCCTCGTCGACCGCCAACGCGATCACTTTTTTAGCGCGCGGCGTCAGGCCGGCGTCGCCCTCGACCGGCTTGTCGCCGCGTCCGATGGTGTGCTCCACAGCCCCGCGCACCCAGTCTAGCTCGACACCCAGGCTGCTCAACACCTCGGCGGCGACGCCGTCACCCTCGCACAGTAGGCCGAGCAGGATGTGTTCGGTGCCGATGTAGTTGTGGTTAAGCCGTTTGGCCTCGTCCTGCGCCAGCGACATCGCCGTCGTCGCCCGCTTCGTGAAAGACCCAAAGCGGCCCTTGCCGTGGAACGCCTCGCGTACATATTCGACCAGCCGATCCGCAGCCGGGGACGCCGTTTGTGGCTTGCCTTGCGTGCCCATTCTTTACCCTCCCTCGCTATGCAGAACGTAAATAACATAGAGCATATGACGTAAATTAATTACACTCTACATGCGGCTATTATAGTCCGAGGTGGTGGGGTTGTCAATAGCTCGCGGAGGGGGTAGTACAAGGAACGCGGCCGGGAGAAGTCCGCGCCTGCCTGGAAGATGGGTGGGATGATAAAAAGAGCGCCGGACCTGTTCTATACAGGGCCGGCGCTCCACGTTAAAGTTGTGTTATCGCTGCTGGACAGCCTTCATGTCGAGGTGTCCTGTCGCCTCAACCGCTCCAATGCCGCCTCTAGGTCGGCGATCCTCTGCTGGAGGGCCGCGTTCTCACGCCTCACCGCAATATTCTCGCGCCTGGCTTCGAACCAATAAGGGACGGGGTTCCCATCCGGGTCGAAGACGCGCAGCAGGGGACCATCGGGGCGAAAGGAGATGCCCAGCGCCTGGCTGTCGTAGCGCCCATCGGCGTTGGGCTGCCACTCTTCGACCGCGTCTCCGACGCGGCGCCAGGCGCGGACCTGGCCGGCGAGGAACTCGCCATGGGGATCGAACACGAGGTATGCGGGGACACGCATCAGGTTGAGGTAGCCGTACGCTTTGCCCGCCTGCCTTTTGCCGCGCCGGATGCTCTCCACGCTCACATCGTATGCCCAGGTGGACCGGCTCGCCACTTCGATGACGAGAGATGGCGGTCCGCCCACCCGTACGTCGATGTCCCGGCGTTTTTCCGGGCCAAGTCGAGGATGTATTGAGATATCGGGCCCAGGCCGCCAATCCGTTCCGTCCGGCTTTGCGCCTACCACGGTCAGTTGGTCGCCCACATGCCACGGCCAGCCGCGTTCATCGGCGAGCATCTTCAAGGACGTGGAGAGGGCGCGTATCGCATCTTGATGCCAATCCGCTCCCACCAGATCCTCCTCCAGGTCGTCGTGTAGCCAGCTATAGTCGAGCATGTGGCGCGTATCGACGCTCACGCTCATGATAACCTCCTGCCTATGCCGTCCAGGGCTCGTGAATTATCGAAACCTGCGACTGCGGTCGCATGGCAGACCATCGCCGACTGCGGTCGGGACGGGCTAGCGCGCCAGCCGCGCCCCTTCGTCCTGACACCGCAGTGTCTGTGGTCTGCCATGCGACCGCAGTCGCAGGCCCACGAGCGCCAATAATTCACGAGCCCTACTATGCCGTCCCTGCTCCCAGTATACTATTCAGGTCGCAGTTCCCCGACTATCGACCATCGACCATCGACTATCGACTATCGACTAACACATCGTGCAGCGCCGCTACCACCTCGTCGCACTGCGCGCGTGTGATGACCAGCGGCGGGAGCAGCCGCAGCACGGTGAGGCCGGCCGTGAGCGCCAGTACGCCGCGTTCACGCAACGCCGCCACGACCGGGCGCGCCTTCATACGCAACTCCAGCCCAATCATCAGCCCGCGTCCGCGCACCGCGCGCACTTGGGGCGCATTCATCGTTTGGAGCCGCTCCATTAGGTATGCCCCAGTCGCGGCGGCGCGCGCCAGCAGTTCTTCGTCGACGAGCGCTCCGATGGCCGCAGTCGCGGCGGCGCAGACGAGCGGGTTGCCGCCGAAAGTCGAGCCGTGCGCGCCGGGCGGGAAGCTCTCCACGCGGGGACCGAAGGCCAGCGCGCCCATCGGCAGGCCGCCGGCGATGCTCTTGGCCATACACAGCAGGTCCGGCGCGACGCCATCCTGCTCACAGGCGAACATCGTCCCCGTGCGCCCGAAACCCGTCTGTATCTCGTCGAGGGCCAACACCGCGCCGCGCGCGTGCGCGATCTCGGCGGCGGCGCGCAGGTAGCCAGGCGCGGCGGGGTGCACGCCGCCCTCGCCCTGCACCGGCTCCAGCAGCACCAATCCGACCGTCTCATCGACGGCCGCATCCAATGCGGCGATGTCGTTGTAGGGCGCGAAGCGCACCCCCGGCAGCAGCGGCTCGAACGGCGCGCGATAGCGCGGCTCCCACGTCGCGGCGAGTGCGCCCATGGTGCGCCCGTGGAAGCCACGTTGCGCCGCGACAATTCCGGCGCGCCCGGTGGCGAGCCGCGCGGCCTTGATGGCGGCCTCGACGGCTTCGGTCCCGCTGTTGCACAGGAAGAACCGGTCGAGTCCGGGCGGCATGACCGTGGCGAGCCGGCGCAGCAGGGTCGCGCGCGCGTCGTTGCCCAGCAGCGTCGGGCACGAGAGCAGCCGCTCGGCCTGTTCCTGGATGGCGTGTACCACGGCGGGGTGACAGTGGCCCAGGTTGGCGCTGCCCTGCCCGCCCACACAGTCGATGTAGTGGCGGCCCGTCTCGTCCCACAGCTCGGCGCCCGCTCCGCGCACGATAGTGAGTTCGCTTGTCGTCGTTGTCGTTGCGGTGACCATATCTTCCTCCTTGAGGCCTGCGCTTAAAAGCGCATGGCAGGGACCGGACCTTAAAAGGTCTCCGTCTGCTGCAAAACTTTTGTAGACCCTTCAGGGTCTGGACCCTGCCATGGTCCTTTAGGGCCAGGCTCTGGCTGGCGACTTATCACGGTCCCTTCGCCCGCTAGCGCCCGCGTAATGGGCTGTGCCCGCCGTCCGTCGGCGATAACGACGCGTGGGACGCCGCCATCAAGAGCCGTGCGCGCGGCGAGCAGCTTGACGCGCATGCGCCCGGCCGCGGCTGTCAGCGCGCCTTCCCACGTCTCGTTATTGTCGGCGTCGATGTGCCGGAGTAGCGACGTCTCGTCGTCGCGGTCACGCAGCAGGCCGGGCACGTTGGTCAGCAAGACGAGCGTGCGCGCGTCGAGCGCGCGGGCGATGTGCGCGGCGGCGCGGTCGCCATCGACGTTGATGGGGCCGTCGGGGCTCCACGCGGGCGGCGAGATGACGGGCAGGTAGCCGCCGTCGAGCAGCGCGCGCAACAATGGCGCGTTGACCCCTTCGACCGTGCCTGAGCGGTCGTCACGGATGACGCGCCGCCGGCCGTCCTCGATGGCGACGACCGTCTCTTTGCGGCGCCCCTCCAGCACACGGCCGTCCACGCCGGAGAGTCCGATGGCCGGGACCCCACGCGCCTGCAGCCCGGCCACCAGTTCGGTGTTGAACCGCGCCAGGGCCATGGTGAAGATCTCCAGCGTGCGCGCGTCGGTGTAGCGGCTGCGCATGCCGGACGGTGTGGTGATGAAGCGGGGGGGATAGCCCAACTCCTTGCCGAGTGTTGTTGCTGGACCCGAACCACCGTGTACCAAGACAAGTGGTTCACCGGCCGCGCGCAGCCGCGCCAGGTCGTCCAGGCACGCCGCGAGGTCCAGCCCGCCCCCGCCGCCGATCTTGATGACGATCATTGTTCACCTCCAGGGCCTGCGACTGCGGTCGCATGGCAAACAACGCCGACTGAGGTCGGGTGTTGTTGACACTTGTTGCTCTCGACGGCGGTGTTTTGTATCTCGTGGAGTCGCATGGCAGACAAGCGCCGACTGCGGTCGGGTGTTGTTGACACCGCAGTGTCCGTGGTTTGCCATGCGACCGCAGTCGCAGGCTCCGCCCGTTAGATCGGGTGTAACCCCGCGAATTCCAACCCCTGCGTTTCGGGGAAGCCAAACATCAGGTTCATGCATTGCACGGCGCTGCCGGCCGCGCCTTTCATCAGATTGTCGATCGCGGCGAGGGCGACGACGCGGCCACGCTCTTTGTCCAGCGCGAAGCCGACGTCGCAGTAATTAGAGCCGGCCAAAATCTTGGGTTCGGGGTAGCGGTACAACCCGGTTCGCTCTTTGACGACGCGCACGAACGGCTCGTCGCCGTAGGCTTCGCGGTACAGCCGCCAGATGTCGCGCTCCTCCAGCGGGCTATCCAGGAACAGGTGGCCCGTGGCCAGCACGCCGCGCACGGCGTCGACCGCCGTGGCCGAGAGATGCACGACCGGACGCGCGCCGTCCACCGCCAGTTCCTGTTCGACTTCGGCGGTGTGGCGATGTCCGACCGGCATGAACGAGCGCAGCACGCCGGCGCGCTCGGGGTGGTGGTCGGCGGGGTTCGCGCTGTTCCCGGCCGCCGAGGAGCCGACCTTAGCTTCGACCACGATTGGGTCGGGCCGCACAACGCCGGCGCGCACCAGTGGGTAGAGCGCCAGGATCGTGGCCGTGGCCAGGCAGCCCACGCCGCTGACGCGCGTCGCGTCGTGCAACTCCGCGCGGTGCAGTTCCGGTAGTCCATAGACGAAGCCGGACAGCAGTTCGGGCGCGTCGTGGTCGTGACCGTACCAGCGCGTGTAGTCGGCTGGTTGGCGCAGGCGGAAGTCGGCGCTCAGGTCGATCGTGCGCGGGGCGTGGTCGAGCAACGCGGTCCGGCGCATCGCCGCGCCGTGCGGTAGGCACAGGAACAGCAGGTCACAGGGCGGGAGGTCATCCATGGCGCTGAAGCGCAGCGCCGTGCGTCCGCGCAGGTTGGGGTGCGCCGTATGCACATAATCACCCTGCTTACTCTCACTGGTGATCGCGGCGACCTCGACCTCAGGGTGAGCGAGCAGCAGACGCAGCAACTCGCCGCCGGTGTAGCCCGAGCCGCCGGCGATGGCGACCCTCATACGAGCGCCTCCTCTGACGATGGGACACTCTCACCTCCATCCATCAAACCTGGCCCTAAAGGACCATGGCAGGGGACGGACCCTGAAGGGTCTAGGCTAGATTGAGCCCACTCAGACCTTTTAAGGTCTGTCCCCTGCCATGCGCTGTCAGGCCGCTGCCTGTTAAGCGCAGGCCCAAGGTGGGGGTGGGAAACGTGCGCGCGCGCCATGGCGAGCGCGTAGTCGACGACGCGCGCGGGGATGTTGACGCCGGTCGTGTCGATGCTGTTGCGGAACTCCATGGTGTCGTTAACTTCGTTGACCAGCAGGCCGTCGTCGCTCTCCAGCACGTCGACCGCGACGATGCCGCCGCCGACAGCGCGCGCCGCCGCGCGGCACAGCGCGTCGAGTTCCGGCGTGATGGGGCAGTTCTCGGCGCGGCCGCCGCGCGCGGTGTTGGTGATCCAGTGCCCCGAGTAGCGGTAGATGGCGCAGATCGTCTCGTCGCCGACGACGAAGGCGCGGATGTCGCGCGCGGGCTTGCGCACATGTTCCTGTATATAGAAGACGCCGTGCTGCGGCGAGCCGAGCGTTTCCTTGTGCTCCAAAATGGCCTCGGCTGCGTCGCGGTCGTTGACGCGCGCCAGCAGGCGTCCCCACGAGCCCACCACGGGCTTTAGAACGGCGGGGTAGCCAGTCTCTTCGACGGCGTCAAGGGCCGACTCGGCGGTGAAGGCCAGGCGTGTGCGCGGTGTCGGCACGCCGTGTTCCAGCAGCGCGGCGGTGGTTAGCAGCTTGTCGCCGCAGGTGGCGATAACGTCGTGATGGTTGAGGGTGGGAATACCCCACAGGCCAAGCACGCGCGCGGCGTAGAGCGTGCGCGAGTGCGACACGGAGCGCGCCAACACGACATCCCAGTCGCGCCGGGGCCGCGCCAAGTCGAAGGCGACCGTGCGGTCGTCGACCACGTCGACGGTGACGTCGCGCCGCTCCAATTCGGTCAAAAGCAGCTTCTCCTCCATGCGCACCCGCGAGAGCAGCACGCCGACGCGCAATCTTGGTTGGGCCATGGTGATCATTACGTTTCCTCCTGGGGCCTGCGACTGCGGTCGCATGGCAGACGCCACCGACTGCGGTCGGATAAGACCGTACAAACGTGCGGCATCAATATCAACGTTCTAGCAC
>JAABVA010001491.1_pt1 | contig 25058 bp, 21 predicted proteins | sample 5560331 | NCBI WGS metagenome assembly JAABVA01 (sample SAMN12812661, study PRJNA571458) | rock metagenome | isolation source: Antarctica rocks | place: Antarctica: Victoria Land, Mt New Zealand sud | collected 2016-01-07
CACAAACACATTTCTTTCAGGCCTAGCGCAGTCTCTGAACATTACATAAATAGAAGCTTTTGTATCAATCTTCTTCTGTATTCTTAATATTCAGTTATAGCTATCTCTAAAGATCAAGCACTATCAACTCTGATCTTCATTGATTGTATCATCTAGGCACGATTCTGACATTATATTAAGAATTCGTTAATCACACGATACTGATCTCATTATTCATTCAACATACTCATCTAGACAGAACGAGTCTAAAGAAATTCGTTTATCTGATGATCGACGATAATCGAAAGATAGAACAACACTAGAAAATTGAATAGAATCAACGACGAGACTGTTTGAATTGCTAGACTACTTATCACTCATTAAGTACACAAAGTTCACTCAATTATGAGAATCACGATAAAGAATCTTCGTGAATTGCTCAAGAATCAAATCGATCGATAGATTCAATGATAAAGAATCTTCGTTGTTTGCTAAAGAATCAATCAAATCAATCAACAAACAAATCTCATCTTCTTTGTTGAAGATTAAACATCACTCTATACATCTTTCTTTTTCAAATCGTCGAATATCGTCATTCGTTCGATTCTCTTTCAAACAAATCTCATCATGTCTAGTCGTTCGTCTATTGAAAAGCATTTCGAAGAATTTCAAAATCATTTCTTTCAAATCTCTGATGCTGATTCATCGAAATCACGAACGAAATCATCAAGTGCTGCATCATTCATTCATGAAGATGATGAATCATTCACTGAAACAGTAATACTTTCGTGTTCTACAAAATCTGAAAGACTCGAAGTCTAACTCTTGATGAAGAAACAGATCAACTCTACGAGTTAAATAAACAACAAGAAGACAAAATCAAAGAGTTGAAGACTAGACTTCAAGCTAAAGAAAACACTTCTTCTGATTTCATCTACTCTGAGCGTTCTAGATCTCAAAAAATATCTGATTCTTCGTTGTTTACTGATGAAAAGAACTCTACTTGAAAGAACTGATATGAAAAAATTCAGAATAAACTAGAGATCAACGTCGATTTCTTTTCTAATAAATGAGTCAAATTGAGCTATATACATTCTAGATTATTCGATGACGCAGCTGAGATCACTCAAGCTAGACGTGAACGTGACTGTGTCAATCTTTATAGAATTTTTAATGATCTTTTGAAAGAGCTAGCTCAGTTGTTTGATGATTCAAATAAGAAAGTCAAATTTCGTAGAAAATACTACAACTTGATTCAAGAATTCAAGAAATTCAATGAATTTTATATTCAGTTTCAACGTCTATCTTTCTATCTAGACTATCACGAGAAGCAACTGATCGCTGATCTGAAAGATAAAATTCACTCTCGTCTTCAATTCATTTGAGTAGATCAACTAGTTCAATCTGATTCTCTAAAGAAAATTCGTTTCTATTTGATTCATTTAAATAATGATCAGCGAGTCATTCAAGAGATCAAGAACAAGATCAAACGCGTCAATGATTTTTTTAAAACTATCTTTCATAAATTGACTGTTATCACTCAATCAGTTGATCACGTGAAGTCTGATCAGCTAAAGTCGCGCGACGCGATTTTAACTAGCGTCAAAGAAGCAGATATTCTAGTCGAAAGCTGTTTCATATGTCATAAATCAGATCATAGCTCTAAAGAATGTCTCAATCGTTCTACTAAAATTAATGCAGTGAACAATGAATATGATCACTTCGATTTCGATTCGAATTTCGATTCAAAAAACTAGTCATTTCTTCAAAAGTCATTGAAGAGATAGAAATTATATCTTTGTGCAAACTAGATGAAATTCTATTGAAAGAAAATTACTTTGAAAAGTCGTTTCTAATTGACACTCATCTCATCTCTCAGAATCAATCTTTCAATCTTCGTTCTTTAATAGACAGTGATTCAATCATCTACATGATCATACATTCTAATCTAGTCAATAAAGTATGCGAGAAACTGAAAATTCAATCTATATCACTGACAAAAGAGAAGTTAATAAGAAATTATGACGAGAAAATATCTAAGAAGATCATCACTCATAAAATTCTACTCAATCTCATCATCGAAAGTCATAAGAAATTGACTGTATCAATGTTGATAGCTGATATCAATCATCATGAAGTTATATTGAGTAAGTTCTGAATGAATAAAAACGAAATATTACTGAATATGCAAAACGACGTCATTGTTTTTTTGAATTAATTGAATACTTCTATTTCGATTTTTTTGATCTCTCTCAATTCAAAGCATTCAAGTTGATCGCGATCATCTTCGCTCTCTTTAATCATTCAGACTAAAATCTCTATGATGCTCAAACGACTCATTCAAGAAGAGTCATTCTCGATTTGAAGCATAAACGCAGCTTTGTTCAAAACACTGTTGAATCATTCAAAGAGAGACAAGATCGAGATCTTTGCTCTATTCATGACGAACATCAATAGAAAAATCGCGTACAATACTCAGTGCGATTTGAACACTTTAAACGTCTCTTCAATCAATGAAATGACTCAGAATTTGAAAGATATTAAAGCGAAGCTGTCATCAAAATATCATGAGTTTCTAGATGTTTTTGATCGAGTTCAATTGAATAAACTATCTTCTCATCGCTTTTACGATCATAAAATCGAGCTCATCAATGATTCAACGTCTTCTCACTGTCGAGTCTATTAAATGTCTTCTGTCAAACTTCTGAAAGTAAAAAAGTACTTAAACGAGAATCTGTTGAAGAAATTCATCACTTCTAGTCAGACTCTCTATTTCTTTCTCGTTCTATTCATTCTCAAAGCAAATGAAGATCTTTGATTCTGCATGAACTATCAAAAGCTAAATGTCATTTTCAAAAGAAATAGATACTTTCTATTATTAATAGATGAGATCATTGATAAAATAGTGAGTTGCAAGCATCTGACTAGATTGAACATCATATCAGCGTTCAACAAACTTTGAATGCATCTTAATAGCGAGAATTACATCACTTTTATCACTGCTTTAAAAGCATATAAATACAAAATGCTATCATTCAAACTGACTAATGAATCAATCTTCTTTCAGCAATATATGAATGACATTTTATGAAACTTTCTGAACGACTTTTGTCAAGTCTATCTAAATGACATTCTCATCTATAGCAAAATGAGAAAGAAACATAAAGATCATGTCAAACTAGTATTGTGTCGACTACGCGAAGCTGAACTGCAGATGAATATTCAAAAGTGCAAATTTGATGTAGAAGAGACTGTCTTTCTAGAAGTCATCGTATCAGAACTAGATCTTCGTATGAACTCTAGTAAAGTGACAGTCATAGTCAGCTGAATCACTTCAATCAATCTAAAAGAAATTCAAAGCTTCGTGAGATTTGTTAACTTCTATCGTCGTTTCATTAAGAACTTCTCGAAGCTAGTCAAATCATTCACTCAGCTGACTAGAAAAAACATGTTTTTTGTTTGAAATGAAATCTGTGTTCAAGTCTTTGACAATTTAAAGAAACAAGTCAGCTCGACTTCAATATTTCGTCACTTCGATTTCAAATGACAAGCTATTCTGAAGATCAATGCTTTGAACTATGTAAAAGATGAAATACTATCTCAGTATGATGACGAGAGAGTTCTTCATTCGATGATCTTCTACAGCAAAAGCATGATTCTCGCTGAAATCAATTATCACATCTATGACAAGAAATTGCTAGTCATTATTTGATGTTTTGAACATTGACGACTCAAGCTAAAATGCACTGAACTACTCATTCAGATGTTCATTGATCATCAGACTTTGAAGATCTTCATGAAAAATAAACAGTTGAGTCGACGACAAGTCAACTATCTGAACATTCTATCGAAGTTCAACTTTCAGATCATCTTTAAATCAGGTAAAATAAACACTAAAGTCGATGCTTTAATCAGAATGCTTCTAGCGAACGTCTCTGAATCAGCTCAGCGTCTTGAAGATTGTTTTCAGACTATTCTGATTCTTGATAGAATTGATGTTCTATCTATTGAATCAAAAGCAAATCTCTATCAACGAGTATGAATGATCAATCAAACAGATGAGTTCTGCAGTGAATATAGACAAGCTATGAACGAAAACAAGCTCAAATTTCATATCACTAAACTGAAGAATTGCAAAATCGTTGACAACGTTCTATTTAGAAAAGATCTACTGTGAGTCTCTGAGAACATGCACACGAAATTACTACAAGAAGTGCATGATCAATCTTCAATCTCTCATTTCGACAATAGATGAATCATCGATCTAGTTCAGCGTTTCTACTATTGATCAGATCATCGAGCTACTATTTGATGATACATTCGAAACTGTTATGCTTGTCAACGAAGCAAAGCTTTTAGAAATAGCATCAATGAACTTCATCATTCTCTTTCGATTTCACAGAAACGCTGAAAAGATATAGCTATGAACTTCATTACTGAACTATCTCTGTCAGAAGACTATAACGTCATTTGCACAATCATATGTCGTCTCATCAAAGAACATCACTATGTTTTCTGTCATTGAAAAGACGATGACATTTCAGTCGAAGAAACAATTTGAATCATGCTATGAAATGTTTATCGACTGCATGATCTACTCAGTTCTATTGTTTCAGACAGAGACTCTCAATTCATATCAACTATGTGAAAAAGTCTTTGCAAGCGACTGAGAATTACAGCTAGTTTATTCACAGTTTATCATTCTGAGATCAAAGATCAATTGAAACGAGTCAATCAAGACGTTGAACGCGAACTTAGAATCTATTGCAATTACATGCAAGACGACTGAATCAAATGAATATCTATGATAAAATTCAGTGACAATTCAAATATTTTCTCGATCTCTTCAATGATCTCTTTCTACTTCAATAAGAGATTTCACTCTCGAATAAGTTTTGATTCAGATATGACTGACTATGAAACAACTCGTGAACGTCTTAAAGCTAGAAAAGTCGATGATATTGTCATTCAAATGAAAGAGCTACTGAACTTCGATCATCAACAATTGAAAAAGATGAAGCTGATCATCGAAGTTCAGATCAATAAACATAAACGAGACATCACATATGAAGTAAATGACTGAATTTGACTATCTTTCAGAAACGTCAAGACAACGAAACTCTGCAAAGATTTGAAAGACAAACAGCTAAACTTCTATCAAATCACTGTCAAAGTGAGTATCTTCTATCATTGTCGTCTATCAATCAGCATTAAGCATCTGCATTCGATGTTCAGCTCAAAACTACTGCAATCATATTCAGAAGACTTTCTATCAGAACAACATTCAGAATCACTCAGATCAATCACTATTGAAAACGATGAACATTGAAAGATAAACGATATATTGAACTTCAGATGCTATCGAGATTGAATACAATACAAAGTCAAATGAACAGATCTAGATAGAAACGACGAATGATATTATGTCGATAAAGAAAAATTCGATAACTTAGAAGAAGTTTTGAACGAATTTCATAAGCTATATTCAAACAAATCGCGTTAAATATCGAAATAACTATCAACAAAAGTGAGCAAATGAACTACATTCATGCAAACATGAATTTTCGAAGAGAGAAATAATGTTACGAGCGTATCAAGACTGAACAAGGCTGAAGCTCTAATCAATTCGCAGTGAACGCTAGCGAGTTTTCTGCGTAATGATTAGAACTAATCAACGAGCTAGTCAGATTTGACTCAGATATGACTCAGATATGACTCAGATATGACTCAGATATGACTCAGATATGACTCAGATATGACTCAACACTCTTTTTCTTTCTCAACACTCTTTTCTTTCACCAACATCTTGTTCATCTACATTACATTCTTTTCATGTCACAAACACATTTCTTTCGAGTCTAGCGCAGTCACTGAACATTACATAAATAGAAGCTTTTGTATCAATCTTCTTCTGTATTCTTAATATTCAGTTATAGCTATCTCTAAAGATCAAGCACTATCAACTCTGATCTTCATTGATTGTATCATCTAGACATGATTCTGACAGTTATTGAATCTTGTTCAATTAAACAATTACAAAAATTAGTAATTACAATCACGATCACAATAAAATAAAGACTTAAATAATAGTAAGTAGTAGAAAAATAATTAAAATTAAAATAGTATAGATTAAACTTTTGAATATTAAATAAATATTATGTCAATCTTGAAGATGCAAGAGAATGAATGTTAATTCAACAGTTGAAGAATTTAAGAAATATAGAAGCAAGCTGACATGGTCACATGAACAACTCTAGCAGCTAAGCTAGCAAGCTGACATCTCTAAGGTAAGGTAGTAGCTGAGCTAGCAAGCTGACACCTCTAGTAGCAGAGCTAGCAAGCTGACATCTCTAGTGACTGAGCTAGCAAGCTGACACCTCTAGTAGCTGAGCTAGCTACCTTAGCTTATCGCCGCCAACTTCGCCGCTCATTTAGCGAAGCCGAGCTAGCCCAGCTATTGGCGACGCTGATAGCAAACGCCGCCGTGAAATCCACTCACATTGAATCCTCTGAAGGTGCAGGCAACTGCCGAAAAGCACAAATTGATCATGGCTCCGTTCTTCCATCCGTCTCAGCTAATTTCCAATTCTCTCGTCGCTGGTCAAGATATCAACTTTTCTTTTATTATTCCTGGTCTATTCCTACATATCAATTCTTGCCCGTTCGACACTCAAGATGGGCACGGAAAGCCAGATCGCCGTCATCGGCATGGCATGTCGCCTTCCAGGAGGCGCTGATAGTCCAGAGAGTCTATGGTCTATGTTGGCCGAGGGGAGGGATGGATTAAGAGAGGTGCCCAAAGACCGCTGGGACTGGAAGTCTTTCTACCACGAGGATCCAGATGCTAAAGAAGCTACGAACTTCAGCCACGGATACTATGTGAATCAGGACGTATCAGCCTTCGACGCGCGGTTCTTTGGCATCCCCGGCGCTGAGGCTACGGGTATTGATCCCCAGCAGAGACTTCTACTCGAAACCACTTACGAAGCAGTCGAGAATGCTGGCATTCCCATCAAAAGCTTGCGTGGCTCGAACACTTCGGTGCATATGGCAATGTTTGCACGAGACTACGACAGAATGGGGTACAGAGACGGGCCTCAGCTTCACAAGACTCACATTATAGGGTCGGGAGACGCCATTCTGTCTAACAGGATCTCGTACGTCTTAGATCTGAAAGGCTCTTCTAATACCCTGGATACGGGATGTGTAAGTGTTACCAGACCTGCCATATGTTTGCTCCGCTAACAGAACGTAATTTAATACAGTCTGGTAGTCTCGTGGCATTGCACCAAGCGTGCCGTACGCTGAGGGCAGATGAGTCTACGCTGGCCCTTGCCGGGGCCAGCCAACTGTTGCTGACCCCTGACCAGTCCATTGCCATGTCGTAAGTGGCCTTGCTACAAACCTTGGATCATTGCTCGATGCTAACCAGCCTAGCCAACTCACTAATAAAGATGGGAAATGTTACACCTTCGATGATCGTGGCGCTGGTTATGGGCGAGGCGAGGGTCTCGGTGTTCTTGTTCTGAAGCGCCTTGACCGAGCTCTGGCCGACGGCGACGCGGTCCATGCAGTCATCGTGGACTCAGGGGTCGGTCACGATGGCAAGACTTCTGGCATTTTCCTGCCCAACGCCGACGCACAGGAAGCCTTGGCACGTTCAATCTATGCCAAGGCTGGTCTCGACCCCCGCGAGACTTTGTATGTAGAAACTCATGGTACAGGGACCGCGGCTGGTATGTTCTTTACTCCCCCTCCTCGTTAGCATTGGGAATGTTGACCTGGCAATCCTGCAGGCGACAATGCAGAAATTCAATCCATCTCCAAGGTGTTCGGCCGCGAAGCAGGGCGAAAGTCTGATCTGCCCGTTGTACGTTTACCCAATCGTTTTGTCCCTTATGCTGCCCCATTTTTGGCACGTCAGACGTTCTTTGCAGCATCTCTCGCCCCAGACAGAGAAGTTCCAAAGTTTTTTGTATTCAAACCCTGGCCGATGAGTGACTGACGTTCGTGTCGCATTAGGGGAGCATAAAGACCAATGTTGGCCACCTGGAGTCCGCCAGCGGAGTAGCAAGCGTGATCAAAGCCGTAATGGTCTTGAAAAAGAATCAGATCCCGCCGCATCTTAATTTCATCAACCCCAAGCCAACTCTGCATCTGGAAGAGAGAGGCATCAAAGTGAGTTCAGGTCTATTTCAATTGAGAGGCTCACTCCTTCTACATAGCTGCTGACCTTCATGCCCAGGTACCACTGGAACTTACATCTCTCACGCCAGAAGGTCATGTTGGACCCAGGCGCGTCTCTGTCAACAGCTTTGGCTACGGTGGAACTAATGCTCATGTCATTCTTGAGGCATACGACCACGCGCCTATTACTGATCCTTGTCTATCCAATGGGCACTCCAATGGGCACTCCAATGGGCACTCCAATGGGCAATCCAATGGGCAATCCAATGGGCACTCCAATGGATACTCCAGTGACATCACCAACGGAGATGGTAAATACCACGACACCGAAAGAACGCTGGTAGTCCTCTCGGCAAATTCTGAAATGTCGCTTGGCAATATGATTTCCAAGTTACAACAATGGCTCGCGTCCGACCAGGGCCATTGCACTTCCTTCACCGACCTGGCTTATACTTTGAATGTCCGTCGCTCAAAGCTCCCTTGGCGCTGCAGTGTCGTGGCAAGCAATTCGCAAGAGCTGGAAAGAGCATTAGGAGACTCGAAGCTACGCCCTGTCAAGTCGGCAAAGGGAGTCGGAATGGCCTTCATCTTCACGGGCCAGGGAGCTCAGTGGTTCGCCATGGGGCGCGAGCTTCTGACGACCTCACGAGTCTTTGCATCCTCGGTGGCGCTTTGCAACCAGGTCATGAAAGGCCTCGGATGCGACTGGGACCTTGTCGAGGAACTGTCTCGGGACAAGGAGACAACGCGACTCGGTGACAGCAGATTTTCCCAGCCATGTACAACAGTGATTCAGATCGCCCTGGTCGACCTGCTCGAGAGTTATGGTATCCGACCGGAGACTGTGTGTGGCCACAGCTCAGGAGAAATTGCAGCTGCTTACGCTGCGGGTGCTCTCAGCAAGGAGGCCGCTATGCAAGCCTCCTACAACAGAGGCATTTGGTCCTCCGTGGCCAAAGGCTTGAACGCGACATCGGGGACTATGCTGGCTGTTGGCGAAGGAGAGGAAGCAATCAAAGAAAGAACGCAGGGCATCGCCAGCGGTAAGGGCAAGGTGACCGTTGCCTGTGTAAACAGTCCCGAGAGCACCACCATTTCTGGCGACCTGGCGGCCATCGAAGCACTCCAAGCTATCTTGGACACTGCGTCTGTCTTCAATCGACGACTCCAGGTGGATTCGGCCTACCATTCTCATCACATGGAGGTGGTGGCACAGTCGTATCTCTTGTCCCTGGACAACATGGCTCATGGCATGGCACGAAAGGATGTCGCATTCTACTCATCCGTCACTGGTACCCGCAAGCTATCCGACTTTGGGCCTTCTTACTGGGTCTCCAACCTGGTGTCACAAGTCAAATTCAGTGCCGCGTCTCGGTTGGTGGCAGAGCACTTGTCGGCCGCTGGCTCCGCAGCCAATAACGTCCTGGTAGAGATTGGCCCTCATTCTGCGCTCGCGGGACCGTTGAGACAGTCTCTGTCCGATTTCAAAGTTTCGGGTGGTTCCTTCAAATACACCTACATTCCATGCCTTGTCCGCAACGAAAGCGCAGTGAGCACCATCCTGGCCTTAGTAGGCAAGGCATTCGAAGCAGGACACCCATTTCAGCTAGATGCTGTAATGCATAGAGACGCTAGCTCAAGCTCTCACTATCAGGTCGTTAACAATCTTCCAACGTATGCGTGGGACCACTCTACCTACTGGCACGAATCAAGGCTCAGCAAGGGGCACCGTCTACGTCCCTTCCCTAATCACGACCTTCTCGGCCTCTTCGACGTCCACAGCTCCCCGAATGAGCCGCGATGGAGATATCACGTTAGCCTGCAAACTCTCCCCTGGCTGCGAGACCACGTTGTCGAGGGATTCGTCATTTTCCCGGGTGCCGGCTATTTGACCATGGTCACCGAAGCCATGAAACAACTTTTCCAATTACGTAAGACGCCAGGCCATGTCAAGTGCATCAACTTCCGCGACGTCACCTTTGCGAAGCCCGTTGTGGTCCCCGGTGACGGTGCCGGTGCGGAAGGCGACCGCGAGGTCGAATTGCAACTCACACTCAGCCCTGCGCGTCAACACGCGGGAAGTCCCTGGGAGTATTTCCGGGTCCTCTCCTACGATTCTCAGGACGACTCTTGGATCGAGAATTGCACCGGCCTTACCGCAAGCGAATCCGATACTAGCAAGGCCCAATCCCAGCTCGACGAAGTCGAGGGCACCAGAGTTGATGATGGCCTGGGTCACCTGACGATGGCAGCCGCCGCTGAAATGTTGGCGGATATCCAGGCCAATTCTCCCTTTCAAGTCGATCCAGCAGAAGTCTATGGTGGTCTCGCAGCATCAGGGAATACCTATGGCCCCAGCTTCCAGGGTCTAAAAGAGATCCATGTTGGCAAGTGCTGTGGTCTTGCCAGAATTGTCGTTGACGATGTCGCGCAAATGATGCCCGGGCACTATATGCAGCCGCATACCATCCATCCTACTGCCTTAGACGCCATGATCCAGCTAGAGGCCGTAGTGTTCCGACGAGAGTGCACTATCGCACCCATGATGCCCGTCATGCTCGGCGAAATATCGATATCTGCCGACATGGATATTACGCCAGGCGCCGAGATTCTGGTGGCTCTCTATCTGTTTCCAGAAAGTCGACGGTCAGCGTCTGGGAACTTCTGTGCCTACCAGAAGCATAGCAATGGGACGTTCCGTCCCGTGCTCACGGGCAGCGCGATTCGGCCTCAAGTCGTTGGAGAAGTCAATTCGACCAATTCCCTTAAACAGAAAACGAGTTACCGGCTGGAATGCAAGCCCGACGTGGACCATATCACACAAAACGACTTCATGGATCACGTTTCTCGCCACAACCTCTTCGACGTCGGGTACGGAACGCTGAGCAAGCTCGTCGCCGAGGAGCAGCTGCGTCTCAACGACCAAGTCGCAACGATTTTCATTCGCCGGGCAGTCGATCGCGTGCGAGAGGAGAACATATCTACGGCATGCACTGCCCACCTCTCCAAACTCCTAAGTTGGATGGTAGAGTGGAACCAGTCTGAGGCTGAACAGTTTCTGGCCGGTGTCACTCCTGAAGACGAAGCCCAGCTCATAGAGCAGGCAAGTAATGACAACATTGTCGGGTTCACCTTGGGTCGCTTCGGGCCGTGGCTCTTTGATCTCTTCACGGGAAAGGCGGACTCACTCGAGCTTCTGATTCAGGACAACTTGCTAGGGCGACTTTACTCCAAGTCCACCCTGTTCAACTGCCACTATGCGCAGGGGGCCGAGTATATGCAGACTCTCGTTCACAAAAACCCCAAGATGAAGATTCTGGAGATTGGTGCTGGTACCGGCAGCGCAACCATGCCGCTCATGGAGAGCATCGAGCGCAACGGCCGGCTGCTTCTGGATGAGTACACCTATACTGACATCTCCTCGGGCTTCTTCGTGCGTGCGCGCAACACGTTCAGCAAGTGGACTGGCCAGATCGCCTTCAAGACACTGGATATATCACGCGATCCGCTCGCGCAGGGCTACACCGCCCATACGTTTGATCTGATTGTTGCCTCCATCGTTTTGCATGCCACACCTCTGATGGACTTCACAATGACGAATGTGCGGAAGTTGTTGAAGCCAGGCGGTCGACTCATCCTCATAGAGCTTACGCAGCTCGCGGCCGCCCAAAACGTTATTTTTGGGACATTGGAGGGTTGGTGGATGTCTGAAGACGGACGCAAGGATGGGCCGCTCCTCTCCGTACCCGAATGGGACAGTGTATTGAAGCGTCATGGCTTCAGTGGCACGGATCTTGCCATTCCAGCTCACACTGGCAGTTCGAGCGCCATCAGCAGTATGATTGTGACCCAAGCTACAGGTACATTGGACATGAGCGACAGTCAGGACATTCGAGGTTCAGGTTCTGTGATGAAGATGAAGGCGAGTGTCCGTCTCGGGCACTCGCATTCCTCTCAGGCGGCCCTTGGAGACGCAATACGTCTCTCTTTGGGCAACAAAGGAGTTACATGCAGCCAGCAAGCCTGGAGCACAACCGACACCGCAACAGATGCCGACAGGCTTCTGATAGTCATTGACTCTGCCGAGCACCCGCTCCTGCTGGATCCGGCCCAGGAAGCATTTGAGCGGACCAAACAGCTTCTACTCCTGGGAAAGAATGTTCTCTGGGTCAGCTTCCAATATTCGCCGCCATCTGCTGAAACTGCGGCCCTGAAGAACATGGTTAATGGCATGGGGAGGGTAGTCCGACGCGAGAATCCCGGTCTGCGGCTCATCACGGTCGACGTCCAAGACCAGATCCAGCTTTCCGGAAGCGGAAACGGAAGCCTGGAGCTGGAGCGTATCGTCCAGACGCTCGTCGAAATTGCCATGTCGTCCTTCTGGCCAGTCTCGGAGACGATTCGCGCTGAAGAGCTGGAGTACACCATCTGCGATGGCAAATTGACCATCCCCAGGGTCATTCCCGACGACCGCTTTGCTAGTTACATCGACAGCCAGAACCAGGACCAGGACCAGGGCGCTACATCTATGGTGGAATGCAAATATCTCGACAAAGATAGGCCCCTGATGTTTGACGTCCAGGTGCCGGGCTTGCTCAACACTATTCGCTTTGTGGACAACAACATGATGGCAGAACCGCTTGGCCCTGACCAGATCGAGGTGCAGGCTTACGCGCACGGTGTCAACTTCAAAGACGTATTCGTTGCCTTGGGCCAGATGCAACCGGGAACATCAATGACCGGCGAGGCGGCCGGGGTAGTTACTGCAGTCGGCCTCAACGTTCAATCGTTGTGAAAAACCGGTGACAGGGTCCTTGGACTCATGGTAGCCCCTTTTGGAAATCTGGTGCGCATCAACAGCACTGGTATAGTAGCCATCCCAGATTCCGTCACCTTCGCCAACGCCGCCTCTATCTCCATTGTTTACTACACGGCTTGGTACTGTCTCACCCACGTTGCCCGGCTTGAGAAGGGCCAGACCGTTTTGATCCACGCAGCCTCGGGCGGTGTAGGTCAAGCCGCCATTCAGATCGCGAAGCTCATCGGAGCCGAGATATTTGCCACGGTGAGCAGCGTCCCCAAGCGAAAGCTGATCCAAGACCAGTACGGCATACCTGAAAGCCACATCTTCTCCTCACATTCTCGACATTTCAAGAAAGGCATCATGCGCTCGACTCAGGGCAAGGGCATCGACGTGGTTCTCAATTCGCTCTCGGGCGAGCTCCTGATGGACAGCTGGGACTGCGTTGCCCAGTTCGGGACGTTCCTCGAGATCGGCAAGACGGATATCTACGGGCGCAGCCAGCTGAACATGGCCAATTTCGAAAAGCAGGCGACCTTCGCTGCCGTGGATGTTTCGCACATGTACCGGCTGCGTCCCGAGTATGTGACCCGCGGGCTCAGAGAAGTATTCGCCATGGTCGATAAGGGCCTCCTGAAGCCCGTATACCCCGTGACGACGTACCCTATAAGTCGCATCGAGGAAACCTTCCGTCTCATCGCTGCGAGGAAACACGTAGGGAAGCTGGTATTGGTGGCCGACGAACAGACGGTTGTGCAAGCACCCAGACCAAAGGCCCCTCCGCTCCGACTACATCGGGAGGGGACGTATGTCATTGGAGGTGGCCTCGGTGATCTGGGCAAGAGAATGGGCCGCTTCCTTGTTGAGCATGGGGCTGGCCACATCGTGGCACTCTCGCGCCGGAATGCCGATTCTCAGTTGCGGGCGTCGTTAGAGGAAAGTATTAGCAAACTCGGAGGTACACTCCACATTGTCAAGTGTGACATTGGCGACGAGGAGAGTACACGTGCTGCCGCCAAAGAAATAGCCGCACTTCCACCAGTGAGAGGCGTTATCCAGAGTGCATTGGTGCTTTGTGACCATCCTTTGGATTACATGGAGCTCGAAGACTGGCACACAGCCGTGAACCCCAAGGTCTGGGGCACGCGGAACATGCACAAGGCGTTTGTTTCGCCGGAGACAACCGATTTCTTCATCATGCTTTCGTCCGTGGCTAGTCTCATCGGCTCGCCCTCCCAAAGCAACTATGCAGCAGGCAATGCTTTCCAGGATGCCTTTGCCCGCGTCCATACTCAAGGCACTCGAGGCATCACTCAGTACACCACTACCAACGTTGGCGCCGTCGAGGGGTCTGAACAGATCGCCCGAGCCCTTGATCAAAACAGCGAGATCGCGCGCATCATTGGCGCCGTATCGTTTCGTGAGCTCCTAGTTACGCTCGAATATGCCATGGGGCCGCAAGCCCGGTTTGATGAAGCCATGCAATGTATCATGCCCTTCGATCGCGACACCATGGAAGACGCCATAGGCCAGACAGCTTTGAGCAGCCACCTGTTCGACCACGTGCCCAGTAAGAGGGGTCAAGAAGAAACAACAAGCAACAGCGCGGTCGACAGCAAAAAGCCAAGCGCCACCCAGGCAGTCGAACGAGCCGAGTCGGTCGAGGAGGCCGAGGATATCGTTAAGCAGGCCCTTCTCGAAAAGTTCGCTGCCTTTATAGGCGACGACGTGCCTGCCGATCAACCTATTATGTCACTTGGGCTGGATTCCCTGGTCTCCATCGAACTCAAGAATTGGATCAAGCACATCTTTCAGACGCCCTTGCAAACAACCGAGCTAATTGGCGCGCAAAGCATCATCGCCCTCGCCAAACTCATCGTATCGAGGATGGATCTGAAGTGCAAAGTCAAAATAAAAGCTGACGACGACGAGAAACAGGAGGTCGCACATGAGAGTCAGACGGAGCCATCGCCTGAGAACATGGATGCTGCAACTGCAAATAGCCATGACCATGACGGTAATACTAAGGCTCGCCATGGCTGGGATTGTTGCAGGCTTAACGAAGAGCTGCCCGATCAGCCCCTGCCGGATCTGGACGATGCCCTCGATTTCTGGCTCGAGGCGAATAGACATCTTTACAGCCCTCAACAGCTCGAGTCGGTTCAACAAGATATATGGGCCATGAGAGCCCCGGGTAGCCCTGCTCGCCAGGTTCTTCAGGAATTGTTCAAGACGCATGAACATGACAAGAACAATGGTTGGTATAACGACGTCCTCACGGATGCTCGATGGCTGTCCAAACGGAGCCCGATCGCTCCGTACGCCAGCATCATGGGGGCACACCGCGACAGCAAGAGGCCTCAGTCGCAGGCCGAACGTGCCGCCATCATCTCTTCGTCGGCCCTGTCTTTCAAGCGGGCCATGAAGGCCGGTACGATTGAGCCTCTCCGAATCGCCGGCAAGCCCGAGTGCACGTGGAGATGGGACTGGCTTTTCAATTCGGTGCGTGTGCCCCATGTTGGGTGTGACAAGATGATGCGCTACGATTCGGATGATCAAAGTGCTCGTGATCATATCGCAGTGTTGAGGAGAGGTCACGTCTTCAAGGTGATGCTCCAAGATCGGGATCAGGGAAAAGACGTGCCGTTTGAAGAGCTTAAGGCCACGTTTGAAGCCATCGTAGCGCAAGTAGAAGACGATGGTGTCTGGCCAGGTATACTGACAACGGATGAGAGACACTCTTGGGCGCTGGTAAGTAAACCCTAATCACCTTAATCCTTTTTGCTGCTTCGTGCTCATATCCTCATTCACAGACGAGAGAGAAGCTATCAGCATTGAGCCTTGCTAATGCCAAATACTTCCACGTCATTGATGCCGCCATGTTCGTCTTGTGCTTGGATGATGGATGCCCCGAGACACCCGAAGAAAGGGTGCGACAGGGCTACATCGGCGATGGCTCGAATCGCTGGTTCGACAAAGTGTTACAGTTTTACGTGAGCGCAAATGGTCGCTCGGGCTCGATCACCGAGCATGGAGCTATCGATGGCACCACTTCTGCCCGCCTCTTCGAATGGATGGTCACCGCCATCGACGAGTATTTGCCCAGTTCCAGTATTGACCACGATCAGCTGAACGGCAGCCTCTCGTCGAGAATCGAGCTCGACGAGGTCGTTCTTCAAACGACGCCTGAAATTGAGAGTCACATAAAGGTGCTCAGGAGTCGCTTCCTTGAGTACACCTCGCCGGCAACCAGGACCTACGCGCGAGAGCATCTCACCGAGTTCGGCACCGACTTCCTAGTGCAGGGCAAAGTGTCCATTAAGGGAGTCGTTGACATCACCTTCCAGCTCGCTTTGCGCCTCTTCTTTGGACGAAACATCCCTTCGTGGGAGCCCACCAGCGCAGCTCACTACCATACCGGCCGCTCCGATGCTGTGCAGAAAGCCACGCCCGCGGTCGTTACTTTCTGCGATGCAGCCACCGAGGCCTATCAAGATCGAGATCAGAGTCAACATGGCAAGACAGCCCGACTGGCGGCTCTCCTATCGCCCGCCACCAAGCAGATGCATGCCGATATGCAAACCATGCTGAACGGACGCAGCTACATGCGAGTCTTCGAGGTGCTGAGCTGGCTGTGGCCATCCAACGCCGGCACCCCAAAGCCGCGTTTCCTAAGCGAGCATCTGTTTTTCGGCAAGCCGTTCCCCACAATCTTTGCTCAGAGTAATGGGCTCGACACCGAAATGGTCGTCGACGACTTCGCCACCCTCTTACCCGATACCGAGGGGTTCTGGACCATCATGTGGCCAGAGAAAAGCGAGTAAGTTACGTCGAATCAAATTTCTGCTAAAAATCACGATTAACCTTTAACCGCAGGATTCGTGTTTACCTTACCGGTGGTTCGTCGGAACGGACTGCAGCTTTTATAGAGCAGCTACACCGTGCTGCGAGAATTGTACGCGATATTGTTCAAGCAAAATAATGCGAAAGATGCAGAAGGAGCGAAATATAGTCGATTAGGTGCCAAAGGCAGTGCCTTGTTTCTAGATTACTCGTTATCGTGCTTTAGAGGTCTTGTATATGTATCTATGTGTAAGTGTAACCCTAACTACTTTCGAACTGAATCAAACTTTTTTTAATTCTCTCGCTTAACTATTCCGCGGGTAAGCCCCTTGTTAGGAACCTCCGACTCTCGGAGACCTAAGTGTCACATCACCCACACACCACAGCATCGAATTGGGCCTTGTTATCAATTTACAGTTAGGGTTAAGTGTTCATATTGCTATCTACAATGCTGATAACTAGCTACTGTACATATTGAATATTGCAAGGGGCTCCCGTGCACCAGTCGGCAGACCGGTCTCGTGGGCCGGAGATAGGTTTCCTCGAGACCCAACGGCCACCCTAAGACGGGAAACCTTTACTACTTGAAAACTCCGCACCACGCTCACTCCCACCGATATTTCCTGGTTCATCTAACCTCGACGTGGGCGACGTTCTTGACTGTATCGTCCAGCTCATGTCTTTTACGCCGTCTCAGTGCCAGCAGACCAAATAGTCACTTCTCAATATACAAATCCTCCGAGAGAATCCTCTCTCTCCTTCAAGGACAAAAAATCCTTCCAGGTGACACTTTGCAGCGCCGCATGCACATCTGTCTGCTCCATCGCCCGAGAGTCAGTCTAGAGATGCGAGCTCCAGATCATTTGACAGAGGGACAACGTCTAGACGATTCCCTTTTCCTTTCGAAGAAATCCATCTCCTCCAGAGGACGCAAGCCCTCTCGCTCAGGGATTGATTGCACACACTAGACACCTTCGGCCAACATCTGTCAAAGACCGTGTGCAATTAGTCAAGCTGTAAAAGGAACACGTAAAATACTGTAAAACTTATGCATAGTAGTATATATGTATACAAGGTTCGTACGAGGTTTATGTACAAGCCTTTTTTCCAATATATATATATATTATATACACCCCGAACTAAATTGCCGTTTCGGTTCGGGAAAGGGAGCAAGGCCGCTTTAGAGGGAGCAGCGAGGGAGCACGGGGGAGCACTGAGGGAGCAGCAAGGGAGCATGAGCGAGCAAGAGGGAGCACTATGGGGCAGTGCAGGGGGTTCGCCACTTCCCACAGGATCCCTTTGACGGCTGCCTAGGGGAGGCTTTGGTAACCGGATTTACCCGTCCCGCCCTGCCAAGGCAACCCTGAGCAGGCACAACTTCCTGGCGCAATCAACACATTGAATAGTCCACTCGCAACTTCCGGCGATGTATGTCTATCGTATTGTATTCCGATTCCAATCGTTTCCTGAGCACATAACCCCCGCTATAAGCTATGCTATCAAAGTATGAACGCGCGACCGTCTTTCAATATGCAGATTTCAATGTGCCTGCTCTTTGCCGTTTGGTAAGCAAGCTGCGTAAAGGGCAGTGTTGCTTTTGCGATACTTCTCAGGTACCAGCATGTGGTAGCTTTAACTGGTCAATCCTAGTTTCGTTCCGTAACGGGGTGGAGTGGGTGCTCCGTTCCTCAAGAGACGACGGTGCAATTAAGTCGGATGAAACGAACCTCTTGCTGTTGGCTAGTGAAGCCGCTACTCTTATGTATATCAGGGCCAATAGTACAATCCCCGTTCCCGAAGTTTTTGCATATAGGCAAGCCGTTCTCCCCATTCAAATTTGGATCGGGCTAACGATCAAATAGCTGATCTAGGGAGAATGATATCGGCATCCCATATATCCTTATGAGTAAAGATCACGGCACGCCTCTGCAGCGCAATTTTTGTCCTTCAAAGTGCTTGCTTCAATTGACGACGCTATTCCTTGGCCAATACAGGCAAACTCAACCAGAGAAGATCTCATCTCGTTGACAGATTCTCCCGAATCGAAACTGAGCTTAATCTCCTCGCTATCCTTTCACAAACTCGAGGAATTGCCGTCTTCAAATTCAGGGGTAGAATTCAGTTCCAGTACCGCAAATATCACCGCCGTGAACAACATCTTGCTAACATCAGTCCCTAATTTAACCACCCAATTGCAAGATGTTCTGAACGCAGCAAAGCAGCAACCTCCAGGGAATAACGGACTTCTATCAATGCAATCACACAGGCTGGTCGTTCGAAGTTGCTTTCGTGGAAGACGAGAGTGTGCATTACGCCACCCTCTCAGCGATAGTGACGAGGATCTTATATCACCTTCCCGACGCCGCACAATTCAACGTGACAAAAACACGCGTCGGAGTCATCAAGAGGGGTTCGGTGGCGATTGCCAATATAGTCACACTGCCTTTGGTCCCGCAAGCAGCTATTTCCAGCGACGCAGTGCCAGTGGTAGGCGCCGATGAGACGCTAGACATGACGAATGCAACGGCGTGGGAAATGGCTCTAGGAAGCGACGACGTGATGCTAACCACCCTCCGAGTCAATGCAGTAACAACAAGCAAACAGCCTTTCGACCCACTCATCCTCGACTACTTCAACGCCACCGTACCCTCCGCCGATGACCTCAGCAAAGCCGCTTCAGCCAAACGCGACGACGTCGCAATTGGTCCAGAGCGAATGCTGTTCTACGAAATCGACCGCGATATGCTATATATAACCATCAGCGTCTATGAAAACCCCAACGAAGACACCGCCGTGCGGAACTCCTCCATAACCGAGTTCCCCTCCCTGCTCCTCTCGGTCGGCACCGCCGAGCGAGCAATCGAAGATCTATCCGATCTACAAACGGAATTCACTAAGAACATCAAAATCAATCATCCTGTGGTCGACTACAATACCGAATTTGGACCGGAGGACCGCATTCTGGCATAAAGTAGTGATTACTTTAATGATTTCTGCAGCAGTGTTGTTCCAGAAAATAACACTGCAGAGCTTGTATGTTATGGGAAAGGGTAGATATCTGTTCGATATGGTCAGCGTGTGGGAAAAGACTGGCCAGAAACGCTGATTTGCCAATGCTGCTCGATGGAGGTGAAGCGAACTCGTCTCTCTCTCTCTCTCTGCAATTGCTCACTCGAAAACGATGTGTTGAAAGACGAATTCACGACGCCGGAAATACTCATGCAGGCTGGTGGGTCTCCAGCAAGAAGGCGCCTAATCCCAGCCGCGCTCGTAGTAGAGTGCCATGATTGGCAACAGTCGTAGCTAATGCAGGCGGAATCCTGCATATAGCATGCTTAAAGCGGCATCGATTATTTTCCTTAAAGGACAAGGTCTGGAGCCTGGGGTTTCCTCATCCCACAACAGGTCGGCGATGAGGTCCAGCTGTACGTGCTGCCGGCTACGAACCTTCTCCTACTGCTTGCAGGCAGTATCAGGAGAGCCAAGAGACCTCGAACGATTTGGGCCCAGCTCAAAACGTTGACTGCAAGGGAAATTGGATACGAAAACCACCCGACGCGTTGTTTACCTGACTCGTACTCAGGCCCGAAGCTGGGCTTGCTGGGCTTACTCTGTAAGCCTCCCAGTGGACATGATATCGTTCTAACGCGCGATAGGACACCCTTGGGCTTGCCGTACGCTCTGGGATCACGTAGAACTCCGGGTGGAGTCGGCCGTGGCGAGGGAAACGAACAATCGAAGTGTCTATTCCACTCGCACTGGGACCCTCTACTATCAGTGGGTGTGAAGCTGGTAGTAGATTGTCGTGTCGCCTAGACCTTCGAGGAAGCAAGCTTGGTTAGTAAGAGCTGGGAATCCTGTTGCTGGCTGGGATAGGATACACCTACTCTTGCAAGACATGGTCGGTCTACACGAGGGAGATCTCCGTAGATAACGCGAAACGAAACTCCTAGGAGTTTCGCGGGGCGTAGTGCATAATGGTAGCTACTGCTACAGCTATTCAAGTCTCGGATCTGGCCCTAAGGACCTCACCCCTTCAATGGGCTCTGACCCTTGGTGGACGACACCATCTGGTGTTCGGACAGCCAATCCACAGCACGAATGAGCTTGATGAGACTATCTATGTAGCTCGAGAGGACGGATGCGCATGTCGGTCTATCTAGAGGTAGTTATGCTGCGAAGATAGGCTTGAGGAGCAAACTACAATTGAACCAGGCGTGAGGGGTTTGCCTTCGCCCCAAAAGTCGCATTCCCGCAAAGAGGAAAACTGGGGTAGGGCCTGTAGCAAGCAGACACGCCGAACCTACATATCGATTGGGGTCACGGCGATCAAGGCAACATGCTCCACTAGAAATTCCTCTCCGGGAGGAGTCCCCCTTAGCTACGCATCGGTCGTACGAGGCTCGCCTCCACAGCCTAAGAAGCCAATCATGGAAAAAGCAAGAGAGATAATTGTTAAATTGAATGATGGGGAACAAAGAGGCGTTAGGATGAGAGGATCGGACGAGCAAATCATCATCGATATTCATACGATGGTAGCAAAAGAGCTGAATGATAATACGGGCATACGAGGCATCAAAAAGCTCCCCAGCGGGGACGTTGCCGTACAAACACACAGCATACAGCAAACAGAGAGACTTCAGAATAACGAGAGCTGGACCACGGTCCTAAGCGATAACGCACGCCCAGTCAAGAAGTCCTATCCAGTGATGGTACACCGAGTAGGGGTAAACAGGCTGAATGTAAGCACACCAGAACGAAGAGAGGAAACGGCAAGAACGCTTCAACTTCAGAATAGCAGAGCGAATGAGATGAAAAACATTAAGATCGTGTGGGTAGGATGGAGAACGAGGCCCCGTGAGGGCGATAAGAACGGAGTTGTGATCGTGGAATTCGCATCTCCGTGGATGGCGAATGCCGCGTTGGACTTTGGTCTAGTAATAGGATCAGAAGTCTTCAACTGCGGCGTGTACAACAAGGCATGCAAACCTACACAGTGTATCAAATGCCACAGATTTGGGCACATAGCACTTCAATGCACTACGAAGGAAGAGTCCTGTGGCCACTGCGCTGGCACGCACGCCACGGACAAGTGTGACGATAAAGGAGCGGTCAAATGCTGTATTTGTAACGTGGAGGGCCATAAGCCATGGTTTAAAGACTGCCCACATAAATAACGCGAGCTTGAACGGTCATATCAAGCAAAGCTAGCCACCCCCGAACGATATGAGACGAATGAAGGATGGAGAGGAAGACCAAGGGAAGGGCCTCTCCCGAACAGCGTCGGAGGACCTACCCACATCCAATTAAGAGATGACAGGAGTTGGGATGACGAGGATATTATAGAGGAGATGGATACCACACTGGATACACGCAGGCTAAGCGCCATGATACCAATATCTAGTGGAGGTGAGGAGAGAGTCGACCAGGTTGAATTTCGAGAAGGTCAAATAACTCTGAATAAGGCTCAGCGACCTAGACCGGCCTCAGGACCACTAACTATGAAGACCCGATCTACAGTACCTAAGAAGACGACGAGATCCCCCCTGGCCCCAATCAGCGGAAACGGGAGAGTGACGAAGGCAATTATCGACTCACCCAAAGAGGAAGGTGCCAGATTTCACGGATCCACGGTGCCAATGCCGCCGGGGAGAACAGACCGTTCAGCATGTGTTGCTGGTATGCAAAAGATACAGGAGGATGAGAAGAGGATATTGGGAGGAGGAAAGGAAGCGGGCACACTGCGGCATGCCTGATATAAGAGACACACTGACCGACCCGGTCAGTGTCATCAAAGCAGCGAAGCTTATGAAGGCAACGGGGCTCCTCGGCCACTTTAAGAGCCCTAATATGGACCAAGCATTGAGGTGAAAACGGTTGAACGAAAGCTCGATCGGTGGAGGAGGCCAAGGCGATTATTCTAGTGCCCAGGCCTCACCACCACAAAGTCGCATAACACTGGTATTTGTTGGCCAGACAGGTCGGCATGCCTTACGCTAAAACTCGGCACACCTCAGAACCTTAAAATTAAACTCGGCCGAAGGCAGCCCGACCATTTCATAAAGCAAGCCGAGGTCCATCATTTCTCTTAAACTTTCCATCCTTTGTTGTGTACCTTTGCTGAGTATTTTATTGCTATTCTCTTACTATTTTCATAATATTACTATGTCTCTTCAAGATCTTCCCCATGATGTTTTTCATGTTCCGCCTGATATTGATCGCTGAATTGAGAATATTACGTATAGTAACGAGCAATTTCATGAAGAAGAATCAACGAAATTCTTTCATAAAGTAGAAGAGAATCGAATCTACGAAGAGTGCACAATAAAAGATGATGTAGATCAATAATCAATTAACAATCTTTTAATAATCAATTTTTAATATAATTCAGTCAATTGCTTTGATCTTTGAAACTATCTTGAAGACTTTGATTACTGCAGATCGAGAAAGAAGTCTTCTTGTAAATGAAATCATCGATAGCAATTCATTTTCTGAGTATTCAAACACTTCATTTGAAGAAGTTGCATACATTATTTCAGTGAAAAGTGAATCATTGAAGATCTGAAGAAGTCATCATAGTTATGTAATTTCATCTAAAATAACATATTACTAATATGATTCTAATATGACTTTAAAAGATTAGCTACTGTCATGAGATTCTCAATGTAAACATGAACATTCACTCACTCTTTCTCAACAATGTTGAGACATCTTGATATCGACTACGATGTATGAGAATAATGCATTGTCAATATCTTACAGATGAATTGAGAAATCATCATCATTCAAATATTAATGAATGATCTTGAAAATTGCTTTGAAACACAAGAACAAATTTGCAGCAAAATGCTCAAAATCAGAAACAACAGTTAACTATCAGATAGTATTTCACTTTTATATAAGTATTATTGAAATAATAACTAATAAATTCAGTCAATATCTTGAAACAATGCGTTTATTTCAAACAGAGAGAGCATGTTCAGATCGAAAGTCTAGCTGCTTGTCTACAATGCATCATGCATCACATAATGTAGACAAAATAATATATTATTTAAAGATTTATATTATATTATTATTATATTAATATTATTCTAGACACTTGTCGATCATTCTTTGTTCTTCATTCAATGCATCAACTTTTAAGTTTCTAACGAGAAACACTTTTGATCAAGAAAAGTCATAGAATCTGAGTCAATAAATCAGTTCTTTCTGTTATCACTGTTCAAAAGAGACTATATTGATATATTTGATACATGTGAAGTTGTTGAACAAATGAATACAAGATGATTAATCTGTGACAAGTGTTATTTAAATTATATTAGTATCATGTTTTTATTATAATGCTAACATTTCTCAAGACATTGATCATGCTCAGAAATCGAGCGCATTGCAACATCAAACATGTAATGTGAAATTCAATTATATTATTCTCAAGAATATTGAAACTACTTCTTACGTTATTCTAACATCTCATGAAATTCATACTCATTCATCTTCTTCTTCAAGCACTTCTTCAAAGAAACTCTTATATTGAGTGTTGAATTTGATTAAAAAGATGAATTCATCATCATTAACTCGTTATTAGTATTTTACTATTTATTTAATAACTTATTAATATATGATTAATAACTGTTTAGCTGCTTTCTTGAAAAGTTCTCAACTCATCAAATTCTGTTGAACACACAATAAAAAGCATATATCAAAAATACACATCGATTTTGTTAACATGAATTGAATATCAGTTATGATATACAAGACTCATCTTGATTACTGATCTGAAGAACGTGACTTCAAAGATCTCGTTCAAGAATATCATCTTAATCATTTAGAAAAAGATTATCAATATATTCAACAAATTTACAATGAAGATTCTAATTAAATGATAATCTGTTTCTTTATTGAGCAAACATATTTCTTGTTCTTTCAAAAAACTTTCAAGATGAATATGATCTTCAAAAGAGTAAAAATGAAAAACATGAATGAAGTTGTTCTTGTGACATACATTGAAAAGATGAAAAAAGATATTTAGCTGCTATTCTGTTAGTGATTTGTTAATAATCTTTCTATAGTGATGACTTTTGCAAGAATTGTTAGAAGTCAACATAGAGCGAGTCATATGAATGTCATTTAACTAATAGATAAATGCTAAGAAAGAAAAGTATCTACAGAAAAGAACTCGATTCTTATATGTGTGTTTCTCAGCTCTGTGCTAGACTCGATTGAATTGACGTCTTACACATATGATGCA
>JAABVA010001492.1_pt1 | contig 25003 bp, 24 predicted proteins | sample 5560331 | NCBI WGS metagenome assembly JAABVA01 (sample SAMN12812661, study PRJNA571458) | rock metagenome | isolation source: Antarctica rocks | place: Antarctica: Victoria Land, Mt New Zealand sud | collected 2016-01-07
CAATCATGACGTAAATCGTTACAATCAAGGCGTCGTCCATGGGTCCTCCGTCGGCTACTCCTGTCGTTGAACAACAGCAGTGTCCAACCTCGGACCCATGAACGGCAACTAGCAATCACGGTATCCTAGTAGCGCCTCCCGGCGCCTGCTTCTTATCGTCCTCTTTGTGCAGGATCGCCGTAAAAGTTCGTACCGCCATACCATTGACTCCCGTTACCAATTGCGGAGGGCTTGTTGGCTATTGTGAGCAAGATACCACAGCCACGGGCCATCTAACTTTCGGCTCTCGCCCTTCGCCCGTCGCCGGCGTGTGCGAGCGGGAGCGTGAAGGCGACGCGGGTGCCATGGGGCTCCACGGGCTCGGCCCAGATGGCGCCGCCGTGCGCCTCGACGATGCCCTTGCTGATAGCCAGACCCAGGCCGGCCCCGCCCCCGTCGCGTGAGCGCGACTTGTCGCCCCGGTAGAAGCGATCGAAGACGTGGGGCAGGTCCGCGGCCGCGATACCTTCGCCACTGTCGGCGATCTCGACGCGCACCGCCCCGCCCGCGCGGGACGCCGCGACCATCACGCGGCCGCCGGCCGGCGTATGTCGCAGGGCGTTGTCGATGAGGTTGGTCAGCACGCGGCCGATCTGGCGAGCGTCGAGCGAGATCAACGGCAGGTCGGGCGCGGCGTGCCCGCCGAGCGTCACGCCGCGCGCCGCCGCCTGCGGGGCCATGCGCCCGAGCGCCTCGGACACGAGATCGGCCACCGAGGCGGGCTCGGGCGCGAGGGTGAGGGCGCCGGCCTCGATGCGCGAGAGCTCGAAGAGATCGTCGATCAGGCGGCTGAGCTCTTTGGTCCCGGCGTGCATCGTGCGCAGATAGCGCCCGACCGTCTCCTCGTCGGTCACCACGCCGTCGAGGATGGCCTCGACGGTGGCGCGGATGGCGGCGAGCGGCGTGCGCAGGTCGTGCGAGACGGCCGCGATCAACTCACGGCGAGACTGCTCCATCTGGCGCTCCCGCCGCGCCACGGCGGCGAGGCGGGCGGCCATGGTGTTGAGGTCCGTCGCGAGGTCGGCCAGCTCGTCCCGCGTCCCGACCGCGACGCGCGTCTCCAGATCGCCCTCGGCGAGGCGCGCTGCCCCGGCCTGGATGTGCGCCAGCGAGGTGGTCATGCCTGTCGCCAGCAGGTAGAACAGCGCCAGGGAGAGCACAGTCGTGTAGACGAGCAGCACGGCGAAGATGGCGTCTTGCGGCGACTGCAGGGCCATGCTCCGCGTCGCCTGATAGGAGGCGGCGAGGGCCACGATCTGCCCCACCACGTAGGCGGCGAAGATCTTGAGCCTGATGCGATGGATGCGTCCCAGAAGATCCAGGCACAGCACCGCGAAGAGCACGGGCGCGACGACGAGCGTGACGATGAACAGGGCGGACCACAGGTCGTCGAAGTTCGTGGCGTATTTGGCCGGTACGGCCCTCTTGCCGAACTGGACCGCGACCCAGGTCGTCGTAAGCATCAACCCGGCGGCCAGCGCCGTGGCGCGCAACGAGCGCAGCCAGAGGCTCAGGCCCGTGCCCATGGGGGAGCCCATCGCCTAAATGCTTCCAGCTTGACTGTACGGAATAAGCCTGCGACTGCGGTCGCATGGCAGCGTACGGCGACTGCGGTCGCGCGATGTTGCGTGCGAGGTTCGCATCCCACGACTATTGTTTGGAAGCATTTAGGCCTCGAAGCGGTAGCCGACGCCCCACACCGTGGTGACGTAGCGGGGCTTGGCCGGGTCGTGCTCGAGCTTCTCGCGTAAGCGGCGGACGTGCACGGTGACCGTACTGTCGTCCCCGTAGAAGTCGTAGCCCCAGACATCGCGCAGCAAGGCCTCGCGCGTGTAGACGCGACCGGGGTGCGCGGCCATGTGCGCCAGCATGTCGAACTCTTTCGCCGTCAAGTCGAGCCCCATCCCAGCGCGCGTGACCCGGCGCGTGTCCAGGTCGATCTCCAGGTCGCCGGCGCGGATGACCTCCGTCGAAGCCTGGTCCTGGCCGCCCCGCGCGGCGGTGGTGCGGCGTAGCACGGCCTTGACGCGCGCGACGAGCTCGCCCGGGCTGAAGGGCTTGGTGACGTAGTCGTCGGCGCCGAGGCCGAGCCCCAGGATCTTGTCGATCTCCTCGCCGCGCGCCGTCAGCATGATCACCGGGGTCCCCGCGTGCGTGGCGCGCAGCTCGCGGCAGATCTCGAGGCCGTCGCGATGGGGCAGCATCACGTCGAGCACGACGAGGTCGGGCTGGAACGCGTCGACCGCCGCCATGGCCCCCGCGCCGTCGGCCACGTGGCGCACCGCGTAGCCTTCGCGCTGCAGGTAGCGGCCGACCACGTCGGCCACCGTGCTCTCATCCTCGACGATCAGGATTTTCATGAGCCGTCAGCATCCTCAGCTTCCTCCTCCGCCACCCATTTGGGGTGGTGGTGGCGCGCCCAGGCGCGGCTGACCCGGCCGCCGAAGATGCCGTTCAGGCCCGGCCGCGTCGTCGGGTGAATGGCCGCGAGGTAGATGTGCCCGGCCACGAGCGCCGTGGTCGCCAGCGCCAGGATATCGTGCAGGTTGACCGAGCCCTGCACGAACGGCGCGGCCCAGGCGGGCAGGTGGCTGGCCTGCCACAGTATCAACCCCGTCACCCCGAAGCCGATGGCCGCCGCGCCGAGCAGGATCGTGTTGACTTTCTGGCCGGCGTTGAAGCGGCCCGCCGGGGGCCGGTCGTCGCCCTCGGTCAGGATGGCCGCGGGCGTGGCCAGGAAGCGCAGGTCGTCGTCGTCCCACACGTCGAGCGCGTGGAGGTCGCGCCGCAGCGAGGCGCGGTTCCCGAGCAGCCAGAACAGGAGCGGCCCCCCGATGTAGAAGGCCCCGGAGAGCACGTGCAGGTTCAGGACGGTCAGGTGGGCGAGGTGGACCCGGGCGGCCAGGTCACCGAGCGCCGGGAAGTACAGGAACACGCCCGTGATCAGCAGGGCGAAGAAGGCCGCCGAGTGCGTCCAGTGCAGACCACGCTCGGTGCGGTCGAACCGCTCGATCGTCTGTAGGGCCGCCATATCGAACACCCCCTATAGTAGCCGCAGTCCCACTCGTCACTCGTCACTCGTCACTCGTCACTCGGTGCCGAGGTAGGCGTCGACAGTGTAGCCATTCTGCTCCCAGTAGCCGATCTCCTGGTGAGTGCTGAACTCGACGCGGTTGACCCACTTGGCGTACTTGTAGCCGTACATCTCGGGCACGACGAGGCGCAGCGGCGCGCCCTGCTCGCGCACAAGCGGACGGCCGTTGAGCTTGTAGCCGAGCATCACGTCGGGCTTGAAAGCCTGTCCCGGCAGGCGCAGGCTCTCGGAGTAGACGCCGTCGGCGCAATAGAAGTTGATAAATGTAGCCCCGGCGCGGGCCCCGGCGACCCGCGCCAGCGTCTGTAGGGACACGCCCTCCCAGCGCACCAGCGGCACCTTCCAGCCCGTCACACACTGGTAGTCGCGCGTGACGTCCAGCGGGGGCAGGTTGAGCAGTTCGTGATACGAGAGCGAGAGTTTGTGGTCGACGAGGCCCCCGACCGTGAGCCGCCACGTCCGCGGGTCGAACACTGGGTCGGGCGCGACACGATACACCGTGAAGCCGGGTATGACCCCGGACGGCTCCGTCGCCGTCTTGAGCCCGGTGAGGGGAGCGCTGAACAGGTTGTTCGAGGCCACGCCAAGGGCGCCGAGCCCCAGCGCCCCCAGGAAGATCTTGCGCCCAACGCGGCGCTCCCGCCCCGAGCCGCCGCCCGGGATAATGATGCCGCCGTTCTCTCGTGTCTCCATGCCGTTGTCCGCCCCCTCGGCGCGGCGCGGCATCCCGCGCGGCGCATCCCCATCTGTTCTATCTATCATCTACTGTGTAGTATGGACCACGGCGCTTACGACGCGGTTGCGCGGATCTTACGAAACCCTTACGGTCGCGGCGTCGCCCGCCCATCACATCTATATATACGCGCGGCGGCCGCTCCCGGATGAGCTAAAGACGAATCCGGCTCCACGGACGGGCGTGGCGGGCGTTAAAACAGAGAATGGCGTAGAAAATAGCGGTGGTTGTCCTGTTTTTACACAGGCGCCGCGATTCCCACCCCGCGCGCGAGGGCAGATACATTGTCACGCGCCCGCCCGCATGCTACCCTATGCGAAGTACTCCCTGCCGAACTCAGTAGCCAGTAGCCGGTAGTCAGCAGTCGATGACTGCCGGTAGACCGTTCCCCATGGTACTCCCGCCCCTCTTCGGGGCGGCGGTATCTCGTCGCGCGCGCCTTTCGTCCACTGGCTACTGACGACTGACTACTCTATCAAGGACGGCGCTCATGATGACGACCGGCGAGCAAATCTGGCAAAATGCCCTCGGCGAGCTCCAGTTGGTCTTGACGAAAGAGAACTACGACACCTGGCTGAGCGGCACACGCGTCGTCGAAGAAGACGAGATGGCCCTGACTATCGGTGTGCCCAAAGCTTTCCACAAAGACTGGCTGGAGCATAAACTAAAAGGACCCATCACGAACACGCTGGAGCGCCTCGGCCATGGCCACCGCTCCGTCCGCTACGTCGTCGCACCACCCATGAGCGGCCCCGGCGCGACGAGCGGCAAGACTGCTTCCCCGCTGAAAGGCCATCAGCAAGAAAAGTCGACCATGACCCTCTTTCAACAGCCCCAATCCTCGCTCTCGCCCGACTACGTGTTCGACACGTTCATCGTGGGCGCGAGCAACCGGCTGACCTACGCCGCCGCCGTCGCCGTCGCCGACGACCCCGGCGAGCAATGGAACCCCCTCTTCATCTGGGGCAACGTGGGGCTCGGCAAGACGCACCTGCTGCACGCCATTGGTCACCAGGTCCGCCAGAACTTCCCCGACAAGACCGTCGCCTACACGACGAGCGAGAAGTTCACCAATGAGTTGATCGGGTGGTTCGCGAAGAAAGACCAGTCGTCCATCGATGCGTTCCGCGAGCGATACCGCAACGTCGACGTGCTGCTCATCGACGACATTCAGTTCCTTGCGAACAAAGAGAGCATGCAGGAAGAGTTTTTCCACACCTTCAACGATCTACACCAGAACCACAAGCAGATCGTGATGACGAGCGACCGCAAGCCCAACGCGATGGTCACGCTGGCAGAGCGTCTGCGCTCGCGCTTCGAGTGGGGCCTCATCACCGAGGTCGACCTACCCGACTTCGAGACACGCATGGCCATCCTGCAAGCCAAGGCCGAGCGGCAGAGCGTGCCGGTACAGCAGGGTGCGATCGAGTACATCGCGCGCCGCGCCGGGCAGAGCAACATCCGCGAGCTCGAGGGCACGCTCAAGAAAGTCATCCACATGGCGCGCACGCTCGAGGTCCCTGTGACCGACAAGCTCGCGGCCGAGGCGCTCGACTCGCTGGCCCCCTCGCACAAGCGCAAGGTCACGGCCCCGGAAGTGCTCCAATCCGTGGCGCAGTATTACCAGATCGAGCTCAAGGTGCTGGAGAGCCCCGCCCGCGACAAGGCCGTGTCCCTGCCGCGCCAGGTCGCTATGTACATGATGCGCGAGGAAACAGACGCCTCGCTGCCCGGCATCGGCCATCTGCTCGGCGGCCGCGACCACAGCACCATCATGCACGGCTGCGACAAGATCGGCAAAGAGCTCAAGAACGAGAACCCGCAGCTGCGCAGCGACATCCGCGCCATCCGTGCCATGCTCTACGACATATCGTAATAAGCGACGCGACGGAGGACCCCATGACCGACAACGCGGCCCCCTCGATTGGGGTTGTGAATCTCGCCCGCGCGTTCGAGACCTTCGAGGGCTATTGGCAACCCAGGATCGCCGGCGAAATCAACGACAGCCATGTGAAACTCGCCAAGCTCAAGGGTGCTTTCGAGTGGCATCACCACGCCACTGAGGACGAGCTTTTCCTCGTTCTCCGGGGACATCTGCTCATCAAGCTCCGCGACCGCGATCTCCACCTCGACCCCGGCGAGTTCGTCGTGATCCCGCACGGGGTCGAGCACCTGCCCATCGCTGCGGACGAGGTCCACGTCCTGCTCATCGAACCCTCATCGACCCTCAATACGGGCACGGCCACGTCCGAGCGGACCGTCGCCAATCCAGAGCGCATCTAGTCTGCCTAATCCACGGCGATCTCTCGTGATCGTTGACTCTTGAGGACATGGATGTGTTTACGGCTTGATGACCCAGGGAGGTGCGAGGCATGGCTGACCTATACCGGCTCATAGAACGCCCTCCCGACATCGAGGAGTATCGCTCCATCTGTCGCGCTGTCGAATGGGAAGGGGTCATCAATTTCGACGCCGCCGGCACCTCCCTGGCCAACTCTCTATATCACGTCGTGGCGCTGCACGACGAGGCCGCGATCGGCATGGCGCGCGTCGTCGGTGACGGCGCTATGTACTTCTACATCCAGGATGTGGCGGTCGTCCCGGCGCATCAAGGGCGCGGGGTCGGTGCGCTGCTCATGGGGCGCGTCATGGGCTATCTCGCGGGGCACGCGCCGGAGAAGGCGTTCGTGGGCCTCTTCGCCGCCGAGGGGACCCTCCCGTTCTACGCGCGCTATGGCTTCGCCGTCTATCCCGGCCTGACGGGCATGTTCCGCGTTGCGCCCGTCTGAAGGCTCTCGTCACGCGGCGACCGCTTCGCGCGACCTCGCTCCCATCGCCTCATCATTATGTTAGGCAGAGTCTACCACGAATACGATAGGTGTGCGCCACGGCGCGTCATCCCCATGCGCCCGCGCCGGCCCTCGCCTCCGCCTACGCCCTCGCGTCCATTCGGAGTTCGCGCTCAAGCATCGGGAAATCCATGGAAGACCCCATCGGCGTCGACGTTGTCGGCAAAATCCGACCAGTCCATATTGGCGATCGAAAGGTTGTTGTCGATGCTCGACACCTCCCGGGGGACGACGCAAAAGATGCGTCCCAGCTCGTCCGCGAGGTCCAGGACGAGGATTGGATGCTCCGCGCCCATCACGGCCTGTGACTTGTCGAGGGCCACCCCCATTTGCCCGGTGACGCCGGTGGCATCGTCGACGCGGCGATCAGGGATGCAGCCTGAGCCCTTTCGTCGCCTTGTCCACGTCTTTCTTCGGCCCGCGCAGCGCCAGGCCGACGAGGTCGGGGGTGTCGACCGGTTCTGCGCGGAAAGCCTCCCCGTTCGCGGCGTCGTGGCCGGTCGCGACCATGGCGGCGACATAGGCGGCGGCCGTTAGCCCCCGCTCCAGCGCGATGCGCCGAGCTTTCAGGAGGTCGGCGCCCGACGCGGCGTAGATCATCATGGGCTGGCCGAGCAGGGGGACATAGCGCCGTCCCGCGGCGTCCTCGTAGGGCTCGCCCATGGCCTCCGGTGCCGCGCCGGCGATGCCCGTGGCCAGGAAAGCCGCGACGTTGAGCTCCTGCCAGGCTAGCAAGTCATCGCGCACCAGCAGCGCCACTTTCGTCTCGAAGATCACGACAACCTCCTTGTCCTCTATATTATGTATGCCGGAAGCAGAGGGCCAGCGTAACCCGGACGTCATGCATGCGCCCGCACGACGATCACACCGGCGCCTCCGTTTCGATGTGGCCCATGCGGATGAGGATCGCCTGGAAGCGCTCCGCGTCCACGCGGGAGAACCGCCCGAGCACGTCGGCGGCGAGGGCGTCGATCTCGCGGTCGAGATCCGGCTGTAAGGCGCGCCCCCGCTCCGTAAGGTACACGTGATTGATGCGCCAATCCGTGGGGTGCGGCCGGCGTTCGACGAGGCCGGCGAGGGCCAAACTGTCGTGGTACGTCGCGTGTAATTGCCCACCTGTTCGGCCGGAATATGTTGCTCATCGGGGACATATTATCCGGCTGCCCCGCGTCACGGTCCTGCTCCATCGCGGCGCTCTCATGTGTGGATAAGCGCCCGTATTGTGTGGATAAGAGGCCTTGGCGGTGGACAAGTTGCCCTGCTATGCGTGTACAGCTGTTGCTAAATGCGCAGCGCCTGGGGATGAGATCCGCGCGATGTTGCAAATCTCCCCTTTGTTATCCGCAACTGCTCCCACTCATCCACAGGTTGTCCCGCCCGCACGGCGCCGCGCGGTGGCTCTACGCTGGTTTAAACGCCCACTTATCCGCATATCAAGACGCCTACTAGTACGACGACTACATACTTACTTAAAGATATATGTAGCGTAGAAATACGTAGAGCGGTGGGGACAGGCGGCGTTGGGCGGCGAACCCCTCGCGCCTGAGCGCTACGAAATTGTGGCGCGCACGTCGACCAACATCGGGCTGGCCACGCAGCTCGGCGAGTGGGCGGTGATGGACCGGAGGGACGTACCCTGGCTCGTCGAGTTGGCCTCACGGGTCGAGGAGCGGCTCTGTGAGCGGCGCGGGCTGCGCATGCTATTGGGAAGACCAGGAAGGGTGATTGGCCGTGCCAGCGCGACGTAGGGGCCCTCGGAGATGCCATGGGTGTCGACCGCGCGTGGCTGGCCGATATGCTGGCGCGTCGAGGGCGATGCAGCCTTTTCCTCGACGAGGTCGCGCGCCGGCAGGCCGAGGAGGGCGTCTGGACGCTCGAGCTCGTCGAACTCGGTGAGGCCATCGGCGAGGTGCGCCGCCGCCTGAGACGAATATTGACGGCTAACGGGTTCCAGAGGCGGCTTCCAGATACACTTCCCAGGGGTGCGAAAAGAGTGCAGCGCCTCCTCTATCGACTATCCACCATCGCTTAGCTCGGCTCGTGGAGGGGCTGGGGGTGGCGGCCACATCTTGCCCTCGTCGCTCGGCCGAACCAGGAGGCGGCCATCGCGCTCGACGACTGCGAAGGTGCGCAGCGGGGCGGAGGCGGGCCCGTTGAGCGGCGCGCCGTCGTCGAGGCGGAAACACGATTGGTGCCATGGGCACTCCACGGTAGCGCCCTCGAACACGCCCTCGACGAGCGGGCCGCCCGCGTGCGGGCACCACGCCTCGACCGCGTAGATCTGGCCGTCGCGCCGCAGCAGCATGACCGGGACGCGCCCGTCTTCCACGACCACCGGCGTGCCCTCCACCAGGTCGGCGGAGGCCATGACGTCGACGTATTCGTCGCGCGGTTTGGGATAGAGCAGGTGAGTCACGTTGACGCCGAGGGTGTAGACGAGCTCGCCGCCAAGGGCGCCGCCGAGCGAGACCGTGCCGAGCGCGAGCGCCCCGAGCAGCTGTCCCGCCCCGCGCTTGCCGCCCCCGCGCAGGGCTAGCGACGCGCCGTAGAGCGCGAGCGACGCGCTGTTGACGAGCGCGTGCGCCACGCCGACCCGCCGCTGGTGCTCATAGGTGTCGACCCAGTCGGCCAGCCCCGCGGCGACCGTCGGGGCCGCGCTGACCACGCCGAGCCAGATCGAGGCGTCGGCGGCCGCCGCGTATTTCTCGCCCGAGGACAGCGCGTCGAGCGCGTCGAACAGGGCCGCTGTGGTCCAGGCGCCGATGGGGACGGCGACGAGGGCGGGGTGGACACGGTGGCGGAGCGGCACGCCGTTGAGCCAATTCTTGGTCACGCGGCCGGCCTCGCCTGCCCTGAAAACCGCGTGCACGCTCTTTTGCAGCGGCTCCGCCACCTTGTCGAGCCACGCGAACCGCTCGCCCCCGATCGTCGAACTGAGGGTTGTCGCCTGTTGATTTGACACGTTGAGACCCCCGATCTTTCACTCGCCCCCATCGGACAGCAGGAGGGGCGTCCGCTCGCCTGGGGGATGTCCCACCCGGCTGTACCACTACTTTGTACCAGTTTGTACCAGCTATCCGCGGGCGATCGAAAATCGCCGCGCCCCGGCCACGTCCGTCACCCCCCGCTATACTTGAGGATGTTCCCCACTGAGGATGTTCCGCCGGCGCAACACCTATCAAAGGCGCTCGTAAGCGTAAGGGTGCGCGAGGGTGTGTCGCAGGCATAAGTTACAGCGATAAGGTTGTGAGGTTCTGTCTATGCCCAAGAGTTCATTCGACGATTTCGCCGGGATTATCGCGCGGTACCAGGCGCCCCCGACCCACGAGACGCTGCAGAACCTCGTCGTCGACGCCATCGACATCGCGCCCGACGACGTGGACGAGCACGTGACCGACTTCGCGCGCGGCCGCATCGAGTTGGCCTACCGCACTGGGAACGTCGAGACGCACCTACGGCACCTCTACGACGTGCTCGCCGTGATGGAGCGCGAGCTCGCGCGGGGCTAACAGCCCATCGGGCCGTTCAAGAAGGGGGCGGGTACTGCAAACGCTCTTGCAGCCGCTCGTCCTTCGCCCGCGAGGCCGCGGCGAGGCCCTCTTTGTAGACCTCGAGGCGGTCGAGCAAAGCCGGGTCGCCGGCCGCCACGATCTGCACGGCGAGCAGCCCCGCGTTGCGCGCCCCGCCGATGGCCACGGTGGCCACGGGGACGCCGGCCGGCATCTGCACGATCGAGAGCAGCGCGTCGAGCCCGTTCAGCGCGGTGATCGCGACCGGCACCCCGACTACGGGCAGGGGGGTGTGCGCGGCGAGCATACCGGGCAGATGGGCGGCCCCGCCCGCCCCGGCCACGATGACGCGTAGCCCGCGCGCCCGCGCCGTGCGGCCGTACTCGGCCATGTCGAGGGGCGTGCGGTGCGCCGAGACCACGCGCAGCTCGTGGGGCACGCCGAACTCGCGGCAAGCCTCGGCGGCCGCCTCCATCATCGGCAGGTCGGAGTCGCTGCCCATCACGATCCCGACCACGGGCTTATCGTCCATGTTTTACCCTCAGAGTCGCAAGCTGGGCGTTTGCAATACGCCCCTACCTCGATTCCACGGTTCCACCCGACCGCGGTCGGCGTTGTTTGTCGTCCAGGTCCACACGGGGCAAGGAGGGCGGTCGCAGGCTTCCGCCTACACAATTCAGGCTTCCGCCTACACAATTAAAGACGTGGCGGCGCGGGTGGCGATCGCCGTCGTTTCCTCCACGCTGGCGCCGAGCGCGGTGACGTGGCCCATCTTGCGTCCGGGGCGCGACCGGCGCTTCCCGTACAGGTGCACGTGCGCCCCCGAGACGGCCAGGGCCTCGGATAGACCGCGCGGCGCCGCCGGCGAGTCGGGCGCGCCGAGCAGGTTGACCATCGTCGCGGCGGGGGCGAGCATGCGCGTCGCGCCGAGCGGCAGGCCCAGGGCCGCGCGCACGGCGTTCTCGAACTGCGAGGCGCCGCAAGCCTCGATCGTGTAGTGGCCACTGTTGTGCACGCGCGGCGCTAGCTCGTTGACCGTGAGCGCGCCGTCCTCCCCGAGGAACAGCTCGACCCCGCACACCCCGTCCAGGTCCAGCGCCGCGACCGCGGCGCGGGCGATCCCCTCCGCGCGCGCCGCCACCTCGGGCGCGATTGCCGCGGGCGCGTACACGTGGTGGCAGATGCCGTCGCGCTGCACCGTCTCCACGACGGGATACGTCAACGAGTCGAACGTCGGACGTCGAACGTCGAAAGAGGAGCCCGGCGCGACGGCGCGCCCACCGATCCCGCTATCGCCGGCCGAGGTCCCCGCTACCGATGACTGTCGACCGCGTACGACCATGACGGCGAGCTCGCGGGCAAAGCGGACATAGCCCTCCACCAAGAGGGCGCGTTCGGCTCCCGGGCGGCTGGGGTCCGTGGAAGCGGGGCCGCGCAGGGCGTCGATCGCGGGCGCGATGTCGTCGGGACCGCGCAGCAGGCGATTGCCGTAGCCGTCGTAGCCGTTGCGGCGCCGCTTGAGCACCAGCGGCCAGCCCCAGTCGCGCGCCGCCCTCAGCACGTCGCTGGCGTCCTCGACGGGCGCGAACGGCGGGACAGGCAGGCCGGCATCGTCGAGCCGCGCCTTCTGGCGCAGCTTGTCCTGCGCGGCGGCGAGCGCGGCCGAGCCGGGGACGACGGTCACCCCGAGCGACTCCAGCAGGTAGAGGGCGCGCGCGGGCACGAACTCGTTCTCCAGCGTGACGACCGGCGCGACGGCGGCCAGCTGGCGCAGCGCACCCTCATCGTCCCAGGCGCCCACGATCTCGTGACGGGCCAGGCGTCCCGCCGGGCTGTCGGGCGACCCCTCCATGATCGCCACGTCGAGCCCAAGCGTCGTGGCCGCCTGCAGCAGCATGCGCGCGAGCTGGCCTCCGCCCAGGATGCCCAGCTCGACCCGCTCGACCTCGGTCATGTGTCCTTCCTCCCAGGCGCATGGTAACACAGGCGAGGGGCCTGCGACTGATACACTGCCACCATGGCCGATCCCCTAACGCTGCTCGCCGTGCACGCCCACCCCGACGACGAGTCGATCGCGACGGGTGGGACGCTCGCCCGCTACGCCGCCGAGGGCGTCCGCACCGTCCTGGTCTGTTGCACCCACGGCGAGGAGGGCGAGATCCGCGACCCCGCGCTCGACCCCGTCGAGGCCGGGCCGCGCCTTGGCGCGATCCGCGAGCAGGAGCTGCGCGCCGCGGCGGCGATCCTGGGCGTCGCCGCCGCGGACGTGCGCCTGCTGCCCTACCGTGACTCGGGCATGGCCGGCACGGCGGCGAACAGGAGCCCCGACAACTTCGCCAACGCCGACCCGCGGGAGGCGGCTGCCCGCGTGGCGGCGGTCATCCGCGCGACACGCCCGCACGTCGTGGTGACCTACGATCCCGGGGGCGGCTATGGCCACCCCGACCATAAGAAGGCACACCGGGTCACGCTCGACGCTGTCGCGCAGGCCGGGGACGACGGGGACGGAGGGCCGGGCTGGGCTGCGCCCAAGCTCTACTACACGGTCGTTTCCCTGTCCGCGCTGCTGGCCGTCAACGGTGAGATGCGGGCGCGTGGGCTCGCCGCTCCGTTCCGCGAGGACGAGCACGCGTTCGACATCCGCCAGCTCGCCGTCCCCGACGATAGGATCGACGCGCGGGTCGCCGTGGGAGAGTACCTGGGGACGGTCCGGGCGGCGCTGCGCGCGCACCGCACGCAGCTCGCCGAGGACGACCCGCTGCTCGCGCTGCCCCCAGACATAGCCGCGCGCGCGTTCGCTGTCGAGAGCTACATCCGCGCGTCCAGCCCGGCGCTCGCCCGCCCGCATGTCGCGCATGTCGAGGACGACCTGTTCGCGGGGTTGCGCTAGCGACCGTGGAGGACGCGGGCGCGGGCGGGGGGGAGAGGCAGGGCCTGTGCATTGTCGGGGGGCCGAGCCCGTCCGCCGGCACGCGTCGTGGATGGCGGGGGTCTGGGGGGAGGCATCTCCCGGGATTCCCCCCGGAGGCTTCCCCCCGGAGGCGCGCCCCACTCTCGGACCCGCGGCTAGGGTCCGGGGGACTAGTCAGCCAGGGGCGGAGGGGGCGAGGAGCGGTAAGGGCGACTTTTCACAGACCCTGGGGGAGAGGGGGTGGAGTAGGGGGTGAGGGCGTCCGTCCTGTTACAATGGATACTTGTGCGCCCATGGCACGGGCTTGCGCCGGTCGGGAGCGTAACTTTTCCGCGTTGCCCGCATTGTACTGGTGAGAGCTATCGTGCCTGAACCGGGGATAGCTGTCCCACGCCGCTGGTATAGGTCTTGCCGGATTAGGAACCTTTTGGTCTGGCGAGGACTTGCGCGCAACGTATCGGGACGAATGTGAGGGGGTGATAACGAGAAAGTAGCCGACGGTCCGCCGACGGCCGCGCCACCCGGCGCCGGCGTCGAGGCGTTGCCGCGCTACGCCGACAGATTTAGAGCAAGATCGAGATGCGACCGCCGTGGGCGACGGCCACGACGCCATCAGCACGCGACATCGCCCGGAAGACTTATTAGGACATGGGTCCCTACGATTCGCGATCCATCGCGTTCCCTACCGCCTATCATCTAAACCTACATTTAAGGAGGAAGGCATGTCGTTGAAGACCACACCAAAGGGTCTTCTGGCAGCCCTCGCTGCGCTCTGCATCATCTTGCTGCAGGTACCCGCGCTCAGAGGGGGTGTCGCCAATGCCGCCCACGCCAACGTATCGCACGCGTCCGTCCGGGCGCATCACGCCGCATCGGCGCGCAACGAGGCCCGGCCGCGCGCGGTGACGAGCGCGGCGGCGATCAGCTCGACAGGGCCGATCAGCTTCGTGGCCGACTTCGGCCCGGGCCTCGGCCCGCTCTTGCTCGTCCCGAACTCGTCGGCCGCGCTCAGCTCCGGCTCGGGGCTGCAGGGCTCGCCGATCACCGTCACGGGTAACATCACCTCGGGCGGGGATCTGGCCGGCCCGACCGCGGTGTCGGCGTTCACCGCCGGGATCACGCTGACGCTCAGCATCACCGACGCGAACAACACGCTTGTCTACTCGACCACCACCGTGGTCACGGGTAGCGGAGCCTTCGCGCTCGCCACGACCATACCGTTGACGGCCGCGAACGGCGCTGCCAGCGTCGTCCTCTCGGCGCGTGGTGTGACCACGGGCGACCCGAGCGAGGTCGACACGGCCGGCGCCGGGGCCGGCGGCACGCAGCCGCTGACCTTCCTGATCGGCTCCAACGCCAACGGGACGTTCGGCTCGTCGGCGAGCATCTCGCCCGCCAGCGGCCCGCGCTGCATCACCTCGACGCTCAGCCTGACGAACTTCGTCCCGGGCGTCCAGGTCACGCCGACCTACGTCTTCACGACGGGTACGGGCGCGGGGGTGACGACGACGATCCCGCTCTCTGCTGTGACGCCGATCTCCGGCGGCGCTACCAGCGGTAGCCTCACGTCGATCATCACGATCCCGAACAGCATCCCGTACAGCACGACGGGCACGATCAGCTTCACGACCGCGTCCGCCCCCTTCACGCCGACGTTGACCGGCTTCCCGGTCTACACGCCGGTCACGCCGACCATCGCGGCCGCGGCGACCCCTCCGGGTGGCCCGATCGGCCCGCTCAGCTCCGGCTTCACCACCGGCACGAGCAACACGGTCAGCATCACGGGCGCCAACTTCCAGAACAACTCTGGGATTACCCTGACCGGCAGCTTGTCGAGCACGACGGCGAATAGCGTCGCGTTCTCGGCCACGGCGCCGATCACCACCGGCGCGGTGGGCTCGGCGACGCCGGGCGCCTTCAGCGGCACGGCCCTGTTCACGGCGACCGTGGCGGGCACGTACCTCATCACGGCGACGGATCTCAACGGCTGCAACGTGGCCACGTCGACCATCACGGTCGTCAGCGCCACCGTGCCCACGCCCGGTCCCGCCGTTTCGACGCAGTACTTCGTCGAGGGCTACACCGGCCTTGGCTCCAACAACGGCAAGGCAAGCTTCAAGACGACGTACGACATCCTCAACCCGAACGTCAGCACGGTCGTCGTGACGGACACGTACCTGCTCGAAACGACGAATGAGGATATCACCACCACCACGTCGACCCCGAACGTCGTGGTCGTGACGCACACCCTGCCGGCCCTCGCCGATCTCCGCATCGACGCGGCGACCGACATCTCCAGTGGGGTGGTCATCTCGGGTCCGAACGCCGGGACGCACGTCGCGGGCACCGACCAGAAGTTTGCGACGGTCATCCAGACCGCCGGGCTCCGGGGTGTGGGCGCCGGCGCGTCGCTCCAGCAGCCGCTCAACCTTGGTGGCATCGTGCGCGGTGTGGCCGCCCAGCGCTCCGTCGAGCGCACAGGTAACAGCGGCGTTCGCGCCGACGGCGACACCAGCCTCGGCACGACGGCCGCCAACACGAGCTACTACTTCGCCGAGGGCTACACCCGGGGCACGTTCCAGGAGTACCTGCTCCTGCTGAACCCGAGCCCCACGGTCACGGCGACGGTCTCGGTGCTGCGCGTGCCCGAGGGCGGCGCGACGACGCAGACCCCGCTCGTCGATGGGCTCGTGCTGGCCCCGCGCCAGCGCGTCACGCTCAACATCAATCGCCTCAACGCCATCTCGCCCGAGGCTAAGGTCGGCCTGATCGTCAACAGCGCCGACAACCCGATCGTGGCCGAGCGTACCCTGTACTTCGGCCCCGGCAACGGCTCGTCCAAGAACGGCGAGAGCATCGGCGCCGGCTTGACCACCGCCGCCAAGCAGCTCAACTTTGCGTTCGGCTCGCTCACGGCGCCTATCACCTCGGACGTGCTGGGCACCATTACGCCGAGCGTCAAGTTGGCGCAGACGGCCGATGACCGTCCGTTCATCGAGGTCATCAACCCGAACATCGCCAACCAGGCGATTGCCGGTACCCTGTCTGGGTCGGCCACGGCCCCCGGGCCGGCGGCGCACGTGACGATCCAGCTGCGCGGCGAGAACGGTCGCCTGCTCGGCTTCTTCTTCACCGACGTCGATGCGGGCGCGCGCTTCACGCTGACCTACAACGACCTGACCAGCAGCTCCAGCGGCATCGGCTTCCCCGGTGTCCCGACATCCGCTCCGACTCGCGCGGGCGTGTTCAGCGCCGTCGTGTCGAGTTCCGAGCGCGTCGTGGCCGAGCTGGCTCAGTACTTCGGTCAGGGCGGGACGACCCCGAGCGGCGACGCCAACTCCGGCGCCCCGGGCCTCGTCCTCGTCGGCGCCCCGTCGGGTGAGCAGAACGTGCTCTTCCCGAACCTAAACGTGATCGACCCGGCGAGTTCCTTCCCGCTGGCGCACACGATCTTCCTGTACAACCCCGGCGTCAACCCGACGCGGGTCAACGGGACGTTCTTCGGCCCCACGGGCGTCGTAGCGCACCAGGTCTACACGGTCCGGCCCGACGCCATCGTGGCCATCGGCCAGGCCAGCTCGTTCAGCTCCGGTAGCGTGGTTACCGGCACCAACGGGCTGCCCCTGTCGATCCCGGCCGGCACGACCGGCGCCGAGTTCACCACGGTCCAGCAGCGCGGCAGCATCCAGTCGGGCGAGCCTGCCCAGGCTCCCGAGACGTTCGTGGCCGCCCAGGTCACGCACTCGGCCGACGGCTCGCAGTGGTGGGGCACGCAAGGCCTCTACCCGCTGCCGACCGCCTGCAACACGCCGACCGGACAGCCGCTCCCGACCGGCTGCCCGTAGGCTGAGCAACAGCGCGCGTATCTTACGCGCGCTGAGATGACTAGATCCGCCCCGGGGGCCGCAGGACATGTCCTGCGGCCCCCGGGGCGTTTTTGCGCACGTGGTTGGGTGCGACTTGGCCCTGAAGGACTATGGTCCTTCAGGGCCAGGCGCCATCTGGTTTATAATGCCAATGAGGACTCCTAAATGATCACCCCCCCCGCGGCTACCCCAACCGTGCAAGAGTTCATGGACAGAGAGAGCGGCCAGCGCGCCTCACCGCGCGTTTCGTTCGTAGGGACCGGCACGATGGCCGAGGCGATCTTGCGCGGCCTCATCCTGCGCGGGGTCGTGGCGGCGCGCGACGTCGTGGCGAGCGCGCCGCGCGAGGAGCGCCGCGCCTACCTGGGCGAGACCTACGGGGTGCGCGCGGTAGCCGCCAACGCCGAGGCGGTGCGCGGCGCCGACATCGTGCTCTTGTGCGTCAAGCCGCAGACGGTCCCCAAAGTGCTGCCCGAACTGCGCGAGACGCTCGACACGCGCCAGTTGCTCGTCTCCATCGCCGCGGGCGTCTCGCTGCAGACGCTCGAGGGGCTGAGCTACCACCCCGCCATCGTTCGCTCGATGCCCAACACGCCCTCGCACGTCGGCGAGGGTATGACGGTTTGGGTGGCCAGCCATGCAGTGACAGGGGCGCAGGTCGCGCACACGCGCGCCATCTTCGGCGCTCTGGGCCGCGAACTGCAGGTCGACAACGAGGGCTTCCTCGACATGGCCACGAGCCTCTCCGGCTCCGGCCCCTCCTACGTCTTCCTGTTCATGGAGGCGCTGACCGACGCCGGCGTCCAGATAGGGCTGCCCCGCTATATCGCCGAGGAGCTGGTGATGCAGACGGTGCTCGGCGCGGCGCGGCTGGCCCAGGAGAGCGGGCGTCACCCGGCCGCGCTCAAGAACGGCGTTACTTCGCCCGGCGGTACCGCCGCGGCGGCGCTCTACCAGCTGGAGAAGGGGGGGCTGCGCCCGACCCTCGCCGACGCCGTCATGGCCGCCTACCAGCGCGCCGTCGCCCTCGGGCAGGGGAGCGCCGAGAAGACGTGAAAGAGTTGCTGCTCCAGGGCCTGGGGCTGGCCCGTGCGCCGCGCGCGTTGCGCTGGCGCCTGGAGACGTTCGGGCTCTACATGCCCTCGCTACCCGGGGCGCGGCCCTGGTGGCGCGTCAACGGGCGCGCGCTCGCCCTGTTCGTCGCTCAACTACCGCGCTACGCTCGCTGGCTCACCACGATGCGCGCCCTGCGCCGCGGGGGCGCCTCCGGATATTGGCGGCGCGAGACCGGGACCGGCCTGCGCGAGTGGGAGAACTGGCTGAACCAAAGCTATTAGCAGGTAGCGATTAGCGGTTGGCTTTTTCCCAAGATCGTTCCGCCCTGTGACTTGTTGAGTAGACCGCGCGTGTCACCCGGAACAGCTAATCGCTAACGGCTAGAAGGCTTCCGTCACCGCCTTGGCCTGCATGAATAGCTTGACGTAATCGGGGCCGCCGGCCTTGGAGTCGGTGCCGCTCAGATTGAAGCCGCCGAAGGGGTGCGTGCCGACGATCGCCCCGGTGCACTTGCGGTTGAAGTACAGGTTGCCGACGTGGAACTCGCGCCTCGCCCGCTCCAGCTTGGCTCGGTCGCGCGCGTAGACCGCGCCGGTGAGGCCGTAGACGGTGCCGTTGGCGATGCGCAGGGCCTCGTCGTAGTCCCGCGCCCGCAGTACGGCGAGGACGGGCCCGAAAATCTCTTCCTGCTCGATGCGCGCGCCCGGCCGCACGTCTGCGAAGACCGTGGGCTTGATGAAGTAGCCCGGACTCTCCGCCGCCGCGCCACCCGCCGCCAGACGCCCCTCGCCCCTGCCCACCTCGATGTAGCTCAAGATCTTGTTGTAGGCCTCCTCGTCGATGACCGGCCCGTGCGCGTTCTCGTACCCGCGCGGCGGCCCCAGGCGCAGCGCCTCCGTGCGCGCCACCACGTCTGCCAGCACCGTGTCGTAGACGTCGTCGAGTAGGATGGCGCGCGAACAGGCCGAGCACTTCTGGCCCTGGAAGCCGAAGGCCGAACTGACGATGCCGGCGGCGGCCGCGGCGAGGTCGGCCGACGAGTCGACGACGATGGCGTCCTTGCCGCCCATCTCGGCGATGACACGCTTGATCCAAAGCTGGCCCGGCGGGGTCTCCGCCGCCAGCCGGTTGATGCGCAGGCCCACCTCACGCGAGCCGGTGAACGAGATGAAGCGCGTCTTGGGGTGCGTGACCAGCGGCTCGCCGACCTCGGCGGGGTCGCCGGTCAGGAAGGAGAGCACGCCGTCCGGCAGCCCCGCGGCCTCCAGGATCTCCACGAGCTTGTAGGCGATCACGGAGGTCTGCTCGGCTGGCTTGAAGATGACGCTGTTGCCGCCGGCCAGAGCGGCCGAGACCATGCCGGTGGGGATGGCCAGCGGGAAGTTCCAGGGCGAGATGACCAGGCCGACGCCGAGGGGGATGTAGTCGAGCTCGTTGTCCTCGCCGGCCTGGGGCGTCAGGGGATGGGGGTAGCCGAGCTCGACGACCTGGCGGCCATAGTACTCCAGGAAGTCGATCGCCTCGGCCACGTCGGCGTCGGCCTCGGCCCAACTCTTGCCGGCCTCGAAGATCTCCCAGGCCGTCAGCTCGGGCTTGCGCCGGCGCATGATCGCCGCGGCCTTGATGAGGGTCCGGCCACGGTCGAGGTGGGGAACGCGGCTCCAGCGGCCGAAGGACTCCAGCGCAGCGGCCATGGCCTGCTCGACGTGTTCCCGCGCGCCGCTAGCGGCGTGGCCGACGACCTCGGCGGGGTCCGCCGGGTTGAGCGAGGGGAACGCGCCGGCCGTTTCGACGCGCTCGCCGCCGATCACTAGCGGGTACTGCCGGCCCAGCTGGCCGGCCACCTCGTCCAGGGCCGCCAGCAGCGGCCGCCGGTTGCTCTCCTGGCCGAAATCCGTGAGCTTCTCGGGAGAATAGGGGGGTACCACCTGCCACCTCCTCGTGACCTAATACAGCGATAAGTAGCTGATCTTATTGTAGCGCAGGTGTGTGGACCGCTCTCAGTACCCCAACGTCCGTGGCCCAGCCTCAAAAGACCATGGCAGGGCACGGACCCTTTTACTCATGGCCGCGGCCGCCGCACCCACCCAGACCTTTCAAGGTCCGTCCCGTGCCATGGTCCGTCAGGGCCAGGTTACGGCGCTACGAGACCAAGCTGTTATCCTGCAAGATGTCCCCCTGTTGTACTCATACACTCAGAAAGGACACTGAGCCTACCATGTACCATCTCCTCTTGCGTTGGGGGCTGGCCGGCGCGCTGCTCCTGCTGACGCCGGGCGCCGCGCTCGCGGCCAAGGCGCCGCCCAGGCCTACACCGGTCCCGCCCAAGCCCCCCAAGTCCCCGGCCGCCCCACGTAGTACTGGTCACATCGCGTACGTCGGCGCGAACGGAAACATTTTCGTGGTCCGCCCGGACGGAACGGACAAGCGCGCCCTGACGAACAACGGCGCGGCCGACCCGTCGTACAACGCGCCGCTGTTGTCGCCCACGGGCGCGGATGTCCTGGCCACGCGCTTCGCGACGGGCCTGGGGGCCTTCAAAGGCAGCGACACGTCGGGGTTGTGGCTCATCCCTTCGTCGGGCGCCCCGCGTCGGCTGACGCCGAACGTGCCGCGCGGTTACGTCTGGGCGCCCGACGGCGCGGGCATCGTCTACGAGGAGGGTTACCTCTCCGAGACGGCGCTCATCGTGCTCGACCCGCGCACGGGGCACAAGCGCACCCTGCCCTGCGACGCGGCCTTCAGGCTCGTCGGCGTGACGCCCGTCGGCAACCGCGCCATCGGGGTGCAGGGGGGCAACGTCGTCTCCGAGAGCCTGACCGATGGGACGACGCAGGGGCTGACGAGCTACGGCGCCAAGGCCGGCGTCTGGCAGGGCCTCGCCGCGGTCAGCCCCTCCGGTCGCGCGGTCCTCTACGCCGAGGCGCCGGGGACGACGCTCGTGTCGATCGACCTGCGTGGCGGGAGGAGCGCGCGCACACCACTCGCGAGCGCGGTCAGCGGCATCGCGCCCTCGTCGGACGCCTCCACGTACGCGTACGCGACGAGCGGGGCGGGAGGAGCGAGGCAGATCGTGCTCCGCGCGGGCAAGAGCACCACCAGCCTGCCCGGCGACGCATCTTTCACGGCGCACGCCTTTGCGCCGAACGGCGCCGCGCTCGCCTACACCTCGGGGGGCGGCTTGCCCTATATCTACGTCGCGCACGTCGCCGCGCAGGAGACCCGCGCGACGCGCCTCGATTTCGGGCGGGACGCGGACTGGGGGGCATAGAGTGTTCCCCCCCTCCGCCTTAACAGGGGTAGGTTTTTGTTTGGAAGGGTGGGCAGCGTCGCTGCCCACCCTTCCAAACAAAAACCTACCCCTAAAAGCCCCCCTCTGGGGGAACCCGGGGAGATGGCTCCCCTCAGACCCCCTCCACCCACAAGGCGCGGGCGGAGGGGCTTGACCATCCGACAATGCACAGACCTTGAACCGGGGGAGACGAGGATGGGGGTGAGAGTTGGCTTAATTCTTGCGTGCCGGTCGGGTGCCGCGCATCGCGCCGAGGTGGGGCTATCGCGAGGGCGTAACTTTTTTGCGCGTGGCGCATTATACGGTAGGATAGAGGCAGCGTGTCTTGATGCCTACGCGAGTAAGGAGGTGAGCCGCGCGGCGAGTCGACCCTTGGTGAGGCGTCCCCTGGTTACCCTCGAGAAGGGCGCATCTTCATGCTATCCTCATGGCGCCCCCGCGCGGCCGTTACGCGCCTGCAGTAGGGTTCGTAGACACTCGGTTATACTTGGTCATACCCGGTCACCCCGGCATGGATCACTCTACTCTCTTATTTGGAGGAGCTTTTAGTGGACAAAGAGATTCTGGAAACCTCGGGCTCGCGCCGCAATTTTCTCAAGACACTCGCCGCGGCCAGCGCCGGCGTTGCCCTCGGCGGCGCGGCGTTCCCGTTGGCGGCGCACGCCGCCACCGATGATCCGCCGACGATCATCTCCGTCGCCCTCGTGGCCGAGTACCTCGCGGTGACGTTCCAGACCAACGCCATCGCCAACGCTACGAAGATTGGCCTGACCCCCGCGGAGGTCACGACGATTCAGGCCGTGGTGGCCGAAGAGGCTATCCACGTGGACTACCTGAAAGCTTACGGCGCCCAAGACCTCTATACCGGCCCCTTCACCTTCCCGACGGGGACGTTCAGCAGCCGCAACGGCTACGCCACGACGGCGGTCATCCTGGAGACGGCCTTCGTAACCGCCTACATGGCCGCGGTGCGCGAGTTCGCCGCCGACGCGCGCGCCGACCTGGCGCAGCTCGCCTATCAGATCGGCGCCGTCGAGGCAGAGCACCGCGCGCTCTCGCGCTCGGTGGGCAACTTCTTGCCCTACTCCGACCTCGCGTTCGAGACCAACCTGATCCCGAACGTCGCGGCCGCGGCCACGGTGCTGACGAACCTCGGCTTCCTCGCGGGCGGGACGGCGGCTAACGACGCTTCGGCATCCGCCTCCGGGCCTGTGACCCTCGCTTACACCGCCGCCAACCAGAACCAGGCCATGAGCTACATCGGCTTGCTCACGCAGACCACACCGTAAAACCAGGGACCGCGCTCGCGGTTCGCGGTTCGCGGTTCGCGGTCTGCGGTCTGCATGGTTCATGTATAACGAGGAGGGGGACGCCATCTGGCGTCCCCCTCTCGTCTACTGTTAGTGGGCGTCGTGGACCCGCGATCAGGATCACGGGGCAGGGCATGGCGGTTCGCCATTTAGGGGGGAGCATCATGGGTAATGCCGACGACACGAACCTCTTCGCGTCGCAGGGGTTGAACAAGACGCTCGGCGTCGAGGTCCGCGAGGCTACACCTGAGCGGGTGGTGGCGACGATGGAGGTCACGCCGGCGCTCTACCAGCCCTACGGCTACCTGCACGGCGGCGCCAACGTGGCCCTGGCCGAGACGGTCGCCAGCCTCGGCGGCTTCCTCAACTGTCCCCCCGGCAAGACCGCCTTCGGGCTGGAGATCAACGCCAACCACCTGCGCCCCGTGCGCGCCGGAACCTTGACTGCCACCGGTGCCCCCCTGCACCGCGGGCGTACCAGCCAGGTTTGGGACGTTAAGATCCGCGACGAGCGCGAGCGGCTCATCTGCGTCGCGCGCTGCACCGTGGCCATCGTTTCAATCGAGGGCGGCGAGGGCGCATGAGGATATCGCGTGCCATACCCCTCACCTGTTGTGTCCTGGTCGCGCTGGCGGCGACGCTCGGCCCCGCGTTGCGGGTGAGGGCTGTCACCCCCGCCCATACTCTGCCCGCCCGTACTCTGCCCGCCCGTACTCTTGTCCCGGGCCGGGGTCCCGCCGTTAGCGTCTACCTCACCACGGCCGACCTCTCTAGTCGCCTGGCCCGCCAGCCCGACCTCTATTTCAGGCCCGCCGTGGGGGCGACAGCGACCGCCGCGACCGCGGGGCGCCGACCCGCCTCGAAAAGCATCATGCCGACCATCGATGTGGATGAAACGGGCGTGTACCAGCAGGTCGACGGCTTCGGGGCCGCCATGACCGACTCGTCGGCCTGGCTGCTGGCCACGAAGCTGGCGCCGGCCGCGCGCGACAAGGTCGTGTTCGACCTCTTCAATCCGGCGCATGGCCTTGGTCTCAACATCGTGCGCGTCCCCATGGGCGCGTCCGACTTCACCAGGGATGGAGCGGTCTACTCGTACGACGATACGCAGAACGGCGCCCCCGACCCCGCTCTCACCGGCTTCTCCGTCGCACACGATATGACGGAGGTTGTGCCCATGCTGCGAGAGTCGCTGCGCGTCAACCCCGGGCTCGAGCTCATCGCCACGCCGTGGGTGCTGCCGAGTTGGATGCAGTCGGGGATGACCAGCCCTTTCGCGGGGACGATACTGCCGTCGGCCTACGCGCCGCTGGCGGACTACTTCGTCAAGTTCATCCAGGCGTACGGGGCGCAGGGTCTGCCGATCTACGCCGTGACGCCGCACAACGAGCCGGGGCAGGACCCCGGCTACCCGGGGACGATCCTCCCGGCCCTGACCGAGGCCCAGTTCATCGGCCGCTACCTCGGACCCGCCCTCGTGGGGGCCGGCCTGCACACGCGTATTCTAGCCTACGACGGGTTCTGGGACACCGCTACCACCGGCACCACGCCGGACTATCCATCTCTCGTCCTGGCCGACCCAGCTGTAGGGCCGTACGTGGCCGGCGCGGCGTGGCACTGCTACTCCGGTGGCCCCGACGTCATGTCGCGGCTGCACGCGCTCTATCCGGGCAAAGACAACTACGTGACGGAGTGCTCGACCGGCTTCACGCACGGCGACGTTTCCGAGCTGATCATCGCCTCGCTGCGCAACTGGGCGCGCGGCGTGCTCCTGTGGAACCTGGTCCTGGACCAGTATGGCGGCCCCCCGCGGCCGGGCACGACGGGCTGCCCCAACTGCATCGCCCCCGTCACGATCTACACCGACACGGGCCGGGTCGCGTACACGACCGACTACTACGAGCTCGGGCAGGCCAGCCGTTTCATCCGCCCAGGCGCCCGCCGCATTGCCTCCACCTCACCCGTCGCGCGCCACAGCGACGTCGGCCTGGGCTGCGGGAGCGGGACGAGCTACGGGGCGCAGACGGTCGACGACGTCGCCCTCAAGAACCCCGACGGTTCCAAGGCGTTGCTGGCGTACAACCCCAGCGGCCGTCGCCGTCCGTTCACCGTGCGCTGGGGCGGTCAGACCTTCGGCTACGCGCTGGCCCCCTGCGCCACGGTCACATTCGTATGGTCGGGCAAGCAACGTCTGTAGGCGCCAGTAGTCAGTAGCGGGAAACTTCTCCTCACGGTCCGATCCCTGCCGTGCGCTTTCAAGCGCAGGCCGTGTCCGCCGGAGGCGTCGGCTCGGCTGGAGGCGTCGGCTCGGCTGGAGGCGTCGGCTCGGCTGGAGGCGTCGGCT
>JAABVA010001493.1_pt1 | contig 24992 bp, 26 predicted proteins | sample 5560331 | NCBI WGS metagenome assembly JAABVA01 (sample SAMN12812661, study PRJNA571458) | rock metagenome | isolation source: Antarctica rocks | place: Antarctica: Victoria Land, Mt New Zealand sud | collected 2016-01-07
GGCATGGCGGCAGCGAGCACGTCGGCCAGCACCTCGACCTGTTCGTCGCGGACGGCCGAGACCGGTACCACTTCGGACGCCGGTCCGAGCAGGGCCGAGAGGGCGAGTAGCTGCTCGACGACCTGCGGCTTGCGCACCTTGTCGATCTTGGTGACCACGCCGACGACCGGCGTCGAGGGCGCGACGTGGCGCAGCTGCTGCAGGATCCACTGGTCCCCCGGCCCGATCTTCTCGTCGGCCGGAATGCACAGACCGATGACGTCGACCTCGGAGTAGGTGTCCTTCACCAGGTCGTTGAGCCGCTGCCCGAGCAAGGTACGCGGCCGGTGCAGGCCCGGAGTGTCCACCAGGACCAGCTGGGCGTCCCGCCGGTGGACGATGCCCCGAATGGTGTGCCGAGTCGTCTGCGGGCGGCTGGAGGTGATGGCCACCTTGGTGCCGACCAGCGCATTGGTCAGCGTCGACTTGCCCGTGTTGGGTCGGCCGACAAAGCACACGAACCCCGAGCGGTAGGACGGGTCCTCAGCCACCCAGCACCTGCCGGACGGCGCCGCTGCGGTCGGCCAGCAACAGCAGGGCCGCTGGCGAGAGATCGCGGACCGCGCGCAGCCCGTCGTCGTCGAGCTGTTCGGCGCCGGTTACCACGGCAGCCGCCTCCAGCCCTTCGGCGCCGCTGGACACAGCCGCGGCCACCGCTGCCTGCAACGCACTCAGCCGCAGGGAGGGCAGCTGCACGGTGGAGGCCGCGTAGGTGCGGCCGTCGAGATCGCGGACAGCCGCGCCCTCCGGCGCGCCGGTGCGCCCCATCGAGGACCGCGCCAGCACCACCAGCTTGGTGTCATCCGGGTCGGGGGACGGCGCCGGGGATGCCTCAGCCACGGTGGGTGCTCCTGTCGTCTAATTCGGTGAGCTCGGTGTTGAGTCGATTGTCGCCGTCTGCGTTGCCGCGGTGACCGGAGTCCTGAGTGTTCTCGGTGTCGGGCCGCTCGGACTCGGGTTCTGCGTCCGGCGTTGCGCGGCGCACGACCACGGTGCCCACCCGCACGCGGCCTCGTATCTCCGGGCCCGCCTCCGCGCGCAGCAGTAGTCCGTGCGCGGTCACCTCGGATCCGGGCAGCGGGACGCGGCCCAAGGCCTGCCCGAGCAGGCCACCGACCGACTCCACGTCCTCGGCGGGCAGCTCGCAGCCGAACAGTTCCCCCAGATCCTCCACCGGCAACCGGGCGGAGACCCGGACCACCCCGTCGTCCAGGTACTCCACCGGCGCGCGCTCGTCGGTGTCGTACTCGTCGGCGATCTCCCCCACGATCTCCTCGAGGACGTCTTCGATCGTGACCAGCCCGGCCACGCCGCCGTACTCGTCCACCAGAATGGTCATGTGGTTGCGGCCCAGCTGCATCTCGTGCAGCAGTTCGTCCAACCGCTTGGAGTCCGGCACGAACACCGCGGGACGCATCAGCTCCGCCACCGCCTCGCCCCGGTCGCCGTCGCGCAGGGTGAACGAGCGTTGCACCAGGTCCTTGAGGAACACGGTGCCCAGCACGTCGTCCGGGCTCTCCCCGATGACGGGGATACGGGAGTGTCCGCTGCGTACCGCCAGCGACATGGCTTGGCGCATCGTCTTCTCGTGCTCGATCCACACCATGTCGGTGCGCGGCACCATCACCTCTCGCGCGATGGTGTCGCCGAGGTCGAAGACGGACTGGATCATCCGCCGCTCGTCGTCGGCCACCACGCCTTCCTCCTGGGCCATGTCGACGAGCTCGCGGAGCTCCACTTCGGAGGCGAACGGGCCCTGGCTGAACCCGCGACCAGGGGTGATGGCGTTTCCTACCAGGATGAGGAACCGGCTCAGCGGGCCGAGCAGGGTGCCGATGACCTGCAGCGGTGCCGCCGCGGCCAGCGCGATGCGGTAGGAATGCTGCCGTCCCAGGGTGCGCGGGCCCACTCCGATGGCCACGTAGCTGATCACCAGCATCACCCCGGCCGACGCCGCGATCGCGGCAGGCAGCGGGAGCGACCGGGTCGCTGCGACGGCGACCAGCACAGTCGCGCTGATTTCACAGGCCAGCCGCAACAACACCAGCAAGTTGACGTAGCGGGGCCGGTCCGACACCACCCGCAGCAAACGGGAGGCTCCGGGGCGGTCGTTGCGGACGTGCTCGGCGACCTGCGCCCGCGACACCGTGCTCAGGGCCGCGTCCAGCGCCGTGAACAGGCCGCCGAGCGGAACGAGCACGATGGCGATCACGATCATGGCGAGCGAGCCGCTCACCTGCGGTCGTCCCTGCCCTCGTTGAGGCCGACCGTGCCCAGCAGCCGCTCGTCGGCAGCATCGAACACCGCCTGGCGCGCTGCGCGCCTGCGCGCGTCGTGGAAGTCGGTCAACAGCCGGTTCTGCAGGCCGAACATCTCCCTTTCCTCCGCCGGCTCGGCGTGGTCGTAGCCGAGCAGATGCAACACCCCGTGGACGGTGAGTACGAGCAGCTCCTCGTCCAGGGTGTACCCGGCGGCGTGGGCCTGCTCGGCAGCGAAGGACGGACACAACACGATGTCGCCGAGCATCGAGGGGCCGGGATCGGCGGCGTCGGGCCGTCCCCCTGGCCGCAGCTCGTCCATCGGGAAGGACATGACGTCGGTGGGGCCGGGCAGGTCCATCCACTGCTCGTGGAGCTCGGCCATGGCCGCGGAGTCGACCAGCACCATGGACAGCTCGGCTGCCGGGTGCACGTTCATCCGTCCGAGGGCGAAGGCTGCCACGCTCACCAGCTCTGGTTCCGCAACCTCGATATTCGACTCGTTGGAAACCTCGATACTCATCGAGAGGAGCCCCGCCGCTGGTGGCGGTGGGTCGGCGCCCGGTGCATCCGCTCGGGCTCGGACTCGAAGCGCTCATAGGCGTCGACGATGTCGGAGACCAACCGGTGGCGGACCACGTCATTGCTGTTCAACAGCGAGAAGTGCACGTCGTCGACCCCGTCGAGGATGTCCCGCACCACCCGCAGTCCAGAGTGCGACCCACCGGGGAGGTCGACCTGGGTGACGTCGCCGGTCACCACGATCTTGGAGCCGAAACCCAGGCGGGTGAGGAACATCTTCATCTGCTCAGCCGTGGTGTTCTGCGCCTCGTCGAGAATGATGAAGGCGTCGTTGAGGGTGCGTCCGCGCATGTAGGCCAGCGGGGCCACCTCGATGGTGCCCGCCTCCATCAGTTTGGGAATCGCCTCCCGGTCCATCATGTCGTGCAGCGCGTCGTACAGCGGGCGCAGGTAGGGGTCGATCTTGTCGTTCAGCGTGCCGGGCAGGAAGCCGAGCCGCTCCCCGGCCTCCACCGCGGGGCGGGTCAGGATGATCCGGCTGACCTGCTTGCTCTGCAGGGCGTGCACCGCCTTGGCCATGGCCAGATACGTCTTGCCGGTGCCGGCCGGTCCGATGCCGAAGACGATGGTGTGCGTGTCGATGGCATCGACGTAGTGCTTCTGGTTCAGGGTCTTCGGCCGGATGGTCTTGCCGCGCCGGGAGAGGATGTCGAGGCTGAGTACCTCGGCGGGCGAGGCACCGCTGTCGCGGGTCAGCATGTCCACGGTGCGGCGCACGCCTTCGGGGGTGAGCTCGGGATTGCGCCGTGCCATGGCGATGAGCTCGGTGACGGCGCGCTCGGCGAAGGCGACATCGGCGGGTGCCCCGGAGAGCCGCACCTCGTTACCACGCACGTGCACGTCGGCGGTGAGCAACTCCTCCAGCACTCGGAGGTTCGTATCGGCGGAGCCCAGGAACGGCAACACACCGGATTCAGGGATGACGAGGGTGGAGGTCACTTGATCCATGAGGCCACCATCCTAGCCCGAGGTGGGCAAGGGAGCGTCAGGCGAACGGCGGGGCGAGCCAACGGCCCGTCAGCACGCCGAGGGCTCCCAGCGCCACCGCGGCGGCTGTGGAGGTGCGCAGCACCGTGGGCCCGAGCCGGACGGCCACGGCACCCTTCGCGGTGAGCAGGGCCAGCTCCTCCTCGTCGAGCCCTCCCTCGGGCCCGACGACGAGCATGATCTCGGGCACCTCCAAGGCGGCGGTGCTCAGTGGCTGCTCCGCCGACTCGTGTAACAGCAGCACCCGGCCCCCGGCGGCCACGGTGGCACCGACCAGCTCCGCCAGTTGGGTCGTGGAGTGCAGCTGCCCGACGTCCGGAACGTGCGCCCGCCGCGACTGCTTGGCGGCCTGCGCGGCGGTACTGCGCCAGCGTTGCACGCCCTTCTCCGCCTTTGGGCCCTGCCAGCGGGCCACGCAGCGGCTGGCCTGCCACGGGATGATGGCGTCGGCCCCTGCCTCGGTGGCCAGGTCCACGGCCAGCTCGGATCGCTCGCCCTTGGGCAATGCCTGCACCACCGTCACCCGGGGCACCGGGACCGGCACCTGGGTGCGCTCGGTCGCCCGCACCTCGAGCGCCGTGCGCGTCGCGGCGGTGACGGTGCAGTCGGCCAGCCCTCCGCGGCCGTCGGTCAGCAGCACCCGTTCACCGACCCGGATGCGCCGCACCGCGGCGGCGTGCCGGCCTTCTGCCCCATCCAGTACCGCGGACGCCCCCGCTTCGGGAAGCACGTCGAGATGGAAGACCGGCGGAGCCACTACCGGCCGCTGAAGGTTTCCCGCAGCCGGGAGAACAAGCCGCCACTCTGCTTGGACCCCGCCGTCACGACCTCGGTCTGGTCGCGAGCACGCAGCTCGGCGAACTGGCGCAGCAACTCGCTCTGCTTGTGGTCCAGCCTGGTGGGTACCACCACGTCGAGGTGCACATGCACGTCGCCGCGGACGCCGCTGCGCAGCCGGGGCATACCGTGACCGCGCAGGGTGCTCACCGCGCCAGGCTGGGTACCTGCCTCCACGGTGACGTCCACGTGTCCGTCGATGGTGTCCAGGCCGACGGTCGTACCCAGTGCTGCGTCGGCGATCGGGATGCGGATGGTGCAGTGCAGGTCGTCGCCGTCCCGGACGAACACCTCGTGAGGCTTCTCCGCGACCTCGACGTAGAGGTCGCCTGCCGGGCCGCCGCCCGGGCCCACCTCGCCCTGTCCGGACAGCCGGATACGCATGCCGTCGCCGACACCGGCCGGCACCTTCACCGTGATGTTTCGTCGCGACCGGACCCGGCCGTCGCCGCCGCACTGCCGGCAGGGCTCGGGGATCACCTCGCCGATCCCCCGGCAGGTGGGGCAGGTGCGCGCGGTGACGACGCGGCCGAGGAAGGACTGCTGCACCGACTGCACCTCGCCCGCCCCGCCGCAGGTGTCGCAGCGCGCCGTACCGGTGCCCTTGGCCGTTCCGGCCCCAGTGCACTCCGTGCAGAGCACCGCGGTGTCCACGCTGATCTCTCTGGCCACGCCGGAGGCACACTCGGCCAGGCTCAGCTCGACGCGTAGCAGGGCGTCCGACCCGGGCTGCACGCGGCTGCGCCGTCCCCGTCCGCCACCGCCACCGGTGCCGCCGCCGAAGAAGGCGTCCATGATGTCGCCGAAGCCGAAGCCCTGACCGCCGAAGCCGCCGGCGCCGTTTCCACCGCCCGCACTCTCCATGGGGTCGCCACCGAGGTCCACGATCTGGCGCTTGGCCGGGTCCGACAGCACCTCATAGGCGGTGGTCACCTCACGGAAGCGGACCTGCGCGGCTTGGTCGGGGTTGACGTCCGGGTGCAGCTCCCTGGCCAGCTTTCGATAGGCACGCTTGATCTCCTCGGCGCTTGCCTTGGTACCCACGCCGAGTGTTCCGTAGTAGTCCCGTGCCACGTCTTCCCTGCATCCTTACTGCTCGCTCGTTCGTGAGCACGCCTGTACGTGCCCGGAGAATGAAGCCTTTTCGTGCGGAGCCCGTTTAGCGCCCGGCCAGCACCTCGCCGACATACCGCGCGACGGCGCTGACCGAGGCGATCGTGCCCGGATAGTCCATCCTCGTCGGTCCTACAACGCCCATCCCACCCAGCACTGTTCCGGACGAGCCGTAACCGACGGACACCATCGAGGTGGCGCGCATCTCCTCGGCCTCGTTCTCGTGTCCGATGCGCACGGTCACCGTGCCGTAGTCCTGCGCTGCGGCCAGCAGCTTGAGCACCACGACCTGCTCTTCGAGCGCCTCGAGCACCGAGCGCAGCGCGCCGGGGAAGGCGGTGAAGTCCGAAGAGCTGGTCAGGTTGGCTGTGCCGCCCAGCACCAACCGTTCCTCGCGGTGCTCCACCAGTGTCTCGATGAGCACGGTGGCGGTCCGGAGCACCGCGTCCCGCAGCTCGGGTGGGGCCTGCTCCGCCAGCTCCGAGACCGCGATGGATGCCTCGGCCAGGCGCTTGCCTTCCAGGGCAGCACCGAGCAGGTGACGCAGCCGGCCCAGTGCTGCGTCATCGACGACGTCCCCGAGCTCGACGATGCGCTGGTCGACGCGGCCAGAGTCGGTGATGAGCACCAGCAATAGCCGGGCCGGCGTAAGCGCGACGACCTCCAGGTGCCGGACCGAGGAGACCGACAAGGTGGGGTATTGCACGACGGCGACCTGCCTGGTCAGCTGCGCCAGCAGCCGCACTCCTCTGCGCAGCACGTCGTCCAGGTCGACGCCGGTCTCCAGGAAGCGCTGGATGGCGCGGCGTTCGGCACCGGAGAGCGGCTTGACCGAGGCGATGCCGTCGACGAACTGCCGGTATCCCTTGTCGGTGGGAATCCGGCCCGCGCTGGTGTGCGGCTGGGCGATGTAGCCCTCGTCCTCTAAGGCCGCCATGTCGTTGCGGACGGTGGCGCTGGACACCCCGAGGTTGTGCCGCTCGACGAGCGCCTTCGACCCCACCGGTTCCTGTGTGGCGACGTAGTCGGCGACGATGGCGCGCAACACCTCGAAGCGGCGGTCATCGGTGCTGGACACTCGTTCGTCACCTCCCGTTCACCGGCGTTCGTGCTGTCTCATCCCCCTGCATTCTATGCGGAGCTACCCCCGCTACTGTTTTAGGCATGTGCACCGACGTCGCCGTGCGAGCGAGCCGCTCGTGATCTTCCGCGACGTGCAGGAGGGCAAGCCGTATCCAGCCCATGGGCTCTCCACCAAGGACTGGTCCAGGATCCCGCCGCGCCAGGTACGCCTGGACGAGCTCGTGACCATCAAGAAAGCGCTGGAGCTGGACTCCCTGCTCGCGGAGGAGTCCACCTTCTACGGCGACCTGTTCCCCCATGCTGTGCAGTGGGACGGTGTGCTGTACCTGGAGGACGGCTTGCACCGCGCGGTGCGCTCAGCGCTGCGCAATCGCACCGTGCTGCACGTGCGGGTACTGGAGCTGGACGCGCTGCGCGCGCTGTGAGTGAAATGTGTCGCCCGGCGGGCACTTTTCACGCACAGGTGCGCAGCACATCCCTGACCACCCCGTCGGCCAGCAGGCGGCCGCGGTCGGTGAGCACCAGGTGATCGCCCTGCTCGGTGAGCAACCCGTCCGCCACCGCGGTCTTGGTGGCGGAGCGCTCGCCGGAATCCAGCTCGGCGAGCGGCAGCCCGGAGCGCAGTCGGGTGGTAAGCATCACCCGTTCGGTGTGCTGTTCCGTGGTGCTCAGCAGCTCGCGGCCCGCAGCGGGTGAGTGACCCGCGCCCAACAGCGCCGCATACCTCGCCGGCGCCTTGACGTTCCACCACCGGACACCGCCGACGTGGCTGTGCGCCCCCGGGCCTGCTCCCCACCAGTCGCCGCCGTCCCAGTAACCGAGGTTGTGCCGGCAGCGGGCCGCATCCTCGCTCGCCCAGTTCGACACCTCGTACCAGCGCAGCCCCGCCGCGCTCAGCCGCGTGTCCAACAGTTCGTAGCGGGCGGCAAGCACGTCGTCGTCGGGCATCGGCAGCTCGCCCCGCCGCACCCGGCGGGCCATGGCGGTGCCGTCCTCGACGATCAGCGCGTAGGCGGAGACGTGGTCGACGCCGGCGTCGAGTACCGCGGCGACGGACCCTTCCAGGTCGGCATCGGTCTCCCCCGGAGTGCCGTAGATGAGGTCGAGGTTGACGTGCGCAAAACCCGCGGCCCGCGCCTCCCGCGCAGCGGCCACCGGGCGGCCCGGGGTGTGCGTGCGGTCGAGCACCCGCAGCACGTGCGCTGCCGCCGACTGCATGCCCAGCGACACCCGGGTGTAGCCGGCGGCCCGGATGCCATCGAAGAAGGCCGCAGAGGTCGACTCGGGGTTCGACTCGGTGCTGATCTCGGCGTCGGCGGAAAGCCCGAACGAGCTGCGTACCGCATCCAGCACCTCACCGAGACCGTCCGCGCCAAGCAGGGAGGGCGTGCCGCCGCCGACGAACACCGTGTCCGCGGTCGGCGGGGTGCCGAGCACCGAGGCGCCGAGTTCGAGCTCATGCCGCAGCGCCGCCAGCCAGGACTGCGGGGAGGCGGCGCTGCCCAGCTCCTGCGGGGTGTAGGTGTTGAAATCGCAGTAACCGCAGCGGGTGGCGCAGAACGGCACGTGCACGTACACCCCGAAGGGCCGGGTCCCCAGCCCGTGCAGCGCCTCGCCCGGCAGCGCACCGTCGGCGGGGGGTGTGTCGCCGTCCAGCGGTGCCTGAGCCATGGCGCCAGTGTGGCAGGATCTGGGCAGTCGGCTCCCCGAGTGGGCCAGGTCACCACCCTCGGGCTCGGCCTACCCGGGCAAACGTGGCAGACTGTCCCCCATGATCGGTGCAGGGGTTCAGCTCGTGGCGCGTCGCCACGTCGACCTGCAGCGTGTCTCCAGCGCGATGTGCCGCCGCGCGCCGCTCTCCCGCCGCTGACCAGCTCACCCCCTGCCGGCGCCGGACGCGTTCGTGCCGGGTAGCCCCGTCGATCGGCCTCCGGTGCTTCCACTCCTCGGAGGAAGTCTGCATGACTGTCACCACGGATCGCCCCGCCCCGCGGCGGGCACCGCGCAAGAAGTCCGAGGGCCAGTGGGCCAAGGGTTACCGCGAGCCGCTCAACGCCAACGAGCGCACCAAGAAGGACGACGATGCGCTGAACGTGCGGGCGCGCATCGAGAACATCTACGCGATCCAGGGTTTCGACAGCATCGAGGGCGCTGACCTCCGTGGCCGCTTCCGCTGGTGGGGCCTGTACACCCAGCGCGCGCCCGGCTTCGAAGCCACCAAGACCGGCATGGAGGACTCCGACGCCCTGGACGCGGAGCACTTCATGCTGCGCGTGCGCACCGACGGGGGCCAGCTCAACTCCGAGCAGCTGCGGGTGATCGCCGACATCTCCACCGAGTTCGCCAGGGACTCCGCCGACCTCACCGACCGGCAGAACGTGCAGCTGCACTGGATCCGGATCGAGGACGTTCCGGAAATCTGGCGCGGCCTGGAGAGCGTCGGCCTGCAGACCACCGAAGCCTGTGGCGACTGTCCGCGCGGTTTCCTCGGCTCCCCGCTGGCCGGTGTCGCCGCTGACGAGATCCTCGACGCCACGCCCGCGTTGCGCGAGACCGTCAAGCGCTACATCGGCGACCCTCAGTTCTCCAACCTCCCGCGCAAGTTCAAGACGGCCATCTCCGGGCTGCAGGACGTGGCGCACGAGGTCAACGACGTCTCCTTCGTCGGCGTGAACCACCCCGAGCACGGCCCCGGTCTCGACCTCTGGGTGGGCGGCGGCCTGTCCACCAACCCGATGATCGCGCAGCGCCTGGGCGCCTGGATCCCGCTGGACGAGGTCCCCGAGGTGTGGGCCGGGGTGGTGTCGGTGTTCCGGGACTACGGCTACCGCCGGCTGCGCTCGCGCGCCCGGATCAAGTTCCTCATCAAGGACTGGGGCCCGGCGGAGTTCCGGCGGGTGCTCGAGGAGGAGTACCTACATCGCAGGCTCGTCGACGGCCCGGCCCCGGAGCCGCTCACCGCGATTCGGGACCACGTCGGCGTGCAGCGGCAGCGCGACGGGCGCAACGCCATCGGCGTGTCCCCGGTGACCGGCCGGGTCAGCGGCACCAAGCTCACCGCGGTGGCCGAGGCGATGCAGCGCGCCGGTTCCGACCGGATCTGCGTGACCCCATACCAGAAGCTGGTGGTCCTCGACGTCGACGACGCGCACGTCGATTCCCTGATCGCGGACCTCGACGCGCTGGAGTTGCCCGCCCGCAACTCCTACTGGCGGCGCAACGTGATGGCTTGCAGCGGTTTGGAGTTCTGCAAGCTGGCCTTCACCGAGACCCGGGTGCGCGCGCAGACCCTGGTACCCGAACTCGAGCAACGGCTGGCGGACCTCTCGGTCGAGCTGGACACCCAGGTGACGGTGAACATCAACGGCTGTCCCAACTCCTGCGCCCGCGTGCAGGTCGCCGACATAGGCCTCAAGGGGATGCTGCTCAGCGACGCCGAGGGCAAGCCGGTGGAGGGTTTCCAGGTGCACCTCGGTGGTGGGCTCGGCGCCGACGCCGGCTTCGGCAAGAAGCTGCGCGGGCACAAGATCACCACGGACGAGATCGGGGAATACATCGAGCGCGTGGTGCGTAACTTCGCTAAGCAGCGCGACGCGGGTGAGCGGTTCACCCAGTGGGTGAAGCGAGCGGACGAGGAAGACCTGCGATGACCGAGAGCGCCGCGTCCGAGCAGCGGGTGACCCCTTACTACTGCCCGTACTGCGGTGACGAAGACCTGCGCCCAGACGCAGCGGACGGGACGGCGCTGCCTTCGGGAACCTGGCGCTGCGGGGAATGCTCCCGGGTGTTCGGCCTGCGTTATGTGGGCGCAGGGCACGCGGCGACGAGTCAATCAGAAGAGGTGAGCTGAATGAGCGTGTCGACCGACGTCGATCTACGCGAGGTCGCCGAACGTGGCGCCGCTGAGCTGGCGGACGCCAGTGCGGCTGAGGTGCTGGCCTGGGCGGCTCAGACCTTCGGTGAGCGGTTCATCGTGGCCTCGAACATGCAGGACGCTGTGCTGGTGCACCTGGCCGCCCAGGCCCGCCCCGGCGTGGAGGTGCTGTTCCTGGACACCGGCTACCACTTCGCGGAGACCATCGGCACCAGGGACGCGGTCGAGCAGGTGTACGGGGTGCGCATCGTGAACGCCAAGGCGACGCTGAGCGTGCCCGAGCAGGACGCCGCGCACGGCAAGGACCTCTTCGCGAGGGAACCCGACCGCTGCTGCGCCATGCGCAAGGTGGCACCGTTGAAGAAGACACTCGCCGGCTACGACGCCTGGGTCACCGGGGTCCGCCGGGTGGAAGCGCCGACCAGGGCGAACACGCCGCTGGTCACCTACGACGAAGCCTTCGGCCTGGTCAAGGTCAACCCCATTGCCGCGTGGAGCGATGAGCTGATGCACAACTACATCGAGGAGCACGCCATCCTGGTGAACCCGCTGGTCGACGCCGGCTATCCCTCCATCGGTTGCGCGCCGTGCACCGTCAAGCCCCTGCCAGGAGCCGATCCGCGCAGTGGCCGCTGGGCCGGTAAGGCCAAGATCGAATGTGGGTTGCACCGATGAGCGAGCGAAGCGACGTGGGGGTCCAGCAGTGAGCGCGCCCACCGTGGCGACCCCCGTGGGTTACGCCGCGCAGCTGTCGACTCTGGAGGCTCTGGAGTCGGAGGCCATCCACATCTTCCGCGAGGTGGCCGGGGAGTTCGAGCGCCCGGTGATCCTGTTCTCCGGCGGCAAGGACTCCACCCTGCTGCTGCACCTGGCGATCAAGGCCTTCTGGCCCTCACCGGTGCCCTTCGCCCTGCTGCACGTCGACACCGGCCACAACCTGCAGGAGGTGCTGGACTTCCGCGACAACGTGGTGGCCAAGCACAACCTGCGGCTGCACGTGGCCAAGGTGCAGGACTACCTCGATGACTGCCGGCTGGCCGAGCGGTCCGACGGCATCCGCAACCCGCTGCAAACCGTTCCGCTGCTGGACGGCATTGCCGCTGGCCGCTTCGACGCCGTGTTCGGTGGCGCCCGCCGCGACGAGGAACGCGCCCGCGCCAAGGAACGGATCTTTAGCCTGCGCAACGCCTTCGGCCAGTGGGATCCCAAGCGCCAGCGCCCCGAGTTGTGGAACCTCTACAACGGCCGGCATGCCCCCGGCGAGCACGTGCGGGTGTTCCCCCTGAGCAACTGGACCGAGCTTGACGTCTGGCGCTACATCGCCCAGGAGAACGTCGAGCTGCCCAGCATCTACTACGCCCACCAGCGTGAGGTGTTCCTTCGCGACGGCATGTGGCTCACCGAGGGACCGTGGTTCAGCGCCAGCGAGAACGAGGAGCTGCGGACGCTGTCGGTGCGCTACCGGACGGTCGGCGACGGCTCCTGCACCGGCGCTGTCGAGTCCGAGGCCGCCGACGTGCACGCGGTGCTGGCCGAGGTGGCGGCGTCCCGGGTGACCGAACGCGGCGCCACCCGCGCCGACGACCGGGTGTCTGCCGCGGCGATGGAAGACCGTAAGCGAGAGGGCTATTTCTGATGAGGGAAGGTTCCCGATGAGCACCACCCAGCTGCTGCGCCTGGCCACGGCCGGCAGCGTCGACGACGGCAAATCCACCCTGGTGGGCCGGTTGCTCTACGACACCAAATCCGTGCTCGCCGACCAGATCGACGCGGTCACCCGGGCCTCTGTGGACAAAGGTCTGTCCACACCGGACTTGTCGCTGCTGGTGGACGGCCTGCGCGCGGAGCGCGAGCAGGGCATCACCATCGACGTTGCCTACCGATACTTCGCCACCCCGGCGCGCTCCTTCGTGCTCGCCGACACCCCCGGGCACGTGCAATACACCCGGAACACCGTCTCTGGTGCGTCCACCGCACAGCTGGTGGTGCTGCTGGTCGATGCCCGCAAGGGTGTCATCTCGCAGACCCGTCGCCACGCCGCGGTGCTGGCGCTGCTGGGCGTCCCCCGGCTGGTGCTCGCCGTCAACAAGATCGACCTGGTGGACGACCCGGCGGCCGTCTTCGCCGAGATCGCCGCCGAGTTCACCGTACTGACCAGCCAGCTCGGCTGGGACACCGACGACGTGACGACCATCCCGGTCTCCGCCCTGCACGGGGACAACGTGGTGCACCGCTCCGAGCGCACGCCGTTCTACGACGGCCCCACGCTGGTGGAGCACTTGGAGCAGGTACCGGTGGACGCCGAGCCGCACCGGGTCGGCCTGCGCCTGCCGGTGCAGTACGTCATCCGGCCGCGCACCGCCGAGTTCCCCGACTACCGTGGCTTTGCCGGACAGATCGCCGCGGGCACCGTGTCGCCCGGTGACGAGGTCGTAGTGCTGCCCTCGGGCACGCGCAGCACGGTGCTCCGCATCGACACCGCCGACGGTGAGCTGGACACCGCCGAGGTCGGCCGCAGCGTCACCCTGGTGCTGGCCGACGAGGTGGACGCCTCGCGCGGCGACCTCATCGCCTCCCCCGGCGATGCCCCCACCCCGATCATCGAGCTCGAGGCCACGGTGTGCTGGCTGGCCGAGCAGCCGCTGCGGCCGGGCGCCAGGTTGCTCATCAAGCATGGCACCCGCACCACCCAGGCCATCGTTTCCAGCATCGACGAGCGCTTCGACGAACAGGCACTCGCCGCGGTGCGTAACCCGGATACCTTGCAACTCAACGAGATCGGCCGGGTCAGCATTCGCACGGCTGAGCCGCTGCCGGTGGACGACTACGCGCTCAACCGGCGTACCGGAAGCTTCCTGCTGATCGACCCGGCCGCGGGCAACACCCTGGCCGCCGGACTCGTCGGCGACGCGCTGTCGGCGGTCGAGCTCAACGAGCCTGCGCTGAGCTGATCCACGGCCGTCGCGTCGCACGGCGAACTCGCTACCCTCACCCGGACTGTTGCAGTTTGCTACAGTTGCCGTCGAGAGGAAGGTTGACGCCATGGCAACGACATCTCCGACCCGCATCGACAACGAGTTATACGCATCGGCGAAACTGGTCGGTGGACTCATGAGCCGCAGCGCCGCTCAGCAGATTGCGCACTGGGCGCGCATCGGCCGCGAGCTGGAGTCCTCACACAGCGTTTCTCACCGCGCGATCGCCGACGTACTGGACGGCCGACGCGAGTACGACGAGCTGACCGACCGGGAACAGGCTGCCGTCCGCGCGGAATGGACTGAGCGAATCACCGAGCGCCGGGAAAAGCTGAATCTGGCAGAAAAGTTCGTCCAGGAAGGCCGCTCCTACGTAGAGTTGGACGGAGCCGGGAACGTCGTTCGGCACGCCGCCCAGGATGGCGAGTCGGTCGGCGCTTGAGCGCTGATCCCGTCCTGCACGCCATCGCCGGACCAAACGGTGCCGGCAAGACCACTTTCTACGAATTCGTACTCGGCCCTGTCACGCGCCTGCACCTGGTCAACGCCGACTTCATCGCCGGCGCACGGTGGTCGGACGCGGCTGCGGCCCACGCCTATGAAGCGGCCGCCCTCGCCGCCGAGGAACGAGCACAGCGCATTGCCCAACGCCGATCGTTCGTGGCCGAGACTGTCTTCTCTCACGAGTCGAAACTCGACCTGCTCCGCGAAGCCCGAGGCGCGGGATTTCACGTGACTTTGCACGTGGTGCTGATCCCGGAGGAGTTGGCTGTCGCGCGTGTCGTCGAACGGGTGGCGAACGGAGGCCACTACGTGCCCGAGGAGAAGATCCGCGCACGATTTGGGCGGCTGTGGCATCTCCTGCGTGCTGCGATCGCCACTGCCGATGAAGTTTACGTCTACGACAACACCACCACAGCCGACCCGTTTCGGCTGGTGGCGAGCTTCATCAACGGGCACCCGGTTGACGACCCGGTATGGCCGTCTTGGACGCCGACGGCGCTCCGCGCGGACTGGTGACGCCCCAGGGTGGTGGACGCAACGCGATGGCGGGGTCCGGAAAGGAGCGCATCGTCGTCATAGGGTGCTTGCATGACTGACAGCAACGGCGAACTGGTCCACCTCGAGCTCGTTTCGGGAGTGGCCACGATCACCCTCGACTCGCCGCGCAACCGCAATGCGCTCTCGACCCAGCTGCGGCGGGAGCTGCTGGGCCACCTGCAGACCTGCGCCGACGACGACGCGGTGCGGGTGGTGGTGCTCACCCACACCGGGACGGTGTTCTGCTCCGGGATGGACCTCACCGAGTCCCGCGGGGCGAGCTCGGCCGATCAGGGTGTCAACGAGTTCCCGCAGATCCTGCAGACCCTCTGGCGCCACCCCAAGCCGGTGATCGCTCGCCTTGCCGGGCCGGCCCGGGCCGGTGGCATCGGCATGGTGGCCGCCTGCGACATCGCCGTCGCCGCGTCCACCACCACCTTCGGCTTCAGCGAGGTGCGCATCGGGGTGGTGCCCGCGGTGATCTCGGTGACCGTGCTGCCCCGGATCAGCCCCCGGGCCGCGCAGGAGCTGTTCCTCACCGGCGAGGTGTTCGACGCGGCCCGTGCCGCGGAGATCGGCCTGCTGACGGCCGCGGTGCCCGGCGGGGAGCTGGACGACGCCGTGGGCCGCTACGTCGCCGCCCTGGCCAAGGGTGGGCCCCAGGCGCTGGCCGCCACCAAGGCCATGCTCAGTGGCGGCGGCAACGACCTGGAGACCCGGTTCGCGGAGATGACCAGCCTCTCGGCGTCCTTTTTCGCCTCCTCCGAGGCCCAGGAAGGCATCCGGGCCTTCGCCGAGAAGCGTCCCGCCAGCTGGGTACCCGCCGGCTAGCGCGTGATGGCCGAGGCAACGAGCGTCCGGGTGGACAGCTGGACCTGGGCGGTACGGCTGTTCAAGACCCGCTCTGCGGCAGCAGCCGCCTGCCGGGGTGGGCACGTCCGCGTCAACGGCGCCACCGCGAAGCCGGCGCAACCGGTGCGGGTGGACGACGAGGTCCGGGTCCGCGCGGCGGGACTGGAGCGCATCGTGGTGGTGGCCCGGCCGATCAACAAGCGGGTGAGCGCGGCGGTGGCAGCGGAATGCCTCGTCGACCACAGCCCGCCGCCCCCGCCGCGCGAGCTCCTGGCCACCGTGGGCCGGCGCGATCGCGGTGCCGGACGCCCCACCAAACGCGACCGCAGGGAGATCGATCGGCTGCGTCCGCGCTGACGACGCCTCAGCGGCGGTCGACCTGCAGCCCCCGGCTGCGCAGCACATGCCGCTGCAGGGGCGCGAACAGCAGCACGTCGACCGCCACCCCCACGAGCAGGATGATGACAATCGCCATCACCACCAGGCTCAGGTCCGACAGCTCCCGCCCCTGGTTGAGCAGCTGCCCGAGGCTGCGCCCGAGCTCGGGCGAATAGGAGATGATCTCCGCAGCCATCAACGAACGCCAGGCGAAGGCCCAACCCTGGGTGAGCCCCGCCAGGAAGCCGGGCAGCGCCGCCGGCAGCAGCACGTACCGGATGGACTGCACCCAGCTGGCGCCCAGCACAGTGCCCACCCGGCCGTACAGCGGCGGCACCTGATCCAGCCCCGCCACCAGGCCGTTGGCGATTGAGGGGATGGCGCCCATCAGGATGACGAAGTAGATGGCACCCGGAGTGAGCCCGATGAGGATGATCGCGGCCGGCACCCACGCCACCGACGGCAAGCTCTGCAGTCCGCTGACGATCGGCCCGAGCGCCGTGCGCACCAAGCGGACTCGGGCGATCAGCAGGCCCAGCGGGGCACCGACCACGATGGAGATGGCGAAGCCGATCGCCCCTCGGCGCAGGCTGTTCCATACCGACTCCCACACCGCGCCGCTGGACCACTGCGTGGTGAAGGTGCTCCAGACGTCGGCCGGGGAGGGTGTGTTGTAGCTGGCCGCACCGGTACGGGTGGCGGCGTACACCTGCCACACCACCAGCACCAGACCCACCGCCACCAAGGGCGGCAGGACCGACTGCCCCAGACGCTGGGCCCAGCTCCGCTCCTGCCTGGTGTCGGTGGCGAGCGCGTCGAGCCCGGCCTCCAACGATCCGGTGTCCATCGTGTCAATGGCGGCCATGGCGCACGATCTCCTCACGAAGGACCGCGGTGATCTCGGCCGAGAGCTGCACGACCGCGGGCGATTCGATCCGACGCTCGCCGTCGATATCCACCGACCACTCCCTGGCGACCCGCCCGGGACGGGAGGACAGCAGCACCACCCGCTGCCCGAGGCGCACGGCCTCCCTGACGTTGTGGGTGACGAAGACGATCGCCACCCCGCTCTCCCGCCAGATCCGGACCAGCTCTTCGTGGAGCACGTCCCGGGTGATGGCATCGAGGGCTGCGAAGGGCTCGTCCATCAGCAGCACATCGCGGCGCTGCCCCAACGCCCGGGCCAGAGCCACGCGTTGCCGCATGCCGCCGGACAGTTCGTGCGGACGCTTGCCGTAGGCGTTGTCCAGCCGCACCACGGAAAGCAGCCGGCGCGCCTCGTCCCGGCGTTCGGTCCTGCCCAGTCCGCGCAGCTTCAGCGCCAGTTCGACGTTCTGCCCGGCCGTGAGCCAGGGGAACAACGCCGCGTCCTGGAACATCAATTCCGCCCGCTGCCCGGCGACGTGCACCGAGCCTGCGGTGGGCTTCTCCAGTCCGGCGATGATGTTGAGCAGCGTGGACTTCCCGCAGCCCGAGGCGCCCAGCAGGGCCAGGAGCTCGCCGGGTTTGACGGTCAGCGAGACCTCGTCCAGGACCGGCGCACTGCGCCGGAAGCTCTTGCTGACGCGGTCCACCCGGACCGCGGCGTTGTCCACCTCCGGCCGGGCACACTCGGTGACCGATGCGCTCATCACCATCAGCGCTGGCCGAGCCCGGCGTCGCTCACCGGCGGCTTGCCGCGGGCGGCGAGCAGGCTCTCCAGCCTGGTGAGGTTGACGATGCCCTTGAGCGCTACTTTCTGAGTGGTCCCGGCAGCCACGGCGTCATCGGCGGAGTGCTGCAGGGTGGCAGCCAGCGGGTCGGCGGTGAACGTCAGGTTCGCCCAGGCCCGGTCGATCACTCTCTGGCTCAACGGCTTGCCGGCCAGCTTGTCGATCTGCTCGTTCGTATCCTGCTTCGCTTTGGCGTTGTTGGCCGCGATGAAGTCGATGGCGTCCAGGTTGGCGGTCAGCAGGTCCTTGACGGTCCCGGGGTAGGCGTTGAGGAACTCGGTCCGCACCACGAGTTGCGTGGTAGCGAACTGTCCCTGCGGCCACAGCGACTTCTCGTCAACCAGCACCTTGGCTCCGGCCTCGACCACCAGGCGGGATGCCCACGGCTCGGGCAGCCATGCGCCGTCGATCTTCTTGTCCTTGAACAGCTGCAGCGTCGTCGCGTTCTCCTGCGGCGCGATGGTGACGTCTCCCCCACCGCTCACACTGGTCTTCAGCCCCTCCTTGGCCAGCCACGCCCGCAGCGCGACGTCCTGGATGTTGCCCAGCTGCGGCGAGGCCAGGGTCTTGCCCTTGAGCTCGGCCGTCGACCCGATGGTGTCGCGCACCACCAGCTGGGCACCCCCGGAGGCGGCTCCGGAGACGATGCGCAGACCCTGGCCCTTGGTCTGGGCGAATCCGTTGATCGCCGCGCTGAGGCCTACGTATGCGGCGTCGAGAGAACCCGCCCGCAGGGCCTCGATGGTGCCCGGGCCGGCATTGAACACCTGGGGCTTCAAGGCGGTGGCGCCGAGGTCCTTGGCCAGGATGCCTTCCGCGACGCCGACCAGAGCCGGGGCGTGGGTCACGTTGGCGAAGAAACCGAGCCGGAGCTCATTGGCCTTCGCGTCCGGGGCCGCAGCCTGGGCGGTGGACGCCGCACTGCCCCCGGCGCTGCACCCCGTGGCCAGGGCGAGCGCGGCCAGAAGGCCGGTGAGCAGCAGACGTACGCGTACGGAATGCATGGTGTTTCGCTCCATGGAAGGTCGCCAAAGTGTCCTGCCCGCGGATACGGGCAGGGCCGAACAGGGTGTGGGTCACGGGAAAGCACGCCTGCGTCGCGGCAGGCAGTGGCTAGCTGAGGGGGCGGGTCGTCCTCATCCGGAGAACACCGGCTCGGGGGTGCGCCGTGCGACGGTGTTTTTCTCTGCAGCGTCATTCTCTGCAGCACGCACGACCGCGCGGCTCGGCCGCCCCAGCGCGTAGGTTCCTCCTACGGCAGCGGCCGAGGCCAGCAGCAGCACCGGCGTGGGCGCCGAGAGCAGCGCCAGCGCAGAGCCCATCAGCACGCCCGAGACCACCGGTCGGGTGAAACTCGCCGGTGCCTGGGCGGACAGCCGAGCGCCGACGTACACGCCGGGAAGCGCGCCAACCAGCAGAGATGCGGTGACCCCGAACTGGACCTGCCCGAACAGCAGGTGCCCGAGCGCCGCGGCCGCCACCAGCGGGATGGCCTGCACGATGTCGGTGCCCACCAGCTGGGCCGGCTTGAGGCGGGGGTAGGCCAGGAGCAGCAGGGCGATCACCAGGGAACCCGCCCCCACCGAGGTCATGCCCACGGCGAGGCCACCGATGACGCCGATGGCCACGGTGCGGATTGGACGGACCACCAGCGGCCCCGAATCCTTGCGTCCACCGGCGCGACGGTCCAGCACCAGCCGGATCACCGTGGAGGCGAGGGAACCGACGAGGGCGACGCCGATGGCGATCTTGAGGTTGTGCTGAACGCTCGCCGAGTGCCCGAAGAGCCCGATCAGCATCGCACCGAGGAAGCCGGCGGGCACGGCTCCGATGGCCAGCCGCAGCAGCAGCCCGGTCTGCACCGTGCGCCTACGCAAGTGCACGGCGGCGCCCACCGGCTTCATCACCAGGCTGGTGACCAGATCGCTGGAGATGGCGGCCAGCGGCGGTACCTGGAACACCAGGACGAGCAGCGGCGTCATCAGGGCGCCACCCCCCATACCGGTGAGGCCGACCAGCAGCCCGACCACGAGGCCGGCTACGGAGAGCGTGGGGTCGAAATGCATGCGGGGAGCCTTGTCTGCTTGGCCGGCTGCTCAGCCGGCGCACGAGGGACGACGTTTGGAACGCGTCCGGACAGCAGTAGCCCTGCACGCGCATCAGGTCCAGGTGCAGCCGACGAACCAGGAACGGACGTTCCGGGGTCTCGTGTTCGGTGGCCCAGCGCATGGCCGCCATCGTGGCATTGTTGACCTTTTGTGTCAACAAACCGGTGAGGCAGGATCAGCTCATGCAAATCACCGCAAAGTCCGACTACGCGCTCCGCGCGATGTGCGTGCTCGCGGTGGCCGAGGAGGGCTCCGTCGTCAAGGCCGCCGAGATCGCTGCGGCACAGGACATCCCGCCCAACTTTCTGGACGCGATCCTGGTGCAGCTGCGGCGCGGCGGCATGGTGACCAGCCGGCGCGGCCCCGGTGGCGGGCACCAGCTGGCGCGACCGGCGTGGTCCATCACACTCGCCGACGTGGTGCGGGTGATGGACGGACCGCTGACGCTCATCCACGGTCAGCGACCCGAGGAACTCACCCACAGCGGGCCGGCGGGCCGCCTGCAGGACGTGTGGGTGGCGGTGCGCGCCGCGCTGCGCGGGATCATGGAGGAGACCACCCTGCAGCAGGTGGTCACCGGCGAGCTGCCGAGTGCGGTCAGCGCACTGGCCAAAGACAACCGCTCGTGGACCTCGGTGTGGCCCCGGCCGAGCTGAGCGAAGCGGTCAGAGCACGCTGATCAGCCAGGCCAGCAGCACCAGCACGATGAGGCCCAGCAGCGCGACGTTGATCCGGGCGGCGGGACTCATCCGCAGGCGCTTCACCGGAGAGACCGCTTCACCGGAAACACCCTAGTCCGCCGCGGACGGGCGTCATTCCTCGCTCCGGCCGTCCACGTTTCTCCGCGCTCGCCCGCCCAGCAGCGCCGAGACGGCGTCGACACCTCGATCCACCGCGATGGCCGCAGCCGCGCACAGCGGCAACACCACCACCATCGCCACCGCGACCTGCGGGGCGAAGGACAACCCGACGAGCCACAGCTCCACGGAGTCCCACCAGCTGGTCAGTGTCTGCACTGAGCCAACTCTAGTCCGGACCCGAAGCGGCGGAAGGCGTCGCGGAAACGACTCCACCGGGAAAACCCCGGTTCGGATGACTAGGGTCGGGTCCATGTTGAGCGTCTATGCAGCCGAGCCCAATGCCGATACCCCCCTCGACGCGCTGCGTGTCGGCGACCGCGAGGCCCCGACCGCACCCGAGGAGTGGGTTCGGGTCAACGTGCGGGCGGCGAGCGTCAACATGCACGACCTGTGGACCCTGCGCGGGGTGGGCATTAAGCCCGAGCAGTTCCCGATGACCTTGGGCTGTGACGGCGCCGGGGTGTTGGACGACGGCTCCGAGGTGGTCATCCACTCGGTGATCGCCACCGAGGGCTGGATGGGAGACGAGACGCTCGACCCCGGGCGCACCCTGCTCACCGAGAAGCACCAGGGCACCTTCGCCGAGCAGGTCATCGTGCCCGCGCGCAACGTGCTGGCCAAGCCGGCCGATCTCAGCTTCAGCCAGGCGGCGTGCATGGGCACCGCCTGGCTCACCGCCTACCGGATGATCTTCGTCAAGTCGGGTCTGCGACCCGGTCAGACGATGCTGGTGCAGGGCAGCTCGGGTGGGGTGGCCACCGCGCTGATTCAGCTCGGTCGCGCCGCGGGACTGCGGGTATGGGCCACCAGCCGCACCGAGGGCAAGCGTGCCCTCGCCGAGTCCCTGGGTGCGCATGGGACCTTCGAGTCCGGCGCCCGGCTCCCGGAGAAGGTGGACGGTGTTTTCGAGACCGTGGGCAAGGCCACCTGGGGGCATTCCATGCGTTCGCTGAAGCCGGGCGGCGTCATCGTGGTCTCCGGTTCCACGAGCGGCCCGGACGCCAACGCCGACCTGCAGCGACTGTTCTTCCTGCAGCTCCGGGTCGTCGGATCGACCATGGGTACCCGGGACGAGCTCGCGGACCTGCTGGCGTTCTGCGCGGTCAGCGGGCTGACCCCCGAGATCGGCCGGGAGCTTCCGATGGAACAGGCGGAGCAGGGTCTGCGGGCGATGCTCGACGGGGAGACCGCGGGAAAGATCGTGCTGACCCGCTGAAGCTTGGCGGCTGCGCTGGTGGGCCTGCATGATGCACCCATGCCCGAGTCAGCGCTGCCCGTCGATCCGGCCCCGGTTGGCACCCCGAGCTCGGCAACCCACGGCGCCTTTCCCCCCATCGCGGACTACGCGTTCCTCTCCGACTGCGAGACCACCTGCTTGATCGCGCCCAACGGGTCGGTCGAATGGATGTGCCTGCCGCGACCGGACTCCCCCAGCGTCTTCGGAGCCATTCTCGACCGCAGTGCGGGCCACTTCCGCCTCGCGCCCTACGGCGTGGAGGTCCCCGCCGCCCGCCGCTACCTTCCTGGCAGCCTGATGGTCGAGACCACGTGGCAGACGGAAACGGGGTGGATCATCGTCCGGGACGCGCTGCTCATGGGTCCGTGGCACAACACCGACGAGCGGTCGAAGACCCACCGGCGCACGCCGAGCGACTGGGACGCCGAGCACATCCTGCTGCGTACCGTGCGCTGTGTCAGCGGGACCGTGGAGCTGGAACTCAGCTGCGAACCCGCCTTCGACTACCACCGCCGCAACGCCGCCTGGGAGTACACCGGCCGAGCCTATGAAGAGGCCGAGGCGCGCTGCGTGCCTGATTCCGCGGGCGGTGAGTGCGAGCAGCCCACACTCAAGCTCACCACGGATCTTCGGCTCGGGCTGGAGGGCAGGAGGCGCGGGCCCGCCGCCGTCTCAAGGAAGGCGACGACGTCTTCGTGGCGTTGTCCGGGTCGACGCTGCCCGCCCCGCGCGACTTCGAGACCGCAGCGAGCAAGATGTGGGACACCGCGGAGTGCTGGCGGCAATGGATCTCCATCGGGCGTTTCCCCGATCATCCCTGGCGCAGCTACCTGCAGCAGAGCGCGCTCGCCTTGAAGGGTCTGACGTACTCCCCCACCGGCGCGCTGCTGGCCGCGTCGACGACCTCGCTGCCGGAAACGCCCGGCGGCAACCGCAACTGGGACTATCGCTATGCCTGGGTGCGCGACTCCACCTTCGCCCTGTGGGGCCTGTACACGCTGGGCCTGGACCGGGAGGCCAACGACTTCTTCTCCTTCATCGCCGACGTGTGCGGCGCGCAGAACGGCGAACCGAGTTCGCTACAGGTGATGTACGGCGTCGGCGGCGAGCGGGAGCTGGCGGAGACCGAATTGCATCACCTCTCCGGCTACGGTTCCGCCGGGCCCGTGCGCATCGGCAACGGCGCCTACAACCAGAAGCAACACGACATCTGGGGCACGGTGCTGGACTCGGTGTATCTGCACACCCGGTCGCACAAGCAGGTGCCGGAGACGCTGTGGCCGCTGCTGAAAGCCCAGGTCGAGCAGGCGATCGAGCATTGGCACAAGCCCGACCGCGGCATCTGGGAGGTGCGCGGCGAGCTGCAGCACTTCACCTCGTCCAAGCTGATGTGTTGGGTGGCACTGGACCGCGGAACCAAGTTGGCCACCCTGCACGGGGAGCAGACCTACGCCGAGCAGTGGCGCAAGATCGCCGACGAGATCCACGCGGACATCTGCGAGCACGGGGTAGACGAGCGGGGCGCCTTCGTGCAGCGCTACGGCGCCACCCACCTCGACGCCTCCCTGCTGCTGGTGCCGCTGCTGCGCTTCCTGCCGCCCGATGACCCCCGGGTGCGCACGACGGTGCTCGCCATCGCCGACGAGCTGACGGTCGACGGTCTGGTGCTGCGCTACCGCACCGACACCACCGACGACGGGCTGACCGGCGAGGAGGGCACCTTCACCATCTGTTCGTTCTGGTTGGTGTCTGCGCTGGTGGAGATCGGCGAACTGCTCAGGGCCCGGCACCTGTGCGAGCGGCTGCTGTCCTTCGCCAGCCCGCTGCAGCTCTACGCCGAGGAGATCGACCCGAAGACCGGCCGCCACCTCGGCAACTTCCCGCAGGCCTTCACCCACTTGGCGCTGATCAACGCGGTGGTGCACGTCATCCGCGCCGAGGAGGACGGCGGCGGCAGCTTCCATCCTGCCCACAGCGGACCCTGACCGTCGCGTGAATGCGGCTTCCGCCCAATATCGCCGCGTGAATGCGGCTTTCGCCCAATATCGCCGCGTGAATCCGACTTTCGCCCAATATCGCCGCGTGAATGCGGCTTTCGCAGGCTCAGCCGAGGGATACCCGGCCCAGCGCCGCGCGCGCTTCGTCCAGCAGGGCGGCAACCAGCTCGGTGGCCGGTAACTCCCGCGACAATGCATGGGTCTGACCCGCCCACAGCGACATCGCCGAGTGGTCCCCCGCCGCGGCGGCCGCCGCACGGATCGGCTTGCTGGCATGGTGCAGCTGCGGGTAGGCCGCGGGTGCGGAGTCGCTGAGCTCGTCCAACAGGGCGTTGCGCACCCCGCGGGCCGGCCGGCCGGAGAACGCCCGCGTGGTGGACGTCGCGGTAGCGGAGGCCACCGCGGCCCGGTGCGGCGCGCTGGTCCCGGCCTCCGGGCACCGGAGGAAGGCAGTGCCCAGCTGCGCGGCCCGGGCACCACCCACCAGCACCGCGGCGATGTCGGCGCCATTGATCAGCCCGCCGGCGGCGATCAGCGGCAGGTGCACCGCGTCGGAGACCAGGCGAAGCAGCGCGAGCAGGCCGATCGCCTCCGGCTCACCGGTGTTGGTGAAAGTGCTCCGGTGCCCACCCGCCTCGAAGCCCTGCACCACCAAGGCGTCCGCACCCGCGGCCGCTGCTGTCACCGCGTCGGCGACGCAGCTCACCGTCACCCATACCTCGCTGCCCGCGGCCTGCAACGCGGCGATGGCCGCGGCGTCGGGGCAGCCGAAGGTGAAGGACACCACCGGGACCGGATGCGCCGTCAACCACGCCAGTTTCTCCGGATAGTGGTCGTCGTCGTAGCGGGCCTCACCGCGCTGCACGCCGTACCGCGTCGCCCACCTGTCCAAAGCCGCAAGGTGTTCGGACAAGTCCACAGTGGCCTCGGCAGTGGGCATGAAGAGGTTGACGCCGAACGGCAGTTCACCGCCCACCGCACCGACCTCCCCGACCAAGCCGTCGGGGCTGAGCAGCGCGCCACCGAGGAATCCCAGCCCACCGACCGCGCTGACGGCGC
>JAABVA010001496.1_pt1 | contig 24983 bp, 20 predicted proteins | sample 5560331 | NCBI WGS metagenome assembly JAABVA01 (sample SAMN12812661, study PRJNA571458) | rock metagenome | isolation source: Antarctica rocks | place: Antarctica: Victoria Land, Mt New Zealand sud | collected 2016-01-07
CGCCGCAGACTGCAGTTTCTCCGTCGCACGACGACCGCGCTGGGCATCCTGGACGCCGCGTAACCACACGCTGCTGCTTGTCCGAAAGCGCAGGCCATGCATGTTGGCGCGAGCCCTGACAGAACCGCTCTGGAACCATGTAAGTCTAACATTCGTTAGGGAGATGACAAGGGGAAAGCCCAATGCCCGAAAAGGGTCGCACATACGAACAGATCCGGGCCGATTTCAAATGGCGGATCCCGGAACGCTTTAATATCGCACGGGCCATCTGCGACCGCCATGTGGGCCATGACCGCCTCGCCGTCATCGCGGAAACCGCGTCGGGCGCCACGACGGAACTCACCTTCGAACAGCTGCAAAACGCCTCACGCCGCCTGGCCAACGCCCTCGCCGCCCACGGCATCGGGCCTGGCGATCGGATCGGCATCCTCCTGCCGCAATGTCCGGAAGCCGTGATCGCGCACCTCGCCGCTTATCGCATGGGCGCCATTGCCATGCCGCTCTTCACCCTGTTCGGCCCGGAGGCGCTCGAATACCGCCTCAACGACAGCGGTGCGCACGCCGTCGTGTCGAACGCGGACGGCATCGCCAAGCTGCTCGCGCTCAAGGCGCAACTGCGCGCAGACCCGATCCTGATCAGCGTCGATGACCCGCTCGACGGCCATGTGCTAGACTGGCACGCGCTGATCGACGCCGCATCGCCGGACCATGCGATGATCGACACCGCCGCCGACGACCCCGCCCTCATCGTCTATACCTCCGGCACCACTGGCAACCCCAAGGGCGTGCTCCATGCCCACCGCATGCTGCTCGGCCACCTCCCCGGCGTCGAATTTCCGCACGAGTTCTTCCCCCAGCCAGGCGACCGCATGTGGACCCCCGCCGACTGGGCCTGGGCCGGCGGCCTGATGGACGTGTTGCTGCCCTCGCTGTTCTACGGCGTCCCCGTGCTCGCCAAGCGCTTCGCCAAGTTCGACCCGGAGGAAGCCTTCGCCCTGCTGGCCCGGCACTCCATCCGCAACAGCTTCATGCCGCCCACCGCCCTGAAGCTGATGCGCCAGGTGGCCGCGCCGAAACGCCACGCCTACGCGATGCGCAGCGTCGCCAGTGGAGGCGAGCGGCTGGGCGACGAGATGCAGGAGTGGGGCCGCGAGACCTTCGGCCTGACGATCAACGAATTCTACGGCCAGACCGAGGCCAACCTCACCGTCGCGAACCTCGCCTCCCTCATGCCGCTCAAGCCCGGCTCCATGGGCCGCGCCTTGCCCGGCCACACGATCGAGGTGGTGGACGACGAGGGCCAGCCCGTTCCGACCGGCACGACCGGCACGATCGCGGTCAAGGCGCCCGACCCGGTCATGCTGCTGCGCTACTGGAACAAGCCGGAGGCGACGGCGGACAAGTTCCGCGGCGGCTGGCTCCTGACCGGAGACACCGGGCACCGCGACGAGGAAGGCTACTTCTGGTTCCACGGCCGCAACGACGACCTGATCATGTCCGGCGGCTACCGGATCGGGCCGACCGAGATCGAGGACTGCCTGATGCACCACCCCGCCATCGCGATGGTCGCCGTGGTCGGCGTGCCGGACCGGGTGCGCGGCGAGCTGGTCAAGGCCTTCATCGTGCCGCGGGAGGACATCGAGCCCGACGATGCGCTGCGCTCCGAAATCCAGGACTTCGTGAAATCCCGCCTCTCGGGCCACGAATATCCCCGCCTGATCGAGTTCCGCGACAGCCTGCCGATGACCATCACCGGCAAGATCCGGCGCAAGGATTTGCGCGACGAAGCGGCCGGCTTGACCCAGGCAGGCGCATAATGGGGCTGCTCTTCGGCGAATTTACCCTGGGCCAACGCTTCAAGACGCCCGGCCGCACCATCACCACGGGCGATATCGGCGCCTTTGCCGGGCTGACGGGCGACTACAACCCTGTGCATACGGACGAAGTGTTTGCCGCCGCAACCGATTTCGGCCACTGCGTCGCCCACGGCCCCATGGGCATCGGCATGGCCTTCGGGCTTGCGGCAAGGCTGGACCTGATCGACGGCACCGTCGTGGCGCTGCTGGGCGTGACCTGGGACTTCAAAGCCCCGATGCGGCCGGGCGACACGATCCACGCGATGATCGGGGTGATCGAGACGCGCGCCGTGAAACACCCGGACCGCGGCCTGCTCGGGCTCGACATCGCCCTGCTGAACCAGGACGGCACGACGGTGCAGTCAGGCACCGCCAAGCTGCTGATGCGGCGCACGCCCCTCGCCGCTGCGCAATGGGGCGAAGCGCGCCCGGCGCCGGACTGAAATCACTCGCGGAAATCGGTTGCCTCGTCGATGGGCACGCGGCTGGTCCGGAACCCGTTGACCGGGTGCGCCTCGTCCGCATAGCCGAAGGAAATGCCGCACACGACCTGGCGGTTCTCCGCCAGCCCGAAGTGCTCGCGCAACCACGGGCTATAAGCCGCCACCGCCGCCTGCGGGATCGTGCCGAGGCCCAGGGATCGCGCCGCCAGCAGGAAGACCGAGACGTAGCCGCCGCAGTCGATCGCGCCATAGGTCCCGAGGTCGCTCTCCGTCGTGATCAGCGCGAAATGCGGCGCGCCGAACAGGCGGAAGTTCTGCGCTCCCTGCTCTGCCGATGCCACGCGATCGCCCCGCACGATGCCGACCGCGCCATAAAGCTGGAACCCGCATTCGCGCCGCCGCTCGAGATAGGGGCCGAGATAGGCGTCCGGAAACGGCAGGTCCGGCTGTTCCGCGGCGCCGGACGCGCATTGGGCGGAAAGCCCCTCCGCTAGCTGCCTCGTCGCTTCGCCGGAGGTGATCGTCACATGCCAGGGCTGGGTGTTGCACCACGACGGCGTCCGCTGCGCCATCGCCAGCAGCCGCTCGATGACCTCTCGCGGCACAGGCTCCGGCAGGAAGCCGCGGCAACTCCAGCGCCCATGCAGCAGTGCGGCCAGAGTGCCGTCCGGCGTGTCCAAGTCCGCCCCCTACATGCGCTTGGCCACTTCCTCCAGCATCACCTCCGTGGCCCCGCCGCCGATCGACTGGATGCGCGCATCCCGCACCATCCGCTCGATCGCACTCTCGCGCAGATAGCCCATCCCGCCGTGGAACTGCTGGCAGGCATACATGACTTCGTTCACCAGTTTGCCACACAGCGCCTTGACCATCGACACCTCGCGCACGCAATCCCGCCCCTGCGCGTCCAGCCAGGCGGCGTGATACACCAGCCGCCGCGCCGCCTCGACCTTCGCCGACAGCATCGCCAGCTTCTGACGGATCGCCTGCTTATCCCACAAGGTCGCGCCGAAGGCCTTGCGCTGCCGCACCCAATCGAGCGTGAGCGCGATCGCCGCCTGCGCCTCGCCCATCGCCTGTGCGCCCAGCACGACCCGCTCGTTCTGGAAGTTCCGCATGATCGCGTAGAAGCCGCGGTTTTCCTCACCGAGCATGTTCGCGTGCGGGACCCGGCAGTCCTGGAACACCAGCTCCGCCGTGTCGGACGACAGCCAGCCCTGCTTCTTCAACGCCCGGCCCACCGTGAAGCCCGGCGTGCCCTTTTCCACGGCGAAGATCGAGATGCCGCGGCTGCCCTTGGCCGCCGCATCGGTCTTGACGGCGACGAAGACGAGGTCGCCGAGCACGCCGTTGGTGATGTACATCTTGGTCCCGTTCAGGACCCAGTCGTTCCCATCGCGCCGCGCGGTGCTGCGCATGGCGGCGACATCGGAACCCGCGTCCGGCTCCGTCACGGCGACGGCGCAGATCTTGCGGCCGGCCACCAGGTCCGGCATCCAGCGCGCCTGCTGCTCGGGGGTTCCAGCGTTGGCGAGGTGCGGCGAGGCCATGTCGGTATGGACCAGCACGGTGATGGCGAAGCCGCCGAACGTCGAGCGGCCCAGCTCCTCGGCGAGGATCGCGGTGGCGACCGTGTCCATGTCGCTGCCGCCGAATGCGTCGCTGTAGCGCACGCCGAGGAAGCCAAGTTCGCCCATCCGGGCGAGGACGGCGCGCGGTACATGGCCCTCTTCCTCCCAGGCCTCGGCATGGGGCTTCACCTCGGAGCCAACGAAACGACGGACCTGTTCGCGGAAGAGCACGTGCTCGGTCGTCAGATAAGGGTCCTCGGCCGAGGCGGCCGGATGGGCGCCCGCATGAAGGGATTGGACGACGGTATCGGGCGCCATGGTGGTCTCCTCGGGTTTGCCTTGCAAACGTTAGGTAGTTAGATGGTCGGATGTCAATGTCGAAGCCCTTGCCGGGCCCGCTGAGCGGCACCGTCGTCGTCGAGATGGCCAGCATCGGGCCCGTCCCGCATTGCGGCCTAGTCCTGGCCGAGATGGGCGCCAGCGTGATCCGGCTGGACCGGGTGAAGGCCTCGGGGCTCGGGATCGCCGTGCCGGCGCGGCTCGACGCGCTGGCGCGAGGCAAGCGTTCGGTGGCGCTGGATTTAAAGACGGCGGAGGGGCTGGAGGCCGCGCGGGCCTTGATCGAGCGGGGCCAGGTGGTCTCGACCAGCATCTACGAGGGCGCCATGGCCCTGACGGCGATGATCCATGGCTTCCGCGCCGCCGGGCGATGGCAGGATGGGCGCGGCGACAATATACTCGACGCCGCCGCCTCTTTCTACCGCGCCTATGCCACTGCCGATGGCGCCTACATGGCCGTCGCAGCGATCGAGCCGAAATTCTACCAGGCGTTGCTGGCCGGGTTGGCGCTGGGCGACGCCATGCCGGCCGCCGCCCAGCTCGACCGGGCTTGTTGGCCGGAGACGGCACGCCGCTTCGCCGCGTGTTTTGCCGGGCAGACGCAGGAGGCCTGGACCGCCCGCTTCGCCGGCACCGACGCCTGCGTCAGCCCGGTCCTGGGCTGGGCGGCGGCGGCGACGCATCCCCAGGCCGCCGCCCTCGATCTTTTCGCGGGCGAAGCGGGAGCTGCGCTGCCGCGGACCGCAGCGCGGTTTTCGGCGACGCCTTGTCCACCACCATCGACGGCGGTTGAGGCGGGCGCGGATACGCTTGCAGTGCTGCAGGAGGCCGGGCTCCCGGCGGTGCTGATCGAAGCGGCGTGTGCGCGCTTGACGGCACAATTGCGTCCAGCCTAACGTTTGACAGATGAACGGAATGGCCCGAACGCAGAACGACAACGAGCCGATGCCGGGCTCGCGCCGCCTCGTGCTCGACCATGCCGCCACGCTGTTCCGTCAACACGGCTACGCCGCGGTCAGCATGCGCGACATCGCCGCGGCCTGCGGCATCAAGGCCGGCAGCCTCTATTATCATTTCCCCTCGAAAGAGCAGATCGTCACGGAAGTGCTCAATACCGGCGTAGGCACGGTCTTCGACCAGGCCCGCCGCTGCGTCGCCGACCTGCCGCCCGGTGCGCGCCTCGCGGACAGGATGCGCGCCGCGATCGGCGCTCACCTGCACGCGCTGCTAGAGCTCGACGACTATACCGGCGCCAATATCCGCATCTTCGGCCATGTGCCCGAACGGGTCCGCACCGCGACGCTGGACAGCCGCCGCCTCTATGAATCCTGGTGGCGAAGCCTGCTAGCGCAGGGCGAGGCCGAGGGGGCATTCGCGCCCAATACCGACCTACGCCTCCTGCGGCTGTTTCTGCTGGGCGCCATGAACTGGTCGCTCGAATGGCATCACCCCGGCTCGAGCGACATCGAAACCCTCGCGGACCGGCTGACGGCCATGGCCCTTCATGGCGTGGCCGCGCCCGGCGCCGAGCCAACGCTGAAGCTGCCCGCCAAACCCCGAGCCAAGCGGGAGCGGCGCACAGGCTGACGACCCGCACCGAAGATGCAAACGACCCACAATAAAAACAGCGGCTGGAACCGCGAATTGGAGGAACCGAGTTGGGCCAAACCGATCCACGAGCCACCAGCAGAAGCGGCCGATGAGCGTCATCGCCACCACCGTGTCACCGCGCGACGCCCGGTTCCGCGACAATGCAGGCCAGTACGACGCCACGCTGCAGACCCTGCGCGCCGCGCTGGCGCATACGCTCGCGGGCGGCGGCAAGGCCCTGGTCGATCGCCACCACGCCCGCGGCAAGCTGCTGGTGCGCGACCGGATCGACCGCCTGGTCGATCCGATGACGCCGTTCCTGGAGCTTTCGCCCCTCGCCGCCTGGGGCCTCTATGGCAACGAGGTGCCAGCCGCGGGGATCGTGACCGGCATCGGCATCATCCACGGCCTGCCCTGTATGCTGATCGCCAACGACGCGACGGTGAAGGGCGGCAGCTTCTTTCACGAGACGGTCAAGAAGCACATCCGCGCGCAGGAGATCGCCCGGGAGAACCGCCTCCCCTGCCTCTACCTCGTCGATTGCGGCGGTGCCTATCTGCCCGAGCAGGACCGCGTCTTCCCCGACCGCGGCCATTTCGGCACGACCTTCTACGAGCAGTGCAAGATGTCGGCGGACGGCATCCCGCAGCTGAGCGCCGTGTTCGGCGGCTGCACCGCGGGCGGGGCCTATATCCCGGCACTGTCCGACGAGGTGGTGATGGTGCGCGGCCAGGCGCGCATCCATCTTGGCGGCCCCAGCATCGTCAAGGCGGCGATCAACGAGGACGTCGACGGCGAGACGCTCGGCGGGGCTGAGATGCACACGAGGGTTTCGGGCGTCTCGGACTACCTGGCCGAAACCGAGACGGAGGCGCTCGCACGGCTCCGCCAGATCGTCGCCGGGCTAAACCAACAGCGGCCGAACTTCGCCGCGACCCGGCCAGCCCGCCCGCCGCTGCATGACCCGGCCGAGATCGGTAGCATCGTGGAGGCCGACCCCAAGACCCCCTACGACGTCCGGGAGATCATCGCGCGCATGGTCGACGGCAGCGACTTCGCCGCATTCAAGCCCGATTGGGGCAGCTCCCTGGTCTGCGGCACCGCGCATCTGCACGGCTATCCCGTCGGCATCCTCGCCAATAACGGCCCGCTCTTCTCGGAGAGTGCGCTGAAAGGCGCCCATTTCATCGAGCTTTGCGACCAGCGGCACATCCCGCTCCTGTTCCTGCAGAACATCACCGGCTTCATGGTCGGCACCGATGCCGAGCGCGGCGGCATTGCCAAGCACAGCGCCAAGCTGGTCTATGCCGTCAGCTGCGCCCGGGTGCCGCGCTTCGCCGTGATCATCGGCGGCAGCTATGGCGCCGGCAACTACGGCATGTGCGGCCGCGGCTTCGGCCCGCGCTTCCTCTTCGCCTGGCCCAGTGCGCGGATCGCGACCATGAGCCCCGACGTCGCGAGCAACGTCCTGCTGGAGCTGCGGCGCAGCAGCCTCAAGCGCGGGGCCGCCGACGCCGCCGAGATAATCGAGCTGGAACGCCAGACGAGGGCCCAGTTCACCGAGCAGAGCGACCCCTACTACGCCACCGCCCGGCTGTGGGACGACGGGATCATCGAACCCACGCAGACCCGCGACGTGCTCGGCCTCTGCCTCGCGCTTGCGGCCAGCGACCCGCACGAGACCCGGCGCGCGCCCGTGTATCGAATGTAGCCGTGAACAGCCCGATCCAGCGCATCCTGATCGCCAACCGCGGCGAGATCGCCTGCCGCATCATCGCCACCTGCCGCCGCATGGGCCTTGCTAGCGTGGCCGTCTATTCCGACGCCGACGCCGGCGGCCTGCACACCAGGCTGGCCGACGACGCCGTCCACATCGGCCCGGCGGAAGCAGCGCAGAGCTACCTCGACGCCGGCGCCATCATCGCGGCGGCGCTGTCGAGCGGCGCCGACGCGATCCATCCCGGCTATGGCTTCTTGTCCGAGCGCCTGGTCCTGCCGGAGCTGTGTGCTGCGCACGGCCTCACCTGGATCGGCCCCTCGGCGACCTGCATCGAGCGGATGGGGTCCAAGATCGAAGCCAAGCGGATCGCCCGCGCGGCCGGCATCGCCTGCGTGCCGGGCTATGACGGCGACGACCAGTCCGACGCACGCCTGGCATCCGAGGCCGAGGCGATCGGCTACCCCGTGCTGGTCAAGGCCAGCGCGGGCGGCGGGGGCCGCGGCATGCGCCGGGTCGCCGGGCCGCAGGAGCTGGCGGGCGCGCTGGCCTCCGCCCGCGCCGAGGCGCAGGCCGCTTTCGGCAGCGCCGTCCTGCTGCTGGAGAAGCTGATCCAACGGCCGCGCCATATCGAGGTCCAGCTGGCCGGGGATCAGCACGGCAACCTGGTGCATTTGTTCGAGCGCGAATGCTCGATCCAGCGCAGCTACCAGAAGGTGATCGAGGAGGCACCCGCGCCGAACCTGCCCGACACCGTGCGGCAGGTCCTATTCGGCGCCGCACTGAAACTCGGGGGCGCCATCGGCTATGACAGCCTTGGGACGGTGGAATTCATCCTCGAGGATGGCGACGAGACGCCCTGGTTCCTCGAGATGAATACCCGCCTGCAGGTCGAGCATCCCGTGACCGAGCAGGTGACGGGCGTCGATCTCGTGGAATGGCAGATCCGCATCGCCCGCGGCGAGGAGCTTCCCCTCCGCCAATCCGCCATCGTCCTGCAGGGTGCTGCGATCGAGGCGCGGCTCAATGCGGAGGACCCTGCCCAGGAGTACCGGCCCGGCACCGGGCCCCTCCTCCGCTTCGACTGCCCTGCCGCCGAAGGCATCCGCCTCGAAACCGGCGTCGAGACGAGCTCCGTCGTCACGCCGCACTATGACAGCCTGCTGGCCAAGGTGATCGCCTCGGCGCCAGACCGGGGCGAGGCGGTCGCGCGCCTGGCCGCGGCCCTCGACCGGCTCGTGGTCCTGGGTGTGCCTTGCAATCAGGCCTTCCTGCGCGACATCGTCGCCCAGCCCACCTTCGTCGAGGGGCGGCTGACCACGAGGTTCCTCGAAGAGGCCTTCCCCAACGGGTGGCAAGCGCCAGCGCAGGGCGGCTTGCTGGTGCGTGAGGCGGCGGTGGCGGCCTGGATGGCGGACCTCGGTATCGACGGCGACGCGCCGGGCCCTTGGGCCACGCTGGGCGGGTTCCGCGTCATGGCTCCGGCCGGGCGGCCGGCGCGGCTGTTCCTCGAGATCCGGGACGGCGCGCAGACCGAGGCGGTCACCGTGACGGGGACCGCTTCCTGCTTCACGATCGAGGGCGGCGAGGCGACGACGGCCAGCCAGCGCGACGGGATCGTAACCCTGCGATCCGGCACACGGACCGCCCGCTTTGCCCTGGCGCGGAGCGGCGACGAGATCCTGTTGGCGGCGCAGGGCCAGGCGCATCGCCGCCGGGTCCGCCCGGCGGTCGAGGCGGCGAGCGAGGTACGGACGGAAGCCAGCGGGCCGCGCCTGGTGGCGCCCATGCCGGGCCTGGTGGTCGCAGTAGAGGTGAAAGAAGGCGAGCGGGTCGAGGCCGGGCAGGTCGTCGTGGTCATGGAGGCGATGAAGGTTAATATGCGCCTGCCCGCCCCGGTCGCCGGCCGCATCCTGCGCATCGCCTGCGCCGCGGGCGAGACGGTGAAGGGCGACGCGCTGCTGCTCGAGATCGAACCGGACGGACACGCATAGATGGCGGGGCTTTATTTCGAGGAACTGACGGCAGGGACCCGCTTCGACCATGCGTGGCGGCGCACCGTGACCGAGGCGGACAACGTGCTGTTCTCCAGCATGACCATGAACCCGGCGCAGCTGCATCTGGACGCGCACTACGCCGCCGGGACCGAGTTCGGCCAGGTGATCGTCAACAGCCTGTTCACCCTGGGGCTCATGATCGGCATGTCGGTCAACGACACCACGCTGGGCACGACGGTGGCCAACCTCGGGATGACCGATATCCGCTTCCCCAAGCCGGTCTTCCACGGCGACACGCTGGGTGTCCAAACCGTGGTGCTGGCCGCGCGGGAGAGCAAGTCGCGGCCCAATGCGGGGATCGTGGAGTTCGAGCACACCGCGACGAACCAACGCGGCGAGGTGGTCGCGACCTGCCGGCGCCAGGCGCTGATGCTGAAGCGGCCCGCCCCGGCGCCATGAGCGAAGCGGCCGACACCTTCCCGAAGCTGCTGCTGCGCAATGCCGCGATCCGCGGTGCGCGCCCTGCTATCCGGCTGAAGGAGCGCGGCATCTGGCGCAGCTGGTGCTGGGCGGAGGTGCTGGAGGAGGTTCGGACGCTGGCGGCGGGGTTGGCGACGATTGGGGTCGGGCGCGGCCAGGCGGTGGCGATCATCGGGCATAACCGCCCGCACCTCTATTGGACGATGGTCGCCGCGCAGTCGATCGGCGCGGTCCCGGTCCCGGTCTATCAGGACTCGATCGCCGAGGAGATGGCCTATGTCCTGGCCCATGCCGAGGCGGTCGTGGCGGTGGTGCAGGACCAGGAGCAGGTCGACAAGCTCCTCTCGATCGCCGAACACCTCCCTGTGCTGCGCCACATCGTCTACGACGAGCCGCGCGGGCTCGACGCCTACGACCCGGCGCGCCTAACCTCGTTCGAGGCCGTGCAACTAGCCGGGCGCGCAAGCCCGCAGCCCGGGTGGGAGGCCGCATGCCAGGCCGGGCGCGGCAGCGATGTCGCCGTCGTGCTTTATACCTCGGGCACGACGGGCAAGCCGAAAGGGGTGATGCTCAGCTTCGCCGGGCTGATCACGACGGTCGCGAACGCCAATGCCTTCGACCATCTGGACGACACCGAGGAGGTCGTCGCCTACCTGCCCATGGCCTGGGGCGGCGACTTCCTCTTTTCCTTCGCGCAGGCCTATCAGGCCGGATATTGCGTTTGTTGCCCGGAAAGCCCCGAGACGGCGGCGGTGGACCGCAACGAGATCGGGCCGACCTATTTCTTCGCACCTCCACGGGTGTTCGAGAACCAGTTAACGCAGATCCGGGTGCGGATGGACGACGCGTCGGCGCCGATACGCGGGATGTTCGCGTTTTTCATGCGGGTGGCTTCGCGCTGGGGCGAGTCGATCCTGAACCGCCAGGCGGTGCCGATCGGGGCGCGGGCGCTCTATGCCCTGGGCGAGGTGCTGATCTATGGGCCCTTGAAGAGCCGCATGGGCCTGGACCGGCTGAAGGTCGGGTATACCGCGGGCGAGGCGATCGGGCCGGACATATTCCGCTTCTACCGCGCGCTCGGCCTGAACCTGAAGCAGCTCTATGGCCAGACCGAGGCGTCGATCTACCTAACGATGCAGCCGGACGGCGAGGTTCGCGCCGAGACGGTCGGCCGGCCGGCGCGCGATGTCGAGATCAGCATCTGCCCAGCAGGCGAGGTGCTGTTCCGCAGCCCCGGCGCCTTCCTCGGCTACCTCAAGGACGAGGCCAGCACCACGGGCGCCCGCACGGCGGAGGGCTGGGTCCGCACGGGTGATGCCGGGTTCATCGATGCGGCCGGGCACTTGCGGATCGTCGACCGGGCAAAGGACGTCGGGCGACTGCTGGACGGCACGATGTTTGCGCCGAAGTATCTGGAGAACAAGCTGAAGTTCTTCCCGCACATCAAGGAGGCGGTGGCGTTCGGCGACGGGATGGCGATCGCGACGGTGATGCTGAACATCGACCTGGTGGCAGTCGGCGCCTGGGCGGAGCGGGAGGGGATCGTCTATGCGTCGTATCAGGACCTGGCGGGACGGCCGCAGGTCCATGCGCTGCTGGGCGCCCACGTCGCGGCCGTCAACGCCGCACTCGCCGCGGAAGACGGCCCGCTGGCGGGACTGCGGATCCGCCGGTTCCTTGTGTTGCCAAAAGAGCTGGATGCCGACGACGGCGAGCTGACGCGCACGCAGAAGATCCGCCGCCGCTTCGTCGCGGAGCGCTATGCGAGCCTGATCGCCGCCCTCAATGACGGGTCAGAGGCCGGCGACATCCGGATCGAGACAGTCTTCGAGGATGGCCGGCGCGGCCAGATGCAGGCGCGCGTCGCAATCCATGACGTCGGGCCCTCGCCCGCCGCCGAACCCCGCCCGACGCTCCATGCGCAAGGCCGGGCGGCATGAGCGCGGAAGGGGCACCCGCGATCCTGCTGGATGTCGCCGGCGTCTCGCTCGCCTTCGGCGCCGTGCAGGCGATCGCCGGCGTATCCTTCGACATCCGCCGCGGCGAGATCCGCGCCATCATCGGCCCGAACGGCGCCGGCAAGACCTCGATGTTGAACGTCGTCAACGGGTTCTACCATCCACAGGCCGGGCGCATCACCTATAAGGGACAGACCCGCGCCGCCATGCGCCCGCATGCCGCCGCCAGCCAGGGGATCGCCCGGACCTTCCAGAACGTCGCCTTGTTCAAGGGCATGTCGACGCTCGACAACATCATGGCCGGGCGCAGCATGCATATGCGGCGCAACCTGTTCTGGCAGGCTATCCGCTTCGGCCCGGCCGAGCGCGAGGAGATCGCCCATCGCCGCGCCGTCGAGGGGATCATCGACTTCCTCGAGATCGAGCACATCCGCAAGACCCCGGTCGGCACGCTGCCCTATGGCCTGCAGAAGCGAGTGGAGCTGGGCCGCGCGCTGGCGATGGAGCCAGACCTTCTGCTGCTCGACGAACCAATGGCCGGGATGAATATCGAGGAGAAGCAGGACATGTGCCGCTACATCCTCGACGTCTCCAGCCAGCTCGGCACCACCATCGCACTGATCGAGCACGATATGGGCGTCGTGATGGACCTGGCGGACCGGGTCGTCGTGCTGGAATACGGCCGTAAGATCGCCGACGGCACGCCCAGCGAGGTCCGCGCCGACCCGGAGGTGATCGCGGCCTACCTCGGCACGCAGGCCCCATGAACGGCGTGCTCTACCAGGTGTTCGTCGATCCCTTCCTGCAGATGGGCGGGACGCCCGACCTGCTGGTACAGACCGTCTGGGAAGGGCTCGTCTCCGGCGTCCTCTATGCGCTGACGGCGTTGGGTTTCGTGCTGATCTACAAGGCATCGGGCGTGTTCAACTTCGCGCAGGGCATCATGGTGGTCTTCGCCGCCCTGACCCTGGTCGGGCTTTACGAACACGGCGTCCCGGCCCCGCTCGCCTTGCTGCTGGCGGTCGGCGTCATGTTCCTCCTCGCGCTATGCATCGAGCGCGTGGTGCTGCGCCCGCTCGTGAACCAGCCCGATATCGTGCTGTTCATGGCAACCTTCGGGCTCACCTGGTTCCTGATCGGCCTCGGCGAGCTGATCTTCGGCGGCGAGCCCAAGACGATGCCGGCCGCAGAGCTCTATCTGCCCGGCGGCGCTTTCGAGGTTCCCTTGGCCGGGGGCTCGGTCTCGCTGCAGAAGCTCGACATCGCCGCCATGGTGATCGCCTCGGCGATGGTCGGCGGCCTCGCGGTATTCTTCCAGCGCACGCGGATCGGCCGCGCCCTGCGCGCGGTGGCGGACAGCCACAAGGCAGCGCTTTCGGTCGGGATCTCGCTGAACCAGATCTGGGTCATCGTGTGGTTCGCCGCCGGCGTCGTAGCCCTGGTCGCCGGCATCATGTGGGGCGCCCGCTCCAACGTCTCCTTCGCGCTGCAGACCGTGGCGCTGAAGGCGCTGCCGGTGCTGATCCTCGGCGGCTTCACCTCCGTGCCCGGCGTCATCGTGGCCGGGCTGTTCATCGGGATCGCGGAAAAGATCGGCGAGTTCTACTGGGGCCCGCTACTCGGCAACGGCATCGAGAGCTGGCTCGCCTACGTCATCGTCCTGCTGTTCCTCCTCGTCCGGCCCCAGGGGCTGTTCGGCGAGAAGCTGATCGAGCGGATCTGATGTTCTACCGCGAAACCGGCCAGTTCAAGACCAGCTACGCCGCCGACATGGCGGCCTTCCCGATCCGCCAGGACCGCGTCGGGATGGCGGTCATGCTCGCCCTCGCCTTCATCGCCGTCCCGCTGTTCGGCAGCTCCTTCCTGCTCGAGGCGGTGATGATCCCCTTCCTGGTCCTCTCCTTGGCCAGCGTCGGGCTCAACCTCCTCACCGGCTATACCGGGCTGATCTCGCTCGGAACCGGCGCCTTCATGGGGGTCGGCGCCTATGCCTGCTATAAGCTCGCCAGCGCCTTTCCCGGCGTGAACGTCATCGTCTGGATTCTGGTTTCGGGCCTGTTCGCCAGCGCCGCCGGCGTGCTGTTCGGCCTGCCCAGCCTGCGGATCAAGGGCTTCTACCTCATCATCGCGACCCTGGCGGCGCAGTTCTTCCTGCAATGGTGCTTCCAGCGCATCGCCTGGCTCCGCAACGACAGCCTCTCCGGCGCGATCGATGCCGGGACGCACACGCTGCTCGGCCTGCCCATCACCGGCCCCGCGGCGCGGCCCGAGATACGCTACCTCGTCGTGCTCAGCCTCGTCGTCGCCTTGACCTGGGTCGCCTCCAACATCCTGCGCGGCCGGGTCGGCCGGGCCTGGATGGCCATCCGCGACATGGACCTCGCCGCCGAACTGATCGGCATCCGCCCCTTCACCACCAAGCTGCTCGCCTTCGCCGTCTCGTCTTTCTACTGCGGCGTTGCCGGCGCGATGATGGTGTTCCTCTGGTATGGCAGCGCCGAGGCCGATGTGTTCTCAATCGATCTCGGCTTCCTCATCCTCTTCATGGTCATCATCGGCGGCCTCGGCAGCCTGAAGGGCTCCTTCATGGGCGCCGGGCTGATCCACGTGCTGCCGATCGGGCTGCGCAGCGTCTCGGCCGCGCTGGGCCTGCCGCTGCAGCCTGCGATGGTCGAGCAACTGACGTTCATGATCGTCGGCGCCCTGGTGATCGGGTTCCTGGTCATCGAGCCGCACGGGCTGGCCCGCCTCTGGCAGGTCGGCAAACAAAAGCTGCGTGTCTGGCCATTCCCCTACTAGGATGGCCGCAACCCAGGAGCGCCAACGCGCCCGAATGGAGGAGGAAGCGACGATGTGGAACAGGAAGGCCCCAGGCTGGCGCGCGATTGCAGCGGCAGCACTCATCGCCACGGCCCTGCCTGGTCCGGCCCGGGCGGAGGACAGCATCTTTGTCCCGCTCATGACTTATCGGACCGGCCCCTTCGCCGGCTCCGGCCAGCATATCGCCAACGGCATGCACGACTATCTCGCGATGCTGAATGCGCGCGACGGCGGCATTGGCGGCGTGAAACTGATCATCGAGGAGTGCGAGACCGGCTACGACACCAAGAAGGGCCTCGAATGCTACGAGGCCATCAAGGGCCGTAGCCCCGCCATGGTGAACCCCTGGTCGACCGGGATCACCCTGCCGCTGATCCCCCGCGCGGCGGTCGACAAGATCCCGGTCCTCTCCACCGCCTACGGCCTCTCCGCCTCCGCGCGCGGCGACCTGTTCCCCTGGGTGTTCAATCCGCCCGACACCTATTGGGACGGACTGGCCATGATCCTCAGCTTCATCAACAGCCAGGAAGGCGGCAGCCAGGGCGGCGACCTAGAGAAGCTCCGCGGCAAGAGGATCGGCTATGTCTATCTGGATGCCGGGTTCGGCAAGGAGCCGATCCCGCTCTTCGAGCAACTCGCCAAGGCCGTCGGCTTCGAGCTGAAATCCTACCCCGTCGCGGCCGCGGACATTCAAAACCAGTCCTCGCAATGGCTCGGCATCCGCCGCGACAAGCCCGACTACATCGTGCTCTTCGGCTGGGGCGCGATGAACCCGACCGCGATCAAGGAAGCCATCAAGGCGAACTACCCGATGGAGAAGGTCCTCTCGATCTGGTGGCCGGCCGAAGAGGATGCGCGCAACGCCGGGCCCGGCGCGGTCGGCTTCAAAACCCTGAACTGGCACGGCGCCGGGGCCGATTTCCCGGCGCTACAGGACGTCCTGCACCAGATCTACGACAAGGGGATGAGCCAAGGCACCAAGGAGCATGTCGGTGACGTGCTGTATAACCGCGGCGTCTATAACTCGGTGCTGATCGCCGAGGCGATCCGCAACGCGCAAAAGCTTTCGGGCAAGAAAGTCGTCAATGGCGAGGATGTGCGGCGCGGCCTCGAGACGCTGAACGTCACGGAGGCGCGCTGGCGCGAGATCGGCCTGCCGGGTTTCGCCGGCCCGATCCAGCTGACCTGCCAAGACCATAACGGCCACCGTCCCGCGTTCATGCAGCGGTGGGACGGCACGAAATGGGCCCAGGTCTCGGGCCTGATCCAGCCCGCCTCCGATCGCCTGACGAAGCTGCTCGACGAAGCCGCGACCGACTATGTCGACAAGGCGTCCGGATGGCCCAAGCGGATGGAAACATGCGACCGGTCCTGACGGAAAGCCCGGCCACGGCGCCGCCTCTCCCGATGGCGGGAGAGGCGGCGCTACTGTCGGTCGCGAATATCGAGGTGGTCTACAACAACGTCGCGCTGGTGCTCAAAGGCGTGTCGCTCGAAGTCCCTTCGGGCGGCGTAGTGGCGCTGCTGGGGGCTAACGGGGCGGGCAAGACGACGACGCTGCGCGCCATCTCCAACCTGCTCGCCGCCGAGCGGGGCCGCGTGACGAAGGGCCGCATCGCATTCCGCGGCACGCCCGTCGCCGGCCGCGCGCCATCCGAGCTGGTGAGCCTCGGCTGCATCCAGGTGATGGAGGGCCGCCACTGCTTCGGCCACCTCACGATCGAGGAAAACCTACTGACCGGCGCCTATACCAGGCGCGACGGCGGTGCCGCGATCCGCGACGACCTGGAGCGAATGTACGCCATCTTCCCGCGGCTCCGCGCGCGCCGCGCCGCGCTGGCCGGCTATACCTCCGGCGGCGAACAGCAGATGTGCGCCATCGCCCGCGCGCTGATGTCCCGCCCGTCGCTGATCCTGCTCGACGAACCGTCCATGGGCCTGGCACCGCAAGTGATGGAGGAGATCTTCGAAACCGTCCGCCAGCTCAACCGCGAAGACGGCGTCTCGTTCCTGCTCGCCGAACAGAACACGGCGCTCGCTTTGCGCTATGCCAGCCACGGCTACGTGCTGGAGAACGGGCGCGTGGTGATGGACGGCGCTGCCGATGCGCTGCTGGCCAATGACGACGTCCGCCAGTTCTACCTCGGCCTCGGTGATTGCGGCCGGCAGTCGTTCCGCGACCTCAAGAGCTACAAGCGCCGCAAGCGTTGGCTAGCCTGAACCAGGAGCCAGCCATGCAAGAGCATTACGACCTGCGCGACATCCAGGACTCGGCGGCCCGCGAAGCGGCGCTGCTGGTGGCGCTCCCCTCGTTGATTGCCGCAGCGCTGGCGGCGCCGGGCTGGGCGCGGCATCTCGGCGCGATCGACCCGGCCGTCATCACGAGCCGTGCCGCCCTGGCCACGCTGCCCGTCCTGCGGAAGTCGGCCCTGCCCGCGCTTCAGCGGGCCGACCCGCCCTTCGGCGGTCTCCGCACGGGCTGGCCGAAAGGCAGCCGCGTGTTCGTCTCGCCTGGCCCCATCTTCGAATGCGAGGGCACCGGCCCTGACCCCTGGCGCGGCGCCCGGGCTTTCTTTGCCGCAGGGTTCCGCCCAGGGGACCTCGTGCTCAACACGCTGGCCTACACCCTAACCCCGGGCGGCCTCATCCTTGACTCCGGCGCCCGCGCGCTGGGTTGCACCGTCATCCCCGGCGGCCCGGGCAACTCGGCGCAACAGGCCGAGATCGTCGCCTACCTCCGCCCGACCGGCTATTGCGGCACGCCCGACTTCCTGAAAATCCTGCTCGACGCCGCCGGTGGCAGCTGCACCATCCGCAAGGCCCTCGTCTCCGGCGCCGCGTTCCCGCCCTCGCTGCAACAGGAGCTGGTAGGGCGGGGCGTGGAGGCCTTCCAGGCCTATGCCACCGCGGATCTGGGGGTCGTCGCCTACGAGACCGCCGCGCGCGAAGGGCTCGTCGTCAACGAGGACATCCTGCTCGAGATCGTTCGGCCCGGCACCGGGACGCCGGTGGCGGACGGCGAAGTGGGCGAAGTCGTCATCACGTCGTTCAACCCCGAGACCCCGTGGATCCGCCTGGCGCTCGGTGATCTCTCGGCCGTGCTCGCCGGGCCATCGCCGTGTGGACGGACCGGGGTGCGGATCAAGGGATGGATGGGCCGCGCCGACCAGGCGGCCAAAATCCGCGGCATGTTCGTCCGCCCCGAACAGATCGCCGAAATCGCCACCCGCCACCCGGATGCAGGCCGGATGCGCCTGGTCGTCACCCGCCAGGCAGAGCAAGATCGGGCGGTGCTGCGGGTCGAAGCGTCGGCTTCGATGGCGGCGGCGATCGGCCAGACCTTCCACGACATCGCCCGCCTGAAGGCAGAGATCGAGACGGTAGCGCAAGGCGCGTTGCCCAATGACGGCCGCGTGATCGCCGACGAGCGCTGAGCGAGGGCGGCCGAAGCCTCACGCCACCAGGAACCGCGTCGCTCCCGCTACCTCTCGGAGGCACCGTCAACTTGTCTGCCGCCCGGCTTGCGAGCCGCGGCTGAGCCGGGTAGGCGGGCGGGATGACGACACCTGCTTGCCCGAGCTATGCCGGCTACCGGTTCCCGGCTGAGATCATCAGCCACGCTGTGTGGCTCTACTTCCGCTTTCCGCTCAGCTTGCGCATGGTGGACGAGCTGCTGGCCGCGCGCGGTGTCATCGTCAGCTATGAAACCGTGCGCCAGTGGGCGCGCAAGTTCGGCCAGGCGTTTGCCAACCAGATCCGGCGCAGGCTGCCTGCCGCTGGCGACAAGTGGCACATGGATGAGGTCGTGATCACGATCTCTGGGATCAAGCACTGGCTGTGGCGCGCGGTCGACCAGACCGGGATCGTGCTCGACATCCTGGTTCAGAGCCGGCGCGACACGCAGGCCGCCAAGCGCCTGCTGCGCAAGCTGCTGAAGCGGCAATGCCGCCCACCGCGCGTCATGATCACCGATAAGCTGGCGAGCTACGGGGCGGCTAGGCGCCAGGTGATGCCCTCGGTCGAGCACCGGAAGCACAAAGGCCTCAACAACAGGGCGGAGAACTCGCACCAGCCTACGCGACAACGAGAGCGGCAGATGAAGCGGTTCAAGTCAGCCGGCCAGGCGCAACGTTTCCTCTCCGCCCACGACGGGATCAACAACCTCTTCCACCTCCGCCGCCATCAAGTGCCCGCCACCCAGTATCGAGCCGCCTGGATCCGAGCCTTTCAGGTTTGGGCCGAGGTCACCGGCGTCACCGCTGCGGCGTAACCACAAGCACGCCGTCCTCATCGCGCACCATCGCGAACCCAGTCCAACAAGTTGATAGTGCCAGGCTGCTCCTCCAAGACCTGCTCGCAACCTGCCTCGCCTAGCGCCCGGCGGTGCGCGCCGTCACCGGCGTCGTCGCCGCACCACGCCCCGAGATAGCCGATCAGCAAGGCACTGCGCCCTCCGACGCTCCCGGCTCCGTCCAGCGCCGCAGGGGCACACGGCAGGGCAGGGGAGGGCGCCGAGGCTGTCCAGCGTGCCGACATCGGGTCGGCTGAGGAGCGGAACGACGATGGACAGCATGCGCTTCCCTTGCATAAGCTGAAGTTGCGAAACTTGGACAATTGGCACGCACCGTCAATGTTAAGAGACTTGCGTAACTCTGACAAATAGTAAGACAATACAGCGTAGTATGCCTTGCATATGACCTTGCATGAATACCGTGTCTCAAAAGACTGACGTGGGTGCAAATTGGCGGTCGGCACTGCGGGGGCCGTCGCAGGCCCGTACGGCCGCGGTTGCCGCCTGTCCGTTGGCTAAACGGGGCATTGACCCTCGCTCGCGCCCGGGACATGCGCCGCCACCATCGGCGCCCGAGGCACGTTATGCCAAGTTCGCGGCCGCGCCCGCGGGTTGCGCCCCCGGGCCGCGCCGGCTAACGCCGAACCCGTTGTGTCCGGAAACATGCAAGGGCGGCATCCAACCAGCGCCAAGGTGAACAAAGCTGCCAGAAAGGCCTCTCAAGGCCCCTCGACGGCGGGCTTGGAGTTTTGTCAGAGAGCGAATTGCTTTGTGCGCCTTCGCCTTAAAGTACCATTTTGCGCCGCTGGAGGAAGACATGAACGAGAACGCACCTGTTGCTGAACTGGAACAGGCTGGCGCGGTCGCACGCAAGCCGAACTCTAGGTGGCAGGCACGTGCTTGCGGTTCAGGATAGCCGCATCGTGTCCGCCCTGGCGCGGCCGATACCTCGACCTTGTGAGGCTCGCGAAATTGGGCCTGCCCGCTTGCAAAACCCTCTCGCCAAAACTGGGATGGAGCACAAGGATGCCCTCCGGCCCGCGTAGAGTTACTTCCCCGGCGGCGACAGCCTCAATGACGGCAGCGCCAACTTGATCACCCTCCCGGACTACAATCGGCTTGCCGGCCTCGATGCTGGCGAAGATGGCAAAGCTGCCGGCTGGGCTCACCACCACGCCGGTCAGCCGAGGCAGCGTCTTCGGCGCGTCGGCGATCAGATCGGAGGTGCCAGTCGGCGGTCGCCGGTTCTGATTGAACAACGGCCGAGCAAGCATCCGTTCAACCCGTCGCGGACCGTTGTCTTGCCCATGTGAGGCCACGGCCGCCAGGAGTTGAGGGGCCGGCTCAGACACCGCGCTTTGTTCAGCCACGGGCACGAGATCGTCGCTGCTTTCAAGCTCCAGGACGACCGGCCCAACAAGGGCGATGGCGATCAGCCCAAGAAGGGGCCAGGCGAGATGTCCGACATCTCGCCTGGCGATGCCGTGGTGGTCGGAGGTCATCTTCGACGCAGGAGAACGCCTACGTTCTAGCCATTAAGCCTTGATCAGGATGATCTTGGCGACGCTGGGCGTGCCGTTCGCATCCACTGCGAACAGCATCCAATAGCCAGGAACCACAATGCCCGGATCGGACGGCACCGCCAGTGTATAGGCATTCTCTCCCGCCACGGTGCCGCTCAACGGCACGCGGCGCTGATCGGTGTTGATGGTGTGGGTGGTGGCGGAGAGCCGGATAAGCTCGAACGACTTGACCGGTCCGATGGTGCTGACGGAGAGCGCCGATCCGAGGGCGACGGTGCTAGGAGCCGACACGAGAGCGGGACGAGGTGCCGGGGTTACGCCATCGGCTCCGAACAGGTATGGCGGCGAGAAGATCGCACCGTCCTGGTGGTTGGCGACACAACCCTCACCGCAGAGCCCGCCGCCGCCGGAGAACACCCGCGCATCGGGCAGCAGGAGCGCGACGCTGTGGTAGTTGCGCGGCGTGTCCATCGGAGCCAGCAAGGTGAACTGTTCCGTGTCGGGGTTCCAGAGTTCTGGCATCATGACCGAGGTGGCGTCGTTGAAGCTGATCCCGTGGGTTTGCCCGCCGATGATCAGCACCTTGCCGCCGGGCAGCAGCACGCCGTTGGCGTAGCCGCGCGCATAGGTCATCGGCGTTACGGCTCGGACGCTGACGGGCGCAGCCGGATCGGCGATCGAGGCATTGATGTCGATGACGTAGCTGTTGGTCGTGGCGTCGGCGTCGGAGTAGCTTGGCTGGCCGCCGGTTTTGAAGATTTTGCCCGGCTGATACATCACGGCGACGCCATTGATGCTGTATGGATCGTCGCCACGGTTGCCCGCCGCAGTGATCGATCCAGCGCCTGTTGTGTCGATCCAGTTCATCAGCGGGCTTGGGCCAGCGTGGAAGACACGGCCGTTTGGTGCCGCAAACAGCCAGGGATGGTCATCGCCTTCGGACACGAAACCCTGGGCCACATCGATCGGATCGGTCGCGTAGATGTTGTTTTCTGAGATGCTGGTTTGACGCCAGCCGGCGGCGGCTGACCAGACCTCGCCGTCTTTTGGCGATCCGTCACCGGCCCAGGAGCCGCCGATGGTGAACGCTTCACCAGTCGAGAGGGTCACAGTGCCGTTGTAGCCACGGGCGACGTTCATCATCGCATCCGAGGCCCACGTGTTGGTGGCCGGATCATAGACGGCGGTGTGCGTGCTGCTGCTGCCGCCGTTCACCATGACCCGGCCATCGGTCAGGTAGGCGATGCCGGAGCAGAACATGTCGGCCATCATGCTGTTTTCCACGCCGGGCGTAATACCTCCGCTCACGGGATCGTAGACCGAGGTATAGGTCTTGCTGGCGGCGGTTCCGATGTCGCCCTCGAAGAAGAACGGCTGGTATGATGACCAGGTGAGCAGCTTGCCGGTCGGCAGCATCGCCGCCGAGACCGGGATGTTCGGGAACGGAAAGGTTGCACTCCACTGGCCAAGGTTTTGCGCCAAGGCCGGACTAATCTGTAGTGCGCCTGCCGCCACACTCGCGACGAGCCACCGTCTCCATGACAGCTCGTTGCGCGCTGTTTGACCAATATGCGGCCCGCTCTCCGCCGTCACGACAGCTTGGCCGGTTCGCGGCAGGAAAGCCGCTGCTTGCAAAATTGAGACTGCCACAAATGTGCCTTTTATCCGCTATGTCGTCTATATTTGGACGGTGATATGGTCGGATATGGCAAGGGTTCGTGCCGGAACTATAAACCTGGCGGTTTATGCCTGGGGTTAGTAGGAACTACTCTCGCAGCGTATGACCGGCAGCGTGTTGCAAGGATCTGGAGAGCGGACGCAATAACCCCAGCCCCGTTTAGGATCAGGCGGTGCGGACGTGGTTCGAGCGTCCAAGCTGCACCATGCGATTGAGCGCACGGACGGCAACCTCCACCTCGGTCGCCCGGCGGTCATCCGTGCGCGAGCGCAGCGCGTCCTCGATCACTTGCTTGAACCGGCCGATCGCTGCCTCGACTCGCGCCCGTGCCGCACAAGCGCAGGCCCGTGCTGCGCAAGGGCAGGTGCATGGGCTCGCCGTTCCGGCGCGGCTGCGGGCGCGGCACCGCCAGCGTCTTGGCCCGGCGGCTCAAGGTGGAGTGGTCCGGCACCGCCAGGGCCAGCCCGAGCAGGCCGATGATGGAGCCGACCAGGCCCTCGCTCTGGCGCAGCGCCAAGCGGAACACCGCGTAAGGTGAGCGCCGTCAGGATGGCGAGCGGTGAATACCGTCGCGCAGCGATCCCACGGAGTTATGTCAGCGAAGCTGACAGGGGCTGCCCGCCTGGAGTGGTGCGCGGCGCTGCGCGCCAGCCTGCGATCGCCTCGTCCGTGAACCAGACCGTCAGGCTTCCACGCCGGCGCAGGGCCGCGTGGTGGGCTGCCGAGTTGGTGAGCCTGTGTTTCTGCCGAGAGTCGCGGTCAGCTCCGCCGCTACTCGCTTCGAGCGTTCCTGGGGTCGTCGGCCGGGTTGACGTAGGTGAAGCTGGGCGGCGTGTCGCTGTGGAGCTGGATCACCGTCTCGGTGGCAGTCCACACGTAGTGGTGCATCTGCGGGGGCATCGAGACGAAACCGCCAGCCCGTAGCTCGTAGCCCCTGGTTTTGTCGAGCGCGTCGCCCATGCCGACGTGGAACTCGCCCGAGAGGACCGTGACGTTCTCGGTATTGGTATGGAAGTGCGGAGGTCCCTCGTAGCCCGCCGGCAGCTTCAGGCGGATGACCCAGGGACCGCTTCGGAGCCCTGGGCTACACCCGCCCTATCCGAGGATACGATCGCGCCGTTTCTGTTTGCAGCCGTGGGCCGCAAGAAAGTCATCGCTGACTTCGACAGCGGCCGGATCACCTTCGATGGTGGCGTGATGCTGTTGGCCGCTGCTGAGCGCTGGTTGGGGATCGGCAATCGGCTGGCCGGGCCGATTGCCGATCCGCGCAACCTAGTGGTCGTGATGCACAGCATCGCCGGCATCCTGCGCCCTCCGCTGCCATTCCACCCGCTTTGCGCACGGAACCTTTGGCAGCTTCGCCCGCATGCTCGCCATTGCCTGCGGCTACGAAGACCCCGGAAATCTTCGCAAGCCGCACCAACGATATTAGTCAGGCGAGCAACGTAGCCGGGCTGACATTTGGGACAGCGCGCGTTGGGTCCGGTGTCCCTCGCCGGCCCATTCGTTTCGAGTCGTCGTCATCGCCGGAAGCGAGTGTCCAACGCTGCGACCGTTTCGGCGTGCAGCGTGACTTTGCCATTCACGATAGCGTGGTGCATGGATCCAGGCTGTGGGCGCAATGACCCCAACCCCGTCTGGGGTCAGGCGACGCGAACGTAACTCGGGCGTCCGAACTCCAGCATGCGGTTGAGCGCATGGACGGCAATCGCCACCTCGGTCGCCCGCCGCTCATCCGTATGCGCGCGCAACTCGTCGCCGATCACCTGTTTCCATCTGCCCATGGTGGCTTCGGCCCAAGCGCGCGTGTTGTATCCCGACCGCCTCTGCCAAGCCATGCGGCCGTGCTTGGTGATGTGCTGGAGGTGGCGGTCGCGCTGTGTCGGCTCGCTCTCGGCCGTGTCGCTCGGCACGGCGGTCGCGCGTGGCGGGACGACGACGGCCGCTTCAGGGTGGCGCTGGGCGACGCCGGCGTAAACGCGGTCCTGGTCGTAGGCACCGTTGCCCGTGAACGACGCCAAAGGTCCTGGCACCTGGTCAAGCAAGGGGTCGACCTGGGACGCGTCGTCCGCGTCTTTGGGGGTCAGCGTCGCGGCCACGATCTGGCCAGTGCCGGCGTCCACGCCGAGGTGCAGCGTCCGCCACGACCGGCGCATCCTGGTGCCATGCTTTTCAAGCAGCCACTCGCCTTTGCCACAGAGCTTGAGGCCTGTGCTGTCCACCAGCAGGTGCATGGGCTCGCTGGCGGCCTCAGCATCCGTATCGGTGCCGGGCCGCCGCGGCCGCGGCACCGCCAGGGTTGCGGCACGCCGGCTGAGGGTGGTGTGGTCCGGCACAGGCAGCGCGAGGCCAAGCAGGCCAATGACGGAGCCGAGCAGCCCCTCTGCCTGTCGGTGGGCCAGGCGGAACACCGCACGGATCGTGAGCGCCGTCAGGATGGCCAGAGGCGAATACCAAGGCTGCCCACCGCGCGTCGCGCGCGGCTCGGCCGCCCACGCCGCAACTGCCTCGTCGCTGACCCACACCGTCAGGCTGCCGCGCTGACGCAGGCTGGCGTCATAGGCCAGCCAGTTTGTCACCTTGTGCCGCTGGCGCGGGATATGGTGACGGCGGTCCTGGTTCAGCTTGAACGGCACGAGGGGCATCCGGGGTTTGGGAGAGCGCTCCCCTACCTCACCCAGCGCCTCAGCACCACCGCCCGATCCCTGCACCAAGCTTGC
>JAABVA010001500.1_pt1 | contig 24937 bp, 21 predicted proteins | sample 5560331 | NCBI WGS metagenome assembly JAABVA01 (sample SAMN12812661, study PRJNA571458) | rock metagenome | isolation source: Antarctica rocks | place: Antarctica: Victoria Land, Mt New Zealand sud | collected 2016-01-07
CTGAGTCATATAGATAGCCGGCCCTTCCCTTCTAGATACTTTCCTTCCTTAGCATTTATATACTCGTTACATTACACCCATATGACTCGCTCTATGCTGGCCCCTAACAACAACGAGTGAGCATCAGACAAAACGATGAGCTGCGATTAAAATGAGTTGTCAATCTGTTACATCTGACGACTGAGCAGCTTGTGTTCATCGATGAGGCTTTGTTTAACGAGACTACGAGAATGATACTATAGATTTTGATTAGTAGTGTCTGAATAGCTTCATTTTCACCTATTTGAAATGTTTTGATGCGATAATAGATGTCGAGGGATTTAGATTAATTCATAATTAATTTAATAAACTAAGTAAATAATAGCTATTTACATGGTTGTGCGCAAAGGAAGCACATAGGGTAGAAAGTCATGAAGGGAGCCATGAAGGGAATCATGAAGAAAATCATGAAGGGAGCCATGAAGGGTGTTCGGTAGAGAATCATGAAGGAAGTCATGAAGGAAGCCATGAAGGGTATTCGGTAGGAAGCCATGAAGGATGCGTTCTATTGAGCTAATTAGCATGTGCTAAGAAGCATGTATGAAGCATACTATAAAGTAGGCCATAGAGCGAATAACGCGTATTCGAACGCGTCGCATGAAGCATGGTTTAGAAGCATGTTTTGAAGCGAGTAGGCTGGCGAGTAGGCGAACGAGCTGGTAGCTGAGTTGGCAGCTCAGTTGGTAGGTGAACATGTAGGTAGGCGAGTAGGTAGGGTGGTGAGTAGAATGGTGAGCATGTAGGGTGGCGAGTAGGTAGAGTGTAGAATGCAAAGGACGAACAGCAAAAGTAAAAGCTCTGCATGTCGGTTCAGCCCTATGAAGCGAAGATGTCACTTGGCTCAGAACTGAATAAGAGCTACCTGAGCCGTTCTAGCTCGGACCGTTTGGTTGAGCTGCTTTTCGATTTGTCGATGCACGTCATTCGGCCTTATCTGATACTAGAATATATTGGTACAAATTTTCCTTTTTGGAGAATCCGCTTGATTCGGACCGGGTTGACTTGGACCCTAAAACCCGACTCTAACCCGACCCTACGGCAGGCCTAATTCAAGTCTCGAGTTTTCGATTTTTGATTCGAGTAACTTGTGTTATATTATTTACACGTCGATAGCAAGAATCTGTTTGAACTTGAATTAATGTTACGAGATCAGCATAAATGAGTTCATATGAATTCTTTCTAATTAAGAGTTTTAGTTGAAGAAGAAAACTCTTCGTGTGCGTGCAGCAAGTCTTAACTGTCAGAACAAAATCGTAACAGACATATGCTCAACGTATGCGAATTCATCTTTCGACTCAATGTCAGGTCTTAAGTAGCCACTCGCTCTCGACTAAGCGAACCCTCTGTACTAGCGCAGCTCGAAGATCAAGTTCAAATCACCCGGGTTTCCGGTTAGTTGGTCTCTCATATCGCGTTCGACAGCCTCGCCATTGTCACCCTGCGCAAAGCAGATGCGGAACGTGGAAAGCAATCTTGCTGTGACTAGGCGAATCTCAGTAAGTGCCAAGGCCTTGCCAACGCAGCTTGTTCGACCTGCAGCAACAATCAGTACTCGGCCTGTCACCAAGCAGATATTTTACTTACCAAGCCCGAAAGGTGCGAATGCTCGTTTGTCTCGTATCATTTGCGGGCAACTATACCAACGCTCTGGGCAGAATCTGTGAGGCTCTTCCCAAGCCGATTCGACTATTTCTCATTTGGAAGTAAGCAACGGTTCAAAGAACAAAATAACCCTCAGACTACCTTAAACATGCTGTTCTAGAAGAAAAATTGGCTTACGTCTTCCAATTGAGTAGCGAGGTGCCGCAATCTTGATATTGCCCGGAATGAACGTGCCTTCCACTTCCATTCCCTCCGGCGGACTGACCCGTGTGACAAATGTCAAGACAGCAGGAAGCAGGCGCATTGCTTCGTTGATGGCTCCATTAAGATGAGGAAGTGTCGCGAGAGCTTTTGCGTCCTGTACATCTATGGTAGCGAGCTCTTCATGGATTCTTTCGACATCATTGGGATGGCGAGCAAGTAAATAGAGAAGAGTCGTTAAACTTGGAGCTGTTGTATCACTAAATCAACGTCCAGGTGTCAGTCTACCGCAACGATACAAAGTCTCGATTGGACTAGCTTAGGCTTTTGCAAGCAGCTGATTTACCTTCCAGCCACGACGACAGTAGCAGTATCCCCGCTCAGCCACCTTTGGTGCTCTTTGTCACCCTTGTTATTTCCCGCATCTTCGATGAACCAAGACGCAATATCCCGCTCTTTGACTTCAGTCTGGATAAGACCGCAAGAATAAGTAAAAAGCGGCACCAGCTCGCACCCAGGACAGGGCCTCACCTTCATACGACGTTCCATACAACTATCGCAGAATGCTAGCATTCCGAACCAATCTTTGACCTTCCACAGCCCTGGTATGAATGCAAAGCCCATGCGAGGAATCCAAATGGCCGGGCTGAATGGCCCGAGCAAAGTAATAGCGGACCGCAGCTTTTGGATCGCTGCGTGGTATTCCCGCTTCTCCATCATGCCGAAGTCCTGGCTGAACGCAAAGTCACCCATTAAGTCGAACGAGAACCATCGCATAAGGTCGTTCACGAGCATAGGTCGATCTTTGCCCTGCGCAATGCGCTCTTCAAGTCCGGACACTTTCCTCAAGATTCGAGGCTCGTAAACCGTTAGAGCTAGAAATTTCAGTTCCGCCTGAAAGAGAGACGATCTGCTTGTACTCGTGTTGGAATCTCACCTTTTGTGCTGAGTGATTGAGACCAAATACGTCTCCTATCATCGTGCAACGATTTATCTCTTGTGAAAACGGAGGAAACCCGAGGATAAAGCAAGTCGTACCAATCAGATCTCGTGGTATTACTCTTAGATCCGTCCATTGATTCAAATGCCGCGGGATGAAAGATTGTGATTTCACTCGGACCTAGAAGCCGTTGTAACAGAAGAACCTGTTGTGAAAGCATGTAAAGAATGCTCACCTGTCCGCACAAATGATCCATACTCTTGATGCAGTTTCTCCAGCACTAAGTGGTTGCGGGAATCTCGACACTGCCAGACATGCCATAATTTGGACAAAGCGGCGAGCCGTGGACCGGGAAAGTGGCCTAACTGGTGGAAGTAGATGCGGTAGATTGCAATGCTCGTGAAGAGAGACATTAAATAACAGGCAATCAAGGCAAGAGCGTCAGCGGTCCCACCCTTCGTGCTGCCAGTGAATTGGAGATTAGCGCCAATGAGAAGCAGTGCGAGTATGATGTGCGTAGAGAAAATTGTAGGAGCCAATAAGTGCCATTCCCCTCGAATGAACACCAGCTGGTGGGCCAGCAGTCCCACAATGCTCGCGAACAAAAACTTCGGTAACATAGCGAAGAACGAAGAATGGCTTATGAAGGAAGGTTAGGAATAAAGCTTGCGTATTGCTGCTGGTAAGGGCAACAATACGTCTATCGAAGCTTTTCCCCAGGACCGCGCTACGTCCACAGATCATGCGGTCGTCTGAACTTGCCTAGTTCTACTACCGGGCCTGGAAATTCGATTTGGGGCACTGCGTGGAGATCAGTAGGTAGTAAGTTGAGCGGTCGCCATTTACGCCATCGGACATGGATCTTCCTGCACACCGATCAGCAAGGCTGAGAGCAGTTATACGAGGTGGGCATGTACTTGCATTAGTCCCATGCATCCTTCGTCGATTTTGGCTGAGGGTGTAGACTTTCCCCATGGTATTACTGGCCTGAAACGTTTTTGCCATCTCACTCAATCCTTCATGTTCCGAAAAACGGTCTTTGAACCGCAGATCATCGGAGCTTTACCTTCTAGTGGCTGCGTCTCCGCAATGATGGAGGGATCAGAGCCCTACGCCTGAGGTATTGTCCAGCTGAGTCTCAAATTGTCCTCGGCCGGCGTCCATCCCTGCCTCTTTGGCATCGGCTGTGACGGCACCGGATCAATGCGCTACAAAAGATGGTGCCCTGTTCTGGCATTGAACACGCCGACTTACAAGACCTTAGCGTTGCCGTTCAAGGAGTTTGGCTCGGCCCGTATGATAACCATATACGACTAGATCTGAACGGACATCATATCAGCCTCGGTGACTTTATAGATAGGTTTCTATACATACTTTCCTTCGCATTACAAGACAACCCTTCGTGAAGGACGTTTGCTATCCTGAATCCATATCGCTTGCTATATGGCTATTATCAAGCAACATCCGAGCTGCTCATGTGATTTTATTAGCACAAATATGAGACTCTTGGATGTCAAAGATCCTGATCATAGCTCTAGTGTCGTCCTTCCTCGGACTGCATCTTTATTCGAAATCGGTATATTTCACTGCTATAGCCTATGGCTTTTCACCTCCAGTGATCTCAAGACCATCGTAGGACCGTCTCTCGTCTTCGGAATAACGAATGCCCTGGGGGTTGCGAATTACGGCCTGAGAGATCCTAGACAGCCAATGGGCAACGAAATCGTGCGAAGGCTCCCAGTGGTTCTTTTATGGATCTGGATGAATCTTCTGCCATTCACTATCAATAACCAAAAAGATACTGCTGCCATCGAAGAAGACCAGATGAATAAGCCTTGGAGAACACTCCCGTCACAACGAATGACTCCTCGACAAGCCGAGCACCTCATGTTAGCGCTCTATCCCCTCGCGGTGGGTCTAAGTCTCCTGACGGGCGGAGTCGGGCAGTCAGTGGGTCTGGCAGTTTTGGGTACATGGTACAACAACTTCACTGGTGGCGATGCCAATTGTTTGGTGAGGAACTTGATCAACGCTGGTGGCTACGTATGCTTCACTTCAGGTGCCATGGAGGTCGCTCTTGGCTATCCGTTGCCACTTGAGAGACTCTTGGTGCAATGGTTCAGTGTGGTTGCCGCAGTAATCTTCACCACTGTGCATTTACAAGATATGTATGATCAAATCGGTGATAGCATGAGAGGACGGAAGACCGTGCCGCTAGTCATTGGCGATATGCCAGCGAGGTGGACCATTGCTATTCCTATGGTCTTTTGGGGTTATGTTTGCCCATGGTTCTGGAATGGGGGAGCCGTGATGTTGACACTGAGTCTGCTCCTAGCTTGCACCGTCGTCGCTCGAACTCTACTGTTTACGAGCATTGATGATGATCGACTGACGTTCAAGGTCTGGAATGCTTGGATGACGCTGGTTTTCGTTATGCCTTTTATGAGTAAAGGGATTCCCTGGTCATAGAGAACCTGCTGGGTGTGGCTCCTGGGGTAAAGACATGTTCGCGGGTCTGGGTTGAGCTTCAGCATTGTAAATCATCACTGGATTGAGGTGCAGAGACTTTGGCTCGCAAAGCTGTAGCAATTCTGCTTCAAAGCCGCGATTTTGCAAAGACCAGTGCATGAATTGAAATTAGACAAACGAATTGAGGTTCACACTTCCGAGATTGGCAAGATGATGTTTCATAAATTCTCGTACCTTGGGCACTCCCCAGCTCGCTCCTATCAGCACATCATATGCCTAAAGCTGGCCCTTGCTGACCGTTACTGTGCCTCAGGTGGCTCCTCTTGGGATCATCCTCGCAGACATCCACCCCCCAAATCCGGAATGTTGAGGAGTGGCCCGTGTCATGCTATCACAGCCGTCATGTGTGACTGAGGAGCGAAATTAACTCGTCGGCAGGCTAGCTCAGCGAGGGCTAAGCTGAGCTTTAGAATATAACGAGCTTGTCTTCGGCATTATATTTCCTAGAATCATCGCTGATACACGTCTCTATCCCAACAACAGGATGTGAAACAAACCTTGGAATTTTTCTATACAAGGGATATACACAATAATGCTTAGAAACATCGTTCGAGGCCGAGCTTTTTTACTCGCTTTATTCTCGAGTCATTTGTGTACAGCCCTGCCAATTACTCACTCCGACGCTCATGTACCTGTAGCATTACCAATACCAGCCATACCATTCTTTCATTTCCCTGCCGGGAGTTCAGTCGAGAATCTTAGACCCAGACGTAATGGTCAGATCTTAGTGACTATCAGCACAGCGCCAGAATTATACCGTACGTCTTTCAGAAGTCATCCTTCCCCCAGCGGTACCGTGTCTGGAGTCCTGAGATGTTTCATGAGGAATAAATCCTAAGGACTATCGAAGCCCATTTCATTAACTTGGATATCATGAAACAGAGATTGATCCATTCGGCAACCAGACCGGTGGCATTCTGCACCGCTTCGCTGGCTACACGAGCCTGTTCGGGATTACTGAATTGGAAACCGATGTCTTCTACATCATTGCCAGTAATTTCACCGGCGCACCTGACGACTACGGTTTTCAGGGTACCGTCAGTATTTTTGAGGTAGACATCCGCGACACACTAAAGGCAAGCAAGGTCGTGGATGTTCTTCAAGCACAGCTGCTTGATGGCTTCGACGTAGTCAACAAACCGGCCGGCCTCTTAATCGCTGGCGACGCACAGACAGGAACGCTCTACCTAATCGACGTTCATCGACGCACAGCAACCCCCATATTGCAGAACGAACTTCTTGAGCCTACAACGAGTGACCGAGCCGCTGGCCTCGCCCATATAGGCATAAATGGTCTCAAAATTTATGACGGGAAATTGTACTTTACCAATACAGCCAAAGGCACCTACGGCCAAGTTCCTCTTGACCTCTCTACTGGTAAACCATCTGGCAGTCCTTCCGATCTTGCCAATTATTCAACTTTAACGGACGATTTGAGCTTCGATAGTAGGGGAAATGCTTTTATCTCGGAAGATCTAGTTGGTGTCGTGCTGAGGCCAGCCAACACGACGCCTGCGAATAATCATACGAGACTGATTTCGCCATTGGTCGGCGCGAATGCAAATTCGTTTGGTCGGACCGCACGTGATGTGTGCACCTTGTATTCGCTCTTTGATGGACCTGTCCCTGGGGTTGCGCGTATCGATGCGGGGAAGGAGGGTTTCTGCGGCCAGGGTATCTGACTGTTCCGTCATGGAAAGGAGAAATCTCAATGAGGCGGGCCCCTAAGCGAGCTTAAACTTAAAGAAAATCTAATCTAGCGTCATGAATGCTGTATGTTCCGTCTTGTTCAGTCCTTCAGCCCTCCAGGATCAAGTTTCTGATTGCAACGGGCAGCCATACTACAGTATCCCCTTGCGCTGCCCACCTAATGCGCCGAGACTCCAGGAAATGTCGATCTTTTCTTCTGACCCGTAGGTACTTCCGTACACTGCCCCATGACCCATCCTTCGTGCAGACTTTGCCATATTCTACGGCGGCCTAAAACACATCTATTAAATGGATCGAACCTTCCCTCCTTGGGTAGCTGCATATGCACCCGCCACTTGACGTGGAAGCCGGGCCGTTGAATGAATCCACCTTCCCGCGCCCTGTTCACTACCTACCTACCAGGTAGGTACCTACCTTACCAGGTACTAGAACCTCGATAGAAATTTTGCAATCAACTTAACTGGAATCGATTCTTGCTTCTTTGAGTTAGCTTTGTTTGACGCTCTAACTCAAAATCGTTTAGCTTGATCAACTTATGGAAGCTAGTTTTCCGCTCGACCGGGGGTTACAGTTGGTGGGGGGGTGGAATAGCCGAGCAGGGGCCGGAAATTTATTTGTCTCGCATATGCAAGGCCGGGGGTGCATTTCGTAGGGGTTGGAAAAGCTGAGCTAGGGCCGGAAATTATTCTAGCCCGATGCGAAGCAGTTATGTTCATCACTCAAGACAGCTACAATCTTTCTTAGATCCTCCCTCAGGCAAGCGCCCCAAGAACCCCAAGAACACCGCCGCAGGTGCCAAGGGCAAAGGTAAGCATAGCACAAGCTTCGCATATGCACTGCTAACGCACTTCACCGTCGTCGCTGCCGTCACACGTCGCTCTGAGCGCATTGCGGCAAAGTAGAACGGAGTTCGTGTTTTGCATATGCTTCTCATACGCTGTAAACGTACAATAGTTAGACAAATTCAAAAGGTTGATTCGGGATGGAAATGTTTTTGAGCATATGTTTCGTATAAGCAAAACATTGAGCTGAGGTCGGAAAAAAAACAAACTTCCGGGTACTATTAGAAGGTAGAAAGGTAAAGACCTAGTTGAAAAACATGATGTTTGAAGCAAGGTAAGGTAGGTAGGTAGGTTTATCTTTCGGGTGAGAGGTTATCTCTGAAGACGGCTAAGATGGCTTGGTACAATAAAAACCAACCCGAAAGTATGCAAACTTCAGTCAATGGTTATTGAATAGATTATCGGATAAGTTATCAGTGGAGATAAATAGTCGTATTAGGTGAAGGTACTGATAAGGTATCTGGAAGATAAACGTCAGACTCCGCCGCCCTGTAAGGCCGAGATTTAAGCACCTAACGCAGCTACTACCTTCATACACTCAGTAAGCAATCAAGTAATTCTCTACCCATTACATGCATCTACTAGTAGCCCTTCATCCGACATCAACCCGCTAGCTGTGCATGAAGCTATCGTGAAAATGTTAAAAGATATTTTGAAATGAGATCTCAATGTCATGAATTCACTCTCTATGTTTTCTGATGATTTTGTCATAATACTTCTTCAAAAACATTGAGAATCTTTGCTTTTGCAAAATGATTTTGTGAAGATTTCGTTTTATCTTCATTGACATTATGAAGATGATGTGTAAATCATTCAAGTTCTTTGTGAAAGCTTAAGTGAAAGTTTAATGGTGAGTCGATAAACAACACTAGGGGGGAACCTCATAAGGGTTTAAATCCGAGAGCGATGTGAATATCGAAACGGACATAGCATCCAGATCTGACGTCTTTGTGGGCTTGGTCCTCAAGTTCATGGAGCTTATCCATCGGATAAGAGTCGAGCAAACCGCGATTCGACATGAGCTTTGCCCAATTGAAAGACGCAACCATCCCATTGGCAGTAAGAGCTTCCCTCGTCTCGACGACTCTATCCGAGCTCACGATATCCTCGTCCACGCGGACAAGTCCAGCACCTTCCATAAGTGTAGGAAGTGTACTCCAGCCGTAAGAGAATTTTTCTCTAAGGCTCTCGCGCATGAGGGACCCCACCAAGCGAGCTGCAGAGACTGAACAACCTAGTTTACCTCTGAAATGCCGCCCATCCGCAAAGTTACATTCCTCCCATTGGAGAGCTCCACCGGGTTTCAGGAGCTGAATGAGGTTGCGTACAGCGACGTCCCAGTCCACGGGATTCATTGCTGCCGTGAGAAGACGGACATGAACGACATCGTACCGACTGTGCTCGCTGAGTGGTGGCGGTTGTTTGAAGTCCATGATCGAAAGCTCCACATTGCAAGGCAGGTTTGCTGGCGCGGGGAACAGTTCTTGGGAAATATCGAACCCACGAAGAGTTGCCTTGGGGTATGCTTTTGCAAGTTCCGTTAAGAAAAGGCCAGTCCCAGTCCCGATGTCCGCTACAATGGCAGAGGAAGATAAATTGGTGGCGATTGATGGATGGAGGAGGTAGCTAATGTTGCTATGCCATTTCGAATGACTTTGTCAGCAGAGAGCTTGAGGCCAGGTCAAAGGCAGAATAGCTATACCGAGTCAAGAGCTCAAACTGCTCGTCTAATCTTTACTTTCCGTCAGTTTGGATCAGACATCTATTTGACACCATGTAAGCTACCTGTGGGATTCTGCCGCGTTGCGACCCATGTTCTCAGTGTAAACGTCAGACATTGTAGACGCTAGCGAATTTGGGCAATGGAGCCTCTCGGTGCAGGGGGTGATGGCAAATGTCGTAAACAGCCGTGAAACGATGACTCTGCGCCAGCAAGAACGCATGGGATATAAGTCGCCCCACTCTTTTTTACAGCTGTCCTCTTTGTTCGGAGATCGGTACTAATACAGATCCGTAGGATCATAGTGACGGTATAAAAGTCATGCAATACAAAGCTGAGCTGCTAGTCGACACTCACGGCTACAGGGAAGTTGGCGTCATTGGATCGCCCTCGCGGAGGTGTGCTCAGGTGCCACATCGTCGTCATCTTCTGGTCGTCGCTGCACAGCTATGCTCAGCTGGAGCACGGGCACCAAGGATCGACGGGTGTTGGCGGAAGAGGAGGAAAGAAGTCCACAAAACAGAAAGTGGGTGTGAAAAGAAACAGTGCGGGGCTTAACGGGAGCCAACCAAGCGTTACCGCGGCCCGTCTTAAGCTTGTTCAAGATACTACCTTACCGTTGCAGGGGTAGATAAGGTAATGTCCGCGTGCTCTGCATTGTCTCTAGCGTGATCCAAGATTCTCCGAAAAACTAACACTATTTACCCCTGCAACGTAGTATATAGCGTGTCAGATGCAACGCTATCTTTCTGTCTCTCTGCGACTGTAAATGCGCCGTATGCAGGCTTGCTCCTGTCAGTGCTATGCCTCAGGGGAGATTTGCTCAGTACAAGGGTAACGAATATTCTTGAATTGGAGGGAAATGCCCGATTGGATCCGGTCTCACCAGGATCGGCAGCATACTTTCCCTACCCAAGCAATGTGCAGGATAAGTATGTCGTCCAGCTTTGAAAACAAGGGAGCTGGATGATTGCAATCCATGTACTGGCGAGTGTATCAATAAATTACACTCACCCTCTTGCCGCTGAAACCGTGTCTTTTTTTCCATTCTCAACTCATTTGAACTCACCACCTACTTTCAGGTCTTCATAGTTGTGATCTTTACTCTCTGCTAAATGAAAAGTCGTCGTTATTTACTCTTGAGACTATTTGCGTAAAGATTTTATTAATAGGTTCTTTTACATCGTTCCAGTCACTTCGTCCCACTTGAGCTCAAACAGCTGATATGGCAGCCGTGACTGCGCCGGCTGCAAAGCTGATCGTGGTGAATGTGGTCCTTTGTGTCATTGCCACGGGTTCATTTGTACTTCGAATGATCTCCACAAAAATTCGTAAGCGGAAGTGGCAGGCTCACGACATCTTGTGCTTTATCTCCTATGTACGTGACAATACGGCCTTGTAGCTAAAGCCTTCTGATGGATCCTATAGCTTTGTTTGATCGGGTATGCAGCAGATCTCATAATCGGTGAGCCATCTAAATTTTCCAGCTCCGATTCGTCACGGTCGCTGATTTCACTCAGGCGCGGTACATGGTGGATTGGGTCTTCACATCACGCGACTTCCTCTGGAGAAGATCATTACTTCGCTCAAGGTGTGTGGTCAGAATGAAGAAACACATGATCCTGAAGGTCTCTGAACTTACATCTCCTGGAGGTCTTTTTCGCTTCCGAATTCCTCTGGAGTACCGGCGTGTGCTCCTTCAGACTGGCCATTCTTCTTCTCTACATTCAGATTTTCCAGATACCAGCATTTTTCCGAGCCGCAGCTGCGACGGCAGGGCTCGTCAGTATCTATTACGTCGCTTGTATCTTGACCATATGCCTCTCCTGCCGTCCCATCGGCTACAATTGGGATAGAACAATCGAGGGGACATGTGATAATACGGAAGCTGTGGAAATCTTCTCAGCTGCATTTAACATGGTAGTGGACGTATGGGTCGTCAGCCTGCCATTACCAATCGTTTGGAGATTGCAGATGGCAAGACAAAAAAAGATCGGTATCAGCGCTACTTTCGCCCTTGGCCTTGCGTGAGTACAGTCTGCCATTATTGCCACAAGGAAGGCAGACATAGCGACTGATTGAATACATCACAGGATTGCGGCTATCAACCTTGGTCGTCTTATACAAACGGTCCAGTGCGACGCGGCAGACTTCACGTATTGTTTGCTGACATCGTCGATGATATGTGTGGCCGAGATGTCTACTGGAGTAGTAGTCGCTTGCGTACCCACATTTGGACCAGTCTTTTTCCCCCATCGCTTTGGACCCAACGTCAAAGCTGTCTATCAGCCCAAAGGCAGCCGAGGTACTCCATTACACCAGTCGTCTAGTCGAAAACCTCTTCGAGGCCAGGAATTAGAAGATTCCGGCGAACGATCCTTCTCGACACATGAGAGGGATGATGTCGAGCTCAAAGCTGGTCTCAAAATAGGAAGTGGCTATCAAGCTCACGCTGAGAGCACCGGTGTATTCGAAAGTTCTGATCATGATGTTGACGCGAACGGGATCAATGTAAGGAAGGATCTTGATGTGCATGAGTCACCGCGATCATAGAGAGGAAAACGTCTGGTCAAGAGGAATTGAAGACCTTGAGCTATAGCAGATGCACCGAATTCAATGATGTCATAGCCTAGCAACAACGATGCCTATGTAAAAAACGCGGTCTCCGTTCTCTAAGAAAATTACAATACAGTAATAAATTACCCAATGAGTACGATGGTGTGAAGGCGACTTATTCTTACGCGCTAATGCGTGCAGTGCATTTACTCTGCCCCCAAGTCAATAATGCCTCTCTCTGATCTGCCACAGATGTGGGTCAGCCGTGATCCCCACAGTTGGTCAGCCATTCTTCCGGCGTTGCATTCAATTCATGTTAAGAAGCTGACCAGATCTCAACAACCATCAACCATCGCTGTCTGCCCTTAGCCTGAGGTTTGTTCATTTTGTTAGAAAGAGGTATCACCGCAAGTTTTTGCACTTAGACAGCCTTCCAGCAAATGTCTTCAACAGAGGCCCCTCCATTCGCTGTAGTTATCTGCCATGGCTCCTACCACACACCCGCCCCCTACCAGCTTTTCGTGTCAACTCTAAAAGCACAGGGTATCGAAGCATACTGCCCGCAACTGCCCTCGTCCGACCTCCGCAAAATGAACGTCGGCGATATATCTAAGCCAGACTACGACAGAGAACCACCAGTAGGAGGGTATTCACAACCCAATGACGATGCCATAGTCCTCAATCAGCTCTTGAGCGAACTCATCACAAAGTCGGGCAAGAATGTCATTTTGGTTGGTCATTCAGCGGGAGCCTTCACTGCCACCATGGTAGCGGTCCCCGAGTTTCAAGCCAGAATTCGTAATGAAAGGGGAGAGAAGGGGGGTGTTATCGGTATTTTCTACGAGTGTGGATTTCTAATTCCAGTGGGCGAGTCGACGCACAGCTTCTTCCAGCCCAAGGACGGTAGCGAAGCCGTAATCCCGCCATACTGCCAATACCACGTGGGTTCCCTCGATATCGTAGCCTTCCCTATAATCACTAAATCCCTTTCATGTCCACGTCCCGCCGTCTCGAACATCAGGCTGATTTACTTTCAAAATCCAGAAACACGGCTTTGCCGGCGTCGCTTCCACAAAAGATGGCGCAAATTACTTCTTCAATGGTCTCGACGACGCCACAGCCAAACACTACGAGGCAACCTTGACAGCATCCGCAAACCCTACAACTGTTCTGACTAACGACGCGTACACTGCTCTACCTTGCGCCTATCTGGTGACGGAAAATGATAAGGCCTTGCCGCCAGCTTACCAGGATGGCATGGTTGCGATGCAGAATCAGAGGCCTGGCGTTGACATGACTGTGTATAGATGTCCCAGTGGGCATTCGCCGCATTTGACGTGGACTGAGGGATTGGTTGAAGCGGTGAGCGATTTTGAGCGAAAGATTGCTGAACGCTGAGATTATGTGATGCATTCACGATTCGTAAATCTCTTGCACTTTGTTAGTGATTAATACTGCCAGATCGTATTACACTACTTTTTCAAACCGCAGATAAGCGCGAAAGCTATTGCAATTTATAACTAGTTTACTAAAGTTTTATTTAGTAGCAACAGTCTGATTGACTGATTTATCATTTCATTGCAAAAACGTCGTGCTATGAGAAATGTCAAAATGTCTGTACTAATTTAACTGAAGCAGTTAAAACAGCTGAATATGACAGCGAGGTGGCGACAGCGAGATAATTCTTCAACAAATGATTCTTGTATGCTTATATAATATAAAGCGTTGTTTAAAACAATAAGAAGTCGCTAGAGTGTTTAAAACACGCTTTTTGTAGGAAAAACGGTTTTATTCGTACTCTAACTGCAACTACGAAGGTTACTAAGGTATGTTTCTAATTGAACGACTACTTCTTCTGCTTCTATTATTAGCGTATGCAGAAAGCTATGAATTCCTTGGCATCGCAATTGTCGCGCCCCCCCCCAAATTTACTATTGAATTCAGACATTCTTGACATTCTCAAACCTTCAACGCTCTATTAACAAAATTAATAGAAAAATCAATCAAACAGGTAAATTTCAAGCTGTTCAAACGTTTCACAGTGCTAACATCCTTGTAGCCTCCCCCCTCTCGACCTTCGAAGCCATCATGTCATCGTCACGTCGAAGCCAGAACCTACCTCTAGAGGATTCACTCATCTTCTCAAGCAATTAGAGAGAATCCGTTTGAAATGATGAGTTTTTCTATTCGACGATTGCAATAAATGCTCGCGTTATTCATGATGATTACACTCGAGATCAAAAAGAAACTGCATAGAGGTAGCAATTCATCTGCTAGCCATCGAAAGAAAGCCTCGCCGTTGAATCAGCCTTCACGAATATTGGTACAGAATAGATAGCCATCGATTATATACGTCGGAAGAACGCTTCAGAAATGCTCTCTCTTTCTAGAGACTTGATAGCAAGCTGATTCACCAACTGATGCATAGGCTTGATGACGTCACTTCGTAGTCTCGTTGAACAGAGTCTCATCGACGAAGACAAGCTGTTCAGTCGTCAGCTGCAACAGATCGGCAACTCGATTTAATCGTAGCTCATCGTTCTGTCTGATGCTCACACGCTGTTTCTTTTTATTGCTTCAGTGTCTCTTCTTCAAAATTCTCGATATCGTGAACTGATGCACGTTTAAATCTCACTCTTCTCATAGAAATCACATCATCTCTTTCTGCATGACTCATGACTGTTGCTTCAGATATGTAATTAAGAAGTCTTCAGCTGCTGAAAAGATCTTTCAGAAGACGCTCTTCGAACGAAACTGAGATCTGAAGAAAGAGTCATACATGAAGAGATTTTCTTGCATAGTATAAACGATGTTACGATGACAGTGAACCTCTTCGACGATGACGAAGAGAATTCAATGTAAAAGCAGAAGACGTAGTATCTTCGAGCGAAGGGTCAAAGTCAGTGAACCTGTCATAGCTAAAAGAATGTCAGCACTGTGAAACGTTTAAACAGCTTCAAATTTACCTGTTTGATTGATTTTTCTATTGACTTTTCCAATAGAGCGTTGAAGGTTTGAGAATGTCAAGAATGTCTGAATTCAATAGTAAATTTGAGAGAAAGGACGCGAAAATTGCGATGCCAAGAAATTCATAGCTTTCTGCATACGCTAATATTGCTTCTACTGCAGCTTGTATTGCTTCAACACAAATATCATAGAAAGCTGCATGACAAGCTTCAACGACGATTATCCGTGCGTCTGTTTTAGACAGAGATGATAGTGGTTTGCACACTTTCAGTATTAATCGCAGCCCAATCTCTCTCAATTGAGAGAAGTGCCGATACGCTTCTACATGCAACCAACGACGAAAAGCTCGACATAGTAGGTAGGGAAGAAGCTGATGCGTCTAGCAGACTAAAGCGATGTTTATCTCTCTGTTCGTGAGCATTCTGAATCTGTTTGATGTCTTTAACATCAGAAACTGTCTTCTGAACTTCACGACTCGCGCTCTCTTGCCGGCAGAATTCTTGTAAAGTCTATCGTTCTATGACCTGCAAGTTCGTACAAACTTCTTTGCTTCTTCAAAAAGCTATTCTTTACTGCGATTCTTCGGCCGAGCGATTCTTTCTTCAACGGAAGCAAAGCAAGATCCGTACCAACGCTCTCAATTCTGTTATTGCTGCCATCTCGAGCAGAGACAATGTTAGGTTACCGTAAAGATTCACGGAATCAGCCTCTGTATTTCACGACGGAAACAGCTGAAACTGTGCTCTTCATGATCAAAACTTATATGTAAATGACAGTCAAGAATTCAGAGTAAAATTTTCGCGTCTCGCATATTTTAGTTCATTCCCAAACCAAACACACAAAAGCTATCAACCTTCACCCCCTTCATTATTATCATATCAAAACCAAACCAACCAATCAATCAATCAATCAATTCTCACCTGCAAATATGTAAACCCCTCTTCACTCACAGCTCTGCCTCTTTCCCAAAAAAAAACCCATCAAACCTCATCTCCCTAGCAACAAAAAACCTCTAGAAACCACTCATCTTCAACACCTCAGTAGCTTTCTCATTTCTCAGACTCATCATCGCTCTTCTCGTCTTTCAAAAAGCTCACTCGTCATTCTCTTCACAAACATCATCGTACCGTTCATTCAGCACACGAATCAACTTCGCAGATGATATTCAATCTCAATTTTCTTCTCTATTCTCAGCGTTTAATATTTGAGATCTAGTCAACTCAGTCTTTCACTCAAACGAGAGTCAGAATGAGTGAAGTGGTTTTTTTTTCATACATCAGCATCTTGATTGTAATTGTAATTCATACGTTCTTGTGACATCGTATTAAGTTTAATTCATGAAGAAAACTATGCTATGTATATCGAATGAACAAAATTCTCTGAGAAAGAAAATCGCTCGTCGACTACACAGCAACTTCACGTCGTTGAAACAATGAAATTGAGACAATGTATCAAATAATGAATCTATAGCTTTTATTCAGCGTATGATGTGTAATGATTGTTTCTTTAACAACACAAGATATAAACAAAGATCAGTATAGTAACAAACTAATCACTAGTGTTGCGAGCGTGCACTTCGAGTTAGTCTAACATAGATCATGTTAGACTATCATAGACTAGTGTAGGGCTGATTTTGACACGCTAGCGGCCTAGCGTGCCTTCATGGGTAAAACTCACGACGTGTTTCATCTTTCTTCTTCTTTAGCTTTGAACTTCTAGTTAGAATACACTCATATGATTCGCTCTATACAGACTCATAACATTAGTTCAAAACTCATTAATCTTGCTATCGACGTGTAGACGATATAAAAACAAGCTACACAACTCAAACCAGAAGTCGAACTCAGAAATTTCAACAGCAGAATCAGAACTCGAGCTCAGAAAGCTCGATAAAAGTCAGAAACTTCTAAAGAAGAATCTTGATTCGAAATCAGAAATTTCGATAGAATCAGAATCAAAGAACACGAACGCGTTGTTCTTGACTAACTCTTTATTGAGCTCGTTATCAAAAACCAGAAATTTCAGCAGTACTTGAATTCAGAAAGTTCAATAAAGTACTAGTCATTGCTCGAACTCAGAAAGTTCGATAGAGTAACATCAGAATCTCGATCAGCAATTTTCTACTCATATCATGACTAGAAGCTCAGAATCAGTGAGCATTGCTCGCTATGAACTTCGAAATGCTAGAAGAAAATCACTTCTATCACAGAATTGAACAGCATCAGAAGAAGAAGACACGAATGCGTCGTCGAATACAGAAGAAGAGAACACGAACGCGTTGCTCTTTGATCACGAAGTGATTAAGATCAGCATCAGCACTGAACTGAATGCTTGAATAAGCGCTCATGAAGCAGACGACATCGTTGTCTTTATCAAGTACATATGTCAACAGCATGACACTGAAATCAAGATTCACAATGACATGATTCAAATGTTAGAAGATGTCAACGAGATAAACATCACATTGAAGATTACGCAGACGCGTTTGCAGAAAGAAAATAGAAACAAGAACGTGATTATACGTCATCTAGAAGCTGCATCAAGTCGACAAAGCACTTCGATTTCTGAAAATCAATTCTCGAAGTCAATCAAGTTATCGAATTCTTCACTGTTTGAAGATTCGTTGCAGAATGTAAACAATTGACTATCGCGAATGCAAAATAAGCTGAAGACAAACAAGAATCACTTTTCTATCGAAGAGTTGAAGATTATCTACATTGAAAGTCGAGTCAGTGAAGCTGCGATCAAGCACATAGCTTCTCGCATGCAAGATATCTTCTTGAACTCGTTTCTAGAAGTTGAAGAAGTACTGTCGATCATAAATAAAATGTACGACAATCTCAATCATCATCACACGACTCAACGACAGTATTTGAAGCTGTATCAGAACAAGATCTCATTTCATGAATTTTGAATGAAATTTCAGAGATTTAGTGCAGAACTAGAATACAATAACGAGATTCTACTAGATGATCTTCAGCATAAGATCAGCTTAGATCTTCAGCGAGCAACGCTCAATGAACGAATCACGAACTTGAACGAGTTTGTCAACATCTGCATGCAAGTCGATGTTAGATTGACTGAATTGAATGCTTGATCAGTTATCAAAGCATCAGCTACTCAAGCTGCTCGCTCTGTCATCAGCACATCGACTACTCAACTTACGTCATCAGTTTCTTCGTGAAAGAAATTCAGAAGATCGAAGCTCAACTTTATTCAGAAAGAGTTGTTTAAGAAAGAACTTTGCTTCAAATGCAAGAAGTCAGAACATAGAGCATATGACTGCTTCGAGACGACTCAAGTGCATGAGATCGCTGCGAGTTTGAAAAACGATCTGCTCTCGTCAAAGTAGTGACTGAAAGCGATATACTTATATTCTGTTTCATCAGCATACCTGATGATTCATTTGATTTCAAGTCGTTCACTGTTGACGTCATTTTGAGTAGTCTAGAAAAGATATTCAGGTTTCTCGCTCTGATAGATACTGAAGTCACTGACATGACTTTCATCCATGAATCTTTGATGTCAAAACTATGTGAATGCTATGATATTCAGTCAATATCGCTGTCAAAATCAAAGTTGATTCGATTGTATGATGAAATCTCTGATCGAAAGTCGATTACACACGCTCTGTATACATTGATCATGATACAAGAACACAAGAATGAAATGATGTCTTTATTGATAACTCGTCTAGATCAGCACAAGATAATCATTGAAAATCTCTGATTGAAAAGAAATCAAATTTTGATAGATTCTGCAAACGATAGATTAATATCATCATTGAAGATTCGAACATCAAAATCTGTTGTTTTGAAAGCAAGCAGTCAATTAGCATTTCACAGATCTGAGTCAAGCGAGATCTGCGAAATGAAACGAAAGAACTTGAACTCAATTGTTACATCAACGATCATCTTGAAGAGACTCATGAATCAGAAATCAGTGAATAGATTCATTGAATCTGCTCTCATAGCAAAGCAAAGCACTCAAGTTGATCTCGATCAACTTTGATTCTCTCAGTCAATTGAAGTAAAGAAGTTCGTCAAAATTGTCATGATCGAAGTCGCTGCATATCAAACTTTAGTCAAGAATAAGAAGATCAAGATCTTCATGTTGATCATTAGTGAAATCAATAAAGCGCTTCAAGCTAGCTCAGTCGAAGGTTTCGCGAAACTGAATGAAATGACATCAATCATGTCATTGAATGAACTGAAGAAGAAGCTTTCGATTATCTATCACGACTTTCTGAATGTGTTTGACAGAAAAAAGACAACGCAGTTGCTCTTGCATCAATCATACGATCATAAGATTGAATTAGAAGATGAGAGTCAATCTTTTAGAAGTTAATTGTATTTCATGTCGAGCTACAAGTTGCAGAAGATCAAGAAGTATCTAGAAGAGAACTTGAAGAAGAAGTTTATTACACTCAGCAAAGCTTTCTTCGCTTCGTCAATACTATTTGTCAAAAAGAAAGACGACAGTCTTCGCTTTTGCATGAACTATTGAAAACTGAATGCTCTGATCAAAAGAAATCATTACTCAATACTCTTGATAGACGAAGTACTAGCTCGAATTCAAGGCAGTAAGTATCTGACTCAACTCAACATTATCGTCACGTTCAATAAACTGCGCATGAGTTCAGAAAGCGAAGATTTAACTACTTTTGTTACTTTCTTCAATGTTTACAAGTATAGAGTAATGCTCTTTGAATTGATCAATGAACTCGCGTTCTTTCAGCATTATATCAACAATGTATTGTTTGACTGTCTGCACAAGTTTTGTCAGACATACTTGAATGATATTCTCATTTATAGTAAGATCTTGAAAGAACATAGAACTCATGTGAAAGAAGTGCTAGACAAGCTTCATGAAGCTGATCTGCAGATAGACATTGACAAGTGCGAATTCAAGATTCAGAAAATCTCATTTCTTGAACTACTAATATTCATCAATGATCTACGAATGAATTCTCGAAAAGTAGATGTGATTCGAAGCTGAGAAGTGTCTCGATCGTTGACTCATATGCAGATCTTCATTGACTTCTGCAATTTCTATCGATGATTCATAAAGAACTTCTCAAAGATCGCTCAATCTATGATAAAGCTGACTTGAAAAGATCATCTCTTTGAATGAACAAAGATCTGTCAGATGATCTTTGAAGAACTAAAGCAATAGATGACGACAGCTTTCGTCCTGAAGCATTTCGACTCGATCAGAGAAGCTATTTTAAAAACTGACTTCTTGAACTATGTCAACGACGAAGTATTGTCTCAGTATGACGATGAAGACATTCTACATTTAATGATCTTCTATAGCAAGAACATGATTTTTGCAGAATGCAACTACGAGATCTATGACAAAGAACTGTTGATCATTATTCGCTGCTTGAAGCACTGACACTCTGAATTGAAATGTACAGATATTTCAATCAAGATCTTCATCGATCATCTGAATTTGAAGTACTTCATGATCATCAAAGAACTGATTTGATGACAGACTAGATGAGCTGAAAAGTTATCTGAATATAACTTCAAGATCATATATCAGTCAGAAAAACAGAATCTGAAAGTCGACGTGCTGATCAGAATGTCAGACGTCAAGTCGATTGAGACAAACGATGATCAAAAGCTATATCAGCATCAGATGCTATTGTCGAAAAGCAAGTTTGAATTGCAGTCAATAGAAGCTGATCAAGAAGATGATCAGAAATCTGACTTGAATCTTGTTCAGATCTTGCTCAGATCTGACTCAGAGTTGAAACAAGAATCGAAAGCTAATGAAGATTCAATCGAAGAAGTGATTTCTATTCAGAATCAGATTATAGTCGAAAATCAAACGAATCAACTATGTATTGATATTCAAGCAGTCATGAAACAAAATAGAAGAACTTGTCAAGATATTGATCTAGACAATTGCAAAGTACTTGATGAAGTACTCTGAAAAGATGATAGACTATGAATTTCTCAGTCAATGATCACTCAATTGATAAGAGAAGCACATGATCTTTCGATCAGTGAACATTCTGACATGAATTGAATGTTGAACTTGCTGAGACAATCATATTGCTGATCGAAGATGAGAATGACGATCAAGCGCTACATTTGAAACTGTTACGTTTGTCGTAGATCAAAAGCATCGAGAGATTGAATCAATGAACTGCTGAAGTCATTGCTCATACTCGAGCAGCGATGACAGAACATATCATTAGACTTCATTATTGATCTATCAGAAAGTGATGAAAACAACGCGATTCTGACAGTTATAGATTGATTGTCTAAGAAACGACATTATATATTGTGTTAATCAGATGACGAAGAAATCTTTGCAGAATAAACAGTCAAGCTGCTGTTGATATGAGTCTTCAGAATTCATGAACTATCAAGATCAATAGTATTCGATCGTGATTCACAGTTCATATCGATTGTCTGAAAGTCTCTATGCCTGAAACTCGACATCAAGATGAAACTATTCACAGACTATCATTCGCAAATCGATGATCAAACAGAAAGAGCGAATCAGAATGTGAAACAATATCTACGAAGCTATTGCTCGTATATGCAAGATGATTGATTCGCCTGATTATCTATGACTGAATTCGTCGATAACAATGCTATTTCGCCGTCAATTGAACAGTCAACGTTCTTTCTGAATAAGAACTTTCATTCTTGAATGAGCTTCGATTTGAATTCAATTGAATATGAGATCACTCGAACTAGAATCGAAGCGAGCAAAGCGAAGAATATATTCAAATACATGAAATAATCACTAGCATTGATCAAGCAAGCATTAGCAAGAGTCAGAATCACAATAAAGAAACAGATTGACAAGCATTGAAAAGAAATGATCTACAGAATAGATAACATGATGTTTCTGAACTCAAGAAACATCACGATCTCAAGATCATCAAAGAAACTAGATGATAAGATGCTAGAATTCTTCAAGATTCTGATCGAGATCGAACATGCATATCGACTGAAACTGTCGTCAACTATGAAGATTCATTCGAAGTTTGTGTCAAATCTGCTGCGACTAGATTCAAAAGACACTCTAGAAGAACAACGAAATGAGTCGTCTGATTCTATAGTGGTTGAAAACAAAGATGAATGAGAAGTGAAGAACATATTGAACTTCAGACACTATGAACGAGACAAGCGACTACAATATCGTGTCAATTGAAAAGAATACGACGTCAATCTACATTGATACAACGTCGATGAAAGTGAATTCGAAGATTGCTTGAAAGTCATCAATGACTTTCATGAAAATTATTCAAACAAGTCAAGATAGAAATCAACTCAAGAAAGATCGACTGAACTGCAGCAATAAGAACATTGCTAGATGAAGAAAGAGAGTAATGTTGCGAGCGTGCACTTCGAGTTAGTCTAACATAAATCATGTTAGACTATCATAAACTAGTGTAGAGCTGATGTTGACACGCTAGCGGCCTAGCGTGCCTTCGTGAGTAAAACTCACGACGTGTTTCATCTTTCTTCTTCTTTAGCTTTGAACTTCTAGTTAGAATACACTCATATGATTCGCTCTATGCAGATTCATAACATTTAGACTGAAGATCTAAGAATAGCTAAAACAATAAACTGTATTGACTATTACATGAGTTGAGCACAAAGCTTCTATCTAAGAGAACGATCATCATTATATAGACATAAAAGAATCATGTTAAGTTATCTTTGCTTTGAATGATCTCTTTGATCATCTTTGAGCAAGATGAGCAAGATGAGCATCATGCTCATCATGCTCACTGTGATCACTTCTGATTCAAGCGATCAGAGCAATCACTTCAAGACTCTGATTACACAATGATTATTTAATCATTGCTTTATTTAATTATTTGCAAAAGAGTTTTAACACTAGATTCTCTTCTAAGATTTTTATTTTGAAAATCACTTTTCTTTCATGTTTTCTCATTGCACAACAAAAAATTCTATCTTGCGTTGCAGAGATTTTCTTGAGCGTACGAGTTCTGAGCATGCTGTCATGCGTTCTTGTGAACACTGCAGTCGCTTGCAAAAGAAATGTCATGTTGACAACAAATTTGATCATTGCATCAAGTGTGTGCATCTTGATCACAAGTGTGATCTTACTTTTTCAATGATGAAGTGAAAAATAATAAAGACAGAACATGATCACATTCTTTGTGAGCTGCTGAATGCTCACAAGCAGATGCAAAAAATCTTCGCAAAAGCTATTCATTTGCAAAATCAATTTGTGTTTCTGAAGAATAAGAAATAAATGATGATTGAATGAAAGTTTTGAAACATCATTAAGCTTAAAAAAGAAGAAACAAAAGTTAGTGAATCATCATTGAATGATCTTCTCTTTGATGTGTCTTTCAAGCAAATTGAGATTTCATCAGACTTTGACTGACTGAATTTCTTAACTGAAACTGTTGCAGAAGTGTTTGACAGTTCTTGAGATTTTTTCTTGATTTTCAAGTGTTCTAGATATGTTCATAATCTTTTCACTTAACTAATCAATGAGACTGATCTTTAATATTCTGTTGATTTAGTATATCTTTTACTTCATACTTAACATTCTGATTCTTTGAATCAATTTCTGAAGATTCTGTTTGAATTGATGAATTCAAGTTTGTAAACTTCAAAAGAGAAATATGAAATACTGAGTGTATTCTCATAAATGTTGAAAGATTCAACTCATACTTAGTTAATCAATCTTTTTTCTTCTAGAATTTCAAATTATTCTAGTTTCGTATGATTCAACTTGTTACTTGATTCTTTTATTTTGATATTTCATCTTAGTAAATAAACTTTGTTCTTCTTTTTAAAAGTAGATTTTTTATCTCTTTTCTTATTTGCATACAAAGTCATGTGCTTACTTAGAAACTGAATGTTCTTTTGCAGCTTTTTGTGCAACAAATGTATTTATTCAATCTGTATCATAACTTTTTGAACTATTTGTACAAACTTACATGATTTCTTGAAAGTCTTCAACTTGAACTCATAGTTTGCAAAGAATAATAACATATTGATTACTTTTGTTGTTGTGTTATTGAAAGTCAACTGTGCTACTGATAGTAGCTGTACTCAATCATTCTGTTTATAATTGATATAGCATCTTAGATACTGTTTCAATGTCTGATTCATTCTTTTCATTTGTTCATTCATCTGCAAATAATAAGTTGTAAACAGCTTATGATGAATCTTTAGTTGATTCATCAACGATTTTCAGAATTTCAATGTGAAGAGCTTGTCTTTATTTGAAATTATCTCATCTGATAATTCATGATTTGTTACAATCATTCTCAGAAATATGTATGTTAAATCTTCTGCGAATGTTGCTTTCTTGTATGACAAGAAGTATTCATACTTGATTAGTTTGTCTGTGATCATCAATATAAAGTTGTACGTTGTTTTCATAACTCTTTCTTTTGACTTTAATAACTTGACTATAAATAGACTGATTGCGTCAAGCTGAGTCATCGAGATTGATGTTAAAGATCAGCATAGAGCGAGTCATATGAGTGTCATTTAACTAATAAATAAATGCTAAGAAAGAAAAGTATCTACAGAAAAGAACTCGATTCTCATATGTGTGTTTCTCAGCTCTGTGCTAGACTCGAAAGAATTGACGTCTTACACATATGATGCAGAGTCTCAATGACATCATCTCTAGCTTGAATGCTCACTAGACTTGATTAGAATGAAATCAAGGCGAAGAATAGACGAAGGCTAGAATCGTAACATTATTTCTCTTTCTTGACTATTCATGTTCGCATGAATGTTATTTCTTAGTGCGCTTTTGTTGAATATTTGATATGAAAGTCATCAATCATCTCTTGAGCGTTCATAAATT
>JAABVA010001501.1_pt1 | contig 24935 bp, 17 predicted proteins | sample 5560331 | NCBI WGS metagenome assembly JAABVA01 (sample SAMN12812661, study PRJNA571458) | rock metagenome | isolation source: Antarctica rocks | place: Antarctica: Victoria Land, Mt New Zealand sud | collected 2016-01-07
GTGACGTCGACCCCCAACCCCTCGAGAACGTCGCGCAGCGCAGTCCCGGTCGCGAGCGCGAGCAGGACGTCGGCCTGCCAGGGCGGCACGAGCGCGCCACTGACCGCGACGAGCAGCGCTTCCTCACTGGGGCTGTGGACGGCCTCGGCAGCCAGGCTCGGGGCGATGCCGACGGCCTCCAGCTCCGCGGCCGTGAAGCCCGCGAGCGGACCGGTTGGCGATGCGGGGGCGAGGGTGGTTCCCGCCCGCTCGTCTGGCGGGGCCGCCTGCGTGCTCGGGCGCTCAGGACCGTCGTCGCGGACCTCCAGGACACCGCTCACCGGGTTCGTCGTCAGGACGATCCGCTCGGCGAGCGCGTTGGCGGCATCGTGCTCCGCGAGGGCGGCGAGGACGAAGTGACGCTCGGGCTCGGATGCGACCGCAGCACCTACGGGCTCGACGTCCTCGACTACGCCGGTCGCGTCGAGGTGTGCAGGCACCTCCGCGACAATGCCCGCGCGTTCCACACCTAGGCCAGCTGTGATGCCCGGACGCGCCCGCTGGTCGGGCGCCCGGAGGTAGCGGACCAACGCGGTGGACTCCAGCCAGACGAGGGGGTGGTGGTGGCCCCCGACGAGCGGCACGCCGGCGGTCTGGTAGACCCACGCGAGCGCAGACGACACGGCGAACTGCTCGACCTGGCGGCTAACCGTGTCGCCCTGCAGCAGACGACCATGCACGATGTGCCCCAGGCTCCGGCGAACCTGTCCACGCCCCGCCTATGGTGAATCGGGTGGAGTTCGAGCAGGGCAGCCGCGTGCGCATCCCCAGCCGTCCAGACCTGGCCGGCTACCTCCGGGTCGAGGCGGCTATTCCGGCCGGCGACGCTTGGCAGCTGTTCGTCGAACAGTCGTCGAGCGTGTTTGCCAAGGTCGATCTGACGCCCCTGCAGGCCGCGGAGTGCGAGGTGCTGACCGAGGACGGCACTGGGTCAAGCCGGGCGCTGCTCGCCGGGCTCTGGACTACCTGGATGCGCGCGGCGGCTTCGGGCGCCCGCTCCGCGGTCCTGGCCTCATCACCACTGCGCCCGTACGCCCACCAGATGAACGCGGTCTACGGGGCGATGCTCCCGCAGCCGAGGCTCCGCTTCCTTCTCGCGGATGAGCCCGGGACCGGGAAGACGATCATGGCCGGGCTGTACCTCCGGGAGATGCAGCGCCTCGGCTTCATCCAAAGCGCGCTCATCGTTGCGCCGGCACACCTGGTCACCAAGTGGCAGGCCGACTTCGAGCGGTTCTTCGCGGGCGGACTGCGAGCGATCACAGCCCAGACCGTCCGGGAGCACGGCCTGGAGAGCGGCCACGACCTGTGGATCGTCAGCCTGGACCTGCTGTCGGTGAACCCGGCCGTCCAGGACGCTGTCCATCCCGACCGGATGGGCTGGGACGCAGTCGTCTTCGACGAGGCCCACCGGCTCACGCCAACAGCCGTGTCGTACTACCAGGCCGGGCAGATGCTCGCCCTGAACACCCCCCGGGCGCTGCTCATGACGGCCACCCCGCACCGCGGCAAGGAGTGGCTGTTCCGCGCGCTGCTCCACCTCGTCGACCCCGACGTGTTCCCCGACGGCGCCGACCCCAAGGACACGACCCGGCCGGTCAAACCGGGCCGGGTCCACTTCCTTCGGCGGATGAAGGAAGACCTCGTCGACTTCGACGGGCAGACCAAGCTGTTCAAGGGCCGCCACGCGTCCAACCGGAGCGTGCCGCTCACCCCCGTCGAGGCCGACTTCTACGCCGAAGCCCTCGAGCTCGTCGACCGCTACTTCCCCTCCGTTGCTGTCCCGCTCGGGAAAATGGTCTACGGGAAGCGTGTCGCCTCCAGCCTGTACGCCCTCGCCGAGACCCTCCGTCGTCGCCGCGACGGCATGGGCACCGCAATGCCGTCCGCAGCTGCGATCGCCGCCGACCCCGACGGCGACGACCCGACCCTCGCCGACGAAGCCCGCGTCGTCCACGAAGGGTCCAAGTCCGCGAAGGCCGAACGCAAGGAGATCAACGCGCTCCTCGCCCGGCTCGACCCGCTCGTCGCCGACCCGAAGATGACCGCGTCCAAGTGGAACCCCCTGACCGACTTCTGCCTGGCCCGCAACGGGATCACCCCCGGCAACGGCCAGCAGGCCGTCGTGTTCACCGAGTACGCCGACACCGCCGACTGGCTCGTCCGCCGGCTCGACAAGGCCGGCTACACCGCCCGTCGCTACTCGGGCCGCGACAACCACCACGTCCGCGACGCCACCCGCGACGGGTTCGCCCGCCGCGACTTCCAGATTCTCGTCTCGACCGACGCCGGCAACGAAGGCATCGACCTGCAGACCGCCCACGTGCTGGTCAACTACGACATCCCCTGGTCACTGGTCCGCCTCGAGCAGCGGATGGGCCGCATCCACCGGATCGGCCAGGACCGCGACGTCGAACTGTTTAACCTCATCGCCACCGACACCCGTGAAGGCGCCGTCCTCGAGGTGCTGCTCGGCAACTTCGTCACCGCCGCCAACCAGCTCGACGGACGCATGTTCGACAGCCTCAGCCTGGTCGGTGAGCTCGTCGGCCTCACCGACGACGAACTCGGCAGCGTCCTTGGCAGCACGTTCGGCGACGACGACCAGCGGGCCAGCGCACTCGCCGCCGTCCGAGCCGTCACCGCCACCCAGCTCGCCGATGCTGCAGCCCAAGCCGAGCAGCAAGAACAGGCGCTGCGCTCCAGCGTCGACGTCGCACAGGCTGTCGCAGACCTTCAGCACGAGCAGCTCGACCGGATCAACCCGGCGATCGTCGAAGCGTTCCTCCGGCGCACAGCCGACGCCGGCGTCATTCAGGTCGGCGGCCACGGCGGCGGCGACGGCATGTTCACCCTCGCCCTGGCCACCGGAGCGCTGCTCCCACCCGCGTTCGCCCCACCCGGGGAACGGAAGGCTGGGCACGACGCGATCGTCGCCACCAGCGGCAAAGCCCTCGCCGACGCCCGCGCCAGCGGAGCCGCCGTGGCGGCCGCGGTCAACCTCGGCCCGAGCGACCCGCCCTTCCAGGCCTTGATCGCCCTGTGCACCGACGCACTGGCCCCCGCCATGTTCCAAGGCGGCGCCCTCATCGACCAGACGTCGAGTACCGACTACGACCTGTTCGCCTACGAGTCCGACCTCAACGAAGCCGGCGGCCGACGCAAAAGCACCTGGTCGACCCTCATCCGCGTCGACACCGCCGGCGCCCGCCCGATCCGCTGGGAAGCCCTTGCGAACCTCACCGCCTCCGACGACCACGCCGGCGCCCCGCACCCCGGCCGGGCCTACGACGCTGCCAGCCGGGCAGCGATGGCCGCCGACGATGAGCAGACCCGCCGCGCCACCGCCCTCGACGACTGGCTCCGCCTTGCCGGCCGCGAGCTCGACCTGCTCCCCAGCCAGCTGACAGGCAGCATCACCGACCGGGCCAGCCGGATCGCCGAACGGGACCGGCTCAAGGCCACCACCGTCCAGCGGCTGGCCGACCTGCGCCAGATGGGCGAGGTGAGCATCTCCACCCCCCGACAGGTTGCCTGGGCCCGGGTACGAGCCGCCGCACCGCCCACCACCCCTACCGAGACCGACAGCGAGCGCATCTCGACCGACCTCGTCGCCAACCAGCTCCGCCGCGAGGGGTTCGCCGTCGCCGACGTCCACACCGAAGGCCGCGGCTACGACATGCACGCCAGCCGCGTCCGCGAACAGCGACTCGTCGAGATCAAAGGCGTCTGGCAGTCCGCAAGCAGCCAGGGCGTCAGCCTGACCGCCAATGAGGTCCTGATCGCCACCCAGCACGGCCGGGACTACTGGCTCTACGTCGTCGACCAGTGCCAGGACGGCACCGGTCGGATCTACGGCACCTATCCCGACCCGATACGAACCTTCGGGGACCTGTCCACCGGCACGGTTCTCGTGCACGTGCCAGGCAGCGCCCTGAAGACCGCCCGAGAGATCCAGGAGCCCGCCGCGTGCGCATGATCGAGCGTTGGTTCCCCTGCGCCGAAGTCAGCGAAGCGTCCGCGGGCGGCTGGGGCAGCGGCAAGAGCGAGAAAGCCCTGTTCACCTGGTTCGCGGCCCGACCGCTGGCCCAGGCCAAGGCCGCTGTCCTGACGAGCCTGTTGCCGTGGCCGGAGGACGAGGCCGAGCAGGCCCGCCTTCAGAAGCTTGTCCGCGACGCCATGATGGGCCGCGACGCAAAGCACGCCGAACTCGTCGCTGAGCTGGCCAAGGCGTACCCCGACGGTGCCTCATTGCTGGATTTGTTCAGCGGGCGGGCGATGATCCCGCTTGAGGCCGCCCGGCTCGGCGTGGAAGCCCACGGGGTGGACTACTCACCCGTCGCCACCCTCGCCGGCCAACTCCTCGCCGACTTCCCGCTGCGCGACTGGTCCGGAGAGCCGCCGCTCCCGTTCGCGTCTGAGGGGACGATCGACGTCTCCGGAAGCCGACTGCTCGATGACGTCCGCGCGGTTCTCGACGAGGTCGGCCGGCGGTACGCAATGGCGATGGCCGACGCCTACCCCCTGGTCCGCGGCCGTCAGCCCTGGGGATACCTGTGGGCTGTCACCCTGCCGTGCGAGGAGTGCGGAAACCGGTTCCCGCTCACCGGCTCCCTGGTCCTCCGGCACCCGCTGCTGGTCAAGAACGATCCAGGGCAGAGCTACCGCATCGAGGTCGACCGCGCCGCCGGCACGTTCCGCACCGTCATCCACGAGGGGCCACAGAGCGGCCAGCCGACACTGATCGCCACGATGAGAGGTGGTAAGGCCGTCCGAGGTAAGTCAGCCATTTGCCCGTTCTGCTCCCACGTCCACGCGAAGGCGACGCACGCCAGGCTGATGGCAGAGGGGCACGGCCGCGATGCCCTGCTCGTTGCCGCAGACCTGGATCCAGCAGTAGGCAAGTCCTTCCGAGAGCCCACACCTCGCGAGCGGACGGCTGCAGACGACGCAACAGGATGGCTGGCGGCTGAATCTGAGTTCGCCCGAGGCATCGCCGCGGTACCTGACGAGCGGATCCCAGCAGGGAACAACCACACCGTTCGACCCTCTTTTACGGCGCTCGGACCTATGGCGACCTCTGCAACGCCCGGCAGACCCTCAGCTTTGTCCGCCTCACGCGGACGATCAACGAACTCGGATCCGAGCTTGTCCAGCACGGATGCAGCGACAAGTACGCCGCTGCCCTCGCGGGGTACGCCTCTTCAGTGTTGGTCCGCAAGATCAAGCACGCGACTCGAGGAACAACGCTTGTACCGAACAAGCGACCCGCAAGCAATCGGATCTTCACGAACCACATATTCACTAATGAAGCCAGTATTGCCTTCTCCTATGATTACTTTGAGACGGGGCTAGGCGACGGGCCAGGAACGTGGTCGTCTCTGGCGGATGACACGGTTGCGGTGCTCCGCAACCAGGCAGCCAGGTCTTCCGGCCGGCCGGCGGATCTTGTGTGCGGGTCCGCTACGGCTCTCGCCCTCCGCTCGGCGTCACTGTCTGCTGTTGTGACAGACCCGCCGTATGACAACATGATCGACTACTCGGACGCATCGGACTTGTTCTACGTCTGGCTCAAGCGCGCACTGCTCAGTACCGCGCCATGGTTCTCCTTCACATCGCATCCCGACGGAGTACAGGAAAAGGCGCTGGAGGCGATCGTCAAAGGCGGCGGCAACGTCGACCATCGGACCCGGGAGCACTACGACAACACGATTGCCAGGTCGTTCCAGGAGGCCCGGCGGGTTGTCACGCCAGAGGGTGTCGTGACGATCGTCTTCGGGCACGGCGACCCGGATGTCTGGCATCGGCTGCTCGGCGCAATTACCAGCGCCGGCCTCGTTCTTACTGGGTCGTGGCCAGCGAAGACCGAGGCAGGTGGTAGCGCAGGGTCGGCGAACATCGTCACGACCCTCACCATGTCGTGTCGGCCAGCCCCGGAGGTTCGCCTGGCGGGCAGGGCGGGTCTCGTGGAAGCGGAGGTGCGTCGGGAGGTTCAAGCACGCATCCTGAGGTGGGATGCTGCAGGATTGGCGCCGACCGACCAGCTCATGGCATCGGCGGGGCCCGCCATGGAGACGGTCGGCCGGTACGGCGAGGTTCTCGATCATGTCGGCGAGCCGGTCGACCCGTTGCGCTACCTCGTCGTAGCGCGTAAGGCTGTGGTCGAGGCGACGTCGATGCCGATCGAGAACCTGCCGCTCGACACGTTCGACGCGCGCACGCGGTTCGCGCTCGCCTGGGTGCGGCTCTACCGGCGGTCTGTCGCGGCGAGGTCGGAGGCCCGTTGGCAAGCCTTGGCAGCCGACCTGACGATGGACGAGCTCAAGGGTGTGCTGACGGAGGCAGACAAGGGAGTCCGATTCGCACCTGCCGAGGACTGGACGGGCACGATCTCGCTGACCTCGTCGGTGATCGACGTGGCGATGGCGATGGCCAAGGCGTGGGCCGGTGGGCTGGACGACGTGGGCCAGGTGCTCGCTGATGCTGGCCGCGACGACGAGGACGCTCATCTGTGGGCGGCGTTGAGCTATCTGTCGTCCCTTCTGCCCGAGGGGGATCCTGACGCGATCGCGTGGACCTCTCTGGTCCGGGCACGCCGGGGTATCGGCAACGTCGCGCGGGGTGCGGTGGCTGCGCAGTCCGCCGATGGAGAGAGAAGACGTCAGGGAGACCTGTTCGACATGGCGACAGGAGAGACGAGTTGAGCGCCGGTTTGACCCCCTGGTGGAACGTGCTGAAGCTGCGCGACGAGGTCGTGCACGCGTCTGGCTCGATCGACGACGTCCAGATGTCGCTGTTCCAGGCGGTGCACGGGACCGTCGCCGAGCTGCCGCCGTACGCAAACGCTGACTATTACGGGCAGATCACGCACCCGAGCCCCCTGTTCATCGACCTGATGGCCAAGGTCGCGGTCCGGCTCGGCGGAGGTGACAAGCACACCCGGGCTCGGGCACTATGGCGCCTCGACCAGGCGATGGGCGGAGGCAAGTCCCACGGGCTGATCGGCTTGTGGCACCTCGCTGCGCACCCGGCAGCGCTCGGCGCGACCGACGTCGGCCGTGCTGCGTTCGCCAGGGCGACGCAGATCCTCGACGGTCCGCCGCCGGCGGACCTGGCCAACCCTGTTGTCGTCGTGCTCGCGTGCGACAACATGACCGCTGGGAAGGGGCTCGCCGAGTTCGACGGGCCCGCGCACACGCTGCACGAGCGGTTTCTGTGGCGCCTGTTCGAGGGCGACAACACCCTGTACTTGCGCTACCGCGACGGCTACGCCGACAAGCACCGGATTGTCGAGGCGCTGACCGCCGTTGGTCGACCTGTCCTCATCCTGATCGACGAGATCCTTGACTACGTCCGGCAGCTGTCGCTGACCGAGCACGCCGACCTCGCCATCAAGGACATGGCGTTCCTTCGCGCGCTGCTCGACAGCGTTAACGACGTCCCGCACGTCGCCGCGGTCGTCGTCATGATCGCCTCCGAGGCGGACAACATTGACCTTGACGCGGCTGGCCTTCAGCGTCGCCAGGAGCTTGACGATCTGCTCATCCGCAATGGTGAGACCGCGACGATCAACGACAACACTGACTTCGCCGCGATCCTGAGGCGGCGCCTGTTTGACGGCCCGGCTCCGGCAGAGGTGCTGAAGGCGACCGCGACAGCGTTCACGTCGAAGATGGTCGGCCCGTGGCGGACCAAGGTGTTCGACGCGGTGCCCGCAACCGCCTCCCCGGAGTTCCCCGACGAGGTGGTCCGCTGCTACCCGTTCCACCCGCAGCTGATGGCGATGGCCGAGCAGGAGTGGGCCAAGCTAACCGGCTTCCAGCGGGTCCGGTCCACGATCCGGATCTTCGCCGCGACGGCCTACTCGCAGTACCGGCGTGGCCGGGCAGGCGAGTGGGCCCCGCTGCTTATCGGCCCGGGTGATCTGCCCCTGTCCGACCCGGTGGTCCGTGAGGCGGTGATCAATAGTGGTTTGATCGTCGATACCCGGACTCAGGCGAATTACCGGCAGATCGCCAGCGCAGACGTCGTCGGCGTCGATGACCGCAAGGGGGCTGCTCGCGAGCTCGACAGGGCCCGCCCCGATGGGATCATCGGCCCGCTGAACCCGCGGGCTGCCGAGCGTGCGGCCACCTGCATGTTCCTGTGCTCGGTGATCGGTGCCCGCGCCGGCGGCCGCCAGGGCGCGACCGAGGCAGAGCTGAAGGCGGGGCTGTTCGTCCCTGACGGCAACTACTCGGTCGGGGAGGCGGACACGGTCATTGTCGAGCTTCTCGACGTCGAGGGCGGCGGCCTGTCCAGCGTCGAGCACCTCGGCGGCAAGGGCGGCCAGGCGGCGCGGCTGTTCATGTCGACTCGGCGCACGCTGAACATGCTCGTCAAGGCGGCGCGGACCAGCGTCGACGCCGACGACCGGGACGCCGAGCTTGCCCGTGCCGTCGAGCGGCTGTCAGGCACCGGACCGTTCAAGACCAAGCTGTTCGTCAAGGCCGACCTCGACCGCAGCCCGCTCGACGTCCTCACCACCGCCGGGATCGACGATGCCCGCAGCACACGGCTGGTCGTGCTCGACCCCCGCCAGTTCAGCCTGCTTAACGGTGTCGATCTGCAGACCCGTGAGGCGATCCGCGCCGTTATGGGCATCGGACCGGACAAGGTCCCGGTCCAGTGGGCCTCATCCGGGGTCTTCGCCGTCGTCAGCACGCAGGGGCGCGCGACAGCCCGAGGAGCGGCCGCCTCATACCTGGCATGGGACCGCGTCGCGGCGATGGACGCCGTCCGGGCCGACGAGGAGCTCACCGAGCAGGCCCGAAGGGAGCGCAACGATGCCCGGCGCAACCTGGACAAGGCAGTGCGGCTCGCCTACCGGCACTACCTCTACCTCGGTGAGGGTGACGGCTCCGGTGAGGCGCGGGTCCAGCAGATCGGTGCATTCGAGCCGAGTAGCGAGGAATCCTCGCTGGACGGCACCGCGGTGTGGAGGGCCCTGTCACGCGTCGGTAAGGCGTTCGACGTCGGCGCTCTGACGGGCAAGGCGTTGCTGCACAACATGGACTCGAGGGACTACGGCCGGCCGCTCGACGAGTTCCGGGACCTTTTCTGGAGTTCCCCGCGGCTGCCACTGCTCCCCGGCGGGGATTCCGACCTCCAACGGGCCATCTTCGAGGCTGTCGCAGGCGGCCAGCTGCGACTCGTCGGCGCCGACGGCCAGGACCGCGCAGTCACGCGCGCCGGTGACATCGCGGTCGGATCCTCCGGGCTGAGGCTCGTGGCCCCGGCTCCGGTGACGCCTGCAGCGCCGCCAGAGGGCACGCCCGGCCAAGGGGCCGGGTCACCGGCCGGCACCACACCGGCAGGTGGTGGTCAGGTGCCGCCCCCCGCCGCCGGATCAGGCGGCCTACAGCCCGGTGGTGGAGCATTCGGCGGAACCGCACCCGCGGCTAACGAGGAGCGTGAGCTGGCGTTCACGCTCATCAGCAGCATGAGCGACGCCGAGACCCGAGACGCAGTCCGCCGACTGTTCATGCGCCTGTCCGAAGCGACCGACGACGGCAGCATTACCTGGGCTCAACTTCAGCTCCGAGTCATCGTCGACGCGAAGGAAGCGGCCGCAATCGAACAAGACGCGCGGGAAGCCGGCACCAACCCGACCAGCAAGCCGGCATAGGGAGGATCGCAGTTTGGTCCGGAGGGCAGTGGTGGTGGTCCGCGGGTCAGACAGTTGGGGATGCGGAACCGCTGCAGCGCCCAGCGCGGTGGTCGTCGTGATGAGCCACCCAGATGCAGACGTCCAGCACCCGAAGTCGTGTGATGTCGTTGCCGAGGCCCGCAAGACCGTGAAGGTTGTCCAACTGAGTCGCCAGCGTGCCGTGGTCAGCGACGAAGGCGTGGTGCAGATCCGTCCAAAAGTGGGATGGCCGACCGAGGGAGCAGCGCACGACCTGGTCGTACACGGGAATGAGGCGTGGCCGTTTGCGTGCCAACAGCTCCCCGGCAATGACCCACCCGACGACGTACTCGTCTTCCAGTAGGCGCCAGGCTTGCTGAGCCGGCGACCCGTCCTCGACCAGCTGTCGTGCGGCGGCGGGCGTGCCGATCTAAACGTCGATAGGGATCTCCGTCAGCAGGGCACTGATCGTCGCTCCAAGCTCGCCCTCGATCAGCCCGAGTGCGACCAGCGCCGGGACGTGGACCCCGAGCATACTGGGGTCGGTCGGATCGTGCACCGAGCCGGCGATGCTGAGGCTGACACGGCGCGCGGTGAGCTCGTCGGCGATGTCCCGAGCATCCGGAACTGACCGGGCGAGACGGTCGAGCTTGGTCACGACGAGCGTGTCGCCCTCACGGCAGGCGGCGAGCGCCTCCCTCAGGCGCGGCCGTCTCTGTTGGTGCCGGTGAGCCCATGGCGACGTAGACCCGCGCTGCGTCGACGCAAGGGCTGACAGAGCGGTCCGCTGGACGGCCAGGTCCTGGCCGTCCGTGGACATTCGTGCATATCCAACCTTCATCTACGCCACACGAAACAGTGTTCCCGGATAGGGCCCCTTGACCGGGCATTCGCGCGGGCGGGTGCTGCGGGAACGCCTGACGTGCAGTCGGGTTGCTGGTGCGCTCCGTGCCCGTTCCCGTAGAGGGAACCTCATACGGCCACCTACCGGGCTCCGGTGTGGCCAGGATGTGCCCCAAACTCAAGCCCGTGCTCGTCGCGATGGGCACCGGCTCCACGCGCGTTCCTGCGAGCGTCGGACCTGCGGCACACCGGCGCCTAGCGCCATAAGAACTCGGCAAGTGATAAGGCCTCCAGCAGGGTGCCGCCGCGAAAGCGCGCGCTTGTCGACGAGCGGCGCGGGTGGCTCCATCGCTGAACCGTTTGCCGGTCTAGCGTGGTGGTTCGGTGGTCAAGGGGTGTCTGGTGACGGTGTACGACAATCTGGCGGCACATCTAGCCGCCGCGCGCGCCGCGCCCTTCCTATTCGTCGGTAGCGGGTTGTCGCGCAGGTACCTCGGGCTGGAGACCTGGCCGGAGCTGCTAAAGCGGTTCGCGGCGATGACCGGAAAGCCCTACGGGTACTACTTCACCAGCGGCAACGGGGACCTGCCCGCGGTCGCCAGCGCGATCGCCGAGGCGTTCCACGATCTGTGGTGGGAGGACGACCGCTTCGCCGAGAGCCGCGCGCTGTGGTCGGAGAAGATCACAACGAGAGAGTCGCCGCTCAAGGTCGAGATCGCGCGGCACACGTCCTCGGCGCTGGCCGACCTGCCCGCGCAAGGGCCACTCGCGGCCGAGCTAGCGTTACTGGGTGAGGCAGTTGTCGATGGTGTCATCACGACGAACTACGACCCACTGCCCGAGCACGTGTTCTCGGACTACCGGACATATGTTGGCCAGGATCAGCTGCTGTTCTCCGGCACGCAGGGCGTAGGCGAGATCTACAAGATCCACGGCGGGGACACGGATCCCGACTCGCTCGTCCTCACCAGCGACGACTACGCGCGCTTCCAAGAGCGCAACCCCTACCTGGCGGCGAAGCTCCTCGCGATCTTCGTGGAGCACCCAGTCGTGTTTCTGGGTTACTCGCTCAGCGACCCGAACGTCACCGGCATCCTCGTTTCGGTCGCTCGGGTCCTCACCAGCGCTAACCTCGAGCGACTGCAAGACCGGCTGCTCTTCGTCCGCTGGGACCCCAGCACGTCGCAGCCGACCTTCGTCAAGACCGCCGTCGCGGTGGAAGGCTTCACCATCCCGGTGATCGAGATGACGGTCGCCGACTTTGAGGGTGTCTTCACGGTGCTTGGGGGGCTTCGGCGGCAGTTCCCAGCGCGGCTCCTGCGTCAACTCAAAGAGCACGTGTACGACTTGGTGCTGACCAGCGAAACTGACAGCCGGCTGTACGTGCAGGACATCTCCGCCGACATGGACCTAACTGACCTTGACGTCGTTTTCGGCGTCGGGATGGTGCACCGGTTATCTGGCCAGGGGTACATCGGTTTAACCCGGCGGAACTTACTTCTCGATGTGCTACGGCCGGCGAGCGAGTACGAGCCGAGGCGGGTCGTGGACGAGGCCTTGCCTGTCGTCCTCAGAGGCCCCGGCAGCAAGCCCATCAATCGTTACCTGAGGGGCGCTGGCCTGCTCGACGACTCGGGCGCTCTCCTGCCTGACGCAGTTGTCGACGCCCGGGTAACGAGGCATGTGGCGCTGGGGGTAACGCCGTTTCTCGCACCGAAGGGGTCGGTCAATAGGGGCAAACGGCTCGTGGAAACGGCGGGCAACAGCCTGGCACGGCTGATCGAACAGAGCACGGTTACGGAGTCGCTCAACAGCATTGCCATGATCCCCCATGAGCACCTCGACCTTGATCTGCTGCGGCAGTTCCTCGACGACAACAAGGACTCGCTCGACCGTCAGCACTCAGCCGACCCCACCGCCTGGGCCAAGCTCGTCTGCCTGTATGACTACTACAGGTACGGCCAGCTGCCGCAGGCGCCTAACAGGGATGGCGGGTAGCAATGACCGCTTATCTGCCGCTTGCCTTTGACCACAGCCGTTACGTGCCGCTTGTGCTGACGAGACAGGGCGAGCTGGCCGCGCTTGAGCTCCTTGACTCGCGCGTCAAGGACGAGATGACACCCGTGCTGCTCGCGCACCCCGTGCCAGCGGACGCCAGTGGGATGCCCCATACCACCGTCCAGGGGCACGTGGAAGAGTTGCTGCAACGGGTCGCGAAGGGCTGGGGCCCCCGCCCCGCCTTCATCGACCTCGGTCACCTTGATGTCGATGGCCTCGTCATGCCGGACGGCACCCCCCCGCTGCAGTGGCTCGTGCGGGAGTGTGCGGAGTTGGGGCTGCCCCTCGCGCCGGTGACATCGCCGACCAGAACCGCGGAGCAGCGCGGGTCCGCCGTAGCGGCTGCTCAGGACTTCAGCAGTGCCCTCTGCTTGCGAATGGACCGCGCTGACTGGATCGACCTCGGCCGCCCCGCAGGTGACGGCCGTCTGATGCTCCTGCTCGCCGAGACGGGACTCCCGGCCTCGCGCGTGCATCTGCTGCTCGACTGTGGCGACCAGGTGGGCGACCCCGCCGTCACCGCGAGGGCGCTTGAGCCAGTCCTCGCGGGGCTTCCGCTCGCGCAGGAGTGGGCCTCGCTCACCGTCGCAGGTACTGGTATGCCGGTGGGCACTTCCGAGATCGGAGCCGACAGCACCGGGCTGCTGCCTCGCACCGAGTGGGCGCTCTGGCGCCTCCTCGATGGCCACGGGTACCGACGGCCATCGTTCGGCGACTACGTGGTGCAGCACCCTGACCCGCAAAGTGGGTTCGACCCCAGGCTCATGGACACTTCAGCGCAGCTCCGCTACACGGTTTCGGAGCACTGGTTCGTGGCGCGTGGCCGAGGACTGAAGAAGAACGGGCACGAGCAGGTCCGTGGGCTCGCGAGGCAGTTGGTGTCGCTGCCTGCCTACTCGGGAGCGGACTTTTCCTGGGGTGACCGCTGGCTGCATTTGTGTGCTGACGGGCAGGGAAAGCCCGGCAGCCAGTTGATCTGGCGCAAGGCGACGACGACTCACCACCTCACCTACGTGGTGAGTCAGCTCTCCACCCTGCTCGGGACCTGAGGCGGAGTCGGACCCTCGCTTGGAGGGCTGACCGGGACAGCCGACCGGGCACCGCGGCCGCCAGGGCATTCCACAGCACCTCGCGTGGTGCCCGGAGCAGTGTGCGGGCAGCCCCCAGGCCGGACAGCTCCTCTGCGACCTCATCTCGCCACAGGAGCCGAACCAGTGCGAGGAGGTCGACGTCCCTGTTCAGCCGCGACGGCCGGACCACCCGCAGCACGCATGCCGCATCCGTTTGGTCGGCGCGAACGATGCCCCACCACCACGGCACCATCTCAAGCGCGGGCTGGATATGCCGTCGGTCCGCCGCGAGCCACACCCGATCGAACACCTGGGAGTACGCCCGCTGTTGATGCGGGAGGCGCACGAGGCTGTCGGCTGCGGTCTTGATCTCCCACCCGGTTAGCCGGCCGTTCACCACAGCTATGTCGATGCGCGCCCCCGCCCTGGCGAGGCCCAGCTCATGAACCACCAGAGTGTCCGGCGCCGTGCGGTGCTCAAACTCGACCCGACGTGTGACGGCCGCTCGAACCTCCGCCTCCTGCATCGCTGCAGTGTGCGGCATCGCTCGGGCGGGGGGAGCCCGACCCCACTGCTCCGGACGTGTGGGCCGAGCTGTCTCGGCGCCGGCCCTAACACAAGTCATCTCGTATGACAATCGACGCCTTCCGGTCCTGCTGCAACACCCGCCGGCCCGCGCTCGGGGCGGAGCCAGCGCTGATACGCCGACCGATCGCTCATTGTCGTTCAGGCGGGCGCTACAGCACAACGACTGGTAGCAGAGCCGGCCAGGTTTCCTTCCGGCCGGGAGCCGAGGATCCTAACGTCAACGAGAACGTGCTCGGGCTAACGCGCTACTAGCTGTCCCGCTCCTACCGCATCGCCAACCTGGCCGGACCATACGACCGTCTCGGCTGGCTCGACGAGCGGGTTGCGCAGCGTCCGAACTGTCTCAAGGGCGGCGCTGGGCAGGTGGCACTGTTCGATGACCTCGTCAACATCCCAAGTCTCGCCCAGGAACTCGATGCCTACCACTACGCCAAGTGCGTCGAAGTCCACCAGCGTAAGGCCGGTGACCTCGATGGTGCGAGCCACAGGCTGGTCAGTAAGGGTTGCGTAGGCGGTACGGGCAGCGAGATCAATCTCTACTGAAACCTCAGTCACCTTCACCCCTCCAAGCTACGGTCACGATGGTCTCGCCTTGGTCATCCGACAACAACCAGGCTCCAGGCGGATCGCCTCGGCGAGCATCAGGAAGTCGACCTCGATCAACTGTCGTCTCCTCCTGTTGGGACGACGCCAACCTAGCAAGCGTGCTCAGGCGCGGTAGGTCGATCCACCGCCCTCATGTGGGGTCGCGGGACTGCTCCCCTGGGGGTCGGTCCTGTCGTTTGCCTGCGAAAGCCTGGCCAGCTGGACGGTCACCAACCCCGTGCGCGCCACTCGGGCAGCGCCGGCCGCTCCGCGCCGAGCGTGGTGTCGGCGCCGTGACCCGGGTAGACCCAGGTGTCGTCGGCCAGCGTGCCGAACACCTTCGCCTCGAGGTCGTCGAGCAGTGACGTGAACCGCTCCGCGTCGCCCTGTGTGTTGCCGGGGCCGCCAGGGAACAGGCTGTCGCCGGTGAACAGGTGGTCCGGCCCGGCCGGCGCTTCGTAGAGCAGCGCGATCGACCCCGGCGTGTGGCCGACCAGGTGGATGACCCGCAGCGCGACATTGCCTACGCGCACGGTGTCGCCATCGCGAACCAGCTCGGCGGTAGGCACCGGGATGGCCGGGGCGTCGTCGGGATGCGCGACCGTGCGCGCCCCGGTGGCGGTGGCGACGGGCCCGAGCGCCTGCACGTGGTCCCAGTGCTGGTGGGTCGTCACCACGGTGGTCAGGCCGCCCGGGCCGACGAGCGCGAGCAGTCGGTCGGCGTCGTTGGCCGCGTCGATCAGCAGCTGCTCGCCCGTCGTCCCGCAGCGGAGCAGGTAGCAGTTGTTGTCCATCGGCCCGACCGAGACCTTGGTGATCGTCAAGCCGGGCAGGGTGCGGATCGCCGGGGCTCCGCCGCTCGTGACCGTGCCTGTGTAGCCGCCCGTGTCTGCCATGCGGCTCATCCTGCCCTGGCTTCAGCCCGACCTACCCTGGGCCCGTTCGCCGCCCGATTCTGTCGGCGCCCGTCCGTAGCATCACGGACGTGTCAGACCGTCTGGTTGTGCGTGGTGCGCGCGAGCACAACCTGCGCGACGTCAGCGTCGACCTGCCGCGTGACGCGCTGATCGTGTTCACCGGGCTGTCCGGCTCGGGCAAGTCCAGCCTGGCCTTCGACACCATCTTCGCGGAGGGGCAGCGGCGCTACGTCGAGAGCCTGTCGGCATACGCCCGGCAGTTCCTCGGCCAGATGGACAAGCCCGACGTCGACTTCATCGAGGGGCTCTCGCCGGCGGTCTCGATCGACCAGAAGTCCACCTCGCGCAACCCCCGGTCGACCGTCGGGACCATCACCGAGGTCTACGACTACCTGCGGCTGCTCTACGCCCGCGCTGGGCGCCCGCACTGCCCCAAGTGCGGCCGCCCGATAGCCCGGCAGACGCCGCAGCAGATCGTCGACCAGCTGCTCGAGCTGCCCGAGGGCACTCGCTTCCAGGTGCTGGCGCCGATGGTGCGCGGGCGCAAGGGCGAGTACGCCGACCTGTTCTCCGAGCTCCAGACCAAGGGCTTCGCCCGGGCGAGGGTCGACGGCGAGACGATCCGGCTGGAGGCGCCGCCCAAGCTCGACAAGCAGAAGAAGCACACGATCGAGGTCGTCGTCGACCGGCTCTCGATCAAGGAGGGCGCCCAGCGCCGGCTGACCGACAGCGTCGAGACCGCCCTGGGCCTGGGCGGCGGGCTCGTCCTCTGCGACTTCGTCGACCGCACCCCGGCCGACCCCGACCGGGAAGTCACCTACAGCGAGCACCTGGCCTGCCTCTACGACAACCTCTCGTTCGACGAGATGGAGCCCCGCTCGTTCTCGTTCAACTCGCCCTACGGCGCCTGCCCCACGTGCACCGGGCTCGGCATCCGCAAGCAGGTCGACCCCGAGCTCGTCGTCCCCGACCCGTCCGCCTCCCTCGGCCAGGGCGCGATCGCCCCGTGGGCTGGTGGCCAGTCGGCCGACTACTTCAACCGGCTGCTGTCCGCGCTCGCGCTTGACATGGGCTTCCGGATGGACACGCCGTGGGAGCGGCTCGCGGGCGACGTCCAGCAGGCGGTGCTGCAGGGCGTCGGCGACGCGCAGATCCATGTCCGCTACCGCAACCGGTACGGGCGGGAGCGCTCCTACTACACCGGCTTCGAGGGAGTCATCCCGTTCCTCGAGCGGCGGCACCGCGAGGCCGAGACCGACACCGCGCGGGAGCGCTGGGAGGGCTACCTGCGCGACGTCCCGTGCCCGACCTGCCGGGGCTCGCGCCTGAAGCCGGAGTCGCTGGCGGTCACCCTCGGAGGCCGGTCCATCGCCGAGGTGGCCGGCATGTCCATTGGCGACTGCGCCGGCTTCCTGAGCCAGCTCGAGCTCTCCGCGCGCGAGACCCAGATCGCTGGTCGGGTGCTGAAGGAGATCGACGCGCGGCTGCGCTTCCTGCTCGACGTCGGGCTCGACTACCTCTCGCTCGACCGGGCCGCCGGCACCCTCGCCGGCGGTGAGGCGCAGCGCATCCGGCTCGCCACCCAGATCGGTTCGGGCCTGGTCGGCGTGCTGTACGTGCTCGACGAGCCCTCGATCGGGCTGCACCAGCGCGACAACCGGCGGCTGATCGACACGCTCGTCCGGCTGCGCGACATGGGCAACACGCTGGTGGTGGTCGAGCACGACGAGGACACCATCCGCGCGGCCGACTGGATCGTCGACATCGGCCCCGGCGCGGGTGAGCACGGCGGTCGGGTCGTCGTCAGTGGGTCGTTCGAGCAGCTGCTCGCGAGCGAGGAGTCGATCACCGGGGCGTACCTGTCGGGCCGACGCTCGATCGGCGTCCCCGACATCCGGCGCCAGCCTGACCCCGCCCGGCAGCTCGTCATCCACGACGCGCGCGAGCACAACCTGCGCGACGTCACCGTCTCGCTGCCGCTCGGGCTGTTCATCGCGGTGACGGGGGTCTCCGGGTCCGGCAAGTCATCGCTGGTCAACGACATCCTCGCGAGCGTGCTGGCCAACAAGCTCAACGGCGCTCGGGAGGTGCCCGGACGACACCGCACGGTCAGCGGGCTGGAGCACCTCGACAAGGTGGTCCGGGTCGACCAGTCGCCGATCGGTCGCACCCCGCGCTCCAACCCCGCCACCTACACCGGGGTGTTCGACCACGTCCGGCGGCTGTTCGCCGAGACTCTCGAGGCCAAGGTCCGGGGCTACCTGCCCGGCCGCTTCTCGTTCAACGTCAAGGGTGGCCGGTGCGAGGCGTGCGCCGGCGACGGCACCATCAAGATCGAGATGAACTTCCTGCCCGACGTGTACGTGCCGTGCGAGGTGTGCCACGGCGCCCGGTACAACCGCGAGACGCTTGAGGTGCACTTCAAGGGCAAGAGCATCTCCGACGTGCTCAACATGCCCATTGAGGAGGCCGCCGAGTTCTTCGGCGGCATCCCCGCGATCGCGCGCCACCTGCGCACCCTCGCCGACGTCGGCCTGGGCTACGTGCGGCTGGGGCAGCCCGCCCCGACCCTGTCCGGCGGCGAGGCGCAGCGGGTCAAGCTGGCCGCCGAGCTCCAGAAGCGCTCCACCGGGCGGACGATCTACGTGCTCGACGAGCCGACGACCGGACTGCACTTCGAGGACGTCCGCAAGCTGCTCGGCGTGCTCAGCCGGCTGGTCGACGCCGGCAACAGCGTCGTCGTCATCGAGCACAACCTCGACGTGATCAAGACGGCCGACTGGGTCATCGACATGGGGCCCGAGGGCGGGACGGGCGGCGGCCGCCTGGTGGCCGAGGGCACGCCCGAGCAGGTGGCGATGGTCCCGGGCAGCCACACCGGCACCTTCCTGCGCCGTCTGCTCGGCGACCGGCTCGCTGTCGCACCGCCGCCGCGGGCAGCACGCCCGCGGCGCAGTGCGGTGGCGCGCTGAGCTGACGCGGCGCCCGCCACCGGCATCGTCAGGCCCGCAGAAGCGCCTCGATCAGCGTGTCGACGGCATCCTCCGAGCGCTCGTCGCCGATGGCCACCCATGCCTCCGTGCGGTCGAGGAACTCGCGGACCGGCCCGGCCGCGACGACCGCCCAGGTCGACCGGCCCTCGCGGACCAGTCGCAGCGACACCAGGTCGTCGGCCTCGGGCTCGATCTGCACGTCGCCCTGCCCCGTCGGCTCGTGCAGGCCGCGACGCAGCGAGTCGCGGAGCACGACCCACTCGCCGCTCGGCAGCGAGGGATGATCCGGCCGGCTAGCAACGGACAGCCGCACCGCGAGGGGGTCCGGACGCCGCCAGCTCAGCCGCAGCGTGGTCACCGGGCCGCGGCCAGTTCCGCGGGCGTCGTCCGCGACGATAATCTCCGCGTTCACGTCCTCCGGGCGCATGGCCGCTCCCCGTGCTCGGCAGTCCACAGCGGGGAAATGGTCCCATCCCCCCCTTCCGCCCGGACACGTGGGTCAGGTAGGCCGCGGACCGCCGCGGGCTGACTGCGCAGGGTGACAGCTCGCGAGGCTGAGGTCGTCACCCCGACGAGTGACGACGGTGACACGGCGTGCGACCACCGACTGGGCAAGCGTGTGCTATGACCAGAACGCGCCGGGGGTGCCCGCACCGGCCACGGTGACACCCTGTGCAGTGGGCGCGAACCGCCGACGGCTCCGGTGACACCCCCCCGGTCCGGAGGCCAAACACCCTGTGTCAACAGGGATTTCTCCTTCGCAGACGGGCTGCGCGACGCGCCCGGGCGACATACGCTCAGCGGCGTGTCGGCGGCGAGTCTCGGACGGGTTGGCCCGCACTGGCGACCGCTTCCCGGCTCGATCCCCGACGCTCCCGGCGTCTACCGGTTCTCTGACGCGAGCGGCCGCGTCATCTACGTCGGCAAGGCCAAGAGCCTGCGCAGCCGCCTCTCGAGCTACTTCACCGGGGACCTGCACCCCCGCACCGAGCAGATGGTCCGGACGGCCGCCGGGGTGCAGTGGACCGTCGTCGCCACCGAGGTCGAGGCGCTGCAGCTCGAGTACACGTGGATCAAGGAGTTCGACCCCCGCTTCAACGTCAAGTACCGCGACGACAAGTCCTACCCCTGGCTCGCGGTCACGCTGAACGAGGAGTTCCCGCGGCTGCAGGTGATGCGAGGTCCCAAGCGCAAGGGGGTGCGCTACTTCGGCCCCTATGCGCATGCCTGGGCCATCCGGGAGACGCTCGACCTGCTGCTGCGCGTCTTCCCGGCCCGCACCTGCAGCGCCGGGGTGTTCAAGCGCGCCGGGCAGGTCGGCCGGCCGTGCCTGCTCGGCTACATCGACAAGTGCTCCGCCCCCTGCGTCGGACGCGTCGATGCAGCAGAGCACCGCGAGATCGTCCAGGACTTCTGCGACTTCCTGGCCGGCTCCACCACCCGCTTCCTGCGCCGGCTCGAACAGGACATGCGCAGCGCGGCCGAGAACCAGGAGTACGAGCGCGCCGCCCGCATCCGCGACGACATCGGGGCGCTGCGCCGGGCCATCGAGAAGCAGGCCGTGGTGCTGCCCGACGGGACCGACGCCGACTGCGTGGCGATCGCGGCCGACGAGCTGGAGGCGGCCGTCGCCGTCTTCCACGTCCGCGGCGGGCGGGTGCGCGGGCAGCGCGGCTACGTCGTCGACAGGCTGGGCGACGAGAGCGTCGCCGACCTGGTCGAGGCGTTCGTGTCCCAGGCCTACCTCGTCGACGGCTACGACGTCCCCCGCGAGGTGCTGGTGCCGGTGCTGCCGGACGACGCCGACGTCGTCGCCGAGCTGCTGGCGCTGCAGCGCGGTACGGGCGTCGAGCTGCGCGTGCCGCAGCGGGGCGACAAGCGCTCCCTGCTCGAGACCGTCGAGCGCAACGCGAAGCAGGCGTTCGCGCTGCACCGCACCCGCCGGGCGAGCGACCTGTCCGCCCGGTCCAGGGCCCTCTCCGAGCTGCAGGACGCGCTCGAGCTGCCCGAGGCGCCGCTGCGCATCGAGTGCTTCGACGTCTCCAACCTGCAGGGGACGAGCGTCGTCGCCAGCATGGTCGTGTTTGAGGACGGCCTGGCGCGCAAGTCGGAGTACCGCCGCTTCGCTGTGCGCGGGGAGGCGGCGGGTGATGACGTGTCGAGCATCTACGACGTCGTCCGCCGGCGCTTCAACCGCTACCTGCAGGAGCGCGCCGACGCGCCGGAGGTGCTGGACGCCGACGACGCCGGGGACCGGGCCGAGGGCGCCGACCGGCATGAGGACGCCGCCCAGCCGCCGCGAGCAGGCATCGACCCGGACACCGGCCGCCCCCGCCGCTTCGCCTACGCCCCCAACCTGCTGGTCGTCGACGGCGGCGCTCCGCAGGTCGCCGCCGCGGCTCAGGCGCTCGCCGACCTCGGCATCGACGACGTCGCGCTGTGCGGGCTCGCCAAGCGGCTGGAGGAGGTGTGGCTGCCCGGCGAGCAGGAGCCGGTCATCCTGCCGCGGACCAGCGAGGCGCTCTACCTGCTCCAGCGCGTCCGGGACGAGGCACACCGGTTCGCCATCACCTACCACCGGCAGCGGCGGTCGCGCTCGATGGTCGAGTCCGCGCTCGATGGCGTGCCGGGCCTCGGTGAGGCGCGCCGCAAGGCCCTGCTGCGCCACTTCGGCTCCCTCAAGCGGTTGCGCGCTGCGTCGGCGGAGGACGTGGCGCAGGTGCCGGGCATCGGTCCACGCACGGCGGCTGCCGTCGTCGCCGCCCTCGCCGGTGCAGGTGCCGTCGGCCAGATCAGTTCGGCCGAGCAGCCGGCCGTCGACCCGGTCACCGGAGAGATCATCGCCAGCGACCCGAGCACAGCCCCCCCGAGCGTGCGTCCGCAGGCCCCTGCGCTCGGCGAGCGGCTGACGGCGGAGGCCTCGTGACTAGGCCCGCCGCGCCAGCTCCGGAGGTAGTAGTGCCTACGCCGTCGGTGCCCGTGACGGCCGCCCCACCCGTGCCGGAGCTGGCCATCATCACCGGGCTGTCGGGGGCGGGCCGCAGCACCGCCGCGAAGTGCCTCGAGGACCTCGGGTGGTTCGTTGTCGACAACCTTCCGCCGGCGCTGCTGCCGACGATGGCCGAGCTGGGCTCGCGGTCGCAGGGGTCGGTGTCGCGCATCGCCGTGGTCGTCGATGTGCGCGGCCGCGCGTTCTTCGCCGACCTGCAGGCCGCGCTCGAAGCACTGGCCACCCGCGGGGTCACGCCGCGCATCCTGTTCCTCGAAGCGTCGGACGAGGTGCTGATCCGCCGGTTCGAGCACGTCCGGCGCCCGCACCCGCTGCAGGCCGACGACCGTTTGGCCTCCGGCATCACCGCGGAGCGCGAGCTGCTGACCGCGCTGCGCGGCGACGCCGATCTCGTGCTCGACACCAGCACGCTCAACGTGCACCAGCTGCGGGCGAAGATCGACGCGGCCTTCGGCGAGCCCGGCGGTCCCCGGCTGCAGGCGACGATCGTGTCGTTCGGCTACAAGTACGGGCTGCCCCTCGATGCCGACCTCGTCGTCGACTGCCGCTTCCTGCCCAACCCGCACTGGGTCGAGGAGCTGCGGCCGTTCACCGGCCAGGACCCGGCAGTGCGCGACTACGTCCTCAGCCGGTCCGGGGCCGCCGAGTTCCTCGACCAGTACTCGGCCCTGCTTCGGCTGCTGAACGAGGGGTACGAGCGCGAGGGCAAGCGCTACGTCACGCTCGCGGTCGGGTGCACCGGGGGCAAGCACCGCAGTGTCGCGATGTCCGAGCAGCTCGCAGCGCGGCTGGTGGCCGCCGGTCTTGAGACGCGCGTCGTCCACCGCGACCTGGGACGCGAGTGAGTACCCGCACGCATGGGCGAGGGACCGCCCGCGACCCGGGGCGAGGGACCGCCCGCGACCCGGGGCGAGGGACCGCCCGCGACCAGGAACAGACGTGAGTGGGGAGCCGCCCCGCGTCGTGGCGTTCGGCGGCGGCCACGGACTCGCGGCATCGCTCGCGGCGCTGCGCCAGGTCACCCCGCACGTCACCGCTGTCGTCACGGTCGCCGACGACGGCGGCTCGTCCGGCCGGCTGCGCGACGAGCTCGACGCCCTGCCCCCCGGCGACCTGCGGATGGCGCTGTTCGCGCTCGCCGGCACCGACGCGTGGAGCAGCACGTGGGCGCAGCTATTCCAGCACCGCTTCCCGGGCTCGGGCCCGCTCGGCGGCCACGCAGTCGGCAACATCGTCCTCGCGGGCCTCACCGAGCAGCTGGGCGACCCCGTCGCCGCGCTTGACCTGTGCTTGCGCCTGGTCGATGCATGCGGACGGGTGCTGCCGCTGTCCGAAGCGCCAATGGACATCGTGGCCGAGGTGGCCGGTCTCGAGGGCGCCGGTCTCGAGGGCGCCGGTCTCGAGGGCGCCGGTACCGACTGCGCCGGCGCGGCAGGCGGCGGGGCGACGACCGAGGTGCACGGCCAGGTCGCCGTCGCTACCGCGCGAGGGGAGGTGCGCGCCGTCCGGCTCATCCCCCCCGAACCCGCGGCGTGCCCGGCAGCGGTGCACGCCGTCGCTGATGCCGACGCGGTGGTGCTGGGCCCGGGGTCGCTGTTCACGAGCGTGCTGCCTCACCTGCTGGTGCCGCAGATGGCCGACGCCATCCGCACCACGACGGCCACCCGCGTCCTCGTCCTCAACCTGGTGGCGCAGGCGGGGGAGACCGCAGGGTTCAGCCCCCAGGCGCATCTGGAGGTCCTGGCTCGGGAGGCACCGTGGCTGCGGCTCGACGTCGTCCTCGCCGACGCGGCGGCGGTACCGGACCCGTCCCGGCTGGCGGGCGCTGCTGCCCGCCTGGGAGCCCGGCTCGAGCTCGCACCCGTGTCCGTGCCGAACGAGCCCCGACACGATCCCGATCGCCTTGCTGACGCACTCCGCCCTGTCCTATCTGCCTGATTCGCGAGGAGATGTTGCATGTGCCTGCTATGACCGCAGCCGTCAAGGACGAGCTGAGCCGCTTGCCCGCCGGCAAGACGTGCTGCCGCCGCGCTGAGATGTCCGCCCTGCTGCGCTTCGCGGGAGGCCTGCACCTTGCAGCCGGCCGGGTCGTCGTCGAGGCCGAGGTCGACACGGGGGTGGTCGCCCGCCGGCTCCGACGCGAGATCGGCGAGGTGTACGGCCACCCGGCCGAGGTGACGGTGCTGCAAGCCGGTGGGCTGCGCCGCAGCCCCCGCTACCTGATCCGGGTGGAGCGGCACGGCGAGGCTCTCGCGCGGTCCACCGGCCTGATAGACCAGCGCGGCCGGCCCGTCCGCGGGCTGCCGCCGATGATCGTGACCGGTGGCAGCTGCGACGCTGCGGCGGCCTGGCGGGGCGCCTTTCTGGCGCACGGCTCGCTCACGGAGCCCGGCCGCTCGTCCGCCCTGGAGGTCAGCTCGCCCGGTCCCGAGGCGGCGCTCGCGCTCGTCGGAGCCGCGCGCCGGCTCGGCGTCGTCGCCAAGACCAAGCAGGTACGCGGGGTCGATCGGGTGGTCGTCCGCGACGGCGAGGCCATCGGCGCGCTGCTGACCCAACTTGGGGCACACGACGGCGTGATGGCCTGGGAGGAGCGGCGGATGCGGCGCGAGGTCCGGGCGACCGCGAACCGCCTCGCCAACTTCGACGACGCCAACCTGCGCCGCAGCGCCCGCGCGGCTGTCGCTGCCGGGGCGCGGGTGCAGGCGGCCATGTCGCTGCTGCAGGGCGAGGCTCCCGAGCACCTGCTCGTCGCAGGCCGCTTGCGGCTGGAGCACCCGCAGGCCTCGCTCGAGGAGCTAGGCGCCCTGGCCGACCCGCCGATGACCAAGGACGCGGTCGCCGGGCGGATCCGGCGGTTGCTGGCACTCGCGGACCGCCGTGCCACCTCTCTCGGGCTGCCGACGACGGAGGCGGCGGTCAGCCCGGAGCTGCTGGAAGCGGCCGACGACGACTGACGCTCGGGTCGCGCCGGGGGGAGTGCTGCCCGGCGCGACCGACCGCGGCGCTAGGCTCGGCCCCACAACTCCGACGACCCAAGATCGAGACCCTTCGAGACCCTTCGAGACCCTTCGAGACCTAGGAGACACCGTGGCGACCCGTGTCGGCATCAACGGCTTCGGCCGCATCGGCCGCAACTTCTTCCGTGCGCTCGTGCAGCAGCCGACG